>Ga0181537_10000103_pt1 | contig 71677 bp, 54 predicted proteins | sample PEATcosm2014_Bin_39_FD_119765 | JGI IMG/M metagenome (GOLD analysis project Ga0181537, IMG submission 119765) | Peatland microbial communities from MTU Mesocosm Facility, Houghton, MI, USA - PEATcosm2014_Bin23_10_metaG | ecosystem: Environmental > Terrestrial > Soil > Wetlands > Peat | place... | reverse complement strand
GCTCACCCGAACGCCGTAGCCCAGCGCGGCGTGACTGGTCGGGCGGCACAGATTGTGGGATTGGCAGACGACGCTCATAGTACGAGACTGGCCATGCTTGAAAAGGGACCGGAACGCCACAATTGTAGCCGCAACGAATTCAAAAGCACGAGGATATGGCGATGCAGATTCCCGAGACGCATTTTGTAAACGGTCACCGTCTGCAGGCACCTTTCCCGGACGGGCTGCAACGCGCGCTGTTCGCATTGGGGTGCTTCTGGGGCGCCGAGAAGACCTACTGGCAGCTGCCCGGTGTCTATTCGACCGCGGTCGGCTACGCCGGCGGCCAGACCCAGAATCCAAGCTACAAGCAGGTCTGCACCGGTACCACCGGTCACGCGGAAGTTGTGCAGGTCATCTTCGATCCCAAGCGCATCAGCTACCAGGAGTTGCTGCGCGTGTTCTGGGAATCGCACGATCCGACCCAGGGAATGCGGCAGGGCAACGATGTGGGCACGCAATACCGATCGGCCATCTACGCCACTGACGATGCGCAGCTCGAGGCGGCGGAGCAGTCGCGCGACGCCTACCAGGCGGCACTGCAGAAGGCGCATTTCGGCAAGATCACGACCGAGATACGCAAGGCACCGCCGTTCTACTATGCCGAGGATTATCACCAGCAGTACCTGGCGAAGAATCCGGGTGGGTATTGCCCGGATCACTCATGCGGCGTCCCCTACAGATCGCCGGTGGCCGTGGCGCTGAAATGATGCGGCGTGCGCCGGCACTCGCGCTGCTTTGCGATTGAACGCGGCGCGCGTCCTACGGGTCCTAATCGCCCTCGCGCATCCGCACCTGTAGTTCGCGCCTCTGATAGTCGATGATCAGCATGTCGAGCAATCCCAGTGCGTCCATGCCGATCAGCATCGCGGGTTCGCGCGTCATGTGCCAGTGCTCGAATATGTGCATGTCGCCGAAGGTGACGTCGTGGTAGCGAATTTCCACCGCCTTGCCGCGCTCGGTCGCAGGAATCACCAGTGGCGGCGTCTGGGCGGCATCGCCTTCCTGCACATCGGTGGTAACCCCGGTGATCGTATCGGGGACGCTACGCAGCGATAGGCGCCGCTGCTGCAGCGCCTGTCGCAAAGCCAGGTTGGCGATGGTCACCTGGCCGCCGGTATCAATGATCGCCTTGATGCGAATGCCGCCCACGGAAGCGTCCACCTGCAGCAGGTTGCCGCGCACCAGCTCGAACGGAATGGTACGAAAGCCCGCTTCGGCAGGCTGATTGTGCGAGCGCCGGATGGTGATGAGGTCGTGACGGAAGTCGACCACGATGCGCCGGCCCGACATGCCATCGGTGCCTAGAATCCCATCGGCGCCCCCGAGCGGGTCGGTCACGATTGGCAGTCTGGTGGTTCCGAAGGTCATGTCGCCGACCAGAAAGCTGTCGATGCGCACCGTGGAGACTTGCACCGACCCGGTGACGCCCCGCAACAGCACCTGGCGCGACTGATCCGGAGGCAGCCCAAGCACCTCGGCGACGTGGCTGTTGATACCGGAATGATTGGCGCCGGAGTCGAGCACCAGGCGGAATGGGCCGCGATCGTTGATGTATACGGGTGCCCAGATGCGCCCGATCCGATCACGCCGCGTCGGAGCCACCAGCCGTGGTTCGACGGCTTTGACGACGACCTCGGATAGCTCCTCGGGGCGCGGTTCGGCCGACGGCGAGTCCTGCGCCTCGATGGTAGCCTGCAGCCCGCCGGCCCACAGCAGCAGCAGCGCCGTAGCCACGCTGCATCGGCCGACCGGGTTGGCAATCAGCGCTGACACTTCAGGATGATAGTGCCAGTGGCGGGTAAGTGCTAATCGATTGAACTGTATGGGAAAACCGACCACCCCGGAACGCTCCCGGCGTGATTTAATATGCCGAGCTCGGCGCACCAAAGCAGGGGTTTCTGCAGTGGGCAACTCATATGTGTCCTCGCGCGACATCATCGTGCGCACGCAAGCCTGGTCCGATGCCGTTCAGTTTTACGAGTCGGTGCTGGGGTGGCGCGTTTTGCGACGCGACAAGACCATGGTTGGTTTCGACACCGGCTCGTTTCACCTGTACGTCGAGAAGGGAGCGGCGCATGGAGCGGTGCTGGAGTTTCTAGTGCCCGATGTACAGCTCGCAAAAGCCCAATTGCTCGCGGCCGGGTGCGTCGTACTGGAAGAGGATGCGGCGGTTCCGCGCTGCTATGTGCGCGATCCACAGGGTTTGGTATTCAATATCGGACCAACGCGCGCGTAGCGCGACTATTCGACGGCCGTCGAGCGCCTGGCGCGGTGCTTGACCGGTTTCTTCCTTCCCGGGCTCAGGAACTCGACTAGCGGGCGGCCGCGATCGCTGTGTTCGGCGGCGACCTTCAGCGCCACCAGCATCGGAACCGCGATGGTGATGCCGGCGATGCCCCACATCCAGCCGCCAAACCACACGGCGAGGAACACCAGCAGTGGATTGAGCTCCAGGCGCTGGCCGACAAACCAGGGCTGCACCACCTGACCTTCGATCGTGGCCAGCGCGATGTAGCTGGCGATCACCGCCGCGATCCGGCCAAAATTGTCGAAGCTCACCAGTGCGACCACCGACAGGACAATCAGCATCACCGTGGAGCCGACGTACGGTATGAAGTTCAGTACGGCCACCATCGTGCCCCACAGAAACGGGTTGGGCAGCCCTATCAACATCATCGCCACGCCGGTCGCCACTCCCAAACCCAGGTTGATGAGGGCGATGGTGCCGTAATAGCGGCCAAGTTCGCTTCGTATGGCCTCGATGACCTTGAGCGCATGGGTGGCATGGACGTCGGTCGCCAGCGCTGCCATCATGCGCGCGAGCATCGGCGCACCGCCTGACAGCAGGAACAGGGTCAGGATGATGACCGTACCGGTGCTGACGATTCCCGAGCGCGTTTCCGCAAGCACATCGGCGGCACTGACCTGAGCTGCGGGGGCCGGCGCTGCCTGGGGCGCGTTGCGCTGTTGCGAGGGGTTTGCGGATGCCAGCGCATCGGCGCGAGTGGTCAGCTGTTCGACGCGACTCAGTGCCAACTGCACCGGCCGCACCTTGCGCTCTATGGTCTTCAGGGTCTGCGGCAGTCCGGCGAACCAGTCCTGTGCCGGACCCTCCACGGCGCTGAGCGTAAGCCCGATTACCGTGATCAGCATCACCAGCATCAGCACTGCGCTCAGGCTGCGCGGCAATCCGTGGCGATACAGCGCCTCGACCGCGCTGGAGAGCACCAGTGCGAATAGCAGCGACAGGGCGACCGGTACAAACACCTCGTGACACACCCACAGCAGTGCGGTGACGGCACATGCCGCCAGAGTCATCAGCGCACGCGCCTGGAGTTTGATGTACCTCGCGCTGTTGTCGCTGCCGGTACCAGCAGCGGCCGCTTCTTGTTTCATGTTGCCCTGAGGAAGAGACCAATGCCGCCTGCACAATAGTAGTTGCTGAAACCTGCCGCTACCAGTGTCGGAGTCGCCTTACCGCAAGCGTTGGTGGTTGTCGCTTCCGGCGGCGCGCGCGAATAGGGCACACTGGCGCGCCTGACCGATGCTACCGGCCGCCGCACCATCACCATGAAAGCATTCCACTGCGATCACTGTCAGAACCTGGCTTTTTTCGAGAATACCCGCTGCACCAACTGTCATCGGCTGCTGGCGTATTTGCCTGATTTAAAGGCCATGGCATCGCTGGATCAGGCGCCCGATGGCACCTGGACCTCGCCGTGGCCACAGGCCAAGGGTCGGGCCTACCGGCTGTGTCAGAATTACAATGACGAGGCGATATGCAATTGGGCCGTCCCGGTCGAGGATCCCAATCCGCTGTGCCTGTCCTGCCGGTTGACGCAGTTGATACCCAATCTGAGCCGCCCCGGATCGATCGAGCATTGGCAGAGGATGGAGGCGCCCAAACGGCGCCTGCTCTATGGGCTCACGCAATTGGGCCTGTCCGCCAGGAGCAAGACCGAAGATCCCGATCACGGACTGGCATTCCAGTTCTGCTCCGACGAGGACACACCGGACGCCAAGCCGGCCTTGACCGGCCACGATGACGGTGTCATCACGGTCAATATCGCGGAAGCCGACGATTCCGAGCGCGAACGCCGCAGGGTGCAGCTGCACGAACCGTACCGAACGTTGCTGGGACACTTCCGGCACGAGATCGGGCATTTCTACTGGGATCGGCTGATCCGCGACAGTGCGCAGCTCGAGCCGTTCCGCGCGCTGTTCGGCGATGAGCGGGTCGACTATGCGCTGGCCCTGAAACACCACTATGGCAATGGCGGGCCGCCGCCCGACTGGCAGCAGCGCTTCGTCAGCGCCTATGCGACCACGCATCCTTGGGAAGACTGGGCGGAGACCTGGGCGCACTACCTGCACATCACCGATACGCTGGAAACCGCCGCTGCGTGTGGACTGTCGCTGCAGCCGCAGCGCGCCAACGAACCGGCGCTGGAGCACATCGCGCTGCAGAGCGCGGACCGCGCGGTCGATTTCGACCAGCTGATCACGGACTGGTTTCCGGTCGCCTACGTGCTCAACAATCTCAATCGGGGTATGGGACTGCCGGACGCCTATCCATTCGTGCTGTCGGGACCAGCGATCGAAAAATTGCGCTTCGTGCACCAGGTGATCGCGGCGCCGCCGCAATCGTAGCGCGCCGTTGAGGCGCTAGCTGTCCTTGCCGATATCGAGCAGATCGGCCAGGTCCTCGGCGTGTTCCTCTTCCTTGGCCAGGATGCCCTTGAGCATGCGGTGCGTCGTCGGGTCACGCTCGCCCACATAGGCGATCATCTCGCGATAGCTCTCGATGGCCACCCGCTCGGCGATCAGATTCGCCTTCAGCATGCCCGCCAGGTCGGTGCTCTCGTCATATTCCGCATGGCTGCGCGCGGTCAGGGTCGAGGGGTTGAGGTCAGGATTGGCGCCCAACTGCACGATGCGCTGTGCAATCTCGTCGGCGTGTCCCTGTTCATCCTGCGCGTGCTCGAGGAATTCGGCGGCAGCCACCTTGGCGCGGATCCCCTTGGTGGCGTAATAGTGACGCTTGTAGCGCAGCACACAGACCAGTTCGGTGGCCAGCGCTTCGTTGAGCAGCTGGATGATGGTCTCCCGGTCCTTCGGATAGCTCGAGGTCACCGCGCCGTCCTCAATGTGTGAGCGCGCGCGCTGGCGGATGGTGGCCTTATCGGAAATGCCCGGCGTGCCTGTCCGGACCGGGTTTGCGGGTTCATTCGACATCAGAGAATTCTCCTCAACATTCAGGTCGTGGGCGGGTCAGTGCGCCCGGCCGACACGCACAGGGTTGCCGGGGTTGCCCGGCGGCGGATCGCCGATCGGCGCCGGAGTCGGATCATGCGGCTCGGGTCCTGGCTGCGGCCTGGGTGTTTCCATCAGCACTTTTTCATCATTACGGGCGGTAGCACAGTGTCGCTGCGGCGCCGCTCGTTTCCTGTCTGACGGCAGCGAGTGGGATCGGTCATAACAGCGCAATCAGCGCTACTGGTTGTCCTACACGCTACCGGGCGACCCGTCTGACGCCGGCACACGCCAGTTGAGGACTTCGAAGCCGCCGCGCAGCGCCTAGGCTCGAATTCATCGGCGAAGCGTCGCCGACAGCAGCGGGCGGCACAATGCGATGGAAGGGTTTCTGGGATCTGGGGCGACAGACCGTGGTCGAGTGGCAGCGTCACGAAGCCACGCGGCTGGGTGCTTCGCTGGCATTCTATGCGGTACTGTCGCTGGCCCCGCTGGTCATCCTGACGATCGCGCTGGCCGGATATTTCGTCGGCCTGCAGACCGCGCAGGAACAGGTGCTGGCGCAGTTCCAGGAGCTGCTCGGCCCGGTCGGGGCCAAGGCGCTGCAGAGCATGATCGCTCATGCGCAGAACGTGCGCGCCACCTCGATCGCCTCGGCGCTCGGCCTGGTGACGCTGCTGTTCGGCGCGTCGCAGATCTTCTCCGAACTGCAGTCGGCACTCAACAAGATCTGGGAAGTGGACAACTCCAGCGGCGGCATCACCGGTAGTATCTGGGTAATTATCAGGCAGCGTTTCTTCTCTTTCGGCCTGGTGCTGTCGATCGGCCTGATGTTGCTGGTATCATTGCTGATCAGCGCCGCACTCGCTGCGATAGGCAAATTCATGGGCGGCTCGCTACCGCTGCCTGAATGGACGCTGCAGACGTTCGACTTCGTAGTGACGGTGATCGGAACCTCGGCATTGTTCACGCTGATTTTCCACTACATCCCGGATGCGACGACTGACTGGCGCCACTCCTGGGTCGGTGGGCTGGTCACCGCGGCGCTGTTCAGCCTTGGAAAGTCCCTGATCGGTCTGTATCTGGGAAAGGCTGGCATAGGAAGCGAGTACGGCGAGGCCGGATCGCTGGTGGTGGTGGTGGTGTGGGTGTATTACTCGGCGCTGATATTCTTCTTCGGTGCGGAACTCACTCACGTGCTGTCGCAGCCCCGGCGCAGCAGCATTGCGGCGGCAAAACCCGGTCGGCGCGGCAAACCGCTGCGCACCGACTCACTGCGCCGCGCTGTCGAGTAACGCCGTACAGTTCTGATCCTTGGCAAGGCCCGGGTCGATAAACGCTATCAGCGCGGCCACCGGCGTCAACAGCACGCCGGCAGCGGCGGCCACCGCGCCCTGTTTGGCGAGGCTCTGGGCAGACAGGCCGAACGTCGGGTGGCGCAGGGTGCCGCGAATGTTGATCGGTGCGCGGATACGCGTCAGCGTCACCTTCTTTGGCTTGCCGGCGATATTGAGGTCCAGCATCTCATCGGAAAAGGTGACGTGACCATCACCGGTGATCAGGACCGGCGTGGTGTCGATCAGCAGCCGTCCGGCATGCGCATCGCCATCCTGCACCTGGAACTCGGCGATGGCGCAGCGGATCGGCACGGTTTGCTGGCTGCCGCTCAGCAGCAGACCGAGGCCGCTGACGACGTTGATGCCGGTCAGTTCGGCGAATGACTGACGGATCTCGCCCTGGGGGATCACCGCCGCGATGGTGCCGTTGGAATCGGCGGCAATGTCATGCACCGAGTTGCCGTGGCCTTCAAGATGAATGTGGCTCTGCAATACTCCGCCCATGGGCGCCTGCGATGCTGTTTTGCCCTTGAACTGATCAAGGTGCACATCGGTGAGCCGCATATCCACCATGACCTGGGGCGGCTTGGCCTGGCTGTCGAGGCGGATCTGTGCGGCGAGCTTGCCGAGCGGCAGCTCGAAGTCCACGGGATCGGCGACCAGCACGCCATGATCGAGCTTGAGAGCGAGCGTCACGGCCTGGATCGGAAGCTTCTGAGTCTGCACCGAATCGGCATGCAGCGAGAACTCGGCATCCATCTTTGCCAGCCGGTCGAACTGGAACTGGAAGGTCGGAAGCAGCAGCGGGGAGATCGGCTCCTTGGCCGGCGCCGCCACCTGCGGTGCGCCCTTGGTATCGGGCTGCTGCGGGACCCCGGCGCCGACCGCAATGCCGAGGTCGGCGAGATCGAGCGATTTCGACGTCAGGGCAACCCTGAAGTCCGGGCGTCCGTCGGCCGCGAAATCGAGCGTGGCGTGGCCGTGTACATCGCTATTACCGAGCTTGCCGGCTATCTCGTTCAGTGTGAAATGCATGCCATCGCGGTGGGCATGGGCGGAAATCCGATAGGGCGCGGTCAGCGGCAACGCCAGTCCGGTCAGATAGTACAGATTGGCGAGGTTCTGTCCCTGCACCTCGAATTCGGCATCGAAGACGCCTAAATCGAACGGCTTGGCGATGGAGCCGCTGACCGAGGCATTCGATGGGCCCGCGTCCACCTTCATCTGGAACGGGTAGGGATGATCCGGATCGACATTCAGCAGCGCGCCGCCCTCGAAGGTAAGCTTGAAGGGCTCCTTGTTCAGCGTGCCCTGGCCATCGAGGCGGAATGGTTCGGCGTTGCCGGCGCCGCCGGTTTCTTCGGCTGCCACGCTGCCCTTGAAGGTGAGCTTCTGGACCGCGTCGTCAATCGCAAGCGTTCCGCCGCGCAGCGCGAAATGGCGGATCGCAGGCAGCTTTGTCGGCTGCTGCGACTTGCGGCTCGCCGGCTTGCCGAAATCCCAGTTGGCGCGCTGGCTGTCATCGCGCAGCAGCGACACCTGCGGCTGGTCCACTTCGAGCGCGCTCAATACCAGGTGGCCCCGGAACAGCTGTGACAGCTGTATTTCGATACGCAGGTGCGGCACTGCCAGCATGTTGCCGTCGCCGGCCCAATCCGGATTGGCGACGCTGAGTCCATCGACAGAAACGCTCGGCCGCGACGACAGCAGGTGCACCCGCAGTGGACCGTCGATCGAGACGCGCCGGCCGATGTCGCGCGAAGCTGCGCGGGCGATGAACCCGCGGGCGAAATTCCAGTCCGTCAGGCCGGCGCCCACGAGCAACAGCAGCAGCACGACGACGATGCCGCCAATCCATCGCAGCGGACCAGGAATCCGGTTCCACCAGGTGCTTGCCATAAACTGCGCCAATCCAGCCTTGCGTGAGTGGCAGGCGGAAAAATAGTCCCCGGCGGCAGCCACAGCAGTCAGACAGGTGCGCGAAAACGCGGGGTACGCGCCGACAAGGCCAAAGCCACCGATTGTCGGGCGCTGAAACTGTCGTAGAATCGCCCCACTTTATGGTTGCTACAGCATGACGGCGCGCGCCACGGTGGCCATGATCGGTGCCGCTGTCGGCACGCTGGTGACGATGGCGGCAATGGCGGAGGCGCCGTTCGCGTTCGATAGCGCGCCCGGGCGGCTGCCGAAGAACGTGGTGCCGCTCGGCTACCGCATCGACATCGTGCCGGATATCGACGCGCGCAGCTTCGCCGGTGTCGAGGCGGTGACGCTGCAGGTACGCACCGCGACCACCACCATCATCTTCAATTCGCTCAATGAGACCCTGAGCGATGTGCAACTGGATCACCGACCGGTGGCGACCGTGGAGTCGAATGACGAGCAGCAACTTACGACCGTGACGCTGGCCGCGCCGGCGCGGCCTGGCCGCCATACCCTGACCTTTTCCTACACTGGCCGGATCGAGAGCCAGCCGCACGGGCTGTTTGCGCAAGCCTTTGCCCACAACGGCGGCCAGAGCCTGCTGCTGTCCACAAAAATGGAGAGCACGGACGCGCGCCGCATGTTTCCGTGCTGGGATGAGCCCGCCTTTCGCTCGACCTTCCAGCTGAGCATCACGCTGCCGACCGGGTGGCTGGCAGTCTCCAACATGCCGGTTGCAACGCAGGTGGTGAACGGTGCGGTGACCATCACCAGGTTCCGGCCGTCGCCGCACATGCCTTCCTATCTGGTTGAGCTGACCGCGGGCGAGCTGGGCGAGATCAGCGGGCGCAGCGACGGCATCGGGCTCGGCATCTGGGCGGCCCGGGGCAGGGAACAGGACGGCAAGGCCGCGCTCGCCAACGCGAAACTGATCCTGGCCGACTATGACGAGTATTTCGGCTACCGCTATCCGTTGCCCAAGCTCGATTCGATTGCGGTGCCGGGCGGGTTCGGCGGCGCGATGGAAAACTGGGGTGCGATTACCTACAACGACCAGCTGCTGCTGCTGTCGGCGACCAGCACCTTGGCCGACCAGCAGGCGGTGTTCAGCGTCCAGGCGCATGAGATGGCGCACCAGTGGAATGGCGATCTGGTCACGATGGGCTGGTGGGACGACCTTTGGCTCAACGAGAGCTTCGCATCGTGGCGCGCCGCCAAGGAAACCGAAGCCCGCAATCCGAGCTGGAAATGGTGGCAGGTCCAGGACGCGGACAAGGAGTCCGCCATGAGCGCCGATGCGCGCTTGTCCTCGCATCCGATTCAGCAGCCGGTCGTCGACGAGCTGCAGGCGGCCAACGCCTTCGACGAGATCACCTACAGCAAGGGCCAGGCGGTGCTGCGGATGTTCGAGGCCTACCTCGGTGCCGATACATTTCGCGCCGGCGTACGCCGCTACATCAGGGCGCAGGCGTTTTCAAACGCCACCAGCGCGGATCTGTGGAACGCGCTCAGCGCTGCCAGCGGGGTCGCTATCGGCGAGGTGGCCGCGAACTGGACCGAACAGCCGGGTTTCCCGCTGGTTGCGGTTGCCGCAAGCTGCGATGCAGACAACCACCGCACCGTGTCGCTGCAGCAACACCGCTTCCTGCTGCGGGGTACTGACCCCGGCGCATCGCACTGGAGCATCCCGCTGCAGATACGATCCGGCATCAATGGCGCGGCGCGGGCAGTATTGTTCACCCAGGACGGGCAGAAAGTCGCAGCGGGCCGCTGCGACGAGCCGCTCAGCGTCAATGCCGATGCCGTCGGGTTTTATCGTGCGCGCTACGATGATGCGACCAATGACACCAATGCACGCGAATTCGCCGCCCTGCAGGATGGCGACAAGATTGCGCTGCTGGATGATCAGTGGGCGCTGGTCGAATCCGGTGCAGGGGAGCTGCGCAGCTACCTGGCGCTGGCCTCGTCCATGGGTTCCAGCCTCAATGCCCGCGCATGGCAACAGATTGCCGCGGCCCTCGGAACCATCGAGTATGCCGAGCGCGGGACCGGCGGATACGCTGCCTTCTGCGCTTATGCGCGCTCAATCATAGAGCCGGTGACCGCCCGGCTCGGCTGGGACTCGAAGCCCGGCGAGACACCGGACCTGCAGAAACTGCGTCGGCTATTGATCGGCGATCTGGGCGCCTGGGGTGACCAGCCGGTCATCGATGAGGCCCGCAGGCGTTTCAGCATGTTTGTCGCGGATCGAAGCGCCATTGCGCCCGACGACCAGCCGACGGTCCTCGACATCGTGGCCCGCAACGCCGATGCGGCCACATTCGAACAGCTGCATGCCATTGCCAGGCAGGCAAAGGACGAAACCGAGCAGCAGCGCTTCTACCTGGTGCTGATGGACGTGCGCGATCCGCAGCTTGCCGCGCAGGCGGCGCAGATCGCGTTGTCCCCGGAGCTGCCGCCGCAGGCGGCCCGATGGCGTCTGCGCCTGGTCGTGCGCCTGGCGACCCAGCACCATGCATTGTCCTGGACCACCTTCACCGACAATGCCGAGGCGCTGCTGTCGCCGAATCCGAAATACCGCCTGCTGATCACCGCGCAGAATGTACCGGTGTATTTCTGGGACAGCGCGCCGCCGCAGCAGCTTGAGAGCTGGGTGCGAGCGCAGGTTCCCGAGCAGATGGCTGCCAATGTCGCCCGTGGAATGGAGACCGTGCGCTTCAGGCTGTCGGAGAAAGACGCGCTGGTGCCGGCGGCCGATGCCTATCTGGGCCGCTGATGGGCACGTTCACGGGACGAACAGATCCATTGCCAGAGCGCCGCCGCCCGGCAGCGTGCGGTAGCGCTCAAAGTCGGTGACGCCGGCAGCCCCCAGCACCTCCTCGTCGATGCAATGCCTGCCGGTGAATTCACGGCTGCTGCGGACCAGGATCGCATGCGCCGCATCGGCGACGATCTCGGGCGTGCGGCTGCGGCCGATCGCATCCTCGCCGCCGAGCAGGTTGCGCACCGCGGCGGTCGCGATGATGGTTCGGGGCCAAAGCGTATTGAATGCGATCCCATCGGCGCGAAACTCCTCCGCCATCGCCATCGCATACATGCTCATCGAATATTTGGACAGCGCATAGGCCGGGTAGGGTGCGAACCAGGCGGGCACCAGGTTCAACGGCGGCGACAGCATGAGCACGTGCGGGTTCGCGGCGGCGCGCAGATGCGGAACACAGGCGCGCGATACCAGGAACGTGCCGCGGCCGTTGATCTGATGCATCAGGTCGTAGCGCTTGGCGTCGGTCTGCAGCGTCGCTGTGAGGCTGATGGCGCTGGCGTTGTTGATGCAGATATCGATGCCGCCAAATTCCTCAACGGTGCGGGCGACTGCGGCTTCGATCTGCTGCTCGAAGCGTATGTCGCACTCGAGCGCCAGCGCCCGGCCGCCGGCCTGGCGCACCTGTTCCGCGGCACTGTGAATCGTTCCGGGCAGCCTTGGGTGCGGGGTACTGGTCTTGGCGGCGATCGCAACATTGGCGCCGTCGCGCGCGGCCAGCAAGCCGATCGCCAGTCCGATGCCACGCGAAGCGCCGGTGATAAACAGGGTCTTGCCCGCCAGCGTAGACATTTTCCGCTCCCGGCATGTTCGATTACCGGTCGACAGGATGTCAGTACCGCGGCGTACGCGCTAGCATCGGCTCCAGGGCGGCGGCGAGGGCTGATGCAGTGAGCGAATCCAAACACGTGCGGGTCGAGAGGATCGCGGGCCTGCTGGCCATCACGCTGGCGCGCCCGGAGAAGAAGAATGCGGTTAGCGCCCGGATGTACCAGGCACTGGCGCAGGCGCTGGAGCTGGCCAACGCGGAGCCGTCGATTCACGTGGTGCTGCTGGACGCGGATGGCGATGATTTCTGCGCCGGCAACGACATTGCCGACTTCGTCGCGCTGGCGCGCTCCGGCCAGCAGATCGAGCACTCGGAGGTGTTCCGCTTCCTGCGTGCGCTGGCGGGCCTGGCCAAGCCGCTGGTAGCCGCGGTCCGCGGGCGTGCCGTGGGCATCGGCACCACGATGCTGCTTCACTGCGACCTGGTTTACATAGCCACCAGCGCAATACTGTCGACCCCATTCGTGGATCTGGGACTGGTGCCGGAGGCCGCTTCCAGCCTGCTGCTGCCGGCGCGCATCGGCCAGGTGCGTGCCTTTGCGATGTTCGCGCTCGGCGAAACGATCGAAGGCCAAGCGGCGGTCGCCTGCGGCCTGGCCAATGCCACGCTGCCAGCGGACGAAGTCACGCCGCGCGCGCGTGCCGCCGCAATCACCCTGGCCGACAAGCCGGCGCTGGCGCTGCAGGCGACAAAAAAGCTGATGCGCGAGCAGGGGCGAGTGCTGGCGGCGATCGAGTCGGAAGGCCGCGAATTCTCAGTACGTCTGGCGAGTGCGGAAGCGCAGGCCGCATTCATGGCGTTCATCGGCCGGCGCGGATCACCGGCGTAGCCTGCGCGTCCGGCTGCCACGCCAGGTCCAGCTGCTTGGCGGCGCGCACATCATCCAGCCTGCGCACCGGCAGCGAGTGCGGCGCGCTGCGCACCACGTCGGGCTGCTCCTGTGCCTCCTGCCCGACCCGTGCCATCGCCTCGACGAACGCGTCCAGCATCTGTTTGCTCTCGGTCTCGGTCGGCTCGATCAGCAGGCATTCCGGGACGATGAGCGGAAAGTACATTGTCGGCGCATGGAATCCATGATCGAGCAGGCGCTTGGCAAAATCCATCGCTGTTACTCCGTATTCACGCGCCTGGCGCTTTAGCGTGATGATGAATTCATGACTTGCCCGGCGCGACGGATACGCGGCCTCGAAACCGCGCTGGCTGAGCCGCGCCAGCAGATAGTTTGCATTCAGCGTGGCGTACTCACCTACCTGGCTGATGCCTGCACGACCCAGCAGCCGCAGATAGATATAGGCGCGCAGCAGCACGCCGGTATTACCCATGAATGCCGAAAGTCGGCCTATGGACAGCGGCCGGTCGTGCTCGCCAAGCCAGCGGTATTGTTCGCCCTGCCGGCCGACGATCGGTAGCGGCAGGAACGGCGCCAGGCGGGCGCCGACACCCACCGCGCCGGCCCCGGGGCCGCCGCCGCCGTGCGGGGTCGCGAACGTCTTGTGCAGATTCATGTGGATGACGTCGAAGCCCATGTCGCCTGGCCGCACCTTCCCCAGGATCGCGTTCAGGTTCGCTCCATCGTAATAGAGCAAGCCGCCGGCATCATGCACGATGCGGGCAACCTGCTCGATGCCGCGTTCGAACACACCGAGCGTCGAAGGATTGGTGAGCATGATGCCCGCCGTGGCCGGACCGACCGCCGCGCGCAGGGCCGCAAGATCAATGTCGCCGCGGGCGTCCACTGGAATCTCCCTCACCGTGCAGCCACACATGCTCGCGGTCGCGGGATTGGTACCATGGGCGGCATCGGGGACGATGATCTCGGTGCGCGCCAGATCGCCGCGTGAGCGGAAATAGGCGCGGATCATGGCGACGCCGGCAAATTCCCCCTGAGCGCCGGCCATCGGGCACAGCGACACCGCGTGCATGCCGGTCACGCTCTTCAGCAGTTCCTGCAGCTCAAAAAGACAGGCAAGCACTCCCTGGCCGTGGGACTCGGGGGCGAGCGGGTGGCGCCGCAGAAACTGCGGCAGCATCGCGTATTGATTGCAGCCCTTGGGGTTGTACTTCATGGTGCAGGAGCCGAGCGGATAGAAGTGCGTGTCAATGGAAAAGTTCAACTGCGAGAGACGCGTGAAGTGCCGCACGGCCTCCAGTTCGCTCACTTCAGGCAGCAGCGGCGGAACGGCGCGACGTAGCTGCGCCGGCACCTCACTCAAGTCAGCGGCATCAGCTTGCGGCCACTGGTCCGTGGCACCGCGGCCAGGCTCCGAGTATTCGAAAATCACCCGCTCACGAGTATGCATGGCGCTCCTCAGCCAGCCCGAAGGCATTGGCGCAGCGCGGCGGCATACTGCTCGATGTCCGCGCTGGTCTTTGTTTCCGTTGCGCACACGAGTAGTGCGTGTCCGAGCTCCGCGCAGTAGCCGGATAGATCCAGACCCCCGATGATGCCGCGGCTCGCGAGCGCCGCGAGCACTGCTGCAACCGGCCGATCCAGCAGCAGAACCGCCTCATGAAAGTAGGGACCCTGGAACGCCCGGCGCACGCCGTCGATGTGCGTCACAGCCGCCACCAGTTCGCGCGTGCGCGCGTGCGCGGCCGCCGCCGTGCGCGCCAGTCCCGTAGGGCCCATGATCGACAGGTAAATGGTCGCAGCGCACACCAGCAGTCCCTGGTTGGTGCAGATGTTGGAGGTCGCCTTGGAACGCCGGATGTGCTGCTCGCGTGCCTGCAAGGTCAGCGTGAACCCCTGATGGCCGTCCAGGTCGCGCGTACGGCCGACGATCCGGCCCGGCATCTGCCTCACATGCTCCATGCGCGTCGTCATGAAGCCGAAGTAGGGACCGCCCGAGCACAGCGGTACACCAAGTGGCTGGCCTTCGCCGACTGCGATATCGACCCCGCGCGCTCCCCATTGGCCCGGCGGCTTGTAGAGCGCAAGCGCGGTCGGATTTACCACCGCAATGACCAGCGCACCGCGCTGGTGTGCCCAGTCGGTCAGCGCATCGACGTCCTCGATCTGTCCGAAGAAGTTCGGCTGCTGGATCAGCAGCGCCGTGATGTCCTCGGTGTCATACCGGGCAAGCGAGTCCAGCGGCGTGCGACCTTCGTTCGGGCAGTATGCAACGGGCTCGAACAGCAGCCCCTGGTTGCCGGCCGTTGCGACCGCAACCTTGCGGTAGTGCGGATGTACGGTCGCAGGCACCAGGATGCGCCTCGACTTGGACCGGCGGTTCGCCCGAACGGCCATCAGGCTCGCTTCCGCCACCGCCGAGGCGCCGTCGTAGAGCGAGGCATTCGATACCGCAAGACCGGTGAGGCTGGCCATCATCGATTGGTATTCATAGATCAGCTGCAGCGTTCCCTGGCTCGCCTCGGCCTGATAGGGCGTATAGGCGCTGTAGAATTCTCCGCGTGTCGCGATTGCCCACACTGCGGCCGGAATGTGATGCTCGTACGCCCCGGCTCCGATGAAGCACAGCGGTGTGCCGTCGGCGCCGGCACGCTCGCTCATGAGACGCCCTACCTGCATCTCATTCAATGCCTCCGGGACACCGTCCAGCGATCCGATCCGCAGTGCCGCCGGGATCTCATCGAACAGTTGATCCACGCTCGACACGCCTATCGCGGCAAGCATTTCCTGTACGTCCGCCGGCGTATGGGGAATGAAGGCCATCAGTCGCCCTGCGTCTGCAGCAACTTCTCGTATTCGGCCGCGGACAGCAGTGTCGTGGCATTGCCACCCGGGGTCGGGCGCACGTGCAGCAGCCAGCCGTCGTCATAGGGTTGCTCGTTCACGAGTTCAGGGGCGCCGGCAAGCCTGGGATTGCCCTCGATCACTTCGCCGGTAACCGGCGAATACACATCCGAGGCGGCCTTGACCGATTCAACCACAGCGCACGGCTCGCCCGACTGGAGCGCGCGGCCAGCTTCCGGGACCTCGACAAATACCAGATCACCGAGCGCTTGTTGCGCACTATCGGTAATTCCCACCTTGATCGTTCCATCCGCCAGTGTCCGGAGCCATTCATGCGAGCTGGTGTACTTCAAATCGGCTGGAATCTTGGTCATGACCGGATGCTCCGTAAAAAGCAGATTAATGCACGAGTGATTTGCCGAAACGCACGAACGGTCGCTTCACGACCCTTGCGTCCAGCAGTTTGCCGCGGATGTTGACCTGAACCGCGTTGCCGGCAGCGGCCGGCAGGCGCGCGAATGCGATCGAGCGCTCAAGCGTGGGCGCATAGCCGCCGCTGGTGATGTAGCCTTCACCGACTTGCGGCGCGATCACCGTCTGGTGCCGGCGCAGCACGCCCGGACTCTCCAGCAGCAGGCCGACGAGTTTTCGGCGCGAACCGGCGGCCTGGATCGCCTCCAGCGCCTCCCGGCCGATGAAGCGCCGTGCGGCCGGCTGCATCGACACGGTCCATGCCAGCCCGGACTCGAATGGATGGGTATCCTCATCCATGTCGTTGCCATAGAGATTCATGCCGGCCTCCAGGCGCAGGGTGTCCCGCGCCCCCAGACCGCATGGCGCGACGCCACGCGAACCTAGGCCGCGCCACACGCGGGTTGCATCGGCAACCGGAAGCATGAGTTCGAATCCATCCTCGCCGGTGTAGCCGGTGCGGGCGACGAACCAGCTGTCGATCTGGCAAGCGCAGAACGGCTGCAGGTCCAGGGCTGCGTGCGCGCCGCCGTCGGAAAGCAGCGTCGCCGTTGCCGCGCGCGCCGAAGGCCCCTGGATTGCAAGCATCGCCAGATCGGCGCGTTCCAGCACCTCGACGCCGAACAGTTGCGCCTGCCGCCGGATCCAGGCGATATCGCTGGCGCGTGTAGCGGCGTTGATGACGATCCGGAACGAGCCCTCGGCGAGGAAATAGACGATCAGATCGTCGATGACGCCGCCCGACTCGTTCAACATGCACCCATACAGCGCCTCGCCCGCAACAGTCAGCTTACCGACGTCATTTGCCAGCAACAGCTGCAGCAGCGCACGCACCCGCGTGCCGTTCAGATCGACGATACCCATGTGCGAGACATCGAACACGCCGGCGGCGCGTCGCACGGCATGATGCTCGGCGAGCTGCGAGCCGTACTGCAAAGGCATGTCCCAGCCGCCGAAATCCACCATGCGCGCGCCGAGCGAGCGATGCAGATCGTAAAGAGCGGTCCTTGTTCCCACAGGTTCTCCAACAAAAAAAGGGCGGCAGATGTTGCCAAGCGAACATCCGCCGCCCCTCTGTCCTGTGACCTGAGAGATCAGGCGCTCAAGGCGCGCCGCACCCCTTCGGTGGGTGGACGACGCTGTCGCGTCCACCGCTCTCCAGAGCCCGTATGGAGATCTTGATATCTCCGCAGTCCGTCGTTTGCGTGCCTGAGCGTTTCCGGGGGGAACTTGCGCCTTCGGCGTCTCGGCCGGTGCCGAAATCTCTCCGAACAGACTGATCGATCGGGCCGCACAACTATATCACCGGACGCACGTCATTTGCAGATAGGCTTGCCGCTGGCGTGGATGATCCTGACGTCGGAGATACTGAGCGCGAATTTGCCGCCGCTGGCCACCGCAAACGGCATCGCGACATGCGACAGATCGGCGCCGTCGTTGGACAGGCAGGTCAGCGGAATCGCCAGCGTGCGCCAGGAGCCGATCGGTGCCGAAGCAAATTGCGCCGTCATGTCGAGCCACGCACCGGTGCGGGTTCCACATAGCGCCCAGTTGATCGCAGGCGCTGCCGGATCGGCCGGCGCATGTGTTCCGTACGGAGCCTCGCAGACCATGCCGATACGAACCGGTTGCTGCGCGGGCGATTCGACCCGGTAGCGCACCTCGATTGCGGCGCCGGCACGGGCCAGAGCTCGATAGTCGGCGGCACGCCCGCCAATGCTGAACGTTCCAGCTGACAGTCCCGACCATGTGGTTCGCAGCGTCGGTGCCGCAAGCTGCACCGTGAGCGCGCCTGCAGGACTCGGCTGCGCGGCCGTCGTCAGGCGCACGCTGGCGACCGCATCATTCACGTAGATCGACCAGGGCGCGGTGACGTGGCCGGCGTGGAACAGTGTGTCAGTTTGCCGCAGCGCCAGCGGCAGCCTTGGATCCTCGGACAGGCGTTGCGGGTGCGGCTGCTGCGTGACCGACAGGCCGTAACCGCGCGCGTACAGCGCGCCTGTGGGGCGGCCGGAATCGTCGAAGCGCACCGGCATCGCGGTATCCGGCCAGGAGAAACTCAGCCGGCCGGTGAAGTCCTGGCGGATGGAGCCGTCGGCCTTGCGAAACAGCAGGTCGGCAACGCCTGCGCCTTCGCTGCCTGGCAGCCAGGCCGCTACAAATGCGTCCGAGGCGTTGATTTCGCGGTTGACCCACATCGGACGTCCCGAGATGAACACGCTCACGACCGGAATGTGTGCGGCACGCAGGCGGCGCAGCAACTGAAGGTGGCTGCGATCATCCGGGGAGAATTCCAGCGTTTCCCGATCGCCTTCGAATTCCGCGTATGGCGTCTCGCCATAGACCACGATGGCGGCTGCGGGCCGTTCGCTGAAACTGCCATCCGGGCTGAAGCTCGCCGTGCCGCCGGCTGCCTCGACCGCCGCCTTGATGCCGCCAAAGATCGAAGTCGCCCCGGGAAAATCGGCATTGGTGTTGTGATCGCCCTGCCAGTCGATGGTCCAGCCGCCGCACTGGACTCCAATGTCGTCGGCCGCAGCGCCGGCAACCAGGATGCGCGCGCGCGCATTGAGCGGCAGCAGCTGGTGATCATTCTTGAGCAGCACCAGCGACTCGCGCACCGCCTGGCGGGCAATGGCGCGATGTTCCGGGCTGCCCAGGTGCTCGAATTGCCCCGCCTCCGGTCGATCCTTGGGCGCAGCTTTTTCGAACAGGCCCGCCATCGCCTTGACGCGCAAGATGCGGCGCACCGCATCGTCGAGCCGCGCCTGCGGAATCCGCCCCGACTGCACCTGGTCGAGCAGGTTGGTATAGACCTGGCGCCAGCTGTCCGGCGCCATGTACATATCGACGCCGGCCATCAGCATGTCAAGACAGTCGAATTTGGTGCAGCCAGGCAGTTCCTCGTGCGCGTTCCAGTCACCGATCACGAAGCCGGGGAAGTGCCAGCGGCCCTTGAGCACGTCGGTCAGCAGCGCGTGGTTGGCGTGCATCTTCGTGCCCTGCCAGCTGTTGTACGATGCCATCACGGTCAGCGCACCGGCATCGATGCCGGCCGGATAGCCGGCGGCGTGCACATTCCGCAGCGTGCGCTCGTCCGCCAGGTTGTTGAACTGATCGCGGCCATCGATGGTGCCGCCGTCGCCGAGAAAATGCTTGATGGTGGCCAGCGCGCGCCCAGGTCCCATGAACTGGCTGCTGCCGGCAACGCCCTGCAGCCCGGTTACCATTGCGCGCGCATATTTCGCCACCAGCGCCGGATCTTCCGAGTAACTCTCGTACGCGCGGCCCCAGCGCACGTCCCGGACCACGGCAATGGTCGGGGCAAAGGTCCAGTCGATCCCGGTGACCGCAATCTCCGCGGCGGTCGCCTGCCCGATCTTCTCGATCAGTGCCACGTCATTGGCGGCCCCAAGGCCGACATTGTGCGGGAACACGGTTGCCCCCGGGATGCGCGTGTGGCCATGGACCGCATCGATCCCGAACAGGATCGGTATCGCCGGATGGGTCGGCGACGCGTCAGCCACCGACGCGCGGTAGAACGCATCGACCAGCTCAAGCCAGCGGGCAGCACCGATACGCACATTGTCGCCCGGCGCCGAGTTGCCGCCGGCGAGAATCGAGCCGAGTTTGTACTTGCGCAGGTCTTCCGGCCTGATCGAGCCGATATCGGCCTGCACCAGCTGGCCGACTTTCTCCTCGGTGCTCATTTTTGCGAGCAGCTGATCGACCAACGCCTCGGCCTTGGCATCCGGTGCCGCGGCGGGCGCCGATTCCGGCCACTCGAGCACATGGATCGGCACCGGAACATTCTCGGCGGGGCCCGCGCCGGCACCGAAGGCCGCCACCGTGGCGAGAAAAATCCGCACTGCGTGTTGCATCACTTGTTCCCCTCATTGGCCACGCGGACGCTGCCCGGAGCGACGTTCCATCCGCGCAACGCGACTGCGGTGCAGGCTTTGCCCTGAGCGGGGCAGCGCGCGCGGATGGTCCTGGATTCGCCCGGCAGCAGGCTCAGGTAGTTGTCGCTGTAGAACGCCGGCAACACCCGATCGCCGGCCGCATCGAGCAGCGTCAGCTTTGCCAGCAGCGCGGGAACGCGGCCAGGGTTCTTCAGCGTGATGTCGACAATGGCATTGTCGCCGTCAGCGTGCGAGTGTGCGCTCAGTGCGAGCCGCTGCTGCGGCAGCCCGGTCAAGCGCTGCAGGTCGGCGTCTTCGCGCGCCTGCCAGTAAAAATTGGTCGACAGCACCGCGTTGTGCCTGTCGGTGAGCGTCAATACGACGATCACCACGCGTTCCCGCTCCAGCAGCGCAGCGAGGTCCAGAGGCTGCAGCGTGGTGGTGGCATTGGCTGCGGCATTGACCCGATCGACGCGCTCGAGCAGCAGGTGATTGTCCAACGACAGCACCCGGCTGCGCAGCTGCAGCGAGGCACTGGCGCTGCGCGTGACATTGACGACCGCGAGCCGGAAATCGGGCAGGTTCATCTGCGCGTGCAGCGGCTCGCAGGCCTTGGCGACCGCGTAATACGCAGCTGGCGTGTCGTAGTCGGAACTGTAGATCTGCCACTCGTTGCTCGGCCACGCCGGATGCGTCATCCACAGCAGCCGGCCGCTGTTGCGCGTCCACAGCTGCGCCTGGAAGCCTTCGAATATGGCGCGATACGAGACGTAGTTCATCAGCTGTGCCTTGCGTTCGAAATCTTCGAGGTTGCTCGCGGCACCGAAGCTGGCCTGCAGCGTGCGCATGAATGAGGCGGTATCGCCGTTGCCGCCGAAATGCCAGTCATGGTAGGCGTAGGTATCGCCGAGCGGCCAGCGATCAGCGGCGGGAATCGAGGCGCGCAGCGCGTCGATCGAGGACAGCGACGGCGTGCCGACCTCGACCGCAAAGCCCTGCGCCAGCTGCGTGAAGTAGCCTTCCGGCGGCCGGTAATTGTACGGTCCGCTGTCCTGCAGGTTGACGCGGTTGGAACTGCCGGTGTAGTAGCGCGTGCCGTCGAGTTGTGCCACCAGATCCGCCAGTCCCTGGTTGAGTATCGGTTGCGGCACGCCTTCATTGCGCGCGAACCAGACCGCGATTGACGGATGGTTGCGATAGCGGCGGATAACGTCCCGGGCATTGTCCAGGAACAGCTGCGGATCCTGGATTTCAACCTGGAAATCCTGGGTCGATTCCCAGAAATCGTTCAGCACCAGCAGGCCGTATTCATCCGCCAGGTCGTAGAACACCTGTTCGGTGTTCTGACCGAGCCAATTGCGGATGACGTTCAGATGCGCTGCCTGGTGCAGCCTGAAGTACGGTTCCAGGCGCGCACGCGAAATGCGTTTGAGCAGATCGTCGGTGCCCCAGCTGCCGCCGCGGGCGGCTATCGGCACGCCATTGACGTGGATCGCAAGATAGGGCGACAACGAGGTGGTGCCGATGTCACGTACCGCGGGTGAGTCTTCGCCCTCCGCGGTCAATGACTCTGCCCAGCCGTTGACGGTGCGCTTGATGGCTTCATGGCGCACGTCGATCAGGCGCTCATGGCGTTCGCTGCCGACGGTGGGGTTGACTTCGACGCGGCGCAGGCGACCGTCGTGATCGAACAGCGACAGCTCGTAGGTGATTTCGCGTATGCCGAAACGCACCTGTCTCGACTCGGACAGCGCACCGTCGGCGGATACATCGAGTGTCAGGTGATACAGTTGCGGTGCACCGTAGCCATTCGGCCACCACAGGCGCGGCTGCGCGAGGTGCAGTTGCGGGAATTCGCTCGCATCCAAGCGTACCTCGGTCACGCCCGGATCTAGCAGCACCTGCTTGCGCAGCTGCACGCCCTCGAAGCGGGCATCGATGGCCGCCTGCACCGGGCTTGCGGCGCGGTTCTCAATCGGAACCCGGATGATGATATCGGCCGTGTCGATACGCGGCAGCGGCAGCGTGCTGATGACCTGCGGATCGAGCACACGCAGTGCCCCGCTGGCAGCCAGTTCGACGCCTTGCCAGAGACCGCTGTTGCGATCACGGATGGCGGGAATCCAGTCCCACCCTTCCGTCGCTACGAAGGTCGGTCCGTCGATCGCCAGATTGCCGCCATTCTCGCCCGGGCCGGCGCTGACCGACTGTTCATGTGGAATGCCCGGATGCGGCGGCGGCGATATGCGCACCGCCAGTACGTTCATCTGACCGGCTTGCAGCAGCGATGTCACATCGAATGTACCGCGGATGAAGGCCCCGCGGATGTCGCCCAGGCGCGTGCCGTTGAGCCATACCTCGGCTGCATAGTTGATGCCGTTGAATGTCAGCGTGAGCTGGCGGCCGTCGAGTTGTGCGGGGACGACGAATTCGCTGCGGTACCAGTAATCCTGCCGGTTCAACGATTCCGGAATGGCGAGATTATTCAGTCCGTAGTCCGGATCCGGATACACGCCGTTGGCGATCAGCGTGGTCAACACGGTGCCGGGCACGACCGCGATGTACCAGTCGCGCGGGTGAAACTGCGTGCTTGATATACGCTCCGGCGCAGCATCCACCAGCGGCGCGGCAGCCATCTGCCATGCGCCGATCAGCCAGCGATCGGGTGCTTCGGCCTGCAGCGGGCCGGTCAGCGCCAGCGATGGCGCGCGCACCGGCGTCGAGAACGGCGCGTTGCCATGCGGCAGCGTCCAGGCGGGTTGCGGCGCCTGCAGTCCGCGCCAAGCCTTTTCCTGCCACGGCCAGCCGACCCCGACCTGGTGGAAATAGACCAGGTTGAAATCCGGTCGCTGCGCGCCAAGCTTGCCGATCGCGCCGGCATCCAGCGCGCCCGCGTGCAGCAGGAATGACGCCAGCGAGCCGCCGAAGTGATGCTCCCCGGTCAGGTCCGCAAGGCTTTCAGGCGCCAGCCGGAATACCGGCGCCGCCGCGCGGGTCGCGGCTGCGGCGCTCGCCATCTCGCTGCCGTCGACGTACAGGCGTGCCGTGCGACCGTCATAGGTGGCAGCTACCGCGTGCCATGAGTGCGGTGCCAGGTCTGCAGCCGCAAGCAGCAACACGCTGCCGCCAATGCGCAGTGCCAGCCGGCCATGCTGCAGTAGCAGGCAGCGGCATAGCTCCGGCGCGCTATCGCCGAGCGCGGCGACGATCATCGGTTCATCGGTCGACCGGTCGGCGCGCAGCCAGCCGCTGATCGACCATGGCGCACCGGCGGCCAGCAGCGGCGCGTCGCTCGCCAGCGGATTCGACAGTCCGATACCGCCAGCAAGAAAGCTGGCATTGTAGGGACCGAAGTTCGAATCGGGAGCTGGCGCCGGTAACGGCGCTGTTTGAGCATTCAGCGGGCCGCCCGCCAGCAGCAGCAATAAGGCGGCCGATATTCCGGCGCGCTGCCGCCCGCGCGGATGTGCCCACGCCTTCACCACCACCCCCGTAAGCGTTCAGCTGTGTTGTGTGCCATCACAATAAACCAATTTGATTGATTTATGGAAGAGGCGCGATCAATCTCGCCGCAGCTGATCAATTGCTGCGCACAATTTCGGCGCGATACCGGGGACTGCAATGCTGGCGCGATCGCAACTGCGAATCATCATAGTCGCAAGCCTCGCCGGGCTGCTGTTCGGTTTCGATACCGCGGTAATCGCCGGCGTAACGCACGATCTGCGAGCGGCCTTCGCGCTGTCGCCCGCCGGCTTGGGCTTTGCCGTGTCGACCGCGCTGTGGGGTACGCTGTTCGGCGCCCTGACCATGGGTCGGCCCGGAGACAGGTTCGGCTCGCGTGAGGTGCTGAAATTCGTCGGGCTGCTGTACCTGGTGGCAGCCCTGGGTTGCGCGCTGGCGTGGAATCTGGCGTCTTTTCTGGTGTTTCGATTCATGATCGGCGTGGCGATCGGCGGCTCCTCGGTGCTGGCACCGGTGTATATCGCCGAGGCCTCGCCCGCCGAGCGACGCGGGGCGCTGGTCGGGCTGTTTCAGATCAACATCGTGATCGGCATCCTGGCGGCCTACACCAGCAATTTTATGGTCGCGCTCTTGATCGCAGGTCCGGCGCTGTGGCGCTGCAAGCTCGCCATTGCGGCCGTTCCGGCGCTGCTGTTCCTGGTGCTGCTATTCTTCATTCCGCAAAGTCCGCGCTGGCTGATTCACCGCGGACGGCTGGCCGAAGCGACGGCGAGCCTGCGACGTCTTGGCAGCACCGACCCCGCTGCCGCGATCGACTACCTCAGTGGCGCGCAAGCCCCGTCGCCCGCCGGGACGCAGGGATTGTCCTGGCGCCGCCACGGCAAGCTGATCGTGCTTGCGATCGGCATCGGCATGTTCAACCAGTTGTCGGGCATCAATGCGATTCTCTACTACCTGGGCGACATTTTCGGAGCCGCCGGATTCAGCTCGTTATCCTCCGATCTGCAATCGATCGTCATCGGCGCGACCAATCTGCTCGCCACCATCGTCGCGATGACTTTGATCGACCGCACCGGTCGCAAGCCGCTGCTGTTGATCGGCTCGGTCGGCATGGCGCTGGCACAGGGTGGAGTCGCGGCGATCATGGCCTTCAACAGCGCACGCGCGCTGCTGTTGCCGCTGCTGGTCATGTTCATCGCGGCGTTTGCGATTTCGCAGGGCGCGGTGATCTGGGTGTATCTGAGCGAGATCTTTCCAACGCCGGTGCGCGCGCGTGGCCAGAGCCTTGGCGCCGCCACGCACTGGATCATGAATGCGCTGATCTCGGGACTGTTTCCCGCCATCGCAGCGCTGTCGACGTCGATTCCGTTCGTGTTCTTCAGCCTGATGATGGCGCTGCAGTTCGTGCTGGTGCTTTGGTTCCTGCCCGAGACCCGCGGTGTGCAGCTCGAGCAAATGGCCGCTGCAATGGGCGCAGCGACCGGCGCCACGCACTGCCGCAGCCCGCAATAGCCCCTGTGGCGTTTGGCAATCCCGGCGGAAGTGGGTTAGGCCCTATTTTAGGGCGCCTTAACATGGTGCCAAGTAGGAAAATCTTAAAGAAAATCAAAATATTTGCAGCTAGTAACACATTGATTTCTAGCTCCATAGCGCCGCGGGTAGCTTCGCTATTGTTCATCTGATTCGGATCAGTATTAATGCAAAACGAAATAAATAATCGTTGACACCGGGCGCAACGGGACGGTAATTTTCTAGCGGGGCAATTCGTCGCAAGAACGCAGTACTCAATAGTTGGGGGGTAGAGCACATGTCTCATCGCAGGGAAAAGCGCGCCCGGCGCATCTCCAGGGCCGCCAATGCCGCTTTCATGACCGCAGTGACGCTCGAGGCGCTGTGTATCGCGGCGCCCCGGGCAGCCCAGGCACAATCAGCGCCCGCCACGGGGCCCGCCGCTTCGCAGGACAACAACCTCGAAGAGGTCATCATCACCGGCTATCGGGAATCGCTCGAGACTGCGCTGAGTAACAAGCGCAATTCCACGCTGCCGATCGAATCGGTGGCGCCGGAAGACATCGGCAAGATGCCGGATCAGAACGTGGCCGAATCGCTGCAGCGGCTGCCCGGCATCCAGATCGATCGCGCCGGCGGCCAGGGCACCGCGGTGCTGATCGACGGTCTGCGCCAGAACCTGACTACTCTGAACGGCGACCTGTTCCTGACCGGTCGCGAGTTCTACGTATCAGGCGAGGCTTCGGGCGGCGGTGCCGGCAGCAACAGCCAGTACAACTCGCTCGAAGGCATCCCGAGCGAAGACATCAACGGCATCGATGTCTACAAGAATCCGCAGGCCTCGATGACCGAAGGCGGCATCGGCGGCACGATCAACCTGAAGACGCGTGATCCGCTCGAGCAGCCGCTGGGCCTGTCGGGCGGCGGCAATTTCCGCGAGTCGGTCTCCACCGGCGCTGGCGGCGCGAAGCCGGATGGCACGCTGGTGGGCTCCTACAAGTTCAACGACCGATTCGCCGTCACCGGCAGCTTCTCGTATGACGAGGAAGACACGTTCACCAAGGAGTTCCAGGACGAGAACCGCAACCAATGGCTCACCACCAACGCCGCCACCGGGCCCTATGTGGGTCCATTGAGTCCCGCCGACATTACGGCGCTGCCTGCCAGCGGGGCGAACGGCGGGTTCTACACCGAGCCGCAGCTGGCGTATTTCACCAACGTCAACGATCAGCGCAAGATCTACGGCGCCTCGTTCGGCGTTGCGGCCAAGGTCACCGATGCGATCACCAGTCGCCTGGACTGGTTCTATTCGCGGGAAGACGACGTCACCATCGATTACACCGACAAGGCGTGGTTCAATGGCCAGGGCGATCATGCGCTGACTACCACCGCTGGCGTGACTTCCGAGACTCCGCATCCCGGCATCGATCCGACCCAGCCCTACGCCATCGATCCCAACGGTGTGGTCCAGTACGGCACGTTCAACGCCAACGGCGCTGAGACCGCGACCCTCTATCAGGACTTCAAGAGCAAGGCCAACAACCTGCAGTGGAAGACCTACTTTGACAACGGCGGGCCGCTCAAAGGCAAGTTTGACGTCTCCTGGGCCCAGGCCACCTCGGATCTGGAGGCAGACCAGGCCGACGTCGAGCATGGGCTGTACACCACCAGCGCCGGGGTTGCGACTTCCCCGACGGCGCCCGGTTGCAACAACGGCGCCTCGACCTGCACCGTTGGCAATCACGGCTATGAGTTCGTCTACGCCAATGGCGGCACCTCGGGTCTGCCGAGCGTCTACTACCCGACCAATGTGCTGAACAACCCGGCCTACACCACGTTCAAATCCAACTGGGCGTGGGCCAACAAGACCAACAATACGCAGTGGGCCATCAAGGCCGATGTCGCCTATGACCAGAGCGGTGCCACCAACCTGGATTCGACGCTGTCGGTCGGATTTCGGGTTGCCAACCGCAATGTCGAAGAGGTGTTCGGCCGCTATCTGATCAACGGCACCGAAGGCCCCGGAATCGTGGCCGGTGGCGCGACCGGCTGCACTTCATGCGGTCCGTGGCTCTACTACCAGGATCCCGGATACGGCACGCCCAATATCCCCTATTCGACAGCGGTGTCGAATCCGGGTCTGGCCACGACGGTCAACAACTTTGCCGCCGGCAACATCATCGTCAAGAACCCGTATACGGGCGGCATGACCAATCCTTCCACCTACCTGAATTCGGTCTGGGCTGGAGCCGGCGTACCGAACATGACCGAGGCGTTCTTCAAGGACAACCTGAGTTCGTTCGATGTGAACGAGTACACCACCGCCGAGTATTTCATGGAGGATTTCGGCGGCAAGCAGGATCCGTTCCATCTGAATATCGGCGTGCGCATCGTATCGACCAGCCTGACCATCGACGGCGGACAGACCGCAGAGAGCCCGACCTATTACGGCACCGCCTCGTGGAATGGGGTGGATTCGAATGTCGTTCCGGTGGAGACCAATCGCAGCTTCACCGATGTGCTGCCATCGTTCAACGTCGAGGCGAACATCTCCGACACGCAGAAAGTGCGGCTGGGCGCGGCGCGGGTCGAATCGCCGATGGACCTATACTCCCTGGGGCTGGGAAATTCGTACAACTTCACCCGCAGCGGCAGCGGCGCCAACAATTTCATTTTCGCCGGTGGCACCTCGGGTAACGCCAACCTCGATCCGTATCGGGCCACGCAGACCCTGCTGTCATATGAGAACTATTTTGCCAAGGGCGGTCTGGTGAGCGTTGCCGGATTCTGGAAGCAGATCGACAGCTTCGTCGAAACGCAGAATGTGCCGACTACGGTGGATGGGACACAGGCCAACGTCACCGAGCCGGTCAACGCCGGCAAGGGCAGAGTCGTCGGCCTGGAGATCGGCGGTCAGTACGCGTTCGACGACTCGATTCTGCGTGGCTTTGGCGTCGCGGCAAACTATACGCTGTCGCAGTCGACCTCGGACCAGGCGACGGCGTTCTCGAGCCATTCGTCGATTCCCGGCGTGGCCCACGACGCCTTTACGGTGCAGGCCTATTACGAGAGGTACGGTTTTTCAGGCCGGCTGTCGTATTCGTACCAGGGCAAGCGCGTGAACGATTCGCTGGTGGGTTCCACATTTCCGATCTACGACAAACTGGGCAACACCGAGATCCTGCAGGTGTTTGCCGCGGCCTACGGGCAGCTCGATGGCCAGGTGTCGTATGACATCAATGGCCACGTCGGTATCGTGGTGTCGGCCCAGAACCTCACCAATGAGGCGGCACACACCTACCTGCAGTGGCCCGATCAGCCGTTCACCTACGATGACTGGGGACGGCGCTACTTCTTCGGCGTCAAGTTCAAGCTCTAGGCGACACTTGAGGTTGCGCCACGCCGGGCAGGGCGGCGTGGCGCAGCGACGCCCTTCCCGCGAGCCGGCAGGAACCGATCGCGGCGGTGCTTGCGCCCGCCACCTCGGGTGTCTAGCCTGCGGTCAGGAGATCACATGGCGGATGCACCACAAGGTCAATCGGCTGCCGACCGGCGCATCCGGCGCGTTGCCATAGTCGGCGGCGGCACTGCCGGCTGGATGGCGGCCAGCATGTTGGCGCGCGCACTCGCCGGCAACGGCTGCGCCATCACCGTCATCGAATCGCCCGATATCGGCACCGTCGGAGTAGGCGAGGCGACCATTCCGCCGTTCATCGACCTGCTGCGCTTTCTGGACATCAATGAATCCGATTTCGTCCGGCAGACTCAATCAACCTACAAGCTCGGGATCAAGTTCAGGGATTGGCGCAGCATTGGTCACAGCTACTGGCATCCGTTCGGTACCTTCGGTACCACGATCGACCGCCGGCCGTTCTACCATTACTGGCAGCGCGCCGAAGCCGAGGGGCATGCGCCGCGCTTCAACGACTACAGCCTGTGTGCGGCGCTGGGCGATGAGGGCAAGTTCAGGTTTCCGGATGCCAAGGCCCAGGGACCGGTGGCGGGGTTGCGCTACGCGCTGCAGTTCGATGCCGGGCTGGTCGCAAGGTTCCTGCGCGCCTACTCCGAGCAGCGCGGCGTGGTGCGCCTGGAACGTACAGTGGCCACGGCCACCCTGCGCGAAGACGGCTTTCTCGACCAGCTGGTATTTACCGATGGCACGCGCCTGCATGCCGATCTGTATATCGATTGCAGCGGCTTTCGTGGCCTGCTGATCGAGCAGACGCTGAAGACCGGCTACCTGGATTGGAGCGACCTGCTGCCGTGCGACCGGGCAGTGGCGCTGCCCACGGAGATCACCAGCCCGCGGCCGCCCTACACGCTCTCGACGGCGCGGGCCGCCGGATGGCAGTGGCGCATCCCACTGCAGCACCGCGCCGGCAACGGCTATGTGTATTGCAGCGCCCACCTGGGCGACTCCGAGGCATACGACGACCTGCAGCGCATGGTCGGGGAGAAGCCGCTGGCGGATCCGCGCTTCCTGCGCTTCGTCACCGGTCGGCGCAAGCTGTTCTGGAACCGCAACTGCGTGACGCTCGGCCTGGCTTCGGGATTCCTGGAACCGCTCGAGTCGACCAGCATTCACCTGGTGATGAGCGGCCTGTACAACCTGCTCGATCATTTTCCCGATCTGTCGTTCGAGCAGGCCAATATCGATTCGTACAACGCGGAGCTGATCGACGAGATGGAGTCGATTCGCGATTTCATCGTGCTGCATTACTGCGCGACCCAGCGCAGCGACACGCCGCTGTGGGCGTACTGTCAGTCCATGAAACTGCCGCCCAGCCTGCGGCAGCGTATCGAGCTGTATAGAGGCACCGGCCGCATCCGGCCAAAGCCGCGCGAGCTGTTTACCGACCTGAGTTGGTTTTACATCTTCGAGGGACTGGGCCTGCGGCCAGCCTCGTACGATCCGCTGGTCGCGGGTTCGAATTTTCCCCAGGTGCTCGAGATCATGCAAGCGCTGCGGCTACAGGTCGCGCAGGAGCTGCGTGGCGCACCCTCGCACGACAGCTACTTTGCGGCGGCTGCGCCCGGGGCGGCGGCCGCAGGCGGCATGCAGGCGGCTGCCGCTGCAGTGAAACTGGCCGGCTCGGGCCGCTAGCGGCCACGGGACCCGACGCGCAAATGCCGACAACCATCTATGCGGGCGTCGAAATGGGGGGTACCAAGTGCGTGTGCATCCTGGGCAGCGGCCCTGGCGATATCCGTGCGCAGGAGATATTGCCGACTGCAGATCCGGTGAGCACGCTCGGCGCGATCGCCCAGGTGCTGGAGCGCTGGCAGGCATCGCTCGGCAGCTTCGAGGCGATCGGTGTTGCCTCGTTCGGCCCGCTCGATCTGCGCCGCGATTCACGCAGTTACGGACGCATCGGCACCACCCCAAAGGAGCTGTGGGCGGGCATCGACCTGGTCGGATTCTTCTCCAGGCGCTTCGCCCTGCCGGTCGGCCTGACCACCGACGTGATCGGCGCGGCGCTGGCCGAAGGCCGCTGGGGCGCGGCACGCGGACTGACCGACTACGCCTATGTCACCGTGGGCACCGGCGTCGGGGTTGGGCTGATGGTGGCCGGCAACCCGGTGCTCGGCTGCCACCATCCGGAGCTCGGTCACGTGCGCGTGGTACGCGCCGCGGGAGACGATTGGCCAGGCAGTTGCCGATTTCACGGCGCTTGCGTCGAGGGACTGGCTTCAGGTCCGGCGATCGAAGCGCGCACCGGCAGCTCGGCGGGCAATCTGGCGGAGGATAGTCCGATATGGGAAACGGTTGCGCATGCGCTCGCGCAGCTGGCTCACATTCTGGTGGTGTCGGTGGCGCCGCAGCGAATCCTGATTGGCGGCGGCGTGATCAGCGCCCAGCCGCATCTGTTCCCACTTATCCGTGCCAGTCTTGCGACCAGCCTGAATGGCTACCTGGATATCCCTGAAGTGACCTCTGGGCTGGATCTTTATATTGCGCCGCCCGGGCTGGGCACGCGCGCCGGGCCGCTGGGCGCGCTGGCGCTGGCAGCCGACACCGAATAACCTGAATTCATGCCAGGCCCACCGCGTTCGCAGCGTATCGACAGTCCGGCCGGCGGCGTCACCGGGCGCAATCTGTCCGGAACCAACCTCGAGCGCGCCGGCGATCACAATCAGCGGGTGACGCTGCACGCGATCCGCGTCGGCGGGCCGGTCACGCGGACCGACCTTGCATCGACCACCGGCCTGACCGCGGCGGCGATCGCCAACATTACCAACCGGCTGCTGCGGCAAAAGCTGATCCTCGCCGCCGGCACCACCCGCGGCGCGCGTGGCCAACCGGCCACCAAACTGGTCATCAATCCCGATGGCTGCTATTCGATGGGCCTGAACGTCGATCGCGATCACATCACGCTGGTGGTGGTGGATTTCACCGGACGCGTGCGCGCGCGCTCCTCGCGCGAAGTGAAGTTCGCGCTACCGGAGCAGGTGCAGAGCTTTTTCCGCCGCTCTGCCGGCCGGCTGCTGTCAAAGGCGCGCATCGACTCATCGAAGCTGGTGGGGATCGGGGTTGCGTTCCCGGACGACATCCAGCGCGCCGGGCTGCCCGAGCAGCCGCCCGAATATGCGCTGTGGGGCTCGGTAGCCGTGAACCAGCTGCTGGCGAGCGTGCTGGCGGTGCCGATATTCGTCGAGAACGATGCCGCCGCCGCCGCGATGGGCGAGATGCAGTTCGGGCTAGGCCAGCAATACCAGAGCTTCTTCTACGTGCTGATCACTGCGGCTCTGGGCGGCGGCCTGGTCATCGACGGACACTATTTTCGCGGCGCCACCGGTCGCAGCGGCGAGCTCGGCTGGCTCACGCGACAGGCGCCCGGCGGAAAATCACGCCAATTGCAGAACATCGTTTCCCTGTCGGCACTGTACGATTGCCTGGCGGCGCAGGGCTATCGGGTGGCATCGCCTCCCGGCCTGATGCGCCTCGACCAGCCGGCGCAGCGGATCCTGGATGACTGGATCGCGACCTCGGTGGACGCGCTCGAAGAGGTGCTGGTAGCGATCAACTGCCTGATCAATCCAGAGGAGATCCTGATCGGCGGTCGCCTGCCCGCGGCCCTGGTCGACCGCCTCGCAAACCGCCTGAACGAGCGCATGCGCACGCATGCGGCGAGCATGCCCTCGATCGCCAGAATCCGGCGGGCCGCGATGTCCGACGACGCACCCGCGGTCGGTGCGGCGATCCTGCCATTCAGCGATCGGTTCCTGCCGACCCGATTCGCACTGATGAAAAAATCCGGCGAGTCCTGAGCCAGCCATGATCGCACGCAGCGACGCCGGTCAACGCGGGGCGTTTGCCTCGGTCACGACGCTGTTCTTCGCCTGGGGATTCATTACCGTCTCGGTCGATCCGCTGATCGCCTCGCTGAAGGCCATCTTCGAGCTGTCCTGGCCTGAAGTGATGCTGACGCAGTTCGCGTTCTTCATGGCTTATGCAATCGTGTCGCTGCCGGCCGCGTTGCTGGTCGCACGGCTGGGCTACCCGCGTTCGATCATCCTGGCGCTCGGCATAATGATCGCCGGCTGCCTGTGCGTTCCACTCGCCACCCACCTGGATACCTTCGCGGTCGTGCTGGTGGCGCTGTTCGTCATTGCCAGCGGCATCACCATCCTGCAGGTCGCGGCCAATCCGCTCGCCGCGCTGCTCGGTCCCGCGGCACGTTCGCACTTCAGATTGACGCTGTCGCAGGCATTCAATTCGCTCGGCACCGCAATCGCGCCCTACCTGGTGTCGTCGGTGATACTGGCCGGCGGCATGTTCGCGGTGCAGGGCGGCATTGCAGCGACCGCGGCGCAGCGTACCGAATCGCTGCGGCACATCGATTTCGCGTTCCTGGTGATTGCCGGGATGATCGCGCTGCTGGCGCTGTTCATCTGGTCGGTACGCGTTCGGCTGAGCCGCGCGACCGCAGGAGGCGAGCGCGACCGCGCGCGCGACGGCTCGGCCAACCCGTCGGGCTCGCTCGGCTCGCTGGCGCGAGCGCTGCATTCGGGTTGGGCGGTACTGGGAGCGGGCGCGATTTTTCTCTATGTCGGCGCGGAGGTGTCGATCGGCAGCACGCTGACGAATTTCCTGAATCGCCCGGATGTATTCGACGTCTCGCTGGAACAGGCCGGCAAGCTGGTGAGCCTGTACTGGGGCGGCGCGATGCTCGGGCGATTCATCGGCAGCGCATTGCTGACCCGCGTTCGTGCCTCGCTGCTGCTGGCCGCCGCCGCCGCCGTCGCCGCCATCCTGTGCTTGACAGTGACCCGCGCTCCGGGAGAATTTGCCGGTTGGGCTGCAATTTCAATCGGATTGTTCAATTCAATCATGTTTCCGGTGATCTTCACGCTCACGCTGGAGCGCTCGAGCGCGTCTGGCGCCGCTACCTCGGGGCTGCTGTGCATGGCGATCGTCGGCGGCGCACTACTGCCGCGGCTGGTCGGAAAAATTGCCGAGGTCGCCGGGCTGCGGGCCGCCTATCTGGTGCCGCTGATCGCCTATGCGTGCGTGAGCGTATTCGCACTGGCGGCATCCCGTGCCAGGGTGGTGAGTCAGCCGGCCGCGCCGCCCAATGCCGCCCACTGAGCCCGCGGGCGCTGTCAGTGCCGCGCAATCCCTGGCAGCTCTGAGACAGGAGCACGAATGGCTGTCGCGCTGGCTGCTGCGCGACGCCTACCCGCTGTGGGCGACACAGGGATACGACCGAGTCCACGGCGGATTCGAGGAAAGCCTGACCGGCGCGGGCGCCAGCGGCGAGCAGCCACGCCGCGCCAGGGTGCAGGTGCGCCAGATCTACGCGTTCGCGCGCGCTGCGAGCCTGGGCTGGCAGCCTGATGAGGCACGCCGACTGGTGAGGCAGGGGCTGGAGTATTTTCTGGCGCACTACCGCCGCAGCGACGGCCTGTTCCGCACCCTGGTGGCGGTCGACGGCAAAGCGCTGGATGAGCGCGTGTTCCTGTATGACCAGGCGTTCGTGCTGCTGGCGCTGGCCGAGAGCGAGCGGCTGCTCAGGTCCGGAGCCGAACTGGTGGATGCCGCCCGAGCCCTGCGCGCGGCGCTGTACCGGGACCTGAAGCGTTCCGGGCCGGGCTTCAGCTCCGGTGTGCCGGACGCGTTGCCGCTGCTTTCCAATCCGCACATGCACCTGCTCGAGGCGGCGTTGAGCTGGACCTCGGTTGGCGATGATCCGGCGTGGCAGGCGCTGGCGGATGAGATCGTGGCGCTGGCACTCGAACGCTTCATCGATGCCGGCAGCGGCGCCCTGCGGGAAAACTTCGATGAGCACTGGGCGCCGCTGGCCGGCAGCGCCGGCCGCATCGTCGAGCCCGGCCATCAGTTCGAGTGGGCCTGGCTGTTGCTGTGCTGGGGGCGCACCGTCGGTGCCGGCGCCTCGAAGGCCGCCGCAAGGCTGGTGCAGATAGGGGAGACCTACGGCATCCGTGGCGGCGTGGCGCTCAATGCGCTGCTCGACGACTTCAGCATTCACGATGCCGAGGCACGCCTTTGGCCGCAGACCGAGCGACTCAAGGCGGCCGCGCTGATGGCCGCTACCACCCGGGAGGCGCGTTTCTGGTCGATGGCGGTGCAGGCCGCCCAGGGCCTGCGGCGCTACCTGGAAACCGGTAGTCCCGGTCTGTGGTACGACCGCCTCAAGGCGGATGGACAGTTCGTGCAGCAGAGCGCGCCGGCGAGCAGCTTCTATCATATCGTCTGCGCCATCGACCAACTCGGCGTCGCCCTGCGGCAGGCCTGAAGCCGCTACGGACGTGTCAGTCGCATCAGCGGCGCGATGAATCGCTCGTAGTTGCGCCAGCGCCCGATCGATGCGCTGCTGATTTTCTGCCGCACCTGCCATTTACTGGCCGAGATCACGCGGCGGCTGGTGCGGTGGAACTCGATGCACTGCGGGTCCCAGGGCAGCCCGATGAATTCCACCATGCTGCGGCTGCATGCCTCCTGGTCCGCCACCAGCGCCTCATAGGACAGCTCGAGCATCGCCTGCGCGGGCAGGATCGTGTGCCAGTGTGTCATCAGGCGCCGGTACTGCTCGTAATAGTGCGCCAGGTCATCCAGGTCGGTGGCGTGGGAATGGAAGGCTTCAAAATGCTGAAAGTAGATCGACAGGCAGGTGTCGATCGGATTGCGCCGCATGTGGATGAAACGGGCGCACGGCAGCGCGGCGTGAATCAGTCCCAGATGCAGGAAGTTGCCTGGCATCTTGTCCACTACCCGCAGCGCGTCGGCCGACAGGCGCTCGAGCAGCCGCAGATAATTGCGCGCCAGCGCAGCCACGTCACCGGCCCGGGCCGGCGCTTCGTAGCCTGCGGCCGCGCGGTTCCAGTACTGCAGCTCACCGGCGCCAAATACCGAGCGGTGCGATGCCAGGATCTGCTCCGCCAGCGTGGTGCCCGAGCGCGCCATGCCGACGATGAACACCGGGCGCACTGAAGCATCGGCATCGATACACGTGCGGCGTAGCCAGTCGCGGTCGTAGCAACGGATGATCGAATCGACCGCCCGCGTCATCTGCTGCCGGTCGTATGCGCTGCGGTAGAGCCTGGTGAGATCATTCGCGCGCCGGTAGTTCTCGAACGCCTGCTCGAATTGCTGCGTATCATCGAAGTACTTGCCAATCGCGTAGCGCAACTGCACCTCTTTTTGCGGCGCCAGCCCCCGCGCGGCAATGCGCTGCGCCTGCGCCACCCATGCGGCATCGCCCGCGGTCATCTTTCGCAGCCGCGAGATACCGACCCAGGCTTCCGCCGTTTCCGGTTCGATCGCGATGGCGCGTTGGAATAACTGCTCTGCCTCGGCAAACCGGCCCTGGTCGGCACTGATCTCGGCCAGCGCGGCGATGCTGGCGGCGAAGTCCGGATCGATGGCCAGTGCCCGGCGGCAGCTGGCCTCGGCCGCGGCCGCTTCGCCTGCGAGTCGCAGCGCAATGCCAAGGTTGGCGTGCGCCGCGGTGAAATCCGGTTTCAGCTGCAGCGCCCGACGGTAACTGGCCAGCGCGTCATCGAGCAATCCCAGGCTACGCTGTGCGTTACCCAGGTTGTTGTGTGCCTCGGCGAAATCCGGACTGTGCACCAGGGCGCGCTGATAACTGGCTACGGCCTGCTCGAGCCGGCCAAGCCGCTGTAACGCATCGCCGAGGTTATGGTGCGCCTCGGCGTAACCGGGCCTGATCTGCAATGCCCGCCGATAGCTGCTGACCGCATCCTCCAGCCGCCCGAGGCCGCGCAGCACGTAGCCGAGATTGTTGTGCGCCTCGGCGAATTCGGGACTCAGGGCAAGCGCGCGCTGATAGCTGGCCACGGCATCGTCCAGGCGCCCGCTTTGCCCCAACGCATTGCCCAAGTTGTTGTGCGCGCCGGGGTCATCGGGCAACAGCGCGATCGCCCGTTGCAGCGCGGGTAGCGCATCCTTGCCTTGCATGCGCAGCGCGATGCCCAGCCACTGCCAGATGATGCCTGCGTCCGGATGCTGCCCGAGCAGTTGCCGGGCACTGGCTTCCAGTTCCGGATAGCGGCCGGCTCGAGCCAGTAGCCCGAGCGCGCCAATGGCGTCCGGCGCCGGCCGGCCGGCAGGCGACGGTGGCTGCGTAGCGCTGGTCACTATTTCATTCACCCACAATGACTTGCTGGCTAGTTTAAACTGCAAGGCGGTGATTGATATGGGTCAGCCTGGGTTGTATCAGCAGGGACATGCGCACATGCGGGGACAACGCGGCTGGGTTGGCATCGTGGCGGCAGGGGCCCTGGGGGTGTTATCGATTGCCGCGGCCGTGCAGGCCGCCGTGCCGCAGGCAGCGGCGCGGTTGCGGGTGTCCGGCGCCGCGCCGCGCGGCCGCGTCACCGCCAGACTCGACAGCGCGCTGGCGGAGATCTCGCAGCGCTACGCGGGCATTGCGCCGGCGCATGCGCTTGCCGCTCTGCACGTGATCAATCCGGCGGCCCGGTTTCGTCTGGCCGCGCCGCTTGCAGTCCCCGAGGTGCTGATCGATGCGGTAACCACCGGCTACCCCGACACGCTGCGGCGCGCACTGCAGGACATCGGCCTGCGCGATGCCGCGATGTTTTCCAACGATGTCAGCGGCTGGTTGCCGGTGGATATGATCGCGCGCGCCGCACAGTTGAGCGAGCTGCATTTCGCGCGCGCATCGATGCCCCGGACACGCGCCGGTCCGGTGGCTACCCAAGGCGATTTCGCGCAGCGCAGCGCAGCCGTGCGTGCCAGTTATCCGAGCCTGACCGGCGCCGGCATTACCGTCGGGGTGCTGTCGGATAGTTTCAACTGCTACCAGACCTACGCCGACGACGGCCTGCCCGCATCCGGCCTCAACGGCTATGCGTCCAATGGCTTCACAGCCACTTATGCCGATGACCAGAGGTCAGGTGCCCTGCCGGCGGCCGTAAGCGTGCTCGAGGAAGCCACCTGCATGAGCTATGACGCACCGGAGCGGCTACCGTTTACCGATGAAGGCCGTGCCATTATGCAGATCGTGTATGCGGTGGCGCCGGGCGCGAAGCTCGCGTTCTATAGCGCCGAAAATGGCGAGGCCGACTTCGCCAGCGGCATAGTCAGGCTGGCGCAGGCCGGCGCCAGAATCATCGATGACGACGTCGGATATTCGGACGAGCCGTTCTTCCAGGATGGACTGGTTGCCCAGGCGATCGACCAGGTATCGGCCGAGGGGGTCGATTACTTCTCCTCGGCCGGCAACAACGCCCGCATGTCATATGAAAACATTGCGCCTGCATTCCCGCTGGCCTCCACCGGCGGACCGATGGCCGGCGAGCAACTGCTCAACTTCGACACTTCGGGAGCCAGCACCGCGACCGCCTTGCCAATCACCATTCCGTCGTTGTTCCCGGGCGAGTTCGTGGTGCTGATTCTGCAATGGGACCAGCCCTACGTGACCGGCGCGCCTGCCAGCGGCGGCGCCACCAGTGCGCTGGATCTGTGCGTGACTGGTGCGGTTGGCAGCGATCAGATTGATTTCGGGCCGACCAGCAGCGCCATCAACTGCACCGGGCCGAACTCCATCGGCACGGATCCGGTGCAGCTGCTGGTAGTGGGCAATCCTGCCGATGCGACCGGCTCGACGCCCGCGATATCGCTGAACGTATCGATTGGCCTTGCCCATGGCACGCGTGCGCCCGGCCGCATCAAGCTGGTGCTCGATGGCGATGGCGCCGCGGTGTCGATCAATGCCTTTGCCACCGACAGCCCGACCATCCAGGGGCATCCGAATGCATCCGGCGCGATGGCAGTGGGCGCCGCGTACTATTTCCATACGCCGCAATGCGGTACCACACCGGCGCTGCTGGAGTATTTCTCCTCAGCCGGCGGCGATCCGATCCTGTTCGACGTATCCGGCGCCCGGCTGCTCGCGCCGGTGGTGCGCCAGAAGCCGCAGATCGTCGCGCCCGATGGCGTGAACGATACCTTTCTGGGATTCTCCGCGCCGATTGTCACCGCGATCGCAGGCTGCAGCAATGACGCCGCGCTGCCGAGTTTCTTCGGCACCTCGGCGGCGGGGCCGCATGCCGCGGGCGCCGCCGCGCTGATGATGCAGGCCAACTCCGCGCTGACTGCAGCACAGATCAATGCCGCCCTGCAGGACAGTGCCTTGCCGATGGCTGGGGCGCTGAACTTTGACAGCGGCTACGGCTTCATCCAGGCCGACGCGGCGCTGGCGCTGCTGCCGCCGGCAGCCCCGGCACTGTCGGTAAAGCCGGCGACGCTCACAGTCGGAGCATCGGCGGTACTGGCCTGGTCGTCGATCAGCACCACCGGCTGCACGGCTTCCGGCGCCTGGTCGGGAACGCAGCCAACCAGCGGCAGCCTGGATGTCACCCCGGCGGCGATCGGCACTTATACCTACACGCTCTCGTGCAGCGGCGCGGGTGGCAGCAACGCCGCTTCCGCGCTATTGACCGTAACGGCGAACGCGGCACATTCCGGCGGCGGCGGCAGCCTGGATGAGGTCGCACTGCTGGGCCTTGGCGCGGCCTTGCTGGCGCGCCGGCGCCGTGTTGCCTGTGCCTGATGCCAGCGCAGATCAACGATTCCGCAGCCCCGCGGCCGGCACTCAGGCTCAGGCTGATCGGGAAATCCAACGGTGTCGGGCTGTCGCGCGACCTTGAGTTGCTGGCCGGCGTACTGGCAGCCTGCGGCTGCGAGGTCACGCAGCATCCGTGCGAGCGGCGCGATCGCAGGCGTCGCCGATCGCTGGTGACGCGGCTGGCGATGCGGTTTCACCGGCTTCGCGCACCCGTCGCGCATCCGCCGTTCGACGTCAACGTCATGCTCGAGCATATCTGGCCGCAGTTCGTGCCGCAGGCACGCTTGAACGTGCTGGTGCCCAATCCTGAATGGACCGATCGGCGCGATCTGGCGATGCTGCGTGTTGCCGATCGGATCTGGGCCAAGACGGCGCTCGCCGAGCAGCTGTTCACGGCGCGCGGCGGCCGGGTGCTGAACATCGGCTTCGACAGCGAAGATCGCCTTGAGCTCGCGGTGCCGCGGATGCCGCAGTTCCTGCACCTGGCCGGCCGCAGCCCGCTCAAAGGCACGCAGCGCCTGCTGGCGCTGTGGCGGCGCCACCCGGAATGGCCGCAGTTGACGGTGCTGCAGGATGATCCGGTCGGCCGTGAACGCCGCGAGCTTGCCACGCCAAACGTCGTCCTGCAGCGCGGATTCGCCAGCGATCAACAGCTGCGCACGCTGCAGAATGCACATCGCTTCCACCTGTGCCTGTCCGAGGCCGAAGGCTGGGGTCACTATATCGCCGAGGCGATGAGCGTCGGCGCCGTGACGTTCACCACCGATGCGGCGCCGATGAATGAGCTGATCGGCGCCGGGCGCGGGCTGCTGGTCGGGGCGCGCCTCGGTGAGCAGCACAACCTGGCGCGCATTGCGCGTTTCGATGAGCACGCGCTCGAAGCCGCGATCGCGCATGCCCTGCTGCTGGACGAGGGGCAGCTCGATGCGATCGGCGCGGCCGCGCGCGACTGGTTTCTGGCCAACAAGCACGGGTTCGCGGCGCGCGTACAGTTGGCCGTCAACGATCTGGCGAGCGTTGCGTCCGGCGATGGCGCTACGGGTCGGCGTTGAATCCACGGCCGCTGGTGGTGCGCTTCGGCGCCCTGGGCGACATGGTGATGCTGACGGTTGCGATTCGCCATCTGCATGTGCGCTTCGGCCAGCCGGTGGATGTCCTGGCCGCCGCCGACTGGACCCGCCCGCTGCTGCAGGGGCAATCGGGCGTCGGGGACATCCTGCTGCTTGCCAACCGCAAGCTGCCGTACTGGCTCAGCCCGGCACAGCAGCGGCTGGTACGCGAGCTGCGCTCGCGTGGTGCCGGACCGACCTGGCTGTTCGATCACGACAACCGCAAGGTCTGCCAGCTGTTGCTGCGCGCCGGTTGGACGCCGCAGCACTGGTGCCACCACGAGGACCTGCCGGGGTTGTCCGGTTCGCACTTCTGCGACCGCTGGCTGCGCTTTGCCTGGCGCAATCCAGCGCTGCTCGGCGGCGAGGATCTGCCAGTGCCGGCCAGCGACGCGTTCGGAGAGCTGCTCGTGACCGAGGCGCAGCGCGCCGAAGTGGATGCATGGTCGCAGCGACGCCCGTGGGCCGGCCAGCCGTTGATCCTGATTCAGGCCGGCAACAAGCGCACCATGCGACGCGGCCTGCGGCAGCGGCGCAGCAATTCCAAGTACTGGCCGGAGCGCAATTGGGCAGCGGTGCTGCGCGGCCTGCGGGCGCTGCATCCCGGGCATGCCATTCTGCTGCTTGGCGTGCCACAGGAGTCGGCACTGAACCAGGACATCCTGCAACGCGCCGCGATCGACGGCGCGTATGACGTCGTACATGAGCTGTCGATATCAAGGCTGCTGGGCCTCGCCGGTCGCGCTACCGGGATGGTCTCGGTGGACACCGGGCCGGCGCACCTCGCGGCGGCCGTCGGCTGCACCGTGGTGGCACTGTTCGGCAAGACAGAGCCGTTCATGTACGCTCCGAGGGGCCGGACGGCAGCGGTCGAATGCCTGGTCGGAGAGCATGAGGGCGAGCGCTCGATGCTGTACATTACACCGCAGCAGGTTCTGGCCGCATGGCAGGCGGCGTTGAATTCCGCCTCGAAGCGCAATTGAAACAGGCCATGCCGCCACAGCCCATGCATCCCATCAGCCTGGTCGTGATCACCTACAACGAGGCGGCCAATATCGCGCGGTGCCTCGACAGCGTGAGCTTTGCCGCCGAGAAGATCGTGATCGACTGCGGCAGCGAGGATGACACCAGGGTGATCGCGGCCGCGCACGGGGCGCGGGTGGTGGAGCAGCCGTGGCTTGGTTTCGGCGCGCAGCGCAACTTCGGCAGCACGCTGGCGAGCCATGACTGGATCGTGTCGCTAGACGCCGATGAGGCGCTGACCCCGGAGCTGGCCGCGGAGCTGCAGCGCAGGCTGCCGGATCTGCTGGCATCGAACGCGGCCGCGGGCGTGTTGTTCCGCACCGCCTGGTTCATGGGCAGGCCGATGCACTGGTACCGGTCGATGGTGCATGAAAGAAAGCCGCGCATCTATCATCGCGCGCGCGCGCGCTGGAGCGAGACCCGTGTACACGAGTCGTTGCAGTACCAGGGCGCGGAAGCGACGTTCGAGCCGCCATTCATGCACTACCTGAATCCAACGCTGGTGCACCACCAGCTCAAGTACCTGCGCTACGCGGAGCTCAAGGCGCTCGACTGGCGCGAACAGGGACGCGCGAGCCGGCCCTATGGATGGCCAATGGTGTTCGTGCTGACGTTCCTGAAGGACTACCTGTTGCGCCTGGCGGCGCTGGACGGCGCGCGTGGCTGGGCCGCGGCCTACATGGCTGCTGACTACGCGGTGTATAAGCGCATGCGCCATTACGAGATGCGCCATTTCGATCGCTCGGTCGAACTGGGCGCCGCCGAATTACGCGCCCACAAGCTGCAGCGCTAGGTCCGCACGGGTGCCGCCAGCGTTCGTTCCATATGTGGCGCTCGCACTGTCGCTCGCGCACTTTGCGCTGGCTGTGGGCGTCACGCTGCACGTGCTGGCGCACAACCGCAATCCGGGGTCCTCGGTGTCGTGGATCGGACTGGCATGGCTGTCGCCGGTGGTCGGCAGCCTGTTGTATGTGCTGCTGGGAATCAATCGCGTGCAGCGGCGTGCGCGCAGCGCGGGCGTCGCCCCGCCCGAAGACCCGCAGGTTCAAGCGTCGCTGGCGCCGCCGGCGTGCGCGCACCTGGCCGGCCTTGAACTGGCGGCACGCCGCATCAGCCGGCGCACTGTCCAGCCGGGCAACGCCATCGACATGCTGGCCAACGGCGACGCCGCCTACCCGCAGATGATCGCGGCGATCGAGGGCGCGGCCAGCAGTGTCGCGCTGTCGAGTTATATCTTTCGCGCCGATGCCGTCGGTCACGAATTCATCAACGCGCTGGTCGGTGCGCACCGGCGCGGCGTTGAAATACGGGTTCTGATCGATGGCTACGGCGGCGGCTATCTGCGATCGGCAACCTATCGCAGGCTGCATCACGCGCGCGTCCCGGTTGCCCGGTTCATGCACTCGGCACTGCCGTGGCGCATGCCGTTTCTGAATCTGCGCACCCACCGCAAGATTCTGTGCGTCGATGGCCGCGTCGCCTTCACCGGCGGCCTGAATATCGGCGCCGAGAACGTGGCGGCGCGCAAGCCGCGTCACATGGTGCTCGACTCGCATTTCCGCTTCGAGGGCCCGGTGGTGGCGCAGCTGTGCGAGTCGTTCGCAGGCCAGTGGTATTTCACCACTGGCGAAGCGCTCGCCGGCGCGGCATGGTTTCCGCAGCTCGCGCCCGCAGGCGACAGCCTGGTGCGCGCCATTACCTCCGGACCGGACCAGGACCTGGAGAAAATCGAACTGCTGGTACTGGAGGCGATCGCCTGCGCGCGCTCATCGATCCAGATCATGACGCCGTATTTCCTGCCCGACGATCGCATCATCACCGCGCTGGCGCTGGCGGCGATGCGCAACGTCGCAGTGGATATCGTACTGCCGGAGCACAGCAATCACCCGACCGTGGATTGGGCGATGCGCGCGCATATCGGGCCGCTGCTGACGGCCGGCTGCCGCGTCTGGACCCACAAGCCGCCGTTTGATCACTCGAAACTGATGACGGTGGACGGTATCTGGTGCCTGGTCGGCAGCGCCAACTGGGACATGCGCAGCTTTCGCCTGAACTTCGAGATCAATCTGGAGGTCTACCACTCCGTCATCGTCGAGCAGGTCAGCGCAAAAATCGCCGCCAACCAGACCGCCCGACTGCTGCAGGCCGATCTCGACCGTCGCTCGCTGCCGAGCCGGTTGCGCGATAACGCCGCGCACCTGATGCTGCCGTACCTGTAGATATCGCTGCGCGCTAATGGCGCTGTGCCGGCGGAGATTCCAGAGCTTCGATCTCGTCCATGATGCGGTTCATGCGTGCAACCAGCGCCCGGTAGGGCGCCGGGGTAGCCATGTCGACCCCGGCGCGTTTATACAGCTCATATGCGTAGTCGGAATTGCCGGCGCGCAGCATGGTCAGGAAGCGCTCGCGCGCCGGCGCGCCCTGCTTCAATATCGCGTCAGTCATGTACGCCGCGCCCGCCATCGATGTGGCGTACTGGTAAACATAGAAATCCAAGTAGAAGTGCGGCACATAGGTCCACTCGACGCAATATGCCGGGTCGATTTTCATGACTCCGGCCGCCTCGCCGTAGTACTTGCGCAGCAGCCCGCAGTACAGCTCGGTCATGCGCGCACCCGACAGTGCATGTCCCTGTTCCAGCTCGTCGTGGATCTGCAGCTCGAACTCGGCGAATTGAACCTGGCGGAAAAAGGTGCTGCGGATCTCATCCAGGCCCAGCCCAAGGTAATACAGTTTCTCAGCCTTGGAGGCGGCATGTTCGACCATGTAGTCGTTAAGCAGCATCTCGTTGCCGATCGAGGCCGACTCGGCGATGAAGGTTGAATAGCCCGACTTGTCGAACGGCTGCGCGCTGTTGGACAGCATGGTGTGGACCGCATGGCCCCACTCATGCGCGATGGTCGACAGCGACTGATAATCGCCGGTGTGATTGAGCAGCAGGTATGGGTGCACGTCGTAAGCCGAGCCGTTCATGTAGGCACCGGCGGCCTTGCCCGGGTGCGGCGCGACATTCATCCAACGCCCGGCGAAACCCCGGCGCAGCAGGGCCAGATAGTCCTCGCCCAGCGGCTGCAGCGCCTGCAGCGTGATGCGCTCGGATTCCGCGACACTGAAAACCGGCAGCGGCTCGAGCGCAAATATCGGCGGATAGTTATCGTAGTAGTGCAGCTCGCCCTGAATACCGAGGCGCCGCTGGCGCAGGCGCAGATAGCGATGAAAGGTGGGCAGCGCGGCATTGGTTTCAGCGACCAGGGTTCTGTATACCGCGTCCGGCATGTTGTCGCTGAACTGCGCGGCCTGGAGCGAATTGTCGAAATGTCGCGCGCCGGCGGTGAAAGCATCGCCCATGACCTGCGCGCTCAGCAGTCCGCCCAGGGTTCCCTGATAGCGGCTCCAGGCGCCCCAGAACGTGTCGAATACCAGCTTGCGCTCGGCGCGGTTCGCTGATTGGCGATATTTGTCGTAGGCCGAGGGATCGAGCCGTACTTTCCTGCCGTCGGACAGCGTAACGGTCGGCAGCGGCAGCTCGCCGTTGGCAAGCAGTGCTCGCACCGTGCCCGGCTGTTGCAGGAACGTGCCGGCGGCCGCCATTACGTTCTCCGCCTGCTCCCCCAGCGTATGCGGTGCGCTGCGCAGCGTGTTATCGAGAAAGAAATCGAAGCGCTGCGCCAGCGGCACACTCTCGCTCAGGAAGCGGTGCACGGTGTCGGCGCCGAGCGCGATGATCTCCGGTGCCACCCATGAAGTCTTCTGCGCGATCAGCGTTCCCAGTGCCTGGCTCTGCTGGCGACGCTCCTGGTCGGCGGCGACGCGCAGGTCCTCATCGGCCTTCAGGTTCGCATACACCGCCAGGCGCACGTATTCGCGTTGTGCGGCACTAATGGCATCGAGTGCCGCGAGCATCGCGGCGGCGCTGCCGCCCAGAGTGCCCTTGTAGCCCGCAAGCGCCGCGGCGGCTGTCCGCGTGCGCGCGAGCGCATCGCTCCAGGCCTGCGGGGTCGCATACAGATCGGACAGGTCCCACATCGAAGCCGCAGCGGCGCCGCTGGCGCCGGCGGCGGCGGTCCCGGCACCAGACGGCATCCCAAGCAGCAACAGGCACGCGGTCATGCCGGGGATCACGGCGCGCGCGCGCACGGCGCTCGAAAGCGGGTTCATTGATTGGCCTTCATGGTGCTGCGCGCGTCGTTTCCAGGCGCGCCGTCGGTGCGCATGATAGCAAACAGGGTAGCCGAAATGACGCGGGTAATCCCCATGTTGGTCGGCTATATTGCGCGATCGCACCTGAAGGGATTCCATGGGCTCATCGGATAGCAACGACCCCCGTCCGCCGTGCGCGCACACGCAATTCGACGTAGGTTCCACCGACGATTCACTGTCGCGGATGATCGAGGATGGTGCAGTGTTCGGCGACATCTATCGGGTGCATGCTCCGGGTCGCAATAGCGACACCTGGGTGCTTGCAGATCCGGAGACCATCAAGCGTGTGCTGGTGTCCAATCACAGGAACTACACCATCGGCGTGGGCCTGGATCGGGTCAGGATCCTGGTCGGCAACGGCATCATCGTCAGCGAGGGCGAGGTATGGAAGCGCCAGCATCGGATGATGCAGCCGATGTTCCAGCGCTCGCGGGTCGAGCGATTCGGCGCGCTGATCGCCGACATCAATCGCCGGCGGCTGGCGAGCTGGGGCGATAAGGCCGCCAGCGGGGCGATGCTGAACATCACCCGGGAGACCAGCGAGAGCGCGCTCGAGGTCGTGCTGCGTGCAACCCTGGGCGCCGATTTCGATCGGCTGCTCGCCGAGCTCGGCGCCAATCCGTTTGCGATGCTGACCGATGACTCCGCGCGCGACCTGCGATTCGCATTCCGCTTCCGGCAGCTGGGCAAGCACATTGAAAGTGTGATCGCGCGGCGCGACGCGGCGGCAGCCAACATGGCGCCAGCGGAGGATGACGCCCGGGACGCCGACTGGCTCGCGATGATGATGGCGGCGCGCGATCGCACCGACGGCTCGGCCATGTCGCATCGGGAACTGATCGACGAGGTGATGTCGATCATCGTCGCCGGACATGAAACCACGGCCGCAGTGCTCAATTCGGTCTGGTACCTGCTGTCGCAACATCCCGAGGTGGAAGCGAAGCTGCATGCCGAAGTCGATGCGATCGACCTGGCGGATCTGCGACTGGCGACGGTCGAGTCGCTGCACTACACGCATCAGGTCATCCTGGAGGCGCTGCGATTGTATCCGCCGGTGTGGGTGCTGACCCGCCGTTGCATCCACGCGGACCGTCTGGCCGGCTACCAGGCTCCGGCGGGCACCGACGTTTTCATGAGTCCGTATGTCGTGCAGCGCGATCCCCGGCACTGGAGCGAGCCGGAGGAATTTCGGCCCGATCGCTTTGGCGGCGGCGCGGAGTCGGCAGCCCATCGCTTCGCCTTCATTCCGTTTTCGGCCGGACCGCGCCACTGCGTCGGCGAGACCTTTGCCACCTACGAAATGGCGATTCACATCTACCAGGCGGCACGCCGATTCAGGCTGCGCTGTGCGCACGCAGGGCCGCCGGAGATGGAAGCGCGCATCAATCTGCGCATGCGCGAGGACCTGATGATGAGTGTCGAGCGCCGCCGCTGAGTGTCGCGGCGCATGCCGGCGCGTTGCCGGCTACCAGCTGCCGACGCTGGGCATCGACACCCACGGTTCCCTGGGCGGCAGCGCCGCGCCTTTCTGCAGCAGCTCGATCGATATCAGGTCGGGTGAGCGCACGAAAGCCATCTTGCCATCGCGCGGCGGGCGGTTGATGGTCACGCCGCGCTGCATCAGCAGGCTGCAGGTGGCGTAGATGTCGTCGACCTCGTAAGCCACGTGACCGAAATTGCGGCCGCCGGTGTAGGTTTCCGGATCCCAGTTGTAGGTAAGTTCGATCTGGGCGTCCTCGTCGCCGGGCGCGGCCAGATATACCAGCGTAAAGCGTCCCTTCTCATGGCTGGTACGTTTCACTTCGCGTAATCCCAATGCGTCGCAGTAGAACTTGCTGGAGGCTTCCAGATCGGTCACGCGGACCATGGTGTGCAGGTATTTCATGCCCGCATTCTACGCGATCATGCGGGTCGCGGTCCGAACCCCTGGCCTGAGCCCAGCGCTGCCTTGAGCGCCTGGCCGATCTGTGCGATGACGCCGGCCCAGTCGCCGAACGAGGTCTGCCGAAACAGCCGGGCGGTCGGGTACCAGGGGGAATCGGAGCGGCCGCGAAGCCAGCGCCAGCAGGGCGCGTAGCGGTTCATCACCCAAACCGGTGTTCCCATCGCTCCGGCGAGGTGCACCACCGAAGTGTCGGCTGCGATCACGAGGTCCAGATGGGCCAGCAGTGCGGCAGTGTCCGCGAAGTCGCCGAGCGCCTCACCGTGCCCGGAGATGCCGCGCATCGATGCCAGCGCGATCGCATCCGCCGGCGCCATCTCGCGCTGCAGGCTGAGGAAATCCGCATCCAGTTCCAGCAGCGGACGCAGAGCCGCCAGCGGCACGTCGCGCGCGTAGTTGATCGGCGGCCGGTGCCGTCCGGCCCACACCAGGCCAATCCGCGGCCGCAGCCTTGCGCCCAGGCGCGCGCCCCATCGAGCGGCGCGCGCTGGATCGGCGCGCAGGTAAGGGATGGCAGCCGGGATGGTCTGCAGCGTGGTTCCGAAGGCGAGCGGCAGGCTCATCACCGGGCAGTGCAGATCGTGCGCCGGCAGCGCATCCGTGTCCGCTACGATCTGGGCCACACCCTCGAGCGTGCGCACGACCTGCAGCAGCGCAGCCGGCAGCCGCAGCACCACCCGAGCTCCTCTCTGGGAAAGCAGCGGCACGTAGCGTATGAATTGCAGCGTGTCCCCCAGCCCCTGCTCGTGGTGCACCAGGATGGTCTTGCCGGACGGGGAGCTGCCGCCCAGCCACAGTGGCGCGGATGTCGCGAGTGCATGGTCTCGGTATGGCGCGATCCTCCACCGCATCTCAAATCCCTGGAAGCCCTCCTGCAACCGGCCCTGGGCGAGCAGCAGACAACTGCGGTTGCTGATCGCGAATGGCAGATCCGGCTCGATCCGCAGCGCCTGCTCCAGGCACTCGAGTGCTTCGGCGTTTCGATCCAGACCGGCGAGCGCCACCGAGCGCCCGACCAGGACTGACGCCTGCTGCGGCGTGGCCATGACCAGTCGGTCGAAGTGCAGCAGCGCTTCAGGATAGCGGTGCTGGTTGTTCAGCGCCTCGCCGAAGCACATCTGCGCTTCCAGGTGACGACCAAGAGACTCGAACAAGCGTCCCAGGTTGAAGTAGGCATCGATGTTGCGCGGATCGATTTGCACCACCGCGTTGAAGCATTCCACGGCTTCCGTGGGCCGATCGAGCAGCATCAATGCCCGGGCCCGGCACAGCCAGGCCTCGACGTGCCGGCTATTGATCGCCAGCGCCCGGCCGTACCAGTCGAGCGCGACGGCCGACTTGCCCAGATGGGCGAGCGCGATGCCGCCATTGACCAGTGCTATCAGGTTGGCAGAATCAATCTCCAATACCTGCGTGAAGCAGCGCAGGGCCTGGTCGATCTGCTGCAGATGCCCGAGCACCAGCCCGCAGTTATTGAGCGCCGCGATGTTGTGTGGTTCCGACGCGAGGATGTCGGCAAAGTATTTCAGCGCCAGCTGCGGTTCGCCGCGACCGAGCGCCGCCCGGCCTTGCTGCAGCAGCGACTGCACCTCACCGGTCACCGCGAGATGCCCTAGCTGACGTCAAAAAAGCTGGCGTCGACCGGCTTGTGGTCCAGGATTTCCTGGCGCGTGAGTCCCTGCAGCTCGTGCGGGAACACCAGCCAGTCGTTGGTCTCGCGCACGTAATAGTCCGGCTTCAGGGCGCTGCGATTGCGCAGCGGCTTGAAGTATGCGGTCGCGATCCGAATCTCCCCGGGCAGGTTGCGGCGGCAGCGCGCCGTCAGCTCGCGCATGATCGCCTCGATGCTCAGGCCGGAGTCGAATACGTCATCCACCAGCAGCAGCTGGTCCTCGGCCGACAGGCGCGAGACCAGGTAGTCGAGCGCGTGCACCCGTACCGTCTTGGCCTGTTGGTCGATACCGCTGTAGGACGACGTGCGGATTGCGATGTGGTCGGCATGGATGCCGTGGTATTCGAGCACCTCCTGCACCGTAATCCCGATCGGCGCCCCGCCGCGCCATACGGCAACCAGGAAGGTCGGGCGGAATCCGCTGCGTACGACGCGCGTGGCAAGCTCCATCGAGTCATGCAACAGCGAATCGGCCGAAATGAACACTTTTTCCATCTGTCCCCGCTGCATTGCCGTTCGACCGACCGGTTGTTACAGAATATGCCTGATTTGCGGCGCTGGCACGCCGCGCGGTGGCCACAAGAGCTAAGATTGTGGCGGGAGTGGCTTAAAATTGCGCATAATTCGCACACTCGGGAGGGAAGCGAACATGTCTAATAACAATCTCCGCTGCCAGGTTGCGTTGCTACTGGCCTCGGCAACGGCAGCGTGCGGCGCGTCTGCAGCCGATTCCAACGCGCAACCGCAGATTCCGGTCTGCGACAAGAAGATCGGCACGTTGGCAGTGACCGAGCCGGAGAACCCCTGGTGGACCGCGATGCAGCTGGATTCGCCTGCCGCATTGATCAAGGTGTACGTGTCGCAGTCCAAGTGCTTCACGCTGGTGGATCGCGGCAAGGGACTGGCGGCGGCCAAGGCCGAACGCGAGCTGGCCGCCAATGGCGAGGAACGCGTCGGCTCCAATATCGGCAAGGGACAGATGAAGGCGGCCGACTATGTGCTGGTGCCCGACATTGCGAACCGCAATGGCAATGCGCAGGGCACCAATGTCGGCGGCGCGCTCGGCGGGCTGCTGGGGCATGGCATCGGGGCCGTGGTCGGCGGCATCAGCCTCAAGAGCAAGACCGCGGACGTCGTGCTGACGATGACCGATGTGCGTTCGACCGAGCAGGTGGCGCTCGAGCAGGGCCACGCGAAGAAGACCGACCTGGGGTGGATGGGCGGCGGCGGGCTGGGATTCTTCGGTGGTTTTGCCGCCGCGGGCGCCAGCAGCTACGCCAACACCGAAATAGGCCAGGTGGTCGCGATGGCGTATCTCGATGCGTATACCAAGCTGGTCAACGATGTAAAGAGTTCGGCGCCGGATGCCAAGGCCGACAACGTGCAGCAGGCGGTCAGGATGGCCAAGCCCGGCAAGCTCTACACCAGCCCGGACCTGAAGTCAGCGGTGGTACGGGATCTGGACGTGGGCATGCAGCTCTACCCGACCGGCGACAAGCAGGGCGTCTGGTGGAAAGTCAACGACGAGCTCGGCAACGAGGGCTGGGTGGTGTCGACGATGGTGCAGCTGGCTAAATAGCCGTCACCCGCAGCGGATAACCGCGCCGCATACAATTGCGGCGCGGTTCAATTGGCCTGCACGCCCTGGTTCTTGAGCGCCTCGAGGCCCGCCAGATTGATGCTGGCGACCGCTGCCTTCAATTCATCGATGCTGGCCGCGCTGCCCGACACGTCGACCGAGAATCGATCCCCGACGACCACGCCGTATTCGCCGGCATTGCCGCGGGTGTCCCATTTTTCGTGCACCAGCTGGCCGCCGCTCTTATAAGTCTTGTCGTAGCCGGTGTCGGTTTCATTGTCCTGCTCGACTCCCGCCCAGCCGGCGGCAAACCCTACCAACCCCTTGAGTGACCCGGTATCGGTGATCTGCAGATTAAGCCGGCGCTGGCCGTCGTCGGAGTAGGTCGCGCTGGCCTTGGAGATCTGCACACCCAGCGCGCCGCTTCGATCGACCGACATTTGCGTGCGCTTCAGCCCCTGCAGTTCGTCGGGCACGAACGGCTTGAGCTGGTCGGGCGCCAGTGATTCGACCTTGCCGCCGCTGCCCACCGCAGCGCCGATCATCTGGCCCATTGCGTTCGCCTGTGCGCCCGGATCGCCCGATTTCTGCGCCGCGTCGACCTGCTTGCTGGCGTCCTGCATCTTCTTGCTCCAGGCCTGCAGCGCAGCGCCGGTGCTACCGGCGGCGAAATCGCCGCCGTGATGCGTATATCCGGGCGCCGCGTAACCGGTGAGCCCGCGTCCCAAGCCCAGCCCCAGGCCGCCAATCGAGCCGATGACCAGGGCGAACACCCAACCGACGACGATCGCGACGATGATCGAGACCGCGGTGTAGCCGATGGACTTCTCCGGCGGGCACTTCATCGTGAACGGCAGGCCCATGTTCAGCAGATAGATGCTGTAGATGCCTCCCGCCAGCGCAGCGAGCAGGCCGAGCCCTGGAATGATGCTGATGATCGATGCCACCCAGTAGGCGGTCGAAGAATAGGCGACGGCCTTGAGTGCCTGGACGCGATTCTTCTCGCCGCCGAAGGAGGGCGCGAGTGCGTCCACGATCAGCGCGACCACGTATATCCATACCAGGGACAGCACATAGGTCACCACCGCCGTGGTCAGCCCGACGGCGATCGGCACGCGAAACGAACCCAGGAACGGCACCGATACTCCGATCAGCGTCGACGACAGGAACCGTACGATCGCCGGTATCGCCGCCAGTACGATGATGTAGCCGGAATACAGGCTGCCGATAGTGTTCGGTTCAGCCGCCGCCAGTGGCCATTCGGTGCGCGGCGCGAGCAGAATAGCCTTGGCACGGGTAATGATCTTGTTGATGTCCACAGCCGATCTCCCTGATCCAGACGCGTTATTTAGTGGTATTTCGCGGCCCTTTTCGGCCGATCATGCTTATACGCCCTGAATCCTAGCCCTCGCGCGGGCCAGCCGGCAAATGACATCGCACCGGGTGCCCGCCGTCGGCCCCGAAACTCGCCAATCCGGCACACCAATGGCAAAGTAGCGCGCCTGCGGCCGTGCGAAAAAGCACATTCACCGGCCACCACCATGGGTGATTTGGAGGACCGTTATGTTGACCAGAAGCAGGGGTGCGCTCGAAACGCGCGTGCTTTCCACCATCGCGGCAACTATTGCGCTGATGGCGGCTATGGGCGCGCACGCGGGCGAATCCATGGCAGCGCCGGCGGCCGCTCCGGCGCCATTCTCGTTCGATGCGGCGCCGGGCCGGCTGCCAAAGAACGTGGTGCCACTCACCTACCACGTCAGCATCGTACCGAAGCCGGACGACATGACATTCAGCGGCACCGAATCGGTGCAGCTGCAATTCCGCTCAGCGACGGCAATCGTGGTCTTCAACTCGCTCAACGAGACATTGCAGGACGTGCGGTTGGATGGCAAACCGGTGAAGTCGGTGGCGAGCGACGACAGCAAGCAGCTGACCACCGTCACCCTGGCGGCCGACGCATCGGTCGGGCCGCACACTCTGAGCTTCTCGTACCACGGCAAGATCGAGAAGCAGCCGCATGGACTGTTTGCGCAGCCCTACGCGGTGGCGGCTGGCGGTCAGGACCTGATGCTCTCCACGCAGATGGAGGCGACCGACGCGCGCCGCATGTTTCCATGCTGGGATGAGCCGGCGTTTCGGGCCCGCTTAGAGCTGCAGGTGCTGGTGCCGGCCAAATGGATCGCACTGTCCAACATGCCGGTCGCGACGCGGGTGGTGCACGGCGATACCGCCACAGTGACATTCCAACCATCGCCGAAAATGCCTTCCTACCTGGTGGAGTTCACTGCCGGTGACCTGGCGCAGGTCAAGGCGCACAGCGGCGGCACCGAATTCGGCGTCTGGGCAGTGCGCGGCCAGGAGCAGTACGGCAGCACGGCGCTCGCCAACGCGCAGCAGATCCTGGCGGACTACAACGACTACTTCGGCTATCGATTCCCGCTGCCCAAGCTCGACTCGATTGCCATTCCCGGCGGATTCAGCGGTGCGATGGAGAATTGGGGCGCCATCACCTATTTCGACCAGCTGCTGCTGGTCACGCCGGCCAGCACCATCGGCGACCGGCAGACGGTCTACAGCGTGCAGGCGCACGAGATGGCGCACCAGTGGAACGGCGATCTGGTCACGATGGGCTGGTGGGACGATATCTGGCTCAACGAGAGTTTCGCCTCATGGCGGGCGGCGAAGGAGACCGACCTGCGCAACCCGAGCTGGAAATGGTGGGAGAGCGAGGATGACACCAAGGAGGTCGCGATGCGCGCCGACGCACGCATTTCCTCGCATGCGATCCAGCAGCACGTGACCGACGAGCTGCAGGTAGACAACTCATTTGATCCGGAAATCACCTACAACAAGGGTCAGTCGGTGCTGCGTATGTTCGAGGCCTATATGGGGCCGGACGTGTTTCGCGCCGGAATACGCGCCTACATGAAGGCGCACGCCTATTCCAACGCAACCACAGTCGATCTCTGGAATGCCCTGGGTGCCGCCAGCCATCGCAACATCGGCCAGATCGCGGCCGACTGGACGCAGCAGGGCGGATTTCCACTGGTCAATGTCGCCTCTGCATGCGATGCCGCCGGGGCACGCAGCATCACGCTGTCGCAACAGCGCTTCCTGTTGAGCGGCACCGATCCGCGCCAGCCGAAGTGGCACGTTCCCCTGCAACTGCGGTCCGGCACGGCGGCGCCGGCGCAATCGGTGCTGCTGGCCGACGATGGCCAGACCATTGCGGCCGGCCGCTGCGATGAGCCACTCAGCGTCAATGCCGACGCCATCGGCTTCTACCGCACCCGTTACGATGAAGCCACCTTCGGCGTCAATGCCAGGAATTTCGCCCGGCTGGCGGACGGTGACCGCATCGCGTTGCTGGATGACCAGTGGGCGCTGGTCGAATCCGGCAAGGTCGAGCTGGCGAGCTACCTGACGCTGGCATCAGCGATGGGCGGCAGCGTCGATGCCCGGCAGTGGGATCAGATCGTCGGGGCCCTGGGTACGATCGAATATGACGAGCGCGGTACCAGCGGACACAAAGCCTACATCGAATTTGCCCGCTCCATTATAAAGCCGATCGCCAATAAGCTCGGCTGGGATGCGAAAAGCGACGAGACTCCAAACGTGCAGAAACTGCGGCACACGCTGCTTGCCGATCTGGGCGCCTGGGGCGATCCGGACGTCATCAGCGAGGCGCGCCGGCGCTTCGATGCATTCGTGAAGAATCACGGCGGACTCGGACCTGATGACCAGGAATTGGTGCTCTCGATCGTGATGCGCGACGCCGACGCCGCGACCTTCGAGCAGGTGCACGCGTTGGCAAAGCAAGCCAAGGACCAGTCCGAGCTGCAGCGCTATTACACGGCGCTGGTCAACGTGCGCGATCCGAAGCTTGCGGCGCAGGCGGCGCAGATCGCGCTGTCGTCCGAGCTGCCGCCGCAGGCGGTGCAGCTGCGTATCAGGTTGGTATTAGGCCTGACCGCATATCACCACGACCTTGCCTGGTCGACGTTCAGCAGCAACACCGACACCTTGTTGGCCCCATTTCCGAGCTTTGCGCCGATGATCCTGTCGCAATACGTACCGGCCGGGTTCTGGGACAGCGTGCCGCTGGACCAGCTCGAGGCATGGGTACGCGCGCGTGTGCCGGCGGAGATGTCGGAAAACGTCGATCGCGGCATGGAGACTGCGCGCTTCAAGCTGGCCGAGAAACAGGCCATGGTTCCGGCCGCCGATGCTTATGTCCGGTCGGCTGGGACCTGATGCGTTGACGAGCGCGTCCGGAGTGAGCACAGTAGCCGCAACACTGGAGGAACCTTAAATGCGCCGCTTGCTCGGATCCATTGCCGCCGTCACGCTGGCGTTAGGCGCCGCGGCGGCTGAACTGCCGTATAACGAGTCGGCGAATGCGAGTGCCGATCTGCGAACTGCGCTTGCCGCCGCACGCGCCGATCGCAACGACGTGCTGCTGGTGTTCGGTGCCAACTGGTGTCCCGATTGCCGTGAACTCGACAAGGCACTCAACGGCAGCAGCCGCGCACTGATCTCCGGACGCTTCCAGGTGGTCAAGGTCGACGTCGGCCGGTTCGACAAGAATCTCGATCTGGCCAATCAATACGGCAATCCGATCAAGATGGGCATTCCCGCAGTCGTGGTGCTGACGGCCGACAACAAGGTTGTCTATTCGAGCAAGGGTGGCGAGCTGGCCAATGCGCGCAAGATGGGCGACACCGGTATCTATGACTTTCTGGCGAGCCATGTGACTGCCGCGCACTGACGGCGCGTGCCATGGAAGTCTACGACTTCAACGCGACGACCATCGATGGCCACGAGCAGAGCCTGGCGCAATATCGCGAACAGGTCATGCTGATCGTCAACGTAGCCAGTAAATGTGGCTTCACGCCGCAGTACGCCGGGCTGGAAGCGCTGTACCGCAACCTGCATCAGCGCGGCTTCTGGATACTGGGGTTTCCGTGCAACCAATTCGGGCAGCAGGAGCCCGGCAACGAGGACGAGATCAAGCGCTTCTGCTCACAGACCTATGGCGTCACTTTCCCGATGTTCGCCAGAATCGACGTCAATGGGCCACGCACCCATCCGCTGTTCCAGTATTTGAAGCAGCAACAGCCCGGGATCCTGGGTACTGAAGCCATCAAGTGGAATTTCACCAAATTCCTGCTGGACCGGCAGGGACGGGTGCGCAAGCGCTACGGATCGATGGACAAGCCGGAATCGATCGAGCCTGAGATCGCGGCCCTGCTCGGCTGAGCGTCTGGGCCCAAGGAGCGCAAATCATGAAGGTGGGATTCATCGGGCTGGGGCGCATGGGCGTGGCGATGGCGGCGAATGTGCTCAAGGCCGGCCACGAAGTCACGGTCTATAACCGCTCGCCTGGCAAGGCGCAGGCGCTGTCGACACTCGGTGCGCGCGTCGCCGGTCGCCTATCGGATGCCTGCCGCGGCGATGCCATCATCACCATGCTGGCGAACGATGACGCCGTGCAAAGCGTTGTATTCGATGACGGCGGCGTGCTTGCCAGCGCCGCGGCTGGGGCGGTGCACATCAGCATGAGCACCATCGGTGTCGGCCTATCGGCGCGACTCGCCGCGGCCCATGCCTCGGCTCGACAGCGCTTCATCGCCGCGCCCGTGTTCGGGCGGCCGGATGCCGCCGCCGCTGCGCAGCTGTTCATCGCCGCGGCCGGCGAGCGCGCCGCGGTCGATGACTGTTCGGCTCTGTTCACCGCCATCGGGCAGAAGCTGTTCTACCTCGGCGCCGAACCGCCCGCTGCCAACCTGGTCAAGCTCAGCGGCAACTTCCTGATTGCCTCGGTGATCGAGTCGTTGGGCGAGGCGATGGCACTGATCGGCAAGGCAGGCATCGACCAGCGTGTCTACCTTGACCTGCTGACCTCGACGCTGTTCAACGTGCCGCTTTATAAAATCTACGGCGGCCTGATCGTTGACCGCAAGTTCGAACCGGCCGGATTCGCCGCGCCATTGGGGCTGAAGGACATTCGTCTGACGCTGGCGGCAGCCGAAGAACTGCAGGTAGCGATGCCGGTGGCCAGCCTGTTGCGCGATCGCTTCCTGGCGCTGCTGGCCCGCGGCGGTGCGGCGCTGGACTGGTCGGCGATCGCAAGCCTTGCGGCAGCCGATGCGGGACTTGCGCCTCGCGCGCCCTAGTCCGTCCGCCGCCCTGATGCAGTTCCATGCATCCGACCTCGCTGGTCATTCGTATACATAAGCGAACAACCCAAGGCACCCCTGGTGCCGCCATTTCCGGTTATCGGGAGGTCTACGCTTATGAATCCGAATTTCCGGCGTCGCATGCTGGCCGGGGCGATTGCCTGTGCCGTGGCAGGCACGGCCCTGGCTTCCAGCCATCGCGAAGCACCCTTCATTACCACGCGTCCGAAAGTGGACGGCACCGACTTCTATATGTTCAACAGCTACGAGGCGGGCCGCGCCGGCTACGTCACGCTGATCGCGAACTATCAGCCGTTTGAGAATCCGCAGGGTGGTCCGAACTACTACACCATGGACCCGAATGCTCTGTACGAGATCATGATCGACAACAACGGTGACGGCGCCGAGGAGCTGACCTTTCAGTTCCGCTTTACCACCGTCACCAATGGCCTCTCGGTGATGGCGGGCGGCAAATCGATACCGGTGCCTTTGAGCAACATCGGCGCGGTAAGCGCCGCCGATATGAGCGCGCAGAACGTCGCTGAGACCTACACACTGACGCTGGTCAGAGGCAATCGGCGTTCCGGAATGGCGCAACCGATCATCGATGCCAGCACCGGAGCGAGCAGCTTCGCCAAGCCGCTCGACAACATCGGCGCCAAGTCGATCGCCAATTACGCCACCTATGCCGCAAGTTTTATTCATAGCATCACCATTCCGGGTTGCAGCCAGCCAGGCCGGGTATTCGTCGGGCAGCGCCAGGACGGTTTTGTCGTAAATCTAGGCGAGACCTTCGACCTGGTGAACATCAAGTACCCGGTCGAAGAGCTTGCGCCTGGTGGGGTGAACGCTCGCCAGCTGGCGCCGAACTCGCTTGCCGGTTACAACGTCACTTCGCTGGCGCTTGAAGTACCGGCGTCGTGCCTTACGGCTGGCAGCGATCCGGTCATCGGCGGCTGGACCACCGCCAGCTTACGGCAGGCGAGTGTGCTGAATCCGCTGCCGCAGAGCAGCAAAAGCGTGGCCACTGTCGGGCCGATCAGCTCGCCGACGGGCGCCTCGGTTGAGGGCGGCGCCTGGAACCAGGTGTCGCGCTTGGGGATGCCGCTGGTGAACGAGCTGGTCATTGGCCTGCCCGACAAGGACCGCTTCAACGCCTCGCAGCCGAGCGGTGACGCACAGTTTGCCGACTACGTGACCAATCCATCGCTGCCGGTGCTGTTGCAGGTACTGTTCGGCGCCGCGGGAGTCAAGGCACCCAACGTCTATCCGCGTACCGATCTCGAGTCCGCGTTTCTGACCGGGGTCGCCGGGTTGAACCAGCCGGCGAAAGCCTCGCCGGCGGAAGAACTGCGCCTGAATACCAGCACCGCGGTGACGCCGATCGCATCGCAGAACGACCTGGGAGTCCTGGGCGGTGATCTGTCGGGCTTCCCGAACGGGCGTCGTCCGCTCGACGACGTGGTCGACATCACGCTGCGCGTAGCGATGGGTGTGCTGCTGTCGCCGTTCGATGGCAGCGCGATGGACCCGGATCCCACTTCGGATGCATCGCGCCAGCTGCATTACACCGATGGTGCGGAGCCGGTCGCAGCCAACTACCTGGCGACCTTCCCGTACCTGAACACCGCGCTCGCTGGCTCTCCGACCAGCGCCAATGACTAGAGAGGCCACGCCATGAAATGCAAGACAGCGATCGTCGCCGCCGCCGCAACTGCGGCGGTGGCCCTGAGCGCCTGCGGCGACCACAACAGCGCCGGCGTCGTCCAGACTCCGGTGGCGATCGGCCCCCCCAAGCAGGCGCTGGACACTGCCCAGGTCCTCGCCCTGGCGCAGACCTCATCGGAGGTAGACCAGCCGCTCCAGGTCGACGGCGGCCAGCTGACTCTGACCGATAGCAGCGACACGACAGAACCGATCAGCGTCAATGCGATGTAAGCAGGTGGCAAGCCTGGTGCGGGAATGGCTGACCGGCCGCACGCGGCTGGCGTTGCTGCTGCTTGCAATCACGCCGCTCAACGCGGCGTGGTCTGCTCCCGGCGTGCCGGCCAGCGACGCGCAGGTGCTGGCGGAGCTGCCGGTGGGTGCACGGCACGCGAGCATGCCGGCGCGCGAGTTGTCGCGCTCGCGCCTCGACATCGCACTACCGCTGGCGCAGTTTTATCTCGCGCGTTCGCGCGCCAGCGGCGATCTGCGCTATCTGGGCTACGCCGAGTCGGTGCTGCAGCCCTGGGTGCGCCATGTGCCGGTGCCGCCGGAGGTGCTGGTGCTCGAGGCCACCATCCTGCAGAGCCGGCATGCATTCGATGCGGCTCTGCAGCAGCTCGATCTGGCGTTGCAGGCACAGCCCGATAATTCGCAGGCGTGGCTGACGCGTGCCACGGTGCTTCGGGTGCAGGGGCGCTACGCCGAGGCGCTGGCGGCGTGCGGGCATCTGGCCGCGCAGGCCGATGCGGCAATCACCGACTTGTGCCACCACGGCGTGGCCGGATTGAGCGGCCATTTGCGCCCCGCATACGCGGCCACCCTGGCATTGCCCCAGCAGGGACTGGCCAGCGAGGCACGCGCCTGGCGCTATTCCGAACTTGGGGAGATGGCGGAGCGGCTGGGAGACGATGCCGCCGCCGAACATTGGTTCACCGAAGGGCTGCAGCTTGCGCCCGAGGATTTCTACATGCGCGCCGCCTGCGCCGATCTGCTGTTGCGTCATGGACGCGCGGCCGAGACACTGCAGCTGCTGGCCGACTATGGATCGATGGAACCGATGCTGCTGCGCATCGTCCTTGCGCATCGACTGCTGGGCGATCGCCAGGGCGAGCAGAGTCGCGCGCTGCTGTCGGATGCCTTCGATGTCGAGCAACAGCGCGGCGAGGCGGTGCATCGACGTGAGCAGGCACGCTTCCTGCTCGATGTCGAGCAGCAACCGTCGGCGGCACTGGTGGCGGCGCAGGAGAATTGGCGCGTGCAGCGCGAGCCCGACGATGCACTGATACTGCTGCGCACCGCACAGGCGGCGCATCGGCCGGACGCGGCAGCACCGGCACTGCTGTTCCTGCAGCAGCAGGGGCTCGAAGACGTGCGGCTCGAGCCTTACCAGCGGCCTGTGTCGTGAACACCCGAGCCGTGTTGCTCGCATCGCTGGCGCTGCTGCTGTCCCCGGCGGCGTGGGCGCATGTGGCCAGCAACGGTTTCCTGGTGTTGCAGGTCCACGGACAGCAGCTCAGCGGCTCGATCGAACTGGCGGTGCGCGATGTGGAACTTGCTATCGGCGTCGATGCCAACCGCGACGGCAAGGTGACCTGGGGAGAGCTGCGCGCCGCTGAACCGCAGCTGATGCGTTACGTGGCGCAGCATCTGTCGATCGGTACGCCGAACAGCAGCTGCCCGATCGATTTCCAGTCGCTGCAGGTCAACCAGCGGGTGGATGGCAATTATGCCTGGCTGCCGTTTAGCGCCCAGTGCCCGCAGGTCGTGCGGCAGCTGAACATCCGCTACAGCCTGATGCAGGATGTCGATCCGTCGCACCGCGGGCTGCTGACCCTGGTCAACGGTCCGGTCTCGCAGACCGGGGTGCTCGGTGGCGCGGACGCTGCGGCACTGTATAGCGTCGACGCACCATCGCGCGCACGGGCATTTGTCGAGTATCTGCAGGCCGGCATCTGGCACATTTGGAGCGGCATCGACCACCTGCTGTTCCTGTTTTCGCTGCTGCTGCCGGCGGTGCTGTTGCGGAACAACGCTCGCTGGGAGCCGGTAGCGCGCGCCCGACCGGCGTTCCTCAGCATACTCAAGGTGGTGACGGCATTTACGCTGGCGCATTCGATCACGCTGTCGCTGGCGGCGCTGGACGTGGTGCGGCTGCCGAGCCGGCTGACCGAGTCGGTGATCGCCGCCTCGATCGTCGTCGCGGCGCTCAACAATATTTTTCCATTGGTGACCGAAAACCGCGCGCGCATCGCGTTCGCATTCGGGCTGCTGCACGGATTTGGGTTCGCCTCGGTGCTGGCCGACATGGGGCTGCCGCACGCGGCGCGGTTGATCTGCCTGCTGGCATTCAATCTTGGCATCGAGACCGGCCAGCTGGCCGTAGTGCTGGCGGTGATGCCGATCGTCTACGCACTGCGTACCGGGGTGCTCTACCGGCGCGCGATCATGCCCTGGGGCTCGGCGTTCATCGCCGCGGTCGCGCTCGTGTGGCTGGTGCAGCGCGCGTTTCTGCCGACCGGGTAAGCCAGCCGCGCCGCTCAGGCCTTGTGCATCGGCACGAATTCGATGGTGACGCCTGGAGCAACCGGGTAGCGCGTCAGTTCGCCCGCCACGTAGCCCAGCGCCTGGTAGAGGCGCACGCCGGGTAGCGTGCCCATCAGCTCAAAACGTGTGAAACCGCGGGCGCGCGCCTCAGCCTCGCAGCGCTGCAGCAGCGCGCGGCCGATGCCGCGGCGCGCATAGTCGGGGTCGACGAAAAATGCGCGGATCTTGGCGGCGTCGGTGCGCGGATCCAGCACCCCCGCATTGCGCTCGCTGTGGCTGTCGCCGCCAAAAAGCGTGCGTCGCCAGCTCCAGCCGCCGCAGCCGACCAGGCGCTCCGCCGTCTCGGCAACGAAATAGGTGCCGTCCTCGATCAGCTGCGTGTCGACGCCGAAGGCACTCTGCAATGCGCCTTCAATCTGCTCCGGGCGATAGTCGGCGGCGCCCAGCTCGCGCGCCGAGCGCGCAATCAGAACCTGCAATGCCGGCCGGTCGGCATGGCTGGCGGTGCGCAGCTGGTATTGCATCGGGACCGCAACTATAGCGAATGTCCCTTCCGGCATCCAAAATGCCAGCCGCCCGTTGCGAACCCGAAACATCTTACGAGGGAGATACTGTATGAAAACCAGTGTTGGAATGGCTCTGTTGCTGGCGGCCGTGCCGCTGACGTTAGCGCATGCGGCCGATGTGGTGCGCTATCCGTTGATGGGCGGAAGCACTTTCCCGATCGCGCGCGCGGTGCAAGTACCCTCCGGCCTGACACTGATCTTCCATAGCGGCATGACGCCCTCACCGAAGGATCCCAAGGCGCCGCAGGGCACGCCGGAGTACTGGGGCGACACCACCACCCAGGCGCTGAGCGCGTTTGCCAACATCAAGGCGTCGCTGGATGACATGGGACTGGGCTTTGGCGACGTAGTCAAGATGCTGGTGTTCCTGGTGGCCGATCCTGCGGATAAGGACGGTCACATGGACTTCGCCGGTTTCATGAAGGCCTATACGCACTACTTCGGCACGCCCGAACAGCCCAATCTGCCGGCACGCTCGGCGGTGCAGGTTGCGGGACTTGCAGCGCCCGGCATGCTGGTCGAGATCGAGGTCATCCTGGCGAAGAAGCCCGCGGCCAAGGCGGCAAAGGGCACGATCAAGCAGTACCCCGGAAGCTCGCAGAAATGACCGTCGCGCTGCCAGGCGCGGCAGCAGGGCATAAAAAAAGAGCGGCAGTCGAAAGACTGCCGCTCTCAATACCCGTTTCTTAGCGTTGATCGATTCGTTGCGAACCCTTAGAACTTGTAGCTCAGGCGTGCGTAGTAGAAGCCGCCGTCGATGCCGATGGGCGAGAACGGCAGGTACTTCTCTACGGCGGCATTGTCGAAGCCCGCCTTTTCTACGGCGGTGTTGCCCGGGTTGACCTGGTTCGGGTAGCGGTTGAACAGGTTGTTGGCGCCGATGGCCAACGTCACAGAATCCCTCAGGTTCATGCCCAGTTCCAGGTTCGTGATCCCGATGGTGCCGATGTGGTCCTCGTAGTAATACAGCCCGCCAGCGTACGCAGCACAGGGCTTACCGTAAGGCGTTGCGGATGTATCGCTGTCCGGGTTGTCGCAGCCCGAACTCTTGCCGTAAATGATCTCGTGCAGATCGGCGTAAAACTGATTCACCGTGTAGTGCGCGCCGAGGTTCAGCGTCAGGCGGGGTGACTGATCGGTGAGCGCGCTGGTCGCCGAGGCGTCGAACAGCGCCTGACCACCCAGCTCGGGAGGACCGGCGAGCACATGGGTGAGCACGGTGTAGTTGTATGACCCGGCCACCGAGAAGTCGATGCGGCCAAATGAGAAGTTCTGTGGACTCGTCAACGTGAAGTCGATGCCCCGGGTGACGGTGTCGATTCCGTTGGCGAAGATGTTGATGCCCGTAGTGCCATTGGAGAGTACCAGCGGGTCGATCGACAGTCCGCTCGCCTTGATGGCCGCAGTGACATTTTCGGCGCCTGGATACGGCGTGGCGGGGCCGCTTAGCCCAGGCGACTCCGTCTGCCCGTTGATGGAGCCACTGGAAACGATACGGTTGGTGATCTGGATCTGGTAGGCATCGATCGTTGCCGTCAGATTGGTCAAAGGGCGCAGCACGACGCCGAAACTGATTTGCGTGGAGCGCTCGGGCTTCAGACCGCCGCCCAGTCCCAGCAGACTGGTGCCCGGGCCGTCTGGCGCCAGCTGCACGAAGGCTGAGGTGGGTGAGACATTGACGTTGGTGTAGTGCTCCTCGGCCAGGGTCGGCGCACGGAATCCAGTGCTGACGGTGCCACGCACGGCGAGCATCGGGTTGAAGTCATAGCGCGTCGTGAACTTGCCGACGGTGGCGCTGCCGAAATCCGAGTAGTCCTCGTAGCGCCCGGCGATATCCACCCTCAAGCCCGTGATGGGTTTCGCGGCCAGGTCGAGATACCCGGCCTCGCTGTGGCGTGAGGCATTGGTCGCCACGATCGCTGAATAGCCCGGGAAGGACTGCGCGCCGCCGCCGTAGTAGGAAGACGGGGCGCCCGGCCCCAGTAGCCAGCTTTCGAGTCGGTATTCGCCACCGAAGGCGACCGTCAGTGGGCCGGCGAGCCCCACGTCGAAGTCCTTGTTGATGTCGACGTTACTGGTCGCCTGCGTGGAAACGAACTTGCCATCGTAGAAATCAGTAGGCGTAGCACCGGTGTCGGCGTATAGCGAGGCGTTCGCCGAATTGATGGTGTACACCAGCAAGCGGTCTTTGCCGTAGGCTTCGGACAGATCCCAGTTCCAGCCCTCGATGGCGCCTTTCACGCCTCCGACCAGCTGGAAGTCCTGCTCCCTGCCCTCCTCCTCCGGATTGAAGCCCAGCGGGAAGGGATAGGCGGCGACGCCACCCAAGGCGAAACACGCATCCCCGGCCAGACAGGACACCTTGCTTGGCACGCGGTAGTTTTCGTACGAATGCGCAGTCTTGTCGCCGTAGGTGCCGTTAGCGTAGATCTCCACATCGCCGGGCAAATTAAACCCGCTGTTGAAGCCCACGAGCTTCATCAGCGTGTCGGCGTCGCCCTGGATGTGGTTGACATCGGGGTAGCCGGGCACATTCGGGATGTTGCTGTTCGGGTAGTCGCCCGTAAAATAACTTGGGTCCGTGCGCGGATCTGGGTTGCCGCGGTCGGTATGCCCGTGGTTGTAGAACTGGGCAGTGACGTTGAAGAACGAATTGTCGAACGGCTCGAAACCCATTTCACCTTCGACCTTGGTGGTCCTGCCGCCGCCGTCGAAAAAGCCGCCAGTGGTCGCGTCAATCGTACCGCCGGAGGAGTTCTTTTTGAGAATGATGTTGATGACGCCGGCGATGGCGTCAGAACCGTACTGGGCCGCGGCGCCTTCCGTCAGCACTTCGATGTGGTCGACGGCGGACATGGGGATGAAGTTCAGGTCGACGCCGGCGCCACCTTGATAGGGCGAAGGAATACCGCCATCGATGTCGAGACTTGCCGTGGTGTGGCGGCGCTTGCCGTCCACCAGCACGAGCGTGTCATTGGGAGAGACGCCGCGCAGGCGGGCCTGCACGGTCTGATTGCTCATGTCGGTGCCGAAGGCCTGTACCTGGAACGACGGAATCAGTTCCGCCAGGGCCCCAATCATGGTGCTTTGCCCGGTGGCAGCCAGTGCATCGCCGCTGATGATCTGGATGGGGGCTGCACTCTCGGCTGCGACAACGCCCTGCTGGCGCGTGCCCGTGACGATGACTTCCTGCAGCGTCGACTCAGACGCGGTCTCCTGCGCCACCTGCTGCGCGCGCACCGCGGGCGCAGCGAGAGCGGCTGCTACCGCCGCCATCACGGTGACGCTTGGCAGCGCCTTGCTTAATCTCAATGACATGTTGTTGTCTCCCAGAGCTTTTAATGAATTCCGCTTCGCATCCGTTGCGGTAGCGGTGACTGTCGCGAACACGCTACAACGGCTGTGTTCACAGTGTGTCCCGATACTGCAATATCCCGGCCAAGCACGCCAGGCGTTGTAGCATCCCCGCCCCAACGGCGCCTATGGCTGGCCACGTATGTCAAAATGACTGAAACGACAGGAAATCTTTTACGAGGCATAACCTGACGCCGCTCGAGGCTTAGGAAAGCCGGGAACCCGGATTGCTACACCAAAGTGGCCGCATTTGATTCATTATGGGGCAATGGCAAGCGTGGCTTGCCCACGCCGACTGAAGAGACGCCTAGTGCGCGCCACATCTGTGCACTGTATCGAGTCGAATGAGCCGCACGGCGCGTCGAACTGCGCCGGCCGCGGCGCATAGCCATCCATCTGGTGTGCCACGTAACAGCGCAAATTCAGTCTCCCCACCGACTGTGACACCATTATGTCATCAGATTATTTTGGTGCAACTGCTGACCGCTCTCGGTGCGAATATGTTGTTTATTTGCATCGATAGGTCCGCGCGCTTGTTGACTGGCGGTCATAAAGGTCCGCTATAAAGTCGGTATGAGTGTTGCCCGCAGGTGGTCGGGTCCGCTATTGGCGCTGGCTGCGGTGTCGCTTGGTCCATCGTCCGCCAACCCGGCCACGGCGCCAGCGGCCAATCCCTGGCCGCCGCCGCAGGATACGGTGCGCTGGTCGGCACCCGCTGCGACCGCGCGCGGGCTGGTTCACCTGCAGCTGCTCGGGTTCAATGACTTCCACGGCAACCTTCAGCCTCCGAACGTTTCCTCGGCGCGGTCGGTCGGCGGGGCGGCGGCGCTGGCGGGCACGTTGAAGGCACTGGAGCGCGGCGCGCCCGGGCGCACGCTGATCGTTCATGCGGGCGACCTGCTGGGAGCCAGCCCGCCGATCACCCGCATGCTGCATAACGAACCGGCGATTGAGTTCCTGAATCTGCTGGCGAACCGATACTGCCGCTACGGTGATGCGATGCGGTTCGTCACTGCCGCCGCCGGGCGGCGGCAACCGAACCACTGCAACGTGGTCGGCACGCTTGGCAATCATGAGTTCGATGCCGGACCGGCGGAGATCCGGCGCCTGCTCGACGGCGGCGATGCCGGCGATGGAGCGTTCCTGGAGCATCCATACCGCGGTAGCCGCGTACCGTATGTATGCGCCAACGTGATCGACCGGCACAGCGGCAAGCTGCTGCTGCCACCCTACGTCGTGGTCGCGGTCGGCGGCATTCCGGTGGGCGTGATCGGCGCGGTGCTGCGCGACACGCCGAGCATCGTTCCGGCGTGGACCGTGGCCGATCTTGAGTTCCTGGATGAGGCGCAGTCGATCAATCGCGCCGCAGCGGAGCTGGAGCGCCAGGGAATCCACACGCTGATCGTGCTCATCCACCAAGGGCTTGCGCCGCCGGCCGGTGCGGACAGCAATCAGTGGCAAGGGCCGCTGCGCGACATCGTCGCGCAACTTGATCCGGATATCGACGTGGTCGTATCAGGGCATACGCACAATTTCAGCAACGCGCTGCTGCCCAGCCGCGGCGCCACACCGGTGCTGGTGACGCAAGCCTACGCGTACGGCGTGGCGCTGGCGCAGATCGAACTCACGATTGATCCCAAGACGCGCGACGTAGTGGCGAAGTCTGCCCGCATCGTGCCGGTGTGGGCCGACACGTCGCCCGGGCTGCCCGGCGACGCGGGCGCACGGCGCCTGACCGACGCGGCCCAGAAACTGGTGGCAGCACGCATCGGACGCATCGTCGGCCAGCTGCCGCAGCCGATGACGCGCAGCGTGAGCGACGCCGGCGAGTCCAGCCTCGGGGATCTGGTTGCCGATGCACAGCGTGCAGCCACGCACGCTGATATCGCACTGATGAATCCTGGCGGCCTGCGCTCCGATCTGTCCGCTGGCCCGGTCACCTGGGGCGACGTGCTGACGCTGCACCCATTTGCCAATCACCTGATCACGCTCGATATGACCGGCGCGCAGCTGCTCGCGCTGCTCGAGCAGCAGTGGCCTGCCGACGGTAATGCGCTGCCGCGGATACTGAAGACCTCCGGCCTCTACTACAGCTGGGATGCGGCGAGGCCCGTCGGTGCCCGAATCGTCGAGGCCTGCGATGCCGCCCGCGAGCCGCTCGAGGCCGCGCGCCATTACCGCGTCGCGGTCAATGATTTTCTGGCCAATGGCGGCGACGGCTTCACAATTTTCACTGCGCTCGGCCCCGGCGAGCCTGGTCCGCTCGACAGTGATGCCCTGGCCCGGTACCTGGATAACCAGCCGCCCTCGGCATCCGCCGGCGGGCCTCGCATCGCGCGCGCCGACCGCTCGCCGGCGCGTCTTTGCAGCACGCCGGCCGCGGCGCCCGGGGTGCCTGCCAGTTAGATGCCTTAACGCTGCAAATTGACAACGCCTGGTAATAAGTTCAGTATAAATAAGGGCTAACACTGTTGTAATAACTCGACGCTCGGCTCTACGAGCGCACAGTTTTTGGTCCGGGTCGGCGATGGGATTCGACGGCGAGATGCGGGGGGAAGCGGTGCGGCATCGTCGTGGCGGGCTAGCCCGGCGACGATGCCGCCCCAATTTGGTCGAGCCCTGTGCCCGCCCATTCGGGTAGTACCGCGGCACGCTGTCAGCCTTCACGCTGATCGCCATGAACACCACTACTGTATTGCAACAATGGTCACGCGAGCGCTCCGCCCTGGCGGCGGCGCTGGCGCCGCGCACCGTGGCGATTGCGCTCGGCAGGCATCGCTCGCTGTCGGGCATGCGCTGGCGCGGGCCGCTGGCGGTCACGGCTGCCGAAGCTCTCGCCGGCAGCGATGAGGTGCTGGTCATCTCCGATCGCGGTGAGCAACGTGCACCGGTGGTGGCCTGCGATCTGGCCACCGACGTGGCGGTGCTGCGCCTCGATGCCGGGCAGCCGCTGAGCCCGGCGCCGGCCGAGGAAGAGCCCGCGCTGGCCGCCGGAGCCGGCGTGGTCATCGTGGGTCGCTCGCAACGCGGGCCGCTGGTCGGGTTCGGCGCGGTGCGCGCCGCAGGTCCCGCCTGGCGCTCGCGCCGCGGCGGCGCCATCGCACAGCGCCTGGAGTTCGAAGCCGCCCTCGATGGCCGCTTCGAGGGTGCGCTGGTCGCCGATCTGGCCGGAGCTGTCAAGGCCATGCTGGTGCCGGGGCCGCGCGGCAGTCTGCTCGGGATACCTGCGGCGACCATCGACCGGGTCGTCGCCGCTGTGGAGCAGCACGGCTATCTGCCCAGGCCCTACCTGGGCGTTCGCCTGCAACCGCTGTGGCTCGACGACACCACGCGGGCGCGCTGGCAACGCAGCACCCCGAGCGTGGCCGCGGTGGCGGGCGTGGCGCCGGATTCGCCGGCGCAGGCGGCGGGACTGGCGGCAGGAGACCTGCTGGAAGCCATCGATGGCGTCGCAGTCGATGATGTCGAGAGTCTGGTGGCGCAGATTGGCGCATCGGCGCCGGGCCGCCGGCTCGCGCTGCGGGTGCGCCGCGGCGGCGAGCCGCAGACGCTCGAGGTCACGCTGGCCGAGTGGCGCCCGGCGCAGCGCCAGGGCGGACGCTGAAGAGCTTGCAGTCCGCCGCGCCGCCACCATTACCGACACGGTGAACCTGATTGTCCAACAAGCTGGCGGCCGGCTGACCTCGCGCGAACGCGAGGTGCTGACCCTGGTTGCGGCCGGAATCTCCAATAAGGGCATCGCGCGCGAATTGCAGGTGTCGCCGAACACGGTGAAATTTCATATCGCGGCGATTCTCGAAAAACTCGACGCCGCCAGCCGCGCCGAGGCGGTGGTGGCGGCATTGCGGCGCGGAGAGCTGACGCTGTGAACATGCCGGCGGCGCAAGCTTTCGATCGCGGCCCGAGCGAGCTGGACGGTGCGTTGCTCGACGCCTACTCGCGCACCGTCACCGGCGTTGCCGAGGCCGCCACCCCGGCGGTGGTCGCGATTCACACCCGGCGTTCGTCCGCGTCCGCGGCCGGCGTTCAGGGCGGCAGCGCCTCGGGTTTTGTATTTACTCCGGACGGCCTGATCCTGACCAACAGCCACGTGGTGCACGGGGCAAGCGCTTTGCGGGTCGCGACCGTGCGCGGCGAGGAGTTTGAAGCCGATCTGCTGGGCGAGGACCCACATACCGATACGGCGCTGATCCGGGTGAGCGCCAGCATGCCGGCCGTGACCCTGGGCCGTTCGCATGGACTGCGGGTCGGACAGGTCGCCATAGCGATCGGCAATCCGCTCGGCTTTGACTGCACCGTGACCGCCGGGGTGGTGAGCGCGCTGGGGCGCTCGCTGCGCGCCAGCTCCGGACGGCTGATCGAAGATGTGGTGCAGACCGACGCGGCGCTCAATCCGGGCAATTCGGGCGGCCCGCTGATGGACTCGGGCGGGCGTGTGATCGGCATGAATACCGCGATCATCGCCGGTGCGCAGGGCATCTGCTTCGCGATCGCGATCGATACCGTGCAGCGCGTGGCGCTGGAACTGCTGCGCCACGGTCGCGTGCGGCGCGCCAGCATCGGCATCGGCGGCCAGACGGTCGCGATACCGCAGCGTCTGCGGCGTCATTTCGAACTGCCGCAGGTATCGGCCGTACGTGTCATCAACGTGCTCCAGGGCGGCGCGGCGGCGGCGGCGGAGGTCGAATCTGGCGATCTGCTGGTGCGCTTCGACGGTCAATGGATCGGGGGCGTCGACGACCTGCACCGGTTGCTGATCGACTCGCGCATCGGTGCGCAGGCGCAGCTGGAACTGGTGCGGCGCGGCCGGCGCCTGACCGTCGATGTCATCGCGCGCGAGAGCGAAGCTGCCTGAGCCGGTGGATGGGCAACGGTCGCGACCGCGGCGGGTACTTTAGTCGAGCGCCTCGATGTCCTGGAACCTGGTGTAGTCGAAATGATCGACGCCATCGGTGTCGGTGCTGAGGATATCCGCGTAGCGGTGATTCCAGCGTATCGCTGCAGCCGGATATTCCTGGCGCGCCATCAAGCTCTGTCCGGTGGTCTCATCGGTGCCGATCACCGTCAGCAACAGGTAGGCGCGCGCGGCACTCAGCGACTGCTCGGTGGCGCCGGCGAGCGGGCTGTCCTCGTCGATCACGTGCAGCAGGGTCCAGCCGAACAGGAACACCGGGTGGCGGTGGCGGATCAGTGGCAGGTCCTGGATGCGGCGGATCGGAAAGCCCTCCGGAGTGATCTCATCGCGCAGCAGGCGCAGCCGTGCCGAGGCTTCCATCACGATGTTCTGGCGCGCATTGGCCGCGCGCAGCATCAGCGTCGGCTTGCCATTCATCGGCCGCACTACCGCCTGGCGCGCGAACACAAAGCGCGCGGTCGGCTTGGAGAAGCGCGCGAACATCATGCCGGTGATCAGTGCCAGGCTCATCAGGCCGATGAAAATCTCGATCGCCGCGACGATATGCGCAAATGGTGTCTGCGGATGCATGTCGCCATAGCCGACGGTCGCGAAGGTCTCGACGCTGAAGAAAAACCTGCCCCAGTAGCCGGGCGGGTTGAGATTGGCGATGTCGCCCGCCTGCAGCGAATAGGCACCCGCGAACAGCAGGTTGAAGACGAAGAAATATGCCGCGAAGGTTCCGAATACGACCGGCCAGGTGACCGTCATGAACAGGTGGTACAGGTCGTGCGCGAACTTGCGCTGCATCCCATGGGTGATGAACTTGCGGCCGCTGGGGCTGCCGATGACCCTGGTGTGGCGAAAGGATGCGAACACGCGCGAAGTCTAGCGCGCTTGGCGCGCCGCTGCGCCGCTCATCCGAGCACCATGCCGGCGGCTCTTTGCCAGGCCGCCGGATCGGTGACGCCCACGAATGCAAGCCCGGCCAGCGCACCGTAGAAGTGAGCGTCCTGATTGACCCGACCGCGCTGTGCGCGCGCCGCATAGAAGGTATAGGCAAGGTAGCCGATCGCGAACAGCGGCGCCGGAATCGGCAGCGGGATCGGCATGATCATGATCGACTGGCGCGGAAAGTAGACGATCGAGGCGAACAGCACCGCCAGGATGGCCCCCGACGCGCCCAGGCAGGCGTACTCCGGTTCGCGCCGGTGCTTGAAATAGGTACCGGTGTCGCTGGCGATCAGGCCGATGAAATACAGCGCGACGAAGCGGCCGGAACCGATGACGCGCTGGAGCGGAAATGCAAAGAACCAGTAGGTCAGCGCATTGAACAGCAGATGGCCCAGGTCCGCGTGCACGAAGCCGTTGCTGATCGCGGTCCAGTACTGGCGGCGCGGCAGGAACCAGAACGGCCTGAACAGATTCTGCGCGATGATCCACGGCAGAGCCCACAGCCCCAGCAGGCTGACCAGCAGCGTGATGCCGAAGATGACCGCTGCCGCCACGCTCTACGCCTGCCGCCGCCGCAGCATCAGCACCGTGCCGGCCACGCACAGTGCCACGCCTATGAAGGTCGCCGGATGCCAGCGC
>Ga0181537_10000102_pt1 | contig 72949 bp, 63 predicted proteins | sample PEATcosm2014_Bin_39_FD_119765 | JGI IMG/M metagenome (GOLD analysis project Ga0181537, IMG submission 119765) | Peatland microbial communities from MTU Mesocosm Facility, Houghton, MI, USA - PEATcosm2014_Bin23_10_metaG | ecosystem: Environmental > Terrestrial > Soil > Wetlands > Peat | place... | reverse complement strand
CTTCCAGTAAAACGAAAGCGGGATCAGCGCGTTGCCCTTGACCGCGATCAGCCCGAACAATTTCCGGATCTCCGATTTGTGCAGGAGCAGTTTGCGCGGCGCTTTGGGCGCGTGGTTCTGGAGGTTGCCGTGCGAGTATTCGTCAATGTGCGCGTTGTGCAGCCAGACCTCGTCCTTCTCGACGCGCGCGAAGGCGTCGGCGATCTGTCCCTTGCCCGCGCGCAACGACTTGGCCTCCGTGCCATGCAGCACGATGCCCGCCTCGAACGTCTCGAGGATGTGATAATCGCGCCGGGCTTTGTGGTTGGTCACGATGTCGACCATGACCAATTTTAGATTTACGATTTACGATTTACGAGAGAATTTGAAGCGAATGGCGATTCGTAAATCGTAAATCGCCAATCGTAAATTGAATCAGCGCTTCTTGCGTTTCTTGGCCACCGGGCGGGTCAACGCGACGATCTCCGGCATATCCCAGCCGATCTTTTCCTCGATGATTTCGCGCAACGCGATGTCCGCCACGCCGAGGTTGCCCACATTGGCGATGAGCGGACGGCTCAAACCACCGCCGCCGGAATTCAACTGGCGCACGCGGCGCGAGATGAGGTTCACCAGCACGTTGGGGTTGCCGACTTTTGCGGCGGCCTGTTTTACAAGTTCAGCGTTCATGTTTTTTCTGTTCAAATCGAGCCGCGTAGCTTAATTGTTGCGCGCCCGAAGGCAATAACAAAAATTCCCTTCAAACTTGCCCTTCTTTCGGGCATTTTCTGAAAATAATTTTATGCCCGCGAAAACCAAATTCGATTTGAACCAATTTCTCGCCACGCGCACCGAAACCGTCAATCGTGCGCTCGACAAATTCCTGCCCAGCGAGAAAACCATGCCCGCCACAATTCACAAGGCCATGCGCTATTCGCTCTTCGCTGGTGGAAAAAGAATGCGCCCGGCTCTTCTCTTGGCCGCCGCCGAAGCGTGTGGTGGCAGCGACGCAGCCGCCATGCCGCTCGCGTGCGCCGTCGAGTGCATCCACACCTACTCGCTCATCCACGACGATCTGCCGGCGATGGACAACGACGATTTCCGCCGCGGCAAGCCGACCAACCACAAAGTTTTCGGCGAAGGCATTGCCGTTCTCGCGGGCGACGCGCTGTTGACGCAGGCGTTTGAAATCGCCGCGCAATGCAAAAAATTTCCGCGCTATCCGCACGACCAGATCATTCTGGAAATCGCCAAAGCATCCGGCTCGTTGCAACTCGTCGCCGGGCAAGTCGCCGATCTGGAAGGCGAAGGCAAAAAACTTTCCATCGCCGAATTGAAATTCATCCACGAGCGCAAGACCTCCGCGCTGCTGTGCTGTTCCGTGCGGCTCGGCGGCATGAGCGCGAACTGCACGCCCGCGCAACTCCGCGCGCTCACGGACTTCGGCTATCACGTCGGCCTCGCGTTCCAGGTGATTGACGACATCCTCGACGTGACGCAGACCAGCGAGCAGCTCGGCAAGACGGCGGGCAAGGACGTGGCCGTGCAAAAGGCGACCTACCCGGCGATCGTCGGGCTGGAAAAATCGCGACAGATCGCGGCGCAACTGACGGCCAGGGCGTTTGCCGCGCTGAAAATTTTCAATGGCCGCGCCGTCGCCCTCGAAGCGCTGGCGGAATTTCTTTTGAAGCGGGAGAAATGAAACTGCAAAAAATAATTTTAATCAGCATCGCGGCAATTCTGCTTTTGGAAACAAAAGTGTTTTGCCAATCGGACAATTCCATGCCTGACCCGGCGACTGAATCAGCGGAAGACAAGGCAAGCAATCAAATATTGGACGCATTTAGAACCAATCTGGCAACTAATGCGCCTCTTTCTAAAAAAGATTTCACCAACCAAGTAGCCGCGGTTGACGCTGCTTATCATCATGGCAAAATAGACAAAGGCGTGGCTATTGGTGAGATTTGGATGCTAACAGACAACCAAGCTCAAGATTTTTACGGCAAAGTAATTGACCAAAATGGAAAGCCAGTGGCTGGAGCAGATGTCACCGCCAATATTGGATTGATAATTGGTGCTGGCAGCACACACAAAACTCAAACAGATGCGGAAGGCTTATTTCAATTTATAGGTTTAAGAGGCAAGTCTTTGGACATAACACTGGAAAAGAAAAAATTTCAAATTGAAGGACCTGGATTGGGTTTGAAATGGCCTAACAGCCCTGACACGAATCCTAATGACCGCGCAGTTTACACCGTGTCGAAACTGAAAGAGTCAGACCAGACAAAATAAATTCGATAATTTATTACTCGCTCCACTCGCCGGTTTGCAGATACGGCTTGAGTTTTTCCTTGAGCGTTTCGCGTCCGCGATGGATGAGCGATTTCGTGGCGGAGAGCGAACAATCCAAAACCTCGGCGATCTCTTCGTAGCTCAATTCGTCCTGACGGCAGAGCAAGATGGCCGTGCGCTGGTTCTCCGGCAGTTCGGCCAGCGCCTCCTCGATTTTTTTGGCGAGTTCGCCGTGCAAGACATTTTCCGTCGGCAGAAAAACTTTCTTGTCCTCATATTGCCGCGACGGCTGGTCTACATGTTCGGCGTGCGTCTCCTCCAGCGATTCGGCGGGATGGCGCGCGCGTCGGCGGATTTCATTCAGGCACAAATTCCGCGCGATGGTGAAGAGCCACGTTGAAAATTTCGCGGTGCGCACATAGCGGGCGCGGGATTTGAAAACTTGCAGGAAAACATTTTGCGCCAAATCCTCGGCCTCCGCTTCGTCGCGCAGCGAGCGATAGACGAAATTCATCACGGGCTGTTTGTATTTCTCGACCAGCTCGGTGAACGCCGCGCGGTCGCCGCGCTTGACGCGCAGCATCAGGACGGCATCAGGGTCGGGTTGGAGTGGCATCGCGCGGGGATTGTAACAGACGCCGCGCGCACGAAAAGGTTTCGCGCAACGGCGAGCGCGCTTGCTTTCAAAATGTTTTCTCCGCAACTTATGCGCGCCGGATGGAAGATTTAATCAGAAAAATTCAAGAGGACGCGGCGGAGCGCCTGCCGCTGCCGCCGACGGGTGACGCGGCGGAACAACTCGCGCGCTACAAGGCGTTCCTGAAAGTCGAGACGCACCGGCTGAAAATCCAGCATCGCGGCGGCGCGGGCGGGCGGGAAATCTGCGCGGCGCGCGCGGCGATGCTCGACGCGCTCTTAAAACATCTTTGGGAAGTGTCGAAATCAGGCCTTTCACCGCAGGCGCAGAAGGAATTTCCGCCGCTCGCGCTGGTGGCCATCGGCGGTTACGGCCGCGCGGAGTTGAACCCGCACAGCGACATTGATTTCATGTTCCTGCACGACGGCCAGATCGCGGCGAACAAGCCGCTGCCGTATCTCTCCAAATTGATCGACGGCGTTTTGTATCCGCTTTGGGATGTCGGCCTGAAGGTCGGCCATGCGGTGCGGAGCATTGACGATTGCGTGAATGTCGCGAACACGGACATGCAATCCAAAACGTCGCTCATCGAGGCGCGGTTGATCATCGGCGACGCGACGTTGTTCGAAAAATTCCAGAAAACGCTCGTGGCGAAATGCGTCGTCGGCTTCGAGGAAAAATACATCGCCCTGCGGCTCGAAGACCAGGCGACGCGGCGCACGAAATACGGCAACTCCGCCTGCATGCAGGAGCCGAACGTCAAGAACGGCTGCGGCGGCCTGCGCGATTTCCAGAATCTGCTGTGGATGACGTTCTTCAAATACCGCACGCGGTCGCTGGCGGAACTGGAGCAGCAGGAATTCGTCAGCAAGGCCGAGCGCAAACAGCTTGAAGACGCCTACGATTTCCTGCTGCGCACGCGGACGGAACTGCATTACGACGTGGATCGCACGATGGATGTGCTCGGCAAAAACCTGCAGCCCGCCATCGCGCTGGCGCTCGGCTACGGCGACCGCTCGCCGAGCGCGCGCATCGAGAAATTCATGCGCGACCTCTACACGCACACGCGGAATATTTTTCTCATCACGCGCACGCTGGAGCAGCGCATGGCGCTGGTCGCGCCTTCGCAAAGCAGGCTTTCCCTGCGGGCATGGCTGCCGAAAAGAAAACGCGAGCCGGAAATTGTTGACGGCTTCAAATTCATTGACGGCGAAATCCACGCGGCATCAAACCGCATCTTCCGCGATTCGCCACGGCGGCTCATGCGCGTTTTTCTCCACGCGCAGCAGCGGCATTTGACGCTGCATCCCGACCTCGCGCAACTCATCCGCAACCAGATTTCACTCGTTGACCGCGATTTTTTGAACGACGAGCACATCCGCGAAACCTTCCTGACGCTGTTCGAGCGGCGCGGCGAGGTTGCGCCGGTTTTGCGCGCGATGCACGAGGTGAACCTGCTCGGCAAATACATCCCTGAGTTCGGCAAGCTTACCTGCCTCGTGCAGCACGAGTTTTACCATCAATACGCCGCCGACGAACACACGCTCGTCTGCCTCGAACAGCTCGACAAAACCTGGGAAGCCAAGGAACCGCCGTATAAAAACTATGCGCCGCTGTTTCAAGGCCTGCCGCGCCCCGGACTGCTTTACCTCGCGCTGTTGTTGCACGACGTCGGCAAGGCGCAGCCGCACGGCAAGGGCAAGCACGCCGAGGCCAGCGCGGAAATGGCGATGCGTGCGGCCAAACGGCTGCACCTTGACGCCTCGGCGGCGCACACGCTGCGCGTCGTCATCGAAAACCACCTGCTCATGGCGAGTACTTCGCAGCGGCGCGACCTCGACGACGCGACAGTCATAAAAATTTTTGCGCGGCAGATCCAGACGCCGGAAAATTTGAACCTGCTCACGCTGCTGACGTTCGCCGACTCGCAGGGCACGAGCGACAAGCTGTGGAACGGCTTCAAGGATTCGCTGCTGTGGCAGTTGCATTCGCGCGCGACGTCGTTGCTCACGGGCGGGACGGAATTCCTGCGCGCCTCGGAGGAACAGCGGGAGAAACTCCTGCAACAGGTCCGAGGACTCGCGTCCGAACCGGTCGGCGACGACGAACTGCACGCGCATTTCAACACGCTGCAGCCGCGCTATTTTGAAATCCACACCGCGCTGGAAATCCTCGACGACCTCGAACTCGCGCACCGCTTCATGCGGCGGCTGGTCTTTGAAACCGACCGCGCGCTCGTGCCGGTGACCGCGTGGCTCGACGAACCCGACCGCGGCTACAATCTTGTCAAGATCTGCACCTGGGACCGGGCGGGGCTGTTCGGCAAGATTGCCGGCTCGTTGAGCGCCGCCGGCATGAACATTCTGGGCGCGCAGATTTTCACGCGCACCGACGGCATCGCTCTCGACGATTTTTTTGTGAACGACTCGCGCACCGGCAACCTCGCCACGCGCGAGCAGCATGACAAATTCGCCGCGCTGCTCGAAAAAGTTTTGACCGGCGAGGACGTTGACCTGCGCGCGCTCATTGTCCGCCAGATCACCAACCGTCCGGTTTACCAGGCCTACGCTGGCGAGCGCATGGCGACGGAAATCCATTTTGACAACGAAGCTTCCGAAACGCGCACGCTCATTGAGATCGAAACCGAGGACCGGCTCGGCCTGCTCTACGTCATCTCCCAGACCTTCGCCGAACTGGCGGTGGACATCGCGGGCGCGCGCATCGTGACCGAGCGCGGCGCGGCAATCGACAGTTTTTTTGTGCGCGAACTCGACGGCGGCAAAATCGAATCACCGGCGCGGCGTCTTTTGATTGAGGACAAACTGCGCCAGGCCATCAGCCATCTCGAGGCCGCGAAGTGAGGCTCGGACGCAAACCGATTGCAAGCCGCGCGCCGGTCTGGTAAAAGTGATTTCATCCGCGGGTGTGGTTCAATGGTAGAATGTGGCCTTCCCAAGGCTGAGACGAGGGTTCGATTCCCTTCACCCGCTCCAACTTTGATTTTAACCAATAAAATCAATGCTTTGCAGCGATGTGCGTTGTTTCAGCACGGCCACAAAAAGTTCCAATGAACCTTTTCATTTTGCGCCACGGGATTGCCGTTGAACCGGGCTCGCCCGGTTTTGACAACGACGCGGACCGCCCGCTCACGGCCAGAGGCAGGCGCCGCATCCGGCAAATTGCCGGAGCCATGCGCGAAATGAAATTGTCCTTCGACCTGATTTTTTCCAGCCCGTTCCCGCGCGCGCTGCAAACGGCGGAAATCGTCGCCGATGTTTTCAAGCGGCAAAAAAAACTCGCGTGTTCAAACGAATTGATGCCAGGCGGCAGCGCGAAGTCTCTCATCGAACAGCTCAATAAAATCAAGCCGACGCCGGAAAATATTTTGATTGTCGGGCACGAGCCTTATTTAAGCCGGTTCATCGGACTGCTCGCGGCGGGGAACGCGGACATGGAGATTGACTTCAAAAAAGGCGGGCTGTGCAAACTGGAAATTGAATCGTTGCGTCACGGACGTTGCGCGATGCTGGCCTGGCTGTTGACGCCGCGCCAGATGAAATTGATGGTGCAGTCCGGTTGAAGGACTTCAGTCGAATTCCAAGTCTTCGAGTTCCAAAAAGCCGTGCAACTGGCGGAGTCGGGTCGGGTGCCGCATTTTGCGGAGCGCCTTCGCCTCGATCTGCCGGATGCGCTCGCGCGTCACGCGGAATTGCTGGCCGACTTCCTCAAGCGTGCGCGCGTTGCCGTCGCCGAGGCCGAAGCGCAGTTCCAAAACCTGCCTCTCGCGCTCGTTCAGGCTGCACAACACGTCGCCCAGCTTGTCCTTGAGCAGGCTGAAGCTCGTCATGTCGAACGGGCTTTCGGCGGCCTTGTCCTCGATGAAATCGCCGAAGTTCGCGTCCTCGCCGTCACCGACCGGCGACTGGAGCGAGATAGGCTGCTGCGCCATCCGCAACACGGCGCGCACGCGGTCCACGGGCATCTGCATTTCGTCGGAAAGTTCCTCCGGCGTGGATTCGCGTCCAAAATCCTGCAACAACCTTTTCTGGACGCGCATCAGCTTGTTGATGATCTCGATCATGTGGACGGGAATGCGGATGGTGCGCGCCTGATCGGCGATCGAGCGCGTGATGGCCTGCCGTATCCACCACGTCGCGTAGGTGGAAAACTTGTAGCCGCGCCGATACTCGAATTTTTCCACGGCCTTCATCAGACCCATGTTGCCTTCCTGGATCAAATCAAGGAATGACAGGCCGCGGTTCGTGTATTTTTTTGCGATGGAAATGACGAGCCGCAGATTCGCCTCGACCATTTCCGTCTTGGCCTGGAGCGCCTTGGTGGAAAATTCGCGCAGCTTGTCGAACGCCTTGAGATAATTTCCGAACGGCATCCGCACAAATTCCTCGAGCGCCTTGGTTTTCTGCTTCTCGGCCTCGACGAGATGCAGTTGCGCGCTGGATTCGCGCTGTGATTCCGCATCGGCGAGCGCGCGGAGGCTGTATTGCAATTTGTCGTGGATATTTTCCGCGACGAGCGTCATCTCCTCGACGACTTTTTGCTTGAAGCAAAATTTCTGGAAAGTCGCCTGGAGTTTCTGGTCGGACTTTTTGAACGCCGCCAGCGCGTGCCGGTTTTTTGCTTTTATATGCGCGTGGCACCACGCGGTGTATTTGCCGTCAACATCGGCGTCTATCTCCCGGACGCGACCGACGAGCCGGCGCAACGTTCGCAGGTGCGCGTCGCGACCGTCCACTTTTTTGTCGAGCACGACGCGGTCGAACCGCTCGCGCGGCGGGTCGGCCAGGAGTTTTTCCGCCAGCGCGATGTGTTCCTTGCCCGCAAAACCGAGGCTATAAATGATCTTGGTCACCTCCGCCTCGGCGGCCTCGATGCGCTTGGAAATCTCCACCTCCTGCTCGCGCGTCAGCAACGCCACCTGCCCCATCTGCTTGAGATACATCCGCACCGGGTCGTCCAGAATATCCAGCCGCGCCGTGTCCTCCTCGACCTCGGGCTTTTTGACGTTGTCCGCGTCCGCCTGGTCCACAATCTCGATTTCAAGCGCGCGCAACTTTGAAAAAACCTCGTCCAGTTTTTCCGGCGTCACGAAATTCTCCGGCAAAGCCTCGTTGATGTCGTTGAAAGTCAGATGCCCCTGTTCCTGCGCCAGCCGGACGAGTTCCTTGATCTTTTCCGCCATCTCCGCGTCCGGGCTGTTCTGCAAAATTTCGGCGAGGGATTTTTTCGAAGCGGCTTCCGCAGGCGGGCCGGCTGAAGTTGCGGCGCTGCCTCTTCCCTTTTTGAGGGATGAATTCGCTCCGGGTTTGCGAACCTTCTGTTTTAACATACGACTCTGCACTTCCGATCCACAAACCGAAAGCGGGCGGGAATATGGAAAGGCGTCATAATTTCGTCAAGCGCCGAAAAGATTGCAAATTATTTTTTGGGCACGATGTAGATTTCACGCGGCTTGAGGTGTTCCAGGATCATCTCCACCGTGCGGTCAACCGCGCCGAGGTTTTCCGCGACGACTTCCAGCGCGTTCCGTCCCAGTTCCGCGCGGCGGTTTTTGTCCGCGAGCAGTCCGCGGACGGCCTCTTCGAGCGCCGCCGGGTCGCGCACCTGCACCGCCGCGTTTCTGGCGACAAAACTGCGCGTGACATCCTCGAAATTCTGCATGTTCGGCCCGAACACCATCGCCTTGCCCAGCGCGCCCGGCTCGATCGGATTTTGCCCGCCGACGGCCGTCAGGCTTTTGCCGACGAAAACCACCGTCGCAAGCTCGTAAAAAAAGCGCAGCTCGCCCGTCGTGTTGACGAGCAGGCATTCGATCTCGCCCTCGCCGAATTTCGTGTTAGCGGAAACCTCGCTGCGGTTGAAAAGCTTCACGCCGCGCTCGCGCAACTGCCGCGCGAGTTCGCGGCAGCGCTCGAAATGCCTCGGCACCAGGATCAAAAACAGTTTTGGAAACTGCGCGCGCAGTTTCCGCGCGGTCTCCACCAGGATTTTTTCCTCGCCGTCGTGCGTGCTGCCCGCGACCAGGATTTGCGCGTCCGTCGGCACGCCAAGCTGCCGCAGCAGCGCGGGCGCGTCGAGCGTGCGGAGCTCATCCAGTCTTGCCGCGTCAAATTTCAGGTTGCCCAGGACATGGATCGCTTCAGGCCGGCAGCCGACTTCGCGCAGACGCGCGGCGTCCGCTTCATTTTGCACGCCGACGCCGGCAAATGACGCGAACAACGGCCGGAACAAAAATCCAAACCGCTTGTAGCCGCGACAGGAGCGGTCGGACAGCCGCGCGTTCGCCAGAAAAAGCGGGATGCCGAGTTTTTTCAGCCGCCAGATGAAGTTCGGCCAGATTTCCGCCTCGACCAGCACGACGGCCTGCGGATTGATCGTCGCCAGGGCGCGGCTGACGAATTTCCGCCGGTCAACCGGATAATAAATTTTGCTGACGTGCGTGGGCAGCCGGCGGCGTAATTCGGCCATGCCGGTCGTCGTCGTGGCGGACACGACGATCTTGAGGTTGGGCACGCGCGGCTCCAGCGCGCGGATGATCTGCGTGCAGAGATTGACCTCGCCGACGCTGACGGCGTGCAGCCAGATGACGTGGCGGTTCGTCAGCGCCTGCTTGAGGCTGGCCTCGTATTTCGCGAAGCGCTGGGCAAACCCCGCGCGCCAGTTGCCGCGCCGACGCATCCGCCAGAAATAATACGGCGAGGTCAGGACAAAAAAAATGATGAACAGGATGTTGTAAAGTGTGCGCACTCTGATTTCCCGGCCTCACGGCAGCTTCGATTTCCCGTGGCAAGAAGCTGCGCGCACGGAAATGTTTCACATCCGCGGCACATATTCAACTGCGGAAGAAAGCCAAGGCGCAGCGTGACTCATGGACGAAAGATTGCTCGGATGCGTGAAACGGGGTCAAACAGAAACGCCCGAAAATTTGGCTTGAAATCCGGCGCGTGCTTCATATCGTTTTCCGCGTTTATCGGTTTAATCATTTGGAGTTTCACCTGAATGACAAAATGATGGGCAGTTAATTTTACGCTTATGAAAAAATTTGCATCAACTCTTGCCGGCTATTCCACGCTCGCGCTTGGGATTTTATTCCTGTCCGCCACGGCTCAAAATCTGCGGGCGGGTGAAGATGAATCGCGCCGGCCTTTCGCGCAATGGGCCGATCTGCCGGATCCGGGGCAACTGCTGTTTGGCACTTTTTACGAACAATCCGAGGCCTACCATGTCTGGGAGCAGGGCAACAACCGCATGAATGCGAATTACCGGACTTCCGATGAAAACTACGGCATCGACGTGCGGCAGGGTTATTTCACCTTTGATTACGGCATCACGAAAAAATGGGCGGCGGATTTGAACCTCGGGGCCACGACGGTCGGATGGCGTCCGTTCGACAATGGGACGATCCAAAAAACGACGGGCATGCTCGACCCGACTTTCGGCGTGCGTTACCAGATTTTCAACGAAAATCAATCCAACGCCCCGGCGTGGATGCCGACGCTGACCTTTCGCGCAGGCGCCATACTGCCGGGTTTTTATGACCAGCAGCTTGGGTTTGCGCCCGGCAACCACGGGGCGGCCATCGAACCGTCCATTCTTTTCCGAAAACATCTCGGCTGGCCGGGCTTTGGTGTTTGGGGTGACCTGCTGTATCGCTGGGAACACACCGACGGCGCCGACCAATACATCGCGTCCGTCGGGGTCTTTCAACAGATAAAAAACTGGGAATTGGACCTCGGCTACCGGCATTTGCAGACGCTTTCGGGCGAAGACATTGTTCTCGGCCCGGCAACCGGCTCGGGAACCTACAACAGTCCTGTCACGGTCGGCTCCAACTGGTATCCCACCGACGTGCGGGAAATCAGCGACTCGGTGGATTTTGGCTTCAACTACACGACGTCCAAGCGGCACATCCGCATGGGATTTCACGCGCGCAAAACTTTTGACGGAAGCAACACCGATTCGGCCTTCTGGCTCGGCGCATACATTGACATACCGATAAACCTGTTCAAATAATTTCCATCGCGCGCCGGAAATTCACTTGTCCGCAGGCGGCTGATTTGTTCAATTGCCACGCATGACGCCACCACCCGTCGCGACGCCGCATGTTCGTTCCCCGATTTTTCAACGCAGCTGGACATGGTGGTTCATGGTCGCAGCGCTGGTTCTCGTCGCCATTGTCCGTCTTCGACTGCTGAATCTGCCGCTGGAGCGCGACGAGGGCGAATACGCCTATTCCGGCCAGCTCATGCTTCAGGGCATCCCGCCCTACGAACTTGCCTACAACATGAAACTTCCCGGCACATATGCGGCCTACGCGGTCATCATGCGGCTGTTCAGCGAAACCTCGGCGGGAATCCATTTCGGCGTGTTGCTGATGACGACCGCCACCGCGCTGATGCTTTTCTGGCTCGGCAGAAAAATTCTTGATGAGACGGCGGGAATCGTCGCGGCCACCACCTACGCTGTGCTGGCGGCCAGTCCCTCGATGCTCGGCCTCGCCGGACACGCCACGCATTTCGCCGCGTTTTTTGCTGTCGCCGGGCTGTGCGTGATGTGGCGGGCGCGGCAATATGCAGATTGGCCGGCGGCTCTCGGGATGGGGATTCTTTTTGGCATCGCGGTTTTGATGAAGCAACAGGCGGTCGTGATCGGCGCGTGGGCGGGAATCAGTCTTGCCATCACCTGTTTCCGCAAAACCGACGCGCCGCTGCAAAAAAGATTTTTGGCGGTCGCGGCATGCGCGGCGGGAATGTTTCTTCCGTTCGCGCTGTGCTGCTTGGTTCTCTGGCACGCGGGCGTCTTCAAAAATTTCTGGTTTTGGACGGTTGATTACGCGGAGAAATACGCGTCCATCGTGCCCATTGACCAGGCGCCCAGAATTTTTCGGCAGAATTTTTCATGGGTGACGCATAAGGATTTTCTGCTCTGGCTGGTGGCCGCCGCCGGACTCGTTTTGATGTGGTTCGACGGGCGGCTGCAAAAAAATCGCGCCTGGTTTCTGGGTTTGAGCGCGGCTTTTGCCTTGAGCGTCTGCCCTGATTTTTATTTTCGGAAACATTATTTTCTTCTGGCGCTGCCGGCGCTGGCAATGCTGGCCGGTTGCGCCGTCAGCGGAACCCGCTTCCTTTGGAACAAAAAAAACGGCGATTCGAAACCGGACCACTGGCCCGTTTTGATTTTTGCCTTGGCGCTGGCGTTCACGATTTTTACCAACCGCGACATCTGGTTAGTGCAAACACCGGCCCAAATCTCTCGCACGACTTATCAGGCTGATCCGTTTCCAGAGGCGGAAGTGGTCGCCAAATACATCCACGACAATTCCCAGCCGTCCGCGCGCGTGGCCGTGATCGGCTCGGAGCCGGAAATTTATTTCCTTTCCCGGCGCCACTCGGCCACCAGCTACATCTACACTTACGGCCTGCTGGAACCGCAGCGGTTCGCCCATCAAATGCAGGAGGAGATGATCGGCCAGATTGAAGCCGGCTCGCCGCAGTTCGTCGTTTTCGTCTCCGACGAGATGTCGTGGGGGCAGTATGTCAACGACCCGGATTCGGATAAGACGATTTTCAACTGGTGGAACAAATACCAGACCAATTACACGCTCGTCGGCATCGCGGACGTTCTTTCGCCGACGAACACGATCTACGCATTCGGAACAAACTGGATCGCACATTATCCCGAACCCCACGGCAGCGCGCTGGAAATCTACCAGCGCAAATGATCCATGACCGCGACTCCTCAAAAAAACCTTTTCCGCCAGCCCGAATGGCTCGCGGCCATCCTGATGACCGCCGCCGTTGTCTGGCTGCATTTTTATTTTCTCTTTCACGCGGGAGCTTTCTGGCGCGACGAAGTCAACCTCATCAACCTCGCCGGCCGCCATTCGCTCGCCGATATGCAAAAGGATTCATTCCCGGTTCTCATGCCGTTCCTGGTCAGCATCTGGTCGGCGCTTGGACTCGGCCGGAATGATTTGAACCTGCGGTTGTTGGGAATTTTGACCGGCATCGGGATTCCCGTCGCGCTTTGGGCGGCGGCATGGACGGCGCGGCGCGCGCCGCCATTGTTGAGCCTCGCACTTCTCGGGTTGAATGCCACCGTCATTTTTTATGGCGATTCGCTGCGCGCCTATGGTCTGGGAAGTTTTTTTATTGTGCTGACGGTCGCAGCCATGTGGGCGTTCCTGAAAAAACCGTCGTGGCCGCGCGCGGGAATCCTGACCGTTGCGGCGGTTTTGAGCGTGCAATCGCTTTATCAAAACGCCGTCCTCTTCGCCGCCATCTGCTTCGGCGCGTGGGTGGCCTGCGCGCGACGGAAAAATTTTCCGGCGGCGTGGAAAATCCTTGCCGCGGCGTTCGTGGCCGCCGCGTCGCTGCTGCCGTATTGGAAAAATATCTTGGGGATGCCCGAAGCCGCTTCATCGCTGCGGGTGGGATTTCTGCCAGCCTTGGCATTGATGAATTTCAAGAGCGTCCTTGCCTTTCCGCTGCCGCTCTACCTCAACATCTGGGAATTTCTGGCGCTCGCCGTGATTTGCCTTGGCTGCGCGAATCTGTTCATCCTCGGGAAAAAATCCAGCGGCGCCGCCAATGAAATTTTGGCGGACGACCTGCCCTTGTTTGCCGGGGCAACCTTGATTGCGGCGTTCGCCGGTTTTTCCGGCTTCCTCTGGTTCGCCGCGCTGCCCACGCAACCGTGGTATTTTATCCCGCCGGCGGCCCTGGCCGCAGTCTGTCTTGAACTGGGCGTGCCGCTGTCGTCACTGCCGCGGCTTGCCCGCGTGGCGGTGTTTTCATTGATCGCCGCGACCACGCTCATCGGCACGCCGCTCGCACAGCGTGGTTTGAACCGCCACTTCACCAACGTTGACAAACTGGCGCAGCAATTGACGGCGGAGGCGTCGCCGCAGGATTTCATCGTCGTCGCCCCGTGGTATTGCGGCATCAGCTTCGAGCGTTATTTCAAAAGCGCGACACCGTGGCAGACCTTGCCGGCGCTGGCCGACCACTCCACCCATCGCTACGATTTGTTCCGCGAAAAAATGAAGACGCCCCACGCGATCCAACCCATGCTCGACCGGATGGCCGCGACGTTGCAATCCGGCCACTGCGTCTGGGTCGTCGGCACGACCGCCATCCCCGAACCCGGCACGCCAGCGGTCAAGGAACCGGTGCCGCCGCCCCTGAATATGTCCGGCTGGTCGGACACGCCCTATTCCTCCGCGTGGCAGTCACAAGCCGCATTTTTTCTCGCCGGCCACAGCCTGCAATTCGAGCGCGTGGATCACGAGACCAACAGCTACGTCAATTCCTACGAAGACCTCCAGATGCTCAAAGCCACCGGCTGGAGGGCCAATTCCCTGCAGTGACGATTTGCGACCGTCGCAAGCTTGACGGATACGTTTTCCGCTGCGAACTTCCCTGCGCTTGCCGCAAAACGCGTCGTCGTCAGCGACAGGCAACTTGTTCGCTGACATCTTGAAAGCTCCCGCCGTGCAATCCCTCGCCCGGCGACTGGAGCATGGCGGAGTGCTGTCTTGCCCCGGAATCTGCGCGCCCGCGCAGCCATTTCTCGCCGCGCAGCTCCGGCAAATTTTCCCGAACCGGCCAATCGTCATCGTCACGACCGACCTCAAGACGCAGGAAAATTTCCAGCAGGACGTTGAAACATGGCTGGCTCAACTTTCAACTTTCAACTCTCAACTGCTTTTCTATCCGCCTTGGGAAACTTTTCCGCACGAAGGAAAATTGCCGCACGCCGATGTCATCAGCGACCGATTGCAAACGCTCGTCGCACTTTCTGGAAATTCGTCACCCGCCACTCGCCACTCGCCACTGGTCGTGACGAGCGTCACCGCATTACTGCAAAAGACTTTTCCGACCGGCGAAATCCAAAAACGCACGCGCTCGCTTGAGCGCGGCAGCAAAATAGCCCCGCTTGATTTGGTTGAATTTCTCGAAGAACAAGGCTACGAACCCGAGGCGCAAGTTTCGCAGAAAGGCGAAATCGCCTTGCGCGGCGGCATTCTCGACGTTTTTCCGCCGACGAGTCCGTGGCCGGTGCGTCTAGAATTTTTCGGCGACGAGCTGGAGTCGTTGCGCGAGTTTGATCCGCTCACGCAAGTTTCCCGCGGCGAAATCACCGGCATCACGCTGCCGCCCGCCGGTGAATTGGGAATCTTGAAGCAGTGGCAAGTGACAAGTGACAAGTGGCGGGAGACTGGCGCGGATATGCGTAATCAAAATCTTGTCACCCGCCGCCCGTCACTCGCCACGTTGTTGGATTATTTGCCGCGCGAAACCGTTTTTATTTTATGCGAGCCGGAGCAACTTGCTTTGCGTGCCGATGAATACGCGCAGCAAGTTCCCGCAAACGATCCGTTCTTCATTTCATGGCCGGATTTTCTCGCCACGCTCGACACCAGTGGCAAAACGCGGGTTGAATTAGACGAAGGTGACACCTCATTTTTCGCAAGCCTCGACGCGTTTCGTCCGCTAGCTGACCGAATGCCCGAACCTCAGATTGCCGAAGCGCAGCGGCGCGAATTTTTCCAACAGCTTCACCGTTGGCTGCGACAAGATTATGCGGTTCACGTTTTCTGCAATAACGACGGCGAGCGGCAGCGATTTGAGGAAATTTGGAAAGAATACGGTTTTGCTCACGAAAAAGGTCTTTCAATTCAAATCGGCGCGTTGGCTCGCGGCTTCATTTGCGAGGAAGCGAAACTCGTCGTTGTCACCGACGCGGAGATTTTTGGACGTTACAAAATCCAGCGTCCGCGCCGACAAAAATCTTCGCACGCGCTGGCAACACGTTCTGCGCTCGACATTGATTTCACTGATCTCGAAGAAAGCGATTATGTCGTGCATCTGCAACATGGCATTGGGCGTTACCTTGGTTTGAAAACGATGCCGATTGGCAACAGCCGTCATCCATCAACTCTCGATTTTCAAACATCAACTTCCACCGAATGTCTCGTCATCGAATACGCGCCAGCGAATTCCGGCGACGAAGCGCCGAAACTTTACGTCCCCGTCACCGAGGCGCATCTCGTCAGCAAATATGTCGGCGTCGGCCGGGCGCATCCGCCACTCAACACGCTCGGCGGCACGCGCTGGCACAAGGCGAAGGAGCAGACGGAACGCGCCGTCCGCGATGTCGCCTCTGAACTTTTGCGCATCCAGGCCGTGCGCGAAACGCAGGCTGGCCACGCGTTTCCGCCGGACGCGAACTGGCAGCGCGAATTTGAGAGCGCGTTCATCTACGAGGAAACCGCCGACCAAGTCCGCGCGATTGCCGAGACCAAATCCGACATGGAACGCGCCAAGCCGATGGACCGACTGATTTGCGGCGACGTCGGATTTGGCAAAACCGAAGTCGCCATTCGCGCCGCGTTCAAGGCCGTCATGGGCGGAAAACAAGTTGCGATTCTCGTGCCGACGACGGTTCTCGCGCAGCAACATTTCAACACGTTCCGCGAACGCATGGCGGATTATCCGATCCGCGTCGAGCTGCTCTCGCGTTATCGCACGCCGCGCGAGCAAAATCTGGTCGTCAAAAATCTCGCGGCGGGCGCGGTGGACATCGTCATCGGCACGCATCGCATCGTGCAGGACGACATTGTTTTCAAAGACCTCGGCCTCGTCGTGATTGACGAGGAGCAGCGCTTCGGCGTGTTGCACAAGGAAAAATTCAAACGCCTGCGCACGCTCGTGGATGTGCTGACGTTGAGCGCCACGCCGATTCCGCGCACGCTGTATCTCGCGCTCACCGGCGCGCGCGACATGAGCACCATCCAGACGCCGCCGCACGACCGCCTGCCCGTCGAGACCATCGTCGCGCAATTCGACGAACGCACCATCCGCGACGCCATCAATCGCGAACTCGCGCGCGGCGGACAGGTTTTTTTCCTGCACAACCGCGTGATGACGATTCACGACATGGCCGACCGTTTGAAAAAACTTTGCCCCAACGCGCGAATTGTCGTCGGCCACGGCCAGATGAATTCCGACGACCTCGAAGAAGTGATGACGAAATTCGTCAACGGCGAGGCGGACGTTTTGCTTTCGACGACCATCATCGAGAGCGGCCTCGATATTCCGAACGCGAACACCATCATCATCGACCGCGCCGACCGTTTCGGCTTGAGCGATTTGTATCAGCTTCGCGGGCGTGTCGGGCGTTACAAGCATCAGGCCTACGCGTATCTGCTGCTGCCGCGCCACGCGAGCCTGCTCACCGACGTGCGCAAACGTATCAGCGCCATGAAACAATACTCCACGCTCGGCAGCGGATTCAAAATCGCCATGCGCGACCTGGAAATTCGCGGCGCGGGCAATCTGCTCGGCTCGGAACAAAGCGGCCACATCACCGCCGTCGGCTTTGAACTCTACTGCCAGTTGCTCAAGCAAAGCGTCTCGTCGCTGAAAGGTGAAAAAGTAAAACTGCGCGTGGAAGTCCGCATCGCGCTGGATTTTCTGGAGATGAATGCGGGCGAACAATCCTCGGAGGGACGAGTTCCACGAGTCCCAAACTCGAATTCAGATGGGGACTCGCAGAGCTCGTCCCTCCGAAATTCAGCATCACTTCCTCATAACTACGTCACCGAACCGCAGCACCGCATCGAAATCTACCGCAAGCTCGCACAGGCGACCGACAAGCTTGCGCTTGACGCCTTGCAGAAAGAATTGCGCGACCGCTTTGGCCCGCTGCTGCCGCCGGTGGAATTACTGCTGGCCGTGGGCGAACTGAAAATTCTCGCCAGCGAAAAATCCGTGACCGCCATCGAAGTCGAGGGAGACAAATTGATGCTCACGCGCCACAACGATTTCATCACGCTCGGCGGCAAATTCCCGCGCCTCACCAAAAAGGAACCCAGGGCGCGGCTCAAGGAAATCAAACGCCTGCTGCTGGCGATTTGAAATCACGATCATTCCGCTCAATCCCATCCGCACTTCGCAGCGGCGTCTGCCGTCTGCCATGATTTGTTTTGTTTTTCCGAAACTTGACAATTCTCATGCAAAAGGGATAACTCGGTGAAATTATGTTTTATTCAAGTTTATCTGGCATGGGCTTGGCCACTAACAGAGGTCAGGCGGAATACGATCTAAACGATACCCGGGCTGAAGCCGAGGAAACAAGGTCAGAGGCGGATTTGTTGAAGCATGACGTTGACCGGTTGTTCATGATTACCGAGTCGCTCTGGACGCTTATGAAAAAGGAGCACGGTTATTCGGATGATGATTTGGTGAAGTCAATCAACGCCATTGACCTGCGGCATAGTGGAGCCGATAAAGACGCGCAGGAAAAATGCCCGTCATGCGGACGGCTCATTTCGGCGCATCGCCGGCTTTGCCTCTATTGCGGCAATCCGGTTCCACGAGGTCTGTTTGAACGTAATCCGGGTTGAAATCCAATCCTCAACCACATCGCTTTCAAATACGCCGGTTCGGCGCGTTTGAAGGAAATCAAACGCCTGCTGGCGATTTGAAATACTCCGCACTTCTCATCAATCAATCCGGGTCGTCCGCAAATGATGCCCGACCGGAAGGTCTGGTTTAGTGATGGCCAAAGCTTGACCGGTTCGCAATCCAGAAAATCGTCACCATGAACGCAAAGACCATGAAAATCGACAGCCCGGTCAAAAACCGGATTCGCTTCTGATGCTCGGACAGATTTCGCTTCTTCCGTCGGATATTGTGGTATGGCATATCTCCCCATTTATACACCACCAATGCCGCCTTCGCCATCAGGTGTTCACCCCAATGCCAAATGATGCCCGACCGGAAGGTCTGCCCGGCCGCAAATGGTGGCCGTGCGCAAGCACCGTCACCAAATTGTAACTTGCGGACACACAGTCGCCACCTAACCTTCCGGCACAATGAATCCGGCGGATTTGTTCGCACACGAAACCAACCTGACCAGCCTCGCGCCCGGCGAATTCCTCTTCAAGGCCGGCGACCCGCCCGACGGCATGTTCGTCCTCCTCGAAGGCTCGATGGCCGTGATGGTGGGCGACACCGTGCTTGAGAACTCCGTCCGCGGCGCCATCCTCGGCGAGCTCGCCCTCATTGACCAGTCGCCGCGCACGGCCACCATCGTCGCCCGCGAACCCTCCCGGCTCGTGAAGATTGACCAGCGCCGGTTCCAATATCTCATCCAGCAAAACCCCTTCTTTGCCACGCACGTCATGAAAGTCCTCGCCGACCGCATCCGCCGCATGAACCAGATGCACGTCAAGGGCGCCTGACCCTCGACTTTCGCCTTTCGACCTTCTTTACGCTTGATCCGATCAGCACTTCTCAATGGAACAAGGCCGTTATTGCCATTCGTCGAGCGGCTTGATGATCGGCGGATTCAACTTCGGCCATTTTTCTCCAACCGGAGTCAGTAACACGTCCAGACGCGTGATTTTTCCATCGGCGTTCGGAGTCAAATCCACTTTAAGTATGGCCGTGCCTTCGTTTTGATTTTCGGCGGCGGTCGGCGGTTTGGTTGAACCGATGCTCAATCTTGCCGTCGCCGGTTCCAGCAAATCCACGCGCAACTTCCGGCCACCGCTGCTCAACACCGCCGAATGCCCGTCGTCCTTCAAATCAATCCTCGCTCTCGTCACCATCACCCAGTGCAACGGCAGATTGGTTTGCACCGGCTGATATTCGTCCTGCACGAGAACACGCGAGCGGTCGAGCAGCGCAATGCCTCGTTGCAGGCGCGTCACTTCATTCGAGTAAGCGGGCGTCAAGTCAGCGATGGCAAATCCGCATCCGGGCGTGCTGGCAAATTTCGTGATGGGCGCGGTGATGTGACGGTCCTGGAGCGCATCGCCGGGCGTGACGGTGTTATGGCTGTGGTTGTTGGCGCGGAAATAAGTCCAGCGCTGTTCATTGTTATGGACATTAAAATAACCGGGAAGCCTGTAGATGCCCTCCTTGGTATCCGGGCCAAGGTCCATCGCCCAGCGCTGGCCATCCGCGTCCAGGACAAACGAACCCAGATCAAGATGGCCATGTCCGGCAGAACTGTAACCGGCTTTGAAACCGGCAAAAATCGCATTGGTATCGTTCCACGCGCTGCGGAAGGTGGCGATGTCCGCGATCCCGCGAAAATGAGAGTCCAACGGAGGATTTGCGACGCTCCCGGTTGGCTCGTCGGGAAACCAGACTTCGTGCAGCGCAAAGAAACGGTTCGCGACCGTGCCCTGGATTGCCCGGTCAAATTTCACGAACGGATTCCGTTGAAGAAAATCCGCCAGCAATGACCGCGTGTGTTGCAACGCGAACGGCGAATTGAATTTTTTTGCCAGCCACGCACGCGCCGGGGAATTCTGCAAATCTTCCGTGGCATCCGCGTAATTGAAGACCGGGCCAAACGGGCCTGACACCGCCTCGTAATAATTGACCGTACCGGCAAATCCCGGCGTGGCCTCGAAACCCAAATCCGTGCCCAGCGCGCTTTCGAGTCCGGCGAACGTGATGACGGAGTAGGTGGTGCCATACGTCCAGTAACCGGGACCTTCCGGAAACGAACCATCCGGCGCATAGGCGGCCAGCGCATGGCGCATGGAAACTCCGGCACCGGCGATGACCCGGCGCGCCAAATCCGGCTCTTCATCGGCGAGGACGAGCGCGGCGCTCACCAGACCGGCGTTGCAAACCTGATTATGGTTGCCTTCGGTTTTCGTCCACCCGGCCACTTGCGCGTAGGAAACATCGGCGAAGGAAAGCGACTTGTCCAAAAGCGCCTGCTTGAGGATGGCGCGCTCCTCCGGTTTCAATTTCGCATACAGCCAGTCGTAACCGATGGCCACCGCAAAACTCATCTCGCCCACCGCGAGGTCATTCTTCGGCTCCCAATCGGGAAAAGCGGCCACGGTGAGCAAATCATTTGTCGCACGATTGAAGAACCGCTCGTCGCCGGTGAGACGATATGCCATCGCCTCGGTCACGATGTAATAAACGGCATAACGCTCCTGCTCATGCACGGTCATGTTGGTGGTGTTCTGCCGGATGGGCGGTGCGGTGAGGATGTGTTCCGCCGTCGCGACGATGCGCTGGTTCAGCTCCGCGCGCAACGGGTCGGCCTTTGCCGCCGCCAGCGCCGCCGCAAGCTGTTCATCCGTGAACAACAAACGCGGATGACCCGGACGCAGATGCGCCAGCGGATCGTCCGCCGTGCCCGCGTGAACCGCCGTTGAGAAAAGGGCCAGCAACCCCATGCAGATAAGACGATGCATCGGAATTCCACATCATGCTGAATGCCTCCGTGCTTTGTCAAAGCCATAGGCCGAGCGATGATTTAATTCCTCTTGCTTCAATCCGGCAGTCCTCTAATTTTGAACCATTAAATCACCTTCTGGAGCCGCTTGTGCCATTTACCATCAATCATAATGCCTCGCTTGGCGTCATCGAACTGACCTATCGCGGGCTGACAACCGGCGACGACCTGAAAGCCGCAACGTCCCAATGCATCGCCTTGGGCAAACAGACCGGCACCGCCAAATTTTTCGTGGATGAAGTCGGCATGGAACTCGCCGCATCGGTCGTTGACATGCTCCACCTCCCCACGCAGCAATACGTTAAGGAAGAGGCCGACCGGCGGGGTCGCGTGGCCGTGATGCTTCCCGTGTCCGAGGAAGCAAGAAAGGCGGTGCGATTCTACGAACTGGCCTGCCAGAACAACGGTTGGGCCGTGCGTTTGTTTTCAGAACGTCAAAGCGCGCTTGACTGGCTGGCCGAGCAACCCAGCACCTGACAAATCCCGACCGGATGGTGGCCCTGCGCAAGCAGTGCCGGGCCGGATGTCCCATGCTCCGCGCCTGCGCCTTCCGCCTGTTTTAATTCCTTGATCCGATCCGCACTTCTGATCAATTGATCTGGGCGTGAAGAATAAAATCGAGCGCTCCATTGAAATTAGATTCTTTGGCTATGAATGCCCTGAATGCGGAAATGACACTTGGCTCGCTGACGCACCCGAAAAATTCATCTACTGCGCACATTGCGGTGGTGACGAAGGCAAGCTAGTCGTGACAAGTGGATTTACAATGCGCGGCATCAAAAAGGAATTGCCAATAGAAAGCGATTGAACCCGCACTTTCATGGTGATCTAATCAGCGCGTGAATCTTTCCATGCGCGGCGAGCTTGCGACTGCTTTCAAAAGCGGTTCGCAAAAGGCTGGCAACGTCACCGAAGCATGGGGTGCAGATAATTTTTATTGCCCGAATTGTTCCTCGCCAAAATTGGATTGGCTCAAACCCGGCACCAAGGCCAGCGATTACAAATGTCCGAGTTGCGGATTTTGGTATCAGCTTAAAAGCAAGAAATCGCGCATCAGTAATTCCATCCGCGATGGCGCTTACGGCGCAATGATGGAAGCCATCAATGAAGACCGCGCACCAAGTTTCTTTTTCCTGCACTATGATTTCTTGTCGTGGAACGTCATAAATCTTCTGCTCGTTCCGCATTTCGCTTTTCCATCATCAGCCATCATCAAATGCCCGCCGCTTTCGCCAATGGCGCGCCGCGCCGGATGGGTCGGTTGCAATTTTGATTTGCGCCGCATTCCAGCCGATGCCCGCATTTCCATCGTCAAAGAAAAACAAATCACGCCGTCAAATAAAGTGCGCGCGCAATTCAAGAAGGTCAAACCGCTCAAAGAGCTTTCGGTGAAGGAGCGCGGCTGGACATTGGATGTGCTCAATGGCGTTAGAAATCTCGGGAAAAAGGAATTTACCAACACCGATGCTTACACCCTTGCCAGACAATTGGAGAAATTGTATCCCGACAATCGCCATATCCGCGACAAAATCCGCCAGCAGCTTCAAGTCTTGCGCGACATGGGATTATTGCTACACATTGAATCAGGCCGTTGGCGGTTGCCAGAAAACTAATTAGATAGGGGTGTCTTATGAATGACCATGAAATATTGAATCTGCTTACGGCGGCTGGCGCGTGCGTTGTATTTATAGTCGGCGTCTTGAAGTTGACACGCGCAACAAGGAATTCCGACATGCATTTTGGCAAAAACAATTTGATGTATATGTGCGGGCTACCCGTATAGCAGCGAAAATTGCCCTTATGCAGGACATTGAATCGGTAAAGCCTGAGCGCCATGAATTTTGGGTTTTGTATTCGGGAGAGCTATCCATCTTGGAAAATAAGGACGTTCGAGATGCGATGATCAAATATGGCAGGGAATTAGATAAAATTGAGAAGGGACAGAAAAATATCGATGCTCTTGAATTTCTTTCTTATAACCTTGCCCGTGCTTGTCGCGAATCACTCAAGAAAACGTGGGAGCCTGTTCCGCTGGACGACATCCCCCAGGAAATGAACGACTCAAACTAGCAACAAAATCCGCCAGCAGCTTCAAGTTCTTCGCGACCTTGGTTTTTTATTTCATATCAGCGAAGGCGTCTGGCGTCTGCCGTAGCTCCGTAGGAGCGGAATCTTTGTAGCAACGATTTCGTTAAAATCTCCAGCCCCGTCGGGGCGGCATATTCCGCTCCTGACGGAGCTAAATCAATTTTTGGAAATGTTTTTCTACAAATATGCCGCGCCTAACGGCGCTGGAACAATTGCATCCTGACAATAGCCACTCCCGCGACAAAATCCGCCAGATGCCGCCATGTGGTGCGAATGGGGATTTTGTCTCAAAACAAAACACGCCATGTCCTGTTTGCGGGACACCCGCCCATGCCGTTTTGCAATATGGCGAAACGGTTTCGCCAACCAAGGCCGTCGCTCCGCAATATGTCGGAACGGCTTTGCAATACGTCAAAATCATTTTGCAATATGGCAAAAAGGTTTTGCTGGTTTGCAAAATGCCGCCGCCGGTTTGCGGAACGCAACTTTAACATTAAAAATCGTTTTCTTAATGTTGCGGAACAATTTTGCTATATGGCGGAATCATTTTGCCACATGGCAAAATCGTTTTGCCATATGGCGAAGAGGTTTTGCCAACCTGCAAAATGATTTCGCAAGGTGTCAAAACTTCCCGGACATATTGCAAAATTACCCCGACATATGGCAAAAAGACCCGTCCGCACCACCTCCGAAGCTTCTAAACTAAAACTTATTCATGCATCTATTGAGCATTAGAGATTGGCATATCCGATGCTGGATTTTTCCACCGTCAGTCAACAAACATAAACAAACAACAGAAGGAGAACACAATGAAATCAATCGTTAAGCCATCAATACAGTGGCTCAATAAAGACGGGGACTCCCAGCTCATCAATGACATCTCGGTGATCATCATGGGCGTGGGTCAGAACGCGGCGATCTACCCAAAGCCATCGCCGGACATAACCACGATACAGACGGCGCTGGATAATTTCAGCGACGCCGTGTCGGCGGCGGCGGGCGGCGGCAAGGCGGCCACGTCCAAAAAGAACAACATGAAGCTCATCGTCACGGGACTGGTGCGGCAGCTTGCCAGCTATGTGCAGGCGGCCTGCGGCGGCAACATGACGAACCTGCTGTTGAGCGGATTCCCGCCGCAAAAGCCCAACCGCACGCCCGTCGGCGTGCTGCCCGCACCCAGCAACCCGTCGCTGACCCTCAGCGGCCGCACCGGCGAACTGGACGCGTCCGTCAATCCGGTGTTTGGCGCGTCCATCTACAACTGGAAGCTCACCAGCAATGCGCCGGCCGTGGCGGTGGCGACGCAGCAAACCACGGCGTCGCGTTGCGCCTTCACCGGCCTGACTCCGGGCGTGACGTATTCGGTATCGGCCAACGTGGTTGGCGCCGCCGGCCCGGGTGACTGGAGCCAGACGGCCAGCCAGATGGCGGTGTAAGACCTTGCACCGGCCACAACGGAAAGTCCAAAGCACAGGCTGAACTTCGGTTCAGCCTGTGCTTCCGTCGGCCACCGCGCGGGATGCCGTGATTTGGATTTAACAACAAAGGAGCAAAGTTTTTTTGAATTTTCTTTGTCGCCTGGTTGCCTGGTTGTTCCATCCCGATGCGTTGCCGCCACCGGCGGTTGCCATAAGAATCCCAACGGGATTCAAATCATTCAGCCCAGGGTTGGTCCGAGCCGGACGGGCGAGAAGCTACCCTGGGTTGTAATCCAAACAAAATCATTCAACCCTGACAGGGTTGAATCTGTTTTGCACCAACACCCGGCGTAGCCGATTTCATCGGCAACACCGGGCTGAATGATTTTATCCCTTCGGGATAATCTTTTGCCCGAATTGTGCCACGCCAAGCTTAAAGCGGCCACCGGCGGTTGCCGTGATTTGGATTTAACAACAAAGGAACAAAATTCTTCTGAATTTTCCTCGTCGCTTGGTTGCCTGGTTGTTCCATCCCGATGCGTTGCCGCCACCGGCGTCTGCCGTAAGAATCCCAACGGGATTCAAATCATTCAGCCCAGGGTTGATCCGAGCCGGACGGGCGAGAAGCTACCCTGGGTTGTAATCCAAACAAAATCATTCAACCCTGTCAGGGTTGAATCTGTTTTGCACCAACACCCGGCGTAGCCGATTTCATCGGCAACACCGGGCTGAATGATTTTATCCCTTCGGGATAATCTTTTGCCCGAATTGTGCCGCAACCAAGCTTAAAGCCGCCACCGGCGGTTGCCGTGATTTGGATTTAACAACAAAGGAACAAAGTTTTTCTGAATTTTCTTTGTCGCTTGGTTGCTTGGTTGTTCCATCCCGATGCGTTGCCGCCTCCGGCGTCTGCCATAAGAATCCGGCCTTTGGGTTGGGCACCAATCCATCCTGACGACCTGCGGTTTTTCCCGATTCTGTGGAGTGCATGATTAAGTCTCCTAAATTGTTCTTGCCAAAATAGAAAGCCAGAAATAAAGTCAAAATCATGAAAAAATTCGCACCGCACCGTGCGGTCGAAGAACAATGTTAGGCATCGTTCGCGCTTATGTGGCAGAACTATATTTTTGGATTGCATTGGAAGCACGGCGGGAAGATGTATTACGACGAGTATTCCGCAGAGTCGCAGGATGAGGCGGCGGCATATTTCATAGATAATTGCCGCGATGATGTCAGCTTGGTTCGCGTCGAGTTAGTTCGGCCAGACGATGGCGGCACTAGAGAGTTTGCTCACTCGCCAGTATCGCCATTTGATCCACTGAAAGCACGCCGCAGGACTGATATTGATGAGGATGCCAGATGACCATGACGCCTAACAAGTCGCCGGAGCCAATGCCTTGCGCTGTCAGTTCCGCTGTTCCGCCTTCGTTTCACTTCGGCGCGACAGGCGCGGTTCACGGACGGTGGCCGTCTGCCAAGACTCGGCGGCGGTTCAGCTTTTTTCGTTAGGCATCGAACCATCATGAGGCTATGAATCAAGATAACAACCAGACCACAACATTACTTCTGAAAGCGATTCTCGCCACGCAGATCCTCATGTTGATTCTGTTTGCGTGCTCATTTATCGCGAACAGAAGCCAGCGCGCTGAAAACAGGGCGCGAATGGAACGATACGGCGCAATAGAAGCTGATTATGAGAAGGAAATTGACGAGTATAAAAAAGGGATGGCCGATTACAAAGCCAGGCTTGAAGCGTGGCAGAGACAGAACGCTGCATACACAAACAACCCTTTTCTGCCTCCGAAGCAATGATGCCTAACCAGTCGCCGGAGCCATTTTTGATGCGAATGTGGCAAGATATGGCAAGACATACGCGCCTGAAACATGCGAGCTTCGCGGCATGGCTTTCAACATACACAAGAGATGCCTGGCGTTCCTGATGTCCGTCGCAAAAGCGCTGCTCCATTTCGACGTTCCAACCGGTTATCAGGACGACACCGGCTTTCATCTCATCAAAGATTGATCGCATTTACCAGCCGCACATTTCGCAGCGGGACGGGCGTTTGCCATAACCAGACTGTGGCATTAACATGCACTCATGATTTTGATAACGTCGAACAAGTCGAAACGGTTGCTGTATGTCAGTTACATCGGGCGGATTCAGGCGGCGGAATTTGAGGACGGGCTGGTGGACCTGAAGGAGCAGCTTGCGGGGCTGTCACCGGGCTTTCACCTGCTGGCGGACTTGAGCCAGTTGGAATCCATGGAGCTTGAATGTGTGCCGGGGCTGGGCCGCGTGATGGAGTTGATCGGTCATGCCGGCGTGGATTTTGTGGTGCGTGTGATCCCCGACCCGCACAAGGACATCGGATTTAACATTCTTACGATTTTTCATTATCCCCAACGGCCGCAGATCGCCGTTTGCAAGAATCTGATGGAGGCGGGCAAAACGCTCGGCCTTTTTTAAGGTCCTTGCGGACGGTCTGGCACTACTTGCGTAGGGCCACCGCTTGCGCAGCGCATCGTGCGTCTGCCGTGAGTTTATGATTTCAGCCTTTCAGCAGGGTGTGTGCCTTGGGATTGAGATCCCGCCGGCCCATGACCACCTTCCCATTCTGCATTTCATAATGATAAACCATCTGAATGGCGACGCCGGGCCTCTCCTCCAGCCAGCCTAAAATTGCGGGCGTCGCGGGGCCGCCTTCCTGGGGTCTTAAATTGACATCCCACAGGATAGCGGCGGAAGTGAGCGGTTTATTCAGTTGGATTGCCCAGATACCGTCTTGCACCGCCCGGACGCGTTGATTGGTATCCGATCCCTTCCATTGAGGCGCGGAGAACTCAACATCTACAAATGTATGGGCGTTGTCGGAATCCACCACGAGCCCGAATGGATCAAACGAGTCTATCGCTTCAATGTGTGACTTGGCCACAATCATCATGGCTCTCAAAAGGCTTTCCATTTTCTCGCTCAGTTTCGGTTCACTCATTTTTTTCTCCTCCCATTTGATTTTGAGGCGGTAAGGTTCGTCGTAAGTGACAATCTGCCCGATATCAAGGTGCGCGGCGCATTTTTTCAGGATTTGTTTTGATGCTTCACTGGTTCGCAGGCCAAAGATGACCGCGGAAGGAACCAGCAGCCCCGAAGGCAGGTAACTGTCGGCATTGGGATACTGCAAGCGCCATTCCCGCTCGTATTCCCAGTTCTCGGATTTGGTGTAAAAAACCCGGTTCATGTTTGGCGTCTGGGCTTCAATGCCATCCTCCAATGCCGGCGGGTAACGGCGATACATGAGAGGCCGGCACCACACATCACAAAGCAGGAATGAATCAAGCCGGCGATACTGTATGCAAAAGCCCGAATGGGAAGCCGCATAATGAGCCCACATCTGAGGGCAAACGGGGTCCGCAGTCAGGGAAATACAACCCCACCATTTGCTTGAGGCCATCATTTTTATGGCTTCTCCCATGGCAGGATGAACGCCATGGCCCATGGAAAAGGCGGATTCAAGCGGATCGTTCAGATTGACAATCGACGGGCACCAGAGGGTCTGCTCCTCGAAGATTTTTGCAGTTCGTTCTGGATGGGCGGGGTCGATGGACTTGTATTTGTAGAGTTTCCCTATGCCCGGGAAATGCAGCGAGTTTTCGACGTTGCGATCGCTTTCCAGCCATTTTTTTTGAAATTTCAAGCAGTCTTCTTCCAGATTCCGGTAGACCTTCTCCGTCCAGACCACGGATGCCAGTGCGCCGGGTTGAAGGGACGGGTAGTTCGACTCCATTTCGGAAGAATCTTCGGCGTCAAAATTGTCCCTTATCTTCATGCTTCAAATAAAATCATTTGCGAGACCGGGCCGCCGATTCTTGTTGTCATGCGACCGCAACGCATTGACAAATCTTGTAAAAAACAAATCCTTCATCAAGGATTTCCGGATTTTTTGTTTTGCAACAATACCGGACGCCGGACGTTTTGAACATCGTGCGGCGACCCGGCAAACCGGAATTCACGGACGAGGACATTCACGCCTTCACCCGTGAGTTGGAACAACCGCATCCCGACAACCTCACGTCCGGATAAAATCCGCCAGCCACTTCAGGTCCGGCGCGCTCACGGCGGGGGGCGGGTGCCTGCACACGGGTTTTTGCTTCAGCGGATGTTCTCCTTGAAAAGCAGCAGCAGTCGCCGGCACTTGGGGATGTCGGGTGCCAGCAGATCCCCGTTCAACGGCGTGTTCAAAAACTCGCTGTAGCCGGGCAGGTTCCGGATTTCCGCCGAGTCCAAACTGCGGAATGCCATCGCCGAGTTTGGAAAATGCCGCTGTCCAATCGGCTCGTGCAACAAGGGGATGACGTGATGATGGCGCGGGTCGCGGCTTATCCTTGAGAAAAGCGCGACCACCACCGCCTCGTCGCCTTCCAGCACCTGCATGAAGTTGCAATCCTGGTAAAGCAGCAACCCCGTGATGCCCGCCCGCACATTCCGCTGGACGCTGCCTTTGAGCAGTTCCATCAAATCCGCCTTGCTGAAAGGATCCGTGGCCGTGCTCGCATACACAATCTGAAACAAAGAACCCATAATCCGAAATGTAGCTCATCTAATCTTGCACGACACCTTTGGAAAATCAAATGACGGTCACAGTCAAGCCGCCGCCAAAAACTCCTCTTGCCATTTGCGCCGGTTTGTGAAAAATTTCACAAACAATTTATGCCACACGTCAAACTGCACATTCCCGGACCGGTCGAAGTCAGCGAAAAAACCTTCAAGGCGTTCTGCTCGCCGATGATCGGCCATCGCGGTCAGGGCTTCAAGGATCTCTACGCGAAAATCCAGCCGCAACTCCAGCAACTGCTTTACACCAAACAACTGGTTTATCTTTCAACGTCGTCCGCGTGGGGCGTGATGGAGGGTGCCATTCGCAATCTCGTCCAGAAAAAAGTTTTGAACTGCATGTGCGGCGCGTTCTCGGACAAGTGGTTCGATGTTTCCAAGAAATGCGGCAAACCGGCCGAGGCGCTACAGGTCGAATGGGGTTCTCCCATCCGCGCCGAGGCGATTGACAAAAAGCTGGCGAGTGGCGAATTCGACGCGCTGACTTTGATCCACAACGAAACTTCCACCGGCGTGATGTCGCCGCTCGCGGAAATCGCCGCGCTCAAGAAAAAATATCCCGACGTCATCTTCATCGTGGATGCTGTCAGCTCGCTGACCGCGCTGCCGATCAGGTTTGATGAACTCGGCATTGACGTTTTGCTCGCCGGCACGCAGAAGGCGTTCGCGCTGCCGCCCGGACTCGCGGTGTTCGCCGCGTCGCCCGCTGCGCTTGCGAAAGCGGCAACGGCAAAAGACCGCGGTTATTATTTTGACTTCGTCGAGTTCCAGAAAAACGCCGAGCAGAGCATGACGCCCAGCACGCCGAGCATCGGCCACGTCTTCGCCTTGAGTTCCAAGCTCGATGATTTTTTTGCCGAAGGACTGGAGAACCGTTACGCGCGCCACAAGAAGACCAACCAGCTCACGCGCGACTGGGCGGCGAAGCACGGATTCAATTTGTTCCCGGAAAAAGGTTTTGAATCCGTCACGCTCACCTGCGTGAGCAACGGCGCGCGCCCCGGCGGCCGCACGGTGGACGTGGCGAAATTGCAGAAGCTCACGAAGGATCAGGGCTTCCTGATTGACGGCGGCTACGGGAAAATCAAAGGCTCGACCTTCCGCATCTCGAACATGGGCGACGAAACGGAAGCCACGATGAACCAGCTTTACGCCGCGCTCGACAAGGCGATGGCGCAGCTCTGAGTCCTTGCGGACGGCCACCATTCAAATTACTGGACCGGCGATTGCGGATGCAGTCGCCGGTTTTTCTTTTCGCCACCGGCGATTCACGCAAAACTGAACCGTGCAAACCGACTCCGGCTACCAGCTTGTCCGCCTGAACAACGGCATTTGTTCCGTGCGCTCGCTTTCGGATGCCGAGACGTTTCATCCGGTCGTCGGCCCGGTTGCGGAGGCGGAGGCGCTTTATGTAAATCAACTGCGGCTGCGCGAGCGGCTTAAAAACCATTCTGGCGAATTCGTGATCTGGGATGTCGGCCTCGGCGCGGCGGCGAACGCGCTCACTGTCCTGCGCGCGACGCGTGAGATTGCCTGCAAAATTCACCTCGCGAGTTTCGACCGCACGCTTGAACCGCTGGAATTCGCGCTGAAGCACGCCGCCGAGCTCGGCTACTTCGGTGGCTACGAAAATCATCTGCAGGAATTTATCCGCAAACAGTGCGTGGCCTTTCAGGACGGCAAGCAATCGGTGAACTGGGAATTTCATCTCGGCGACTTCCCGGCATGGCTAAGTTCAAAAAATAGTGGCCGTGCGCAGGCACCGCCGCACGCGATTTTGTTCGACGCCTATTCGCCCGCCAAAAATCCGGCGATGTGGACGCTGCCACTCTTCAAAAATTTATTTCAAGCGCTCGACCCGCAACGACCCTGCGCGCTGCCGACGTATTCCCGCAGCACGATTCTGCGCGTGACCCTGCTGCTGGCCGGATTTTTTGTCGGGGTCGGCCATGCGACCGGTGAAAAAGAGGAAACGACGATCGCCGCCAACACATTGGATTTGATTGCCGAACCGCTTGGCCGCCAATGGTTGGAACGCGCAAAACGTTCGCACCGAGCCGAGCCGCTGGTTGAAAATATTTATCGCATCGCGCCGTTGTCTGCGGATTCGCGGGAAAAACTTCAGGCACATCCTCAGTTTCAACTTTGAAAGTCTGCGCGTTTTTTTTACATTCAAAGCATGAACGTCTTTGTCACCGGCGGCGCAGGCTACATCGGCTCGGTTTGCACGGAGGAATTGCTCAACGCGGGACATCAAGTCACTGTTTATGACAACCTGACCGAGGGCCATCGCTCGGCGGTGGACGCGCGCGCGAAATTCATTCTGGCAAAATCCGATGAACCCGGCGATGTCCTAAGGGCCGTCAAATCTGCGAAGCCGGACGCCATCATGCATTTCGCGGGAAGCATCATCGTGAGCGAATCCATGACGGATCCGGGAAAATATTTCAACAGCAACGTCGGCAGCGGCCTTGAATTTCTCGAAGCCGCCGTCGCCTGCGGCGTGAAGAAATTTGTCTTCAGCTCGACCGCTGCGGTTTACGGCCTGCCCGAGCGCGTGCCCATCACCGAGGATTTTTCCCGGCGGCCCGGCAATCCCTACGGCGAGTCGAAATTGATGTTCGAGAAAATCCTCCAGTGGTATCAGAAAATTTACGGGCTGGAATTCATGGCATTCCGATATTTCAACGCCGCAGGTGCGAGCGAAAAATTTGGCGAGCATCACCGCATCGAGTCGCATTTGATCCCGAGCGTGCTGTTCGTTGCGCTTGGCCGGAAGCCGCACTGCGAGATTTACGGAACGGATTATCCGACGCCGGACGGCACATGCCTCCGCGATTACATCCACATCAAGGATCTGGCACAGGCGCACATTCTTGGATTGCAGCCGGGCAAGACCGGCTTTTACAACCTGGGAAACGGCGACGGTTATTCCGTGCGTGAAGTGGTTTCGATGTGCGAAAAAATCACCGGCAAAAAAATTCCGGCGATTGAAAAGCCGCGCCGCGCGGGCGACCCGCCAAAGCTTGTCGCGTCCGCCGAAAAAGCCATCCGCGAACTCGGCTGGAAACCGAAATTTCCCAAGCTCGAAGACATTGTTGCAACCGCCTGGGACTGGCATAAAAAGCATCCCGACGGCTACTCGGATTGACGGTCGGATTGGCAGAAAACTTGCTGGCAAATGCCGGCATGAAGACCATTTTGTTCGTTGAAGACGACCCGATCATCGTTCGCGTCTATTGCGCGAAATTTCTGCGCGAAGGTTTTCTCGTCGAAGTGGCGGAGGACGGCCTGGTTGCCGTGAAAAAGCTGCCGGCGGTCAAGCCCGACCTCGTGGTCTTGGATTTGATGATGCCCAGGTTCAACGGTGTTGATGTCCTTAAATTTATTCGTTCCGATCCCGTCTTGAAAGCCACGCCGGTCATCATCCTTTCGAACGCCTTCATGTCCGACCTCGGGCAGGCGGTGGCGGCGGTGGGCGCGGAATTGACCTTGTTGAAATCGGGCTGCACGCCCGCGCAACTCGTCACGGCGGCCGGCAAACTTCTGGGCTGCGCGGTTCGTGAAGAGGAATCCTCCCAGCGCATCGCCGTGAAAGAACCGTCAGCGTGGTGAAATGGCCCGGCCGATTTCGCGGAATTTTTTCCTTGCCAAAGCTGCCCGCTATCCCTCATTTTCCGACATGGCAGCGACGCGCAATTCCGGCTTCGACGATCCGTTCTACCAACCGGCGGACAAGTTTTTCCCTGCAAACGGCAAAATCGGCCTGACGTTTGACGACATCACGCTCGCGACTCTTTATTCCGAAATCCTTCCGCGCGACACGCAGCTCGACACCACGCTCGCTGAAAATCTTCAACTGAACATTCCGGCGATCTCGTCCGACATGGACACCGTGACCGAATCGCGCATGGCCATCGCCATGGCGCTCAACGGCGGCCTCGGCCTCATCCATTACAACATGGCTGAACGGCAGCAGCTTTCCGAAGTCAGCCGCGTGAAAAATCACGTCCACGGCCTGATCCAGGAGCCGATCACCGTTTCACCGGAACAATTTATCGGCGACGTGCTGGCGTTGATCGAGCAGAAAAAATTCACGTTCGGCACTTTTCCGGTCGTGGATGAAAAGGGAAAGCTCGTCGGACTTTTGCCCGGCCATGTGGTCAAGCCGCGCTATGCCAGGCGGAAAATCTCGGAGGCGCTCCAGCCGCGCGCGCAAGTCCACACCATCAATAAAAAGGAGCTTGGCAAAGACCCGATCGCCCGCGCCGACAAGTTTTTCACCGAACATCTCGGCATCCACAAGCTGCTCGTCGTGGATGACAAGGACCGTTTGCAGGGACTCATCACGCTCAACGATGTCGAACATATCACGCAGGAGCGCGCCGCGCAATTCAAGCCCGCGCGCGATTCGCATTTCCGCCTGATCTGCGGCGCGGCGGTCTCGGCCACGCGCAATGCGTTCGGCGAACTCGACAAAAAACGAATCCTCGAACACGTCGGCGGACTTGTCGAGCGCGGCGTGGACACGATTGCCGTTTCAACCGCGCACGGACATACAAAAGGCGTCGGCGACATGGTGAAAGTGTTGCGTGATGCGTTTCCAGAATTGCCGCTCATCGCCGGAAACGTCACCAGCGCGGCGGGCGTGGAATTTCTGGCCGATTGCGGCGCGGACGCCATCAAAGTCGGCCAGGGACCGGGTTCGATTTGCACGACGCGGATCGTTGCCGGAGTCGGCATTCCGCAAATGACAGCGCTTTACGTCTGCTCGCGCGCGGCAGCGAAGAAAAAAGTCGCGATTCTTGCCGACGGCGGCATCACCAAATCTGGCGACATCGTGAAGGCTTTGACATTGAGCAGCGCGGTGATTTGCGGCGGGATTTTCGCCGGTTGCAACGAGGCGCCCGGCGACGTCGTGGAAATCAGCGGCAAATTTTACAAGCAATATCGCGGCATGGGCAGTTTCGCGGCGATGAAGGCCGGCAGCGCGGCGCGCTACGGCCACGAAAAAAATCCGGCGCAGAAAGTCGCGCCCGAAGGTGTCGAGGCGCTCAAGGAAGCGTGCGGCTCGGTGGATCGCGTGCTCGCGCAACTCATCGGCGGCATCCAGAGCGGCATGGGTTATCTCGGCGCGAAAAATCTGGGACAACTTCGGGAAAAAGCGCGCTACATCCGCGTCAGCCCCGCCGGAATGCGCGAAGCCGCCCCGCACGACGTGGTGGAATTGAAGACGGGAAATTAAAACACAATCGGCTCGTTCAGTTTGCCGCATTGCGAACAGCGCGAGCGGTCCACGTCCGGGTCGTCGGTGTAGACGAAGCCGCATTTCGCGCAGCGGAATATCCGGTCTTCCGAATGCGACGGCCCGAAACGGCGTCGGCGCATCTCCGAAAAAATCCACAGGCCGAGCAAACCGGCCAGCGCGAGCGTCACATAAATCTCAATGAGCGTTGGGATTGTCATTCGTGGTCGTCATCGGAATTGTGCGCCAGTTGAAAACCATCTGGCCGATGGTCAGATTTGTCGCGGGCGCAAAGCGCGCGGTGCGGGCGAGTTCAAGAGCGCACCGGTCGGCGGCATTATAACGGTCGGCGGCTTCCCCGCTGTTGTCCGACGGCAGCAAGACGGCGGAGACGACATCGCCCGCCGCGCTCACCAGCACCTGCACTTTGCTCGGCGCGATCACGTCGTCGTAAGGCAGCGACGGCGGGTTGATTTCATTGAGCAATTGCCGCTGCGCGAGTTCGCCTCCGATTTGCAGCGTCGAGTTTTGCGGTAGCGCGGATTGAACCGGCGCGACCGGCTCGCTCAATTTCGGCGGCGGCTTGAAGTCGAGCTGATAGCCCGCAAAATAATTTGTCTGCATGAATTGAACAAACGTTGTTCCTAGATTTTCAACGGCGAGCGGCAGCCAGCGCGGCGCTTCCGTCCAGCGGAACGACGGCTGTTTCGCGCCCGGCATTTTCAGCCAGACGGCGGACGCGAAATCTTTCGGGTTCGGCAGCGCGAAAAGCGCCGGGTCGTCCAGCGCGAGCAGTTCGCTTGAATTGTCGGCAAATTTAAGTGCCGGAACATTTTTGACGGCGCGCGCCGGCTTTGTGGTGCGTTCCCCAAGCGCAAAAATAAATCCGATGTGCGCGGCGAAAACGAGGGCGACAAGCACCAGCCATTTTGTGCGCGACCAGCCTTCGCCTTGCGGCTCCGGCGCGGCAATCTCAAGCCGATTTGCCGGCGCATCGTTCATGGCCGGGCGGATGCGTTGACGATGCGCGGGAGCGTGGCGAGCAGCGCGTTGGTGATGCCCGCGTCGCGCGCGAGCAACGTGAGACGCGCGAGCTGTTCGTAAGTCACGGCTTTGTCGGCGTGGATGACGAGTGTGACCGGTTTGCGGGAATTTTTCACGGCGGAGGCAAGATGCGATTGCAATCCAGCCTCGTTGACGATTTGATTCTCAAAATAAAACCGTCCGCTGGAATCAACGGCGACGGCTACGGTCGGTTTGTCCGTCCCTGGCAAATCGCTGGCGGTCGGCAATTGCAACGGCAGGCCGGGTGTCGGCAAAAGCGCGCCGAGCATCAGAAAAATCACCAGTAGAAAAAAAACCGCCGCGAACGGCGCAATTTCAAACGGGCTGCGCAGCAATCTCGTGTTGCGCGGAAATTTCATGAGGGTTTGCCGTTGTCGTTTTCGGAGATGATGTTGACGATCTCCGCCGCCGCGCGTTCCATGTCCAGGACGATTTTATTGACGCGGCTGACGAGGTAATTGTACCCGGCGTGGACGGGGATCGCGATGGCGATGCCCGCCGCCGCGCAGATGAGCGATTCCCAGATGCCGCCGGCGAGTGTGCCCATGTGCGCGTAAGGCCGTCACTCTGCAATTGCATGAACACGCGGATGAATCCGATGATGGTGCCGAGCAGGCCGAGCAGCGGCGTCATCTGCGCGATGGTGGCGAGCAGATTCAATTTTTCCTCGAGGCGCGGCACTTCGGTCAAACCGGCCTCCTCGACGGCTTCACGCACGCGGTCGCGTCCGCGGTCGCGGTTGAGGATGGCGGTTTTGACGATGCGTGCGACCGGACCGGGCGTGGCGTCGCAGATGGAAATCGCCTCGACGACGTTGTCGCGCTTGAGCACGTTGCGCACGCCGTTGAGGAACTCGGCTGAATTGATCTGTGAGCGGTGGCAATACAGCACGCGCTCGATGAACACGACTACGGCGACGGCTGCGGCAATCAAAATCAGCCAGATTACCGGCCCGCCGTTGGCTAGAAGCGTTGGCAACATGGGATTGTTATAGGCTTCCGCGCACAAAGTTCAAAGCGCAAAGTTCGGGAGAATTCAGAAATCAGGGGTCGGAATCCAGAAACTGAAGATCGGCGGAAATTTTATGGCTGCTAAATTCTGGCTTCTGAATTCTGATTCCACTATTCTCAACTGACTATGGCTATCGCAGAAGAAAAGGTGCTCGTTTTTCCCCGCCCGCTTTTTGAGCGGATCGGCGTTTTTCAAGGATTCAGCGCTGATGTTGACCGCTATCTGCCTGCAATCCTTGACAAGAAGAACAACAGCTTTCAGCCGCGCGCCCAGGCTGAAACCAATCCAGACTTCAAACAGATCATCCCGTATGTCGTGGTCACTGATGGTAAAAGCATTCTTCATTATGTGCGCGGCAAGAAGGCCGGCGAACAGCGTCTGGTCGCCAAGGGATCCATCGGCATCGGTGGCCACATCAATGACGAAGACCACTCGCTTTTTGCAGACGGCCTGCGGGCGTTTCAAGACGCCGTCGAGCGCGAGGTGCGCGAAGAACTTTCTGTCCAGGGCTCATTCGACGCAAAACCCGTCGGGCTGATCAACGACGATTCAACAGAAGTTGGTCGCGTACATTTTGGCATCGTGCATTTGCTGTTTCGCACGCCGGACAAAGTGAAGAAAAACGAACAAGTCATCACGCAGGTCGAGTTTGTTCCCATTGAAGAACTGAAGGCGAAACGCGAGCAGATGGAATCATGGTCACAGCTTTGCCTTGATAATCTCGATGCGTTGCTGAAGCAAAAACCTATTTAATTTCCGCGATGAAAAACTGGAAAAATCTGATTTTCAAAGACGAGCCTGCCGCGCCGCCGGATCCAAAGGCCGTCCGCACGCGCACAATCCTTTTGTCGCTGCCCTTTGCCGTCGTTGGAATCCTAGCGCTCGTGTTTCTTTTGCACGACGAAGTTGGCAGCGGATTCAGGATGGAAAGGCAAAAGGCGATGGGGCTTTTGAGCGCAGCCGTCGTCTGCGGCGGGCTCATCGCGCTCATTTTTGGCATCAGCGCAAAAAAACACGCGCTGACAGCCAGCGCCGCAAAGTCGGACAATGAAAGACCGTGGCTCAAAAGAAAAGACTGGACTGCCGGCAGGATCGTTTCATCCTCGCGCAAAACCGTCGCGATCCTCTGGATCTTCATCGCGTTTTGGTGCGCCGCTTCCGTCGTGATTTGTTTTGCCGTCGTGCCGCCGCAATTGCATCAGGGCAATCACGCCGCGCTCATCGCCCTGATTTTTCCCGTCACCGGCTTGGCCATGATTTTTTTCGCGCTGAACACGACGCTTGCGTGGCAGAAATTCGGCCAGAGTATTTTTGACATGGCCGCCGTTCCCGCCGCGTCCGGCGGCACGCTCGAAGGCGAAATCCAGGTCAAAACAAAATTAAAGCCGCAACACGGACTGCACCTGTGCTTGAGCTGCATCCGTCAGACGACGACCGGTAGCGGAAAAAATCGCAGTACATATGAAAAAATCCTCTGGCAGGACGAGAAATGGCTGCGTGCCGACCTGCCGCAAACTGATTTGAACGCGACCGGCATCCCGGTTTTTTTCAGACTGCCCGACAATCTTCCCGACTCAACCGCGAGTTTTGGCGATGGAATCCATTGGAAACTTGAAGCGTCGGCATCCTTGCGCGGGCCTAATTTTCACGCTGCGTTTGAAGTGCCCGTTTTCAAGCTGCCAGAACCGCCGGAAATCTCCGACGATCCGACGCTGCAATACCAAATGTCGCTCGATGAAGTCCGAAAACAAATCCGCTCCAAAATCCAGGTCAACGATTTGCCGGACGGCAAAGAATTTGTTTTCCCCGCCGCGCGCAATCCCGGCTTCGTCGCTGGCGCGACGGCCATCTGGCTGGTTTGGACGGGCGTTATCATCCTTTTGATTTGCAAACACGCGCCTCCGCTTTTGCCGCTTGTCGCTTGCGCTGCCGATTTGCTGATGACCGTTTTTCTGGTCAATCTCTGGTTTCACCACAGCCGTGTCACGGTCTCGGCGGGACAGGTGAAGATTGAAACGGCCTGGCTCCGCTTCAAAAAGCAGCGCGCGATCAAACCGGCGGACGTGGCGAACTTCACGACGGAGATCGGCGCGCAGGTCGGGCATTCGCCGTATTACGATCTGAAAATCCGCGTCCGCGACGGGCGGGAATTCACGGTGGCAAAACATCTCGGCAACAAACCCGAGGCCGACTGGCTCGTCCAGCAGATGGTTGCGGCGCTCAAAAAATCTTCATAACGCTAAAAACCGTGCCGGTGAAACTTAAAGGCAAAAAATTAAAAGCTTCCGTTCCACCGCGTTGGCGTAATGAAGTCGAGCGTGTTTTGATCACGGAAGAACAGCTCGCGCGGCGCGTCAAAATCCTCGCGCGCGAAATCGAGCGCGATTTTCGCGGGCGCGAAACGGTCGTCGTCTCGCTCTTGAGCGGCACGGTGATGTTCCTCGCGGATTTGATGCGGCATCTGAACCTGCCGCTGCGCCTGGATTTCATCGGCGTTTCCAGCTATGGCACCGGCACGGAATCCGGCGACCTTGTTTTCACAAAGGAATTACGTCTCGACGTTCGAGGACGCGACGTGCTGCTTGTTGACGACATTCTGGACACAGGCAAAACCTTGAGCCGCGTGCTGCCGAAACTCCGGGCGCTCAAGCCGTGCAGGATAAAAGTTTGTGTTCTGCTCGACAAACCGGGCCGTCGCGTGGAAAAAATCAAGGCGGATTACGTCGGCTTTGCGATGCCGGATTTTTTTGTCGTCGGCTACGGCCTGGATTTTGCGGAGTGCTATCGCAACCTGCCTTTCATCGGCGTGCTGCATCCGCATGTTTACAAACAAGCCTGCAAAAAAGTTTTCAAAAAATGACAGCGGAGTTTTACACGCCGCCAATTTTGCTTTATTCTGGCTTCTGAATTCTGGATTCTGATTCCACATGGCATTTCTTAACGACAATTTTTTGAAACTGAAAGCCGGCTACCTTTTTCCCGAAATCGGCAGGCGCGTGAAAGTTTTTTGCGACGCAAATCCCGAAGCCGCGAAAAGATTGATCCGTTGCGGCATCGGCGACGTGACCGAGCCGCTGCCTTCTGCCGTCATCGCCGCGATGCACAAGGCCGTGGACGAAATGGCGTCGCGCGAGACATTCAAAGGCTACGGCCCGGAACAAGGCTACGAATGGCTGCGCGCTGCTATCGCTAAAAATGATTTTCGCGACAAGGGAATTGAAATTGCCGACGACGAAATTTTTGTCAGCGACGGCTCGAAATGCGATTGCGGCGCGATCCTCGACATCCTCGGCGCGAAAAACAAAATCGCCATCAGCGACCCGGTTTATCCGGTCTATGTGGACACGAACGTGATGGCCGGTCACACCGGCGAGGCGAATGAAACGGGCGCGTTTGCGAAACTGGTTTATCTGCCGTGCAAACCGTCGAACGGTTTCATTCCCGAACCGCCGAAGAAACACGTGGACGTGATTTATCTTTGCTCGCCGAACAATCCGACCGGCGCGGCGGCGAACCGTCCGCAGCTTGAAGCGTGGGTGAAATTCGCGCTCGAAAACAGATCCGTGATTTTGTTCGACGCGGCTTACGAGGCTTACATCACCGACGCGAACCTGCCGCACTCGATTTACGAAATTGCCGGCGCGCGCGAGTGCGCGATTGAATTCCGCAGTTTCTCGAAGAATGGCGGCTTCACCGGCACGCGCTGCGCGTTCACGGTCGTTCCAAAAACTTTGATGGCGCAAACAAAATCAGGCGAAGCGAAGCCGCTGCATCCGCTCTGGCATCGGCGCGCGACGACAAAATTTAACGGCGTGAGTTACATCGTGCAACGCGCAGCGGAAGCGCTTTATTCACCGGAAGGCAAAGCGCAAGTGGCCGAACTCATCAAACATTATCTCGGCAACGCGGAAGTGTTGCGCAAAGGCGCGAAAAAAGCCGGGCTGAAAGTTTTTGGCGGCGTGAACGCGCCTTACATATGGGTGCGCACGCCCAAGGGCGTCACAAGCTGGCAGGCGTTCGATAAAATTTTGAACGAGGCGAACGTGGTCATCACGCCAGGCAGCGGTTTTGGCTCGAAGGGCGAAGGCTATTTCCGCATCAGCGCCTTCAACAGTCGCGCCAATGCCGAGGAAGTCGCGCGCCGTTTGCAGGAATTGAAGTGGTAAATTCGTCATTGCGGGAACGATTTGATTTGTTATTCTGACCGCTCGTTTTTACAGGAAATTTAACCAAAGAAAATTTATGTCACAGCATCGCAGTCTGCGCGCGGCGTCAACCCTTGGCGGCAAGCGCAATGTCCTCAAGCGTTTCGAGCGCACGGAACTTCTCAAAAAGCGCGGCCAGTGGAAGGCCGGCGACCGCATCACGGGTCTGCGCAAGACGAAGCCGGAGGCGTAAAGCCTTGTCAGTTCGTCTTCAAAAATTTCTCGCAGACGCGGGCATCGCCTCGCGGCGCGCGGCGGAGCAGATCATTCTGGACGGCAAAGTCCGCGTCAACGGCCAGTTCGTCCGCCTGCTCGGAACGAAGGTTGACCCCGACCGCGACGAGGTGATTCTGGACGGCAAAATCGTCCGCGCCAGAAAGAAGCTTTACATCGCGCTGAACAAACCGCCGGGCTGCGTCTGTTCGCACAACGATGAACTGGGCCGCCCGACGATTTACCAATTATTGCCAAAAGAGTGGCAAATCGTGCATTCCGTCGGTCGTCTGGATTTCAACAGCGAAGGATTGATTTTTCTGACGAATGATGGACAATTCGCGTTGCGCCTGACGCATCCGCGCTACGGCGTCCGCAAAAAATATATCGCGACGGTCGAGGGCAAGGTCGAGCCGGCGATGCTGGCGGAGTTCACGCGCGGCATTTTTCACGGCGGTGAAAAGTTGAAGGCGGAAAAGGCGCTGCTCTTGGGCAGCAGCAATGCGAAGAGCGTGGTGGAACTGGAATTGAGCGAAGGCAAAAACCGCGAGGTGCGGCGGTTGTTTGAATCGCAGAATGTTTCGGTGAGAAAATTGCAGCGGGTGCAGATTGGAAAGATTAAACTGGGCGAGTTGAATTTGGGCAAATGGCGGACGTTGACAGAACCGGAAATAAAAACTTTACTGTTGGAATCATGAAAACGAATTGCTGGATGATTTTGGGAATGATTGTTGCGACGAGTGCCGTCGCGCAGGACAATACGAACGCGCTGCCGCCGATCCCCGCGCCGGTGACTTCGCCGGCGGCAGAAGCCACGCCTGCGCCGGTTGCCATTGAAACCAATGTGCCCGTCGCCAAGCCCATCAAGCACAGAAAGCACATCGCTGCCGCGCCCAAGAAAATTGCATTTGTCGAACCGACCGTCGCGCTTATTCCCGGCCCGGCGGAAGTTGCCGTCAAAAACCTGAACGTGCGCGGCCAGGCCGGATTGAAGGGGGAATTTCTCACGCATCTGACGACCGGCGATTCCGTGACGGTTTTGAGCCAGATCAATCTGGACAAGCACAAGCCTTATGAACCGGCGCAGTGGGCAAAAATCGCTTTTCCGACAAACGCGCAAGTCTGGGTTCGCGCGCAATTCATTGATGCGACAAACCAAACCGTTCTGCCGAAGAAATTGAACCTGCGCGCCGGACCGAGTGAAAACTACAGTGTCATCGGCGTCGTCGAACGCGGCACTGCCGTGAGCGAAATCGTAACAAAGGATGAATGGACGCAAATCGAGCCGCCGACCAACGCCTACGCGTTCGTCGCCGCGATGTATCTGAAACAGGAAGCGTCTGGAACGATGGCGACGAATCCCGCGCCCTCGACGGAAACGGAACCGCCGACAACCAACAATGTTTCCGAGCCGCAGCCAATTGTGAGCGAGCCGGACACGAACGCGCCTGCGGAGATGGACACCAATGCCCCGGCGATTTCCGACACGAACGCGCCGGATGTTGACACGAATCTTCCGCCGCCACCGCCGCGCGTCGTGACGCACGAAGGCGTGGTTCGCCACGTCACCAGCATCATCGAGCCGACGGACTACGAATTGTATGACCCGAAGACGGGCGGGGAGATTGATTATCTTTATTCGACCACGACGAACCTCGACCTGAGCCGTTACAACGGCCTGCGCATCATCGTGACCGGCGAGGAAGGCCTCGTGCAACGCTGGAAGAACACGCCGCTGCTGACCATCCAGCGTATCCAGGTAGTTGAGCCATAATGCCGCCGGACAATCTCATTGACGGCCGCGCCATCGCTGCGCAAATCCAGCGCGAACTCGTCGTACGCGTCGCCGAACTGAAAAAACGCGGCGTAATCCCAGGCCTTGCGTTTGTGCGCGTCGGCGAAGATGCTGCGTCCAAAGTTTATGTCGGTCGCAAGGAAAAGGCCTGCGCGGAACTGGGAATTTTTTCAGAAACGCACGTTCTGGCGGAGGCGGCGGGCGAAAATGAACTGCTCGCGCTGATTTCAAAATTGAATTCGGATTCGCGCCTGCACGGAATCCTGGTCCAGGCGCCGCTGCCGAAACATATTTCCGAATCAAAGGTTTATTCCGCCGTTTTGCCGCAAAAAGATGTGGACGGTTTTCATCCGACAAATGTCGGCAAGTTGATGCTCGGCGACGCGACGGGTTTTCGTCCCTGCACGCCAGCCGGAATTGTGGAACTGCTCGCGCGCTCGAACGTGAGGACCGACGGCGCGGAAGTCGTGGTTTTGGGGCGCGGCAACATCGTCGGCAAGCCGATGGCCGCGATGCTCTGCCAGAAAGGCAAAAATGCGAACTCAACGGTGACGATTTGCCATTCGGCGACGCGCGACATAAAATCGCATTGCCGCCACGCGGATATTTTGATCGCGGCAATGGGCGTTGCGGAATTTGTGAAGGCCGACATGGTCAGGCCCGGTGCGACCGTCATTGACGTTGGTGTCAACCGTGTGAACGGAAAACTGGTCGGTGACGTTGACTTTGCGGCGGTTCAAAAAATCGCCGCAAAAATCACGCCAAATCCCGGCGGCGTCGGCCCGATGACGATTGCGATGCTCATGCAAAACACCGTGCGCGCGGCGGAAACTCTTTTGAAAACCTGAAACGCGAATCGTTGCGACGACTGGGCAATTCAACAATGTAACGCTTCAACGAATTAACGATTAAAAATTATGCAAGCCACCCGAATTCTCCCCGACCTGCAATCCTCGCTGCTCTGCGAGGAAGTCCGGCAGGAAGCCAACGGCAATCTTATCCTCATCGGCGTCATCAACATCATCCGCGTGCCGCAACTGCCCATCGTGGCCGGACGGCTTTGCGTCTTCAACCGCTGGACGGCAGGTGTCGGCCAGTTCACGGAGAGCATCCGGCTACTGGCACCCGACCAGATGACGGTGATCCGCAAGGGTGAAGCGAAACTTGAACTGCGCGACCCGTCGGTGCAGGCCACCAATGTCATGGTCTTCGGCCAGGTTGAATTCAAGGTTGCCGGAGTTTATTTCATCGAGGTTCTGGTGGACGACGTGATGAAACTTCGTTATCCCGTGCCGGTCGCCCACGTCCCGCCGCCGAACCAGAATCCGCAGCCACCGGCGGCAGAAAAACAGCCATGATTTTTTCAGCCACGGATTGAACACGGATGAGACACGGAAAAAATTCGCGTGGGAGCCGCTGACGCCGCGCGGCGTGGCTGCGTTCGCACATGCGAAATTCAGCCGGCTGTTTCTCGTTCAATTTGCAGTCGCGCTGCTCGCGGCCGTTTCAATCGTCTGGTTTCTTGACGAAGGCTATTTCCCCACGATCCGCGCGGCGATTCAGAACCTGCCCGACGCCGGAAAAATTTCATCCGGCAAACTGGACTGGCGCGGCGGGCCGCCCCGGCTTCTTGCCGAGGGAAAATTTCTCGCGTTCGACGTCGACCCGGGCCATTCAGGCCAAATCCATTCGACGGCTGATTTGCAGATCGAATTCGGCAAAGAAAGCGCCCGCGTTTTTTCACTGCTCGGCTACGAGGATTTTTTTTATCCGCCGGATCGCTTCGCACCGTTCAACCGTACTGAACTTGAACCGCTTTGGGGCGCGTGGTGCATGGAAATTTTATTTATCGCCGCCGCCGCGACCGTGATCGGCCTCTTGTTAAGCTGGTGGATTCTGGCGACGCTTTATTTTCTGCCGGCCTGGATTCTCGGGTTTTTTGCGAATCGCGACTTGAATTTCCGCGCAAGCTGGAAATTATCCGGCGCGGCGCTGATGCCCGGCGCATTGTTGATGGCGGCGGGAATTTTTCTTTACGGTTTCGGCGCGCTGGATTTGGTCCAGTTAGGTTTCATTTTCAGCGCGCATTTTGTCCTCGGCTGGATTTATCTGGTTGTCAGCCTGCTTTTTCTACCGCGAATTCCGGAGGCCAGGCTGGAAAAGAATCCGTTCGTGCCGCGCAATTAAAATTGCCACGAACACGACGCGCATTTAGCCTGCCGCCCATGTCGCGTCTGCCGTTTGAGCTGTTTCTCGCACTGCGTTATCTGCGTCCGAAGCGGACTTTTGTCTCCATCATCACGCTCATCTCCATCCTTGGCGTCGCGCTCGGTGTCGCCGTTCTCATCATCGTCATCAGCGTGATGAGCGGATTTGACCACGATTTGCGCGAAAAAATCCTCGGCTTCAACGCGCATCTCACCGTCACGCAGGCGGGCGTGCCGATGAAAAATTATCAGGCCGTGGCGGAAATCATTTCCAAAAATAAAAATGTCCTGGGCGTTTCGCCGTTCGTGTTCGGCCCGGTGCTGGTCGAGACGCAGGGCGACACGAACCGCCCCGCGTTGCAGGACGCGCCGATGTTGCGCGGCATTGATCCGCAGACTGAAGGCAAGATCAGCAAACTCCCGCAAGAAATCATCGCGGGCAGTTTCGACGTGAGCGGGCGCGGCTTGCTTGTCGGCAGCGATTTCGCCGACAACCTGCATTTGGAGGTCGGTGATCATCTTTCAATTTATTCCGCACGCGAGATAAAAAAAATGAAGGCCGCGCACGACAGCAAGCAGGACGAGGCGATTCTGCCGGATGATTACGAAGTGCGCGGGATTTTCCAAACCGGTTGGAATGATTACGACTCCCGCGTCATCGTCAGTTCGCTGGAAAACGCGCAGGATTTGTATGACCTTGATGACTCCGTCCACGGATTGTTCGTGATGCTGGAGGATCCGTATCAAGCCCCGGCGGTAAAAGTGCAACTCGCCAAATCTCTGGGCGATGATTTTTACGTCAGCACCTGGATGGAGCAAAATTCCGGCATTTTGAGCGCGCTCATTGTCGAAAAGAACGTCATGTTCTACCTGCTGTTTTTTATCGTCCTCGTCGCCGCGCTTTGCATTTTGAGCGCGCAAATCACTTTTGTGATCCAAAAAACGCGCGAGATTGGAATGTTGAAGGCGCTTGGCGCGAGCAAGCTGCAGATCTCCGGTATTTTTCTTTTCCAAAGTGCGATCATCGGCGTCATCGGCGTTGCGTCCGGTTTTGGTCTTGGAATGCTGGCGGTTGCCTATCGCAACGAATTTTTGCATTTCATGCGCAGCGCGACCGGCTGGGAATTGTTTCCCGCCTCGATTTACGGCTTCGGCGAACTGCCCGCGCTGATCGCGCCAAATGACGTGGCCGTGATTTGCATCGCTTCATTCGTGATCTGCATTTTTGGCGGCGTGCTGCCCGCATGGCGTGCGGGCAAACTCGAATCCGTGGAGGCGTTGCGCTATGAGTGAGCCTATTTTGTCAGCGCGCGGACTGAGAAAAACCTACGCCTTTGGCAAGCGCACGCTCGAAGTCCTGCGCGGCGTGGACTTGGAAGTCGCGCGCGGTGACTTTGTCGCGCTGCGCGGCGCATCCGGCACGGGCAAAAGCACGTTGTTGCATTTGATCGGCGGGTTGGATTTGCCGAATGCCGGTGAAATTTATTTTTCCGGACAAAGTTTTACAAAATTTTCCGAAGGCGAATTGACTCATTTCCGCAACCGCCGCGTCGGTTTTGTTTTTCAGGCTTATCATCTGCTGCCGGAGCTCGACGCGCTGGAAAATGTCTGCCTGCCAGCGCGCGTCGCAAGGATTCCCGCCGCGCAGGCTGAAAAACGCGGGCGCGAACTGCTTGCGCGCGTCGGCCTGAAAGACAGGGCGGACCACAAACCGTCCGAACTTTCCGGCGGCGAGCAGCAGCGCGTCGCCATCGCCCGCGCGCTCGTCAACGAGCCGGAATTGCTGCTGGCCGACGAGCCGACCGGCAACCTCGATTCCAAAACCGGCGGCGAAATCATCGAATTGCTCAAAAATCTTTGCGCTGAAAAACAGATGACGCTGGTCATCGCCACGCACGATGCGAAAGTCGCCGCGCACGCGCAGCGCGTGATCGAACTGGTGGACGGACGAATCGCCGCGCAAAATGGCCGTTGAATTTTTCGGCGCAGCAGTTAGTTTCAATCCGCCATGCTTGAAGACAGGGATTATATGCGCCAGCCGGCTTATCACGAGCCGCGCGTTTCATTCACCGTCGCCCTGTTGATCATCAACGCGGTTGTTTTTGTCATACAATTGATCGTATCGCAGTTCTTGCGCGGAGCGGAAATCGAAGGAACTTATTTTGCCTTGAGCCTCGATGGCTTGGAACACGGTTACGTCTGGCAACTGCTCACGTTTCAATTCATGCACGCGGGCTGGATGCACATCCTTTTCAATTCGCTCGCCATCTTTTTCTTCGGTCGTCCGGTTGAAGCGGTTCTGGGACGAAGCCGGTTTTTGGCGCTGTATCTATCCAGCGGAATCATCGGCGGCGTGGTGCAAATGCTTTTTGCGCTCAAGTTTCAATCCTTCAACGGGGCGGTCGTCGGCGCTTCGGCCGGCGCTTATGGACTGGTTGCGGCTTTTGCAGTTTTGAATTGGCAAGAAAGATTCACGCTGCTGATTTATTTCATTCCCGTCACCATGCGCGGGCGAACTTTAATGTGGGGACTCATCGCGTTTGCCTTGATCAGCATGGCGGATGTCAACAATGGCGTGGCCAATGCCGCGCATCTCGGCGGCATTTTGACCGGCTTTTTTTATACGCGCCAAATTTTTCAAGGCCATTGGCCGCGCCGCAGCGAACCGGGTGAGTTTGTCGCTGCAGGCAAAGGCAAAAAAAGATTCTGGAGTTCCGCCGCCAAAACCGACGAAGAATTGCCCACCGACCAGTTTTTGAAAACTGAAGTTGACCCGATTCTCGACAAGATTTCCGCGCATGGAATCCAAAGCCTGACGGTGCGCGAACGCGAAACTCTTGAAAAGGCTCGCTCGCGAATGGCAAAGCGTTGAATCGTGAATCGTTGCATTGTTACATCGCCTTGCGCCCGGCGCGCTTTCCGATTCAACAATTTAACATTTCAACGATGTAGCGATTCCATTATCCTCAAGACATGATTACGCGCTATTCCCGCCCGGAAATGCGGTCCATCTGGACGGACGAAAACAAGCTCCGCATCTGGCTGCAAATCGAACTGCTCGCAAGCGAGGCGCTCGTGAAGCAGGGCATCGTGCCGCGGGCCGATTTCGCCAAGATGAAACGAGGCGCGGAAAAATGTTTCGCCGACACGAAAGCCCTGACCGAACGCGCCAAGGAATTGGAGAAAACGCTCAACCACGACGTCATCGGCTTTACCACCGCTGTCGCCGAAAAAATAAGCGACCGTGCGAGCCGCTGGCTGCACTTCGGCCTGACGAGCAGCGACATTGGCGACACGGCGTTTGCCGTTCAGATGACGCAGAGCGCGGACATCTTGATCGCCGACGTGAAAAAACTTCTGCCCGTCATCGCCCGCCGCGCGAAGGAACATAAATTCACGCCGTGCATCGGCCGCAGCCACGGCATCCACGGCGAGCCGACCACGTTCGGCTTGAAAATGGCGCTCATGCACGACGAATTTGGCCGCGCACTCGAACGCCTCGAGCGCGTCCGCAAGGTCGTTGCTGTTGGAAAATTGAGCGGTGCCGTCGGAACGAGCGCGCATCTTTCACCGCGTGTCGAAGAATTTGTCTGCAAAAAACTCGGATTGAAGCCAGCGCCGATTGCGACGCAAGTTGTCCAGCGCGACCTCCACGCGGAATTTCAAACGACGCTTGCGCTCGTCGGCGCGAGCATCGAACGCTGGGCGGTTGAGTTCCGCCATTTGCAGCGCACGGAAGTTCTCGAAGCTGAGGAACCGTTCACGAAGGGCCAGAAAGGTTCCAGCGCGATGCCGCACAAGCGCAATCCGATCACTTGGGAGCGATTGACCGGCCTCGCGCGTGTGCTACGCGGAAACGCAGTCGCGGCTTTGGAAAATGTCGCCCTCTGGCACGAGCGCGACATTTCACATTCATCCGTCGAACGGATTATTTTTCCCGATTCCTGCACGCTGCTGGATTATATGTTCGGCCTGCTCACGCGTCTGATGGACGGCCTCGTTGTTTATCCGGCGAACATGAAGAAAAATCTCGGTTTGAGTCTGGGCATGTGGAATTCGCAGACCGTCCTGCTTGCGCTCATCAAAAAAGGCCTGACGCGCGAAGCCGCCTACAAACTCGTTCAGGACGCGGCGATGAAAACATGGGAAACCAAGCACGCCGGACGCGACGACGCGGATTTTGTCGAAGTTTTAAAAAACGATCCTGAAGTCTCAAAACATTTTGCGAAAGGCGAACTTGAAAAACTCTGCTCGCTCGATTTCCATTTCAAGGAAGTGGACAGCCGGTTCAAGAAGGTGGGGCTGTGAGCGGTTCGGACACGCGCTGGATTTTAATCGCCTTGCCGCTGGTGTCGTCAATTTCAACCGCCGCGCCGTGAAGCATCACGCGGTTTTTCGCCACTTCAAACCGTTGCGGCATTCCTGTGAGAAATTTTTTGAGGACCGGCTCGATTTCGCGGCCCAAAACGCTTTCGTGCGGTCCGGTGAAGCCGGCGTCGGTCAGATACGCCGTGCCGCCGGGAAAAATCTGCTCGTCCGCAGTCTGCACATGAGTGTGCGTGCCAATGACAGCGCTGATCTGGCCGTCGAGCATCCGTGCGAACGCGATTTTTTCCGAGGTCGCCTCGGCGTGAAAGTCCACGAAGATGATTTTGGTCTGCTTGCGCAGGCGTTTTACTTCTTCCAAAGCGAGAAGAAATGGATTTTCCAGCGGCGGCATGAACGTGCGGCCTTGGGCGTTCAGCACGGCGATTTTAAATTTTGAATTTGTGACTTCGAAAATTCCGCCGCCGCGTCCGGGAACGTCAGCGGGATAATTGAGCGGCCGCAAAAAACGTTTTTCGTTCAGGAGCAGCTCCATGACTTCCTTTTGGTCCCACAAATGGTCGCCGCTGGTGATGACGTCCACGCCGTAGCCAAAAAGTTCCTCGGCGATTTTGGGCGTGATGCCGGAGCCACCGGCGGAATTTTCGCCGTTGGCGATGACGAAATCGAGCGCGTGCCGTTCGCGCAGTTTTGGCAAAAGAATTTTTACAGCCCTGCGTCCGGGTTCGCCCACGATGTCGCCGATGAAAAGGATTTTCATGCAAAAATTTTAACCGCGAAAAACGCGAAAGACACGAAAGAAAAAAATCGGCGGCTAAAGAAGACAGGCAATGATGCCGATCATCGTGGCGATCAGCCAGATGACCAGCACCGCATCCGTCCGGCTCAAGCCCGCCCGCACGAGCCGGTGCGAAAGATGATTGGTGTCGCCGATCCAAAAGGGTTTGCCCGCAAACGTCCGCAAAATCACGACCCACGCGAGGTCCATCAACGGCACGGCCAGCACGAGCAGCGGCGAAAGGACGGCGAACGGATGCGGATTTTTTTTCGTGTAAAAATGCGGCAGTATCGCCATCACTGCGAGCAGGTAGCCGACGAGGTGGCTGCCGGAATCGCCGAGGAACGCGCGGGCGTTCGGGAAGTTATGCGGCAGAAAACCGAGCAGCGCGCCGCACATCAGAAAGCCCGTGAGCGCGACAAGGTATTCGCCGTGCGTCGCGGCGATGAACGCGAACAGCAGCGCACCGATCGCGCCCAGCCCGGCGCACAGTCCGTTCATGTTGTCCATGAAATTGAACGCGTTGATGACGGTGAGCAACCAGAGAATCGTGACGGCATAGCTGAAAATTTCGCTGTGGACAAACAATGTCACGCGCGCGCCAGACGCGGCGACGAGCAGTGCGATCAGAAATTGCCCGGCGAATTTCGGCAGCGGTTTTAATTCACGTTTGTCGTCGAGCCAGCCGAGAACCGTGATGGCGATCGCGCCGAACGAAATGGCGCCGAGTTCAATGAAACGATGGCTGAAACCGTAGGCGATGGGCGGCAGCACCTGCGGATTTTCAATGCTCGATGCGGCGAAAAACGCGCCCGCGACAAGGGGCAGCAAAACGCCGGCCAGCACCGCGAATCCACCTGCGAGCGGAACCGGCGCGTCGTGGATTTTGCGATGGCCGGGGTCGTCCACGAGATTTGTCCGCAGACACCATTCGCGGAAATAGGGCAGCGCAAGCAGCGTCGTGGCGAACGCGCCCGCGAAGGCGGCGAGAAAATAATTGAATGGAAAACTCATAGTCGCAGGCCGCGTCCGGCGGCCAGTTTCAGGTAGAGATTGTATTGGTCGTCCACCATTTTTTCGACGGCAAAATTTTCTTTTACAAATTGCCGGCCGCGCTGGCCGAGGTGTTTTCTTAATTCCGAATCGTTTGCCAGTTTCAAAAGTTTTCGCGCGACGCCGTCAATGTCGCCGGTGCGGATCAGAAATCCAGTTTCATTTTCTAGGCAGATTTCATCCGCGCCGTCAAAATCGTAAGAAACGACCGGCTTGCCCGCCGCGAGCGCCTGCGGCAGCGCGCGCGAAAGCGCCTCGCGCGAGGACAAGTGTGCGAGGCAATCCATGATGCCGACGTAGCGCGCAACTTCATTTGGCGAAACAAGTCCGGTGAAAATGATTTTGCCGGACAGATTCATTTCGCAAGCGCGATTTTCCAAATGCCTTCGCAGTGAACCGTCACCAACGAGCAGCAATCGCGCGTTCGGACATCGCGGCAGCAATTTTTGATACGCGGCGATCAAATCTTCATGGCCTTTGAGTTTGAACAGCCGCGCGATTTTGCCGATGACAAAGGCGTCGGTGGAAATTCCAAGTTTTTTCCGCAGTGCCAAATCATTTTCAGCCTCCAAAAACGGCTTGAGTTGGAAGCCGCTGAAAATGCGCGTGAACATTTCCGGCTTTCCAATCCCGGAGGCAAGATAGAGTTTCGTCATTGCGTCGGCGGAACAAAAAAAATGATCGGTGACTTTGGCGGCGTGCTTTTCAGCGGCTGTGAAAATGAAGTTGGCCGCGGCATTTTGAAAATTTCCGAATGACGGGCCGTGGATGTGATGAATGATGACGGGCACGGCAGCACGTTTTGCGGCGAGGCGGCCAAGAATTCCGGCCTTGCCACTATGGGTGTGGACGATGTGCGGTTTTTGTCCACGCAAAATCCGCGTGAGTTTTTGCAGCGCGATAAAATCTTTCAGCGGATGAACCGGGCGGACGAGTTCGGGGACGATGGTGAGAATTTCCGGCGTGCCGGAAAATTTGGATTCGAGCGAACCTTCCGGTCCGGTGGTCGGGCCGGAAATCAGGCGGACTTCGACGCCGGGTTTTTGGCGCAGGCCGAGGACGGTGGCTACGGTGTTTTCCTGCGCGCCGCCGACGACGAGCCGGGTGATGATGTGCGTGACGCGCATCGAGCCTTCAGGATGATTTACTTTTTAAGCTCGCGCAACCGTTCAATAACAGTCCTGGCCTCGTCGGTGTTGGTGTTTACGTTGGCAAGATAGATTTCAAAATTTCTGACGGCTTCATTGGTCTCGTGTTTGCGCCACGCGATTTCGCCGAGGCCGTAGGCGATCTGGAACGAGTTGGTGAACGACTGCTGCAATTTTTGGTAGTCGGCGCGAGCGTCGTCGAGCCTGTCGGTCTCGAGATAGGCGACGGCGCGGTTGAAGCGGGCGTCGTTGTTGTTGGTCTGCGTTGCCAGCACGCGGGACATGGCGGCGATTGCGTCGTCGTAATTTTTCAACTGCATCGAAACATAGCCGCGTCCGAAAATCCAGCCGGGGTCGTCGGGCGTGAGTTTCAGCTTGTTGTCAATGACTTCGAGCGCGTTGGTGAACAGGCCGTGCGCCATGAAAGCCCGCGTGGTGGCGGTGAGCAGGTCGTCATCGTTCGGATGACTGAAAATTTCGGTCTCGAGCAATTCAGCGGCGCGCGCGGAATTGTTTTGTTGGAAATAAGCGGCGGCGGCGAGGACGTTCAACTGAGTTTCGTTGCTTTTCACAAGTGAAAATTTCTCCGGGTTGGCGAGCGGTTCACGTAGGGCGATGAGAGCGCGGTCGGGCAGATGGTCGGTGATATAGATTTGTGCAAGCAAAATTCGCGTATTGAGATTTTCTGGCACGAGTTCGCGGACACGCTCAAGCGGAGCGACGGCCTGGCGAAAAAATCCATTTTGTGAGACAAGTGCAGCACCAGTTTCAAAACAGAAACCCGGCTCGTCAAACGGCCCGTCGTCGTTGAGCATTTCGTTCCATGAAAAGTATTTGTCGATTTCATCGGAGACGGATTTTGGTAATTTCACGTCGTCGTTGCGGCCAGCCTGGAGGTTTTGATTGAAGAGGAGGTTGATTTGCGCGACTGCGTTACCGGGATTGAGTTTCAGCGCGGTCTCGAAATGTGCGGCGGCGTTTGTCAAATCGCCGGCACGCTGCAATTGCACGCCCCAGAAATTCAGGCAGCGCGAATAAAAACTTCCGGCCGCGGCGTCAACCGAGTTCATTCCAGATTCAACCGGTTCAATGTGCAATTGCGCGAACACCATTTCCACTAATGACTGCGGCGCATTCGGATCGGTCGGCGCGAGGGCTTTTTCAATCGGGGCGAGCGCGGTTTTTTCCGCCCGCGCCCAGAAGTCTTCGTTTTCGGCGATTTGATTTTTGTCCAGCCTCGGCGGCAGGAGCGTGTCGTTCGGCAGCGTCTTTAATTTGTAGACCAATCCATGCGGTTCCAAATAAAACTGCTCGAAGTAATAGCCGTCGCTCGGATGCAGGTAATAAAGCGCGTTGCTCTTCGAGAGCATGGCCAATGCGCCGATGAGTCCCAACGGGTTCAACCCGTTTACTTGTGTGGGCGAGACAAGCTCCGGCCACTGTTTTGGAAATTCACGGTGCAAAAACCGTTGATACGCTGGATACACGAGCGAGTGTGTGTCCAGCGGCACAAAATCTTTCGCCCGCCCGTCCCGCGCGAGCGCCGACTGCATGATGAACAACCGGCTCGGATCGTCGCTCAACAAAATGCCGCCCGTGCGCGGCAGGTTTTCCTCCACGAGCGCCGCGTATCTTTTTAGCGTGTCGCCATTCGTCTCGCGGATTTGCGGCGCATTTTTATAGACGAGGCCGGCCACCGCCAAAACCGCGAACAGCCAGACGCCGCAGGTCACCGGGATGTTCAGAAAATCGAACGGCGACGGTTTTACTTTTTGTGAACGGCTGCTCGTCGCCTGTTTGCCGAACACGAGCAGGAAATAGCCGCAGAAGTAGCCGATGCCGAGCGCGGCGAGGTAATAAAAAGACAAAAACGTCAGCCCAAAACCGAGATGACGCGGGCTGAACGGCGGGTCGAACGCCACCCAAAGGCAGACGCCAAAAATGACCGCGTGAACCACATGGAACATGAAACTGGTGAGCGCCAGCCCGAGTTTGCTGCTGTCGCCAAAAGACGATTTCCAGCGGATGGATAGCAATAACAGCGGCAGAAGCGAGGTCAGCGAGAGCAGCTCGACGGTCTGCCGGAAGTCCGGCCGGGTGAAAAATAATTTCGGCATGAAAAATTGCGCGATCAGGCTCGATTTGAGCGCCTGCCAGAACGTCACCGGCACTTTGTGCGAGCTGGCGATCAACGCCGGCAACAAAAAATAGAACAACAATCCCGCCAGCCCGCATGACAGCATCCGCCCCAAAAACCGCAGGTTGAAAAAATTCAACTTCCTTGTCCAGATGATCGCCGCAAAAAACAGCGGGAAAAATCCGATCATCGCCCAATTTTCCGCCATGCCGACGCCGTAGGCAAACGCCGCCAGAAACAACTGGCATTCGCGCTCGTCCAGCCGGTATTCCAGCAGCGACCAGACGATGAACGCGAACAGCAGCAGGTCGAACATTTCACCCGTGCAATTCGTCGCCTGCTCCCAAAACGTCAGTTGCAACCCGCAGACCGCGACGGCCAGAACCGGCGGCAGCCACGCGCTCCAGATTGTTAAAAAGGAAAAATCACTGCGCTCGCGTTCGCGTTGCGCGTCCGTGCGGTCCTGTGGCAAAATGGCGACCGACCGCGCCAGCAGCCCGAGCGTCAACGCCGCGCATACGGCGGAAAAAAGATTCAACGCGAATGGGATTTGCGCCACCGGCAGGGAGCGAAAAGGCACGGTGACGAGAAATAAAAGCGGATTGAGGAACTGCGGATGCCAGTCCCAGCCCGATACTTGGACGACAGTCCCGAGGTTGAACTGCGATACCCAGCGATCCAGCGTCAGCCAGTAGACCGCAAACGCCGCCGCCGCCAGCAGCCACGGCAAATACCGCGGCGCAAATGTTTTCAGCGGGTCAGACCGCTTTTCTCTAGCCATTGGATTTATACAGTTGAGCCGATATTTTGCGGCTTGGCAAGGTTTTGTCCCGCGCGCAAATCGGCCACGCACTCGACGTGCTGCGTCTGCGGAAACATATCCAGCGGCTGCACGCGCGCCAGTTCAAAGACACCCTCCGCACATAAAATGTTCAAATCCCGCGCCATCGTCGCCGGATGACACGAGACATAAATGACCTGCGCCGGCTTCGTTTCGCGCAATAACCTCAATGTTTCCGGCAGACAACCTTTGCGCGGCGGATCTAAAATCACCGAAGTTTTTTCCGGCGAAAATTTTTGCAGCAACTCCGGCAAAACTTCCTCGACCGTTGAGGAAATAAATTCGCCATTGTTAATTTTGCGTGACGCCGCATTTTTTCGCGCCGATTGAATCGCAAGCCGGTCGTATTCGACGCCGACGAACGATTCGACCAAATCCGCCAGCTCAATCCCGAAAAATCCGACGCCGCAATATAAATCCACCAGATGCTTCGCGCCGCCGTCGCGCAAAAATCCGCGCACGGTCTCGACGAGTTTCGGCAGCAGGAAAAAATTGTTCTGGAAAAACGAATCCGGCGGCACGTCCCAGTTCTCCGGCGGAATCCGCAGCACGATCTTGATTCCGCCCTTCGGCGGCGGATTGGCGCGGACATTTTTTATCTGTTCGCTGATGGCCGGCTCGGCGATTTTACATTCCTCGATGTCCTCGACGAAATTGTTGTCCGCGCGGATGAAGCCGATGACCAGTTTTTTGGCCGGGCCGTTCCACTGGCTGCGGATCATGATGCGGTTGCGATAACCGTAAGGCTGCGGACTCGGGATCACCGTCGCGATTTTGTCCGCCGGAATTTTCCCGACGCGCTCGAACAGATCCGAAATCTGCTTGTGCTTCAACCGCAACTGCGTCGCGTAGGCGATGTGCTGATACTGGCAGCCGCCGCACGCGCCGAAGTAACGGCATTCCGGCTCGACGCGCTCCGGCGAGGATTTTTCCACGCGCAACAATTTCGCCCGTGCAAAATTCTTTTTGACCTCGGTGATTTCGGCCTCGACGGTTTCGCCGACGATGACGAACGGCACGAACACGACAAAATCATCAATCCGCCCGACGCCTTCGCCGCCGAACGCGATGTCGTGGATGGTCAGGGTGAGCTTGTCGCCGGTTTTGAGAGACACGCGGCCAGTTTAGAAAATAAAACGCGCGCGAAAAGTTTATTCGCCGCGCGCAGGAAATTATTTACGATTCAGAAGTAAAATTTTCGCTTAAAAATCAAAGTCAGAAGTGTCTATAGCGCCGTATGTTGACGCAAAATGTTCGCATCTAATCCAAGCGTTTTCAACATCCTTGTGTTCATCCTGCATATTCGTGGCGACAAATTTTAACCCTTCAGTAGGACTTATTTTCATCAAATCAAAAAAACGATCGTCTTTGGAAAGCGAACAGTGAGCTTTCCAAGCAGCCACATAACCATTCCAAGCATCCTTAAAATCAGCCGGGCAGCCGTCCGTGCCGATTTGTTCGAGCGCAGCGGAAAATTTTCTCTGCGACAAAAGACCGCCCTGTTTATAGCCCAGCATGTCTAATTTTTTCGATGCAGCCATTAAAACACCGTTAGTCATTCCATCTGGATGAGCGCGAATTTGTTCAATTGCTGAGGAAAATATCCGATTGCTGTCACCAAACCCCATTTTGTTTAATGTGTCCATTAGCGGAGCGCCACTCGCAATTTGTATAATGGAATTTGTAACCGCAGCGGCGCGGGCACGGAAAACGAGATTGATTGCGTGTTTCTGTTTTGTCCGCTCCATTTGTGACACCCAAAACCACGAAGCCCACAACATAACTACGGCGAAATAAATTATGCTGCGGCCTCTCATTATTTATCGTGCGGTTTAATTCTTTTTCAAACCGGCAATCGCCGCTTTCATTTCCGCAAAGTGGATGTCGGGATTGTTAGTGTCGGTGACGTGGACGATTTTTCCGTCGAGGCCGATGAGAAAGCTCACTCGCTTGGCCATGTTCAACACCGGCATTTTCACGTCGTAGGCTTTGGCAATCGTTCCGCCGGTGTCGGCGAGCAAGGTGAAAGGCAGTTTATATTGGGCGATGAATTTGAGATGGCTTTCCGCAGAATCAAAGCTGACGCCGATGACTTCCACGTTGTTCGTCTGCAACTCGCCAATGCGATCGCGGAAGCCGCACGCTTCCTTGGTACAGCCGCCGGTGAAATCTTTCGGATAAAAATACAGCAGGACGATTTTTTTGCCGGTGAAATCGGCCAGCTTCACGGTTTTGCCGTCCTGATCCTGGCCTTCAAACAGCGGCGCGGTGTCACCGGCTTTTGGCATTGCGGCAAAAACCGTTGCGGCGGGAAAAAGAATTGCGGCGGCGAGCAGGGCAGGGAGCAGTTTTATTTTTTTCATGGTGGATTGATTATTTCACACGCGGCCAGCGTCGCAAGCCGTTTTGCAGCCACAACCGCCAGACGAGCCAGAACGCCTCGTTGACGATGCCGCCGGCCATTTTCGACTGGCCTTCGGTGCGGTCGGTGAAGGTGATCGGCACTTCCGCGATTTTGAAGCCGTCGCGCCAGAGCCGGTGCGTCAGCTCGATCTGAAAGCCGTAGCCGTTTGAATGCACGTCATCAAGTTCGATGGCTTGCAGCGCGCGGCGGCGAAAACATTTGTAGCCGCCGGTCGGGTCGCTGAACGGCATTCCCGTGACGATATTCACAAATTTGCCCGCGCTGCGGCTCAACATCAACCGCCGGAGCGGCCAGTTGATGACGCGGATGCCGCCGGAATAACGCGAACCGAGCACAAGGTCGGCGTTTTCCGCAGCCTTGAGAAAATTTACGATTTCGTCCGGGTCATGCGAAAAATCACAGTCCATTTCGAAGATGAATTGGTAATTCTTTTCCAGCGCCCATTTGAACCCGGCGATGTAGGCGCGGCCCAGACCATTTTTCTCCGAGCGATGCAAAACATGAATCTGCGGATGTTTCGCGGCGAGTTCATCGGCGATTTTGCCCGTGCCGTCGGGCGAATTGTCGTCCACGACGAGCACATCCACCGCGACGGGCAGCGACAAAAGCTTGTGCGCCATGCGCGGGAGATTTTCCCGCTCGTTGTAAGTCGGCACGATGATGAGCGTTTCGTTCATTCGGAAATGCAGATTGTTAAAGGGAATTGACAGCGAAAACAAGCGGACAGTTCAATTTGACTTTCGGAATGGCAAAAATTTCTGCATTATACGCCAGTGTCTAATCTCATCGCCATCGTCGGCCGCCCGAATGTCGGCAAATCCGCGCTCTTCAATCGCATCGTCAAAAAACGCATCGCGATCGTGCATGACCAGCCCGGCGTCACGCGCGACCGCGTCAGCGTCGAGGCTGAATGGCACGGGCGTCCCTACACGCTCGTGGACACCGGCGGTATCGGCCTGCTGCGCCGCGAAAAATCTGATGACGTGATCGTCAAGGCCGCGCTCGAACAGGTCGAAATCGCCATCGAATCGGCGTGCGCAATCATCCTTGTTGTCAACGTGCAGGAAGGCATCGTGCCGCTCGACCGCGAAGTCGCGCAAAAACTTCGGGCCAGCGGCAAACCCATTTTGGTCGCGGTTAACAAGGTGGACACGCACCGGTTCGAAGGCGCTGTGACGGAATTTTCCCGGCTCGGCTTCGAGAAAATTTTTCCCGTCAGCGCGATTCATGGCGAGGGCATCCAAAATTTGATGGACGCGGCGACGGCATTTCTTCCTGCGCCAAGTCCTGAAGCCGAAGTTCCTGAACCGGAAGTTTTGGAAACGACTGATGAAGCTGTTGAACAAGCTCCGCGCAAAAAAGGCCCGCTGCGGCTGGCGATTGTTGGCCGTCCGAATGTCGGCAAGTCGTCCATCATCAACGCGCTCACGAAATCCAAGCGTGTCATCGTCAGCCCGATTCCCGGCACGACGCGCGACGCCGTGGACGTGCCGTTTGAGGTCGAGACCGAGGGCGTGCGCGAAAAATATGTGCTCGTGGACACGGCAGGAATCCGCAAAACGCGCAAGATTGACGATTCCGTCGAGTTTTTCAGCGTCCAACGCTCGGAAGAATCCATTGCCCGCTGCGACATCGCGATTCTGGTTCTGGACGCCGAAGCCGGAATTTTGGAACAGGACAAAAAAATCGCCGATCACATTGTCGAAAACCGACGCGCCTGCATTTTGGTCGTGAATAAATGGGATTTGTTCGAGGAAAAAATCCGCGAGAAGCGAAAGGAGGAGATTGTCTCGCGCGAGAAAAAGGAAAATCGCGGTGCGCCAAAAATCATGACGACGCTCGGCGAATTTGCCTCTTGGGTTCAAGAGAAATTATTTTTTCTCGATTACGCTCCGGTGATTTTCACGTCCGCGAAATCCGGTTTTCACCTGGATCGCCTGCTCGAAGCGGTTCGCTACGTCGCCGCGCAGTTGCAGCAGAAAGTTCCGACGGCGATCCTGAACCGCACGCTGCGCGATTCCGTTGAAAAGCGACAGCCAATCACGCCGCAGGGCCATCGCCTGAAATTTTTCTACGCGACGCAGGTGCGGCAGGCGCCGCCGACGTTTTTGCTGTTCGTCAACCGCGACGAAATCTTTTCCGACCAATACAAAAAATATCTCGGCGGCGAGATGCGCAAGGCGTTCGGCTACGAAGGCTGCCCGATTGTGATCGTGCCGAAAGCACGTCCGAAAACCGTCGAGCCGATCCGAAAGTTCAAGCCGGTGCAAAATAGAACGCTGGGAAGGGCTGACGCGCACCGCGCAGCGCGCCATGAAAGATATTCCCGCAAGCCCAAGAAAAAATTACGTTGAAAGTTGTTCACAGCGGCGAATAAGCCGTCAGATTTTCAATGCTGGCGCGGAAACACCGTTGATTTTATTTGGGAATATCATTCGTGTAACTTTCTTGCAAAATTTTCTTGCAACCACAATATGTTGGGTATAGGCTCACGTTGTTGCCCACTAAATGGGGTTTCGTTCAAAATCAAGCGGTTGGCGAAAACCCGAAAAGTAGGCCGAGAAATCTGATTTTCCCGACCGGTCTTCTGTTTTGAGACGGTCGGGTGATTTGTCTGAAAAAGTAATTTCAACCGCTTCGAAAGGAATTCCATGATTGACGCACGCGAAGAGGTTTCGGTTCCGGTGTCGCACAAAAGCCGTCGCCCCGCGACGGTCTCGGCGACGCGCAGCAACAAAGGCGGCACGGGCATGCCGAAGAAGTCGTTGCGCATCGAGCGCATTTTCAGCGACGAGAAAATAAGGCCGTTCGACCAGATCGAATGGGACAAGCGCACCGCGGAGATCACCGACGACGCGAACAAGGTGATTTTCAAGCAGGAAAACGTCGAGGTGCCCAAGTCGTGGTCGGTGCTGGCGACGAAAGTCGTCGTTTCAAAATACTTTTACGGCGAGCAAAACACTTCCGAGCGCGAAACTTCCGTACGCCAGCTGATCCATCGCATTTCCCGGACGATCGCGGACTGGGGAATCGCGGACGGTTATTTCAGCAAGGCTGACGGCGAAATTTTTTATGACGAGCTGACCTGGCTTTGCGTGAACCAGTTTGGCGCGTTCAATTCGCCGGTGTGGTTCAACGTCGGACTGTTTCACGAATACGGCGTCGGCAAAAAATCCGGCAAGGGCAACTGGTTTTACAACCGCAAGACTGGCGAGGCCGAGCGAGCCACGTCGCAATACGAATATCCGCAGGGCAGCGCGTGCTTTATCCAATCAGTCAAGGACGAGATGGAAGACATCATGCGCCTCGCTTCCAGCGAAGCGATGCTTTTCAAATACGGCTCTGGCACCGGCACGGATCTGTCGCCGTTGCGTTCGAGCCGCGAGAAATTGAGCGGTGGTGGACGTCCGAGCGGCCCGATGAGTTTCCTGAAAGTTTATGACCAAGTCGCCAACGTCGTGAAATCCGGAGGCAAAACCCGTCGCGCGGCTAAGATGAACACGCTTCGCGACTGGCATGGCGACATCGAAGAATTCATTGACGCCAAGCAAAAGGAAGAAAAAAAGGCGTGGGCGTTGATTGAGCAGGGTTACGACGGTTCTTACAACGGCGATGCCTATGGCAGCGTGATGTATCAGAACGAAAACCTTTCCGTCCGCGCCAGCGACGAATTCATGCAGGCTGCGCTTGGTGGCAAGGAATGGTGGACGCGCTCCATCACTACCGGCAAGCCGCTCGAAAAAAAGGACGCGGCGAAGCTGCTCTACAAAATCGCCGAGGGCACACACATCTGCGGCGATCCCGGAATGCAATACGACGGCGCGATCCAGAAATGGCACACATGCAAAGGCACCGAGCCGATCCACTCGACGAATCCGTGCAGCGAATACGTTTTCATCAACAACACCGCATGCAATCTCGCGTCGCTGAACCTGATGAAATTCAAACGCGAAGACAGCAAGTTTGATGTTGAACGCTTCAAAGCCGCCGTACGAATTTTCATCACGGCGCAGGAAATTCTCGTGGACAACGCGAGCTATCCGACGAAAGACATCGCTGAAAACTCCCACATCTTCCGCACTCTCGGACTCGGCTTTGCGAATCTCGGCTCGCTTTGCATGAGCTACGGTTTGCCTTACGATTCCGACGAAGGCCGCGCGCTCGCGGGCGCGATTACTTCAATCATGACCGGCCACGCTTACGAGCAGAGCGCGGAAATCGCCGCGAATGTCGGTGCTTTCAAAGGTTATCGCGACGCGCGTTGCGCCGGTGTTGAAAAAACCGTCGCGAAGGACAACGTGGAATCCATGCTCGGCGTCATCAAATTGCATCGCGACGCCGTCGAACAAATCCAGCCGAGCGCGGAATTTAATTATCTCAAAACCGAGGCGCGCAAAACGTGGGACGGCGCACTCGCCAAAGGCAAACAGCATGGCTATCGCAACGCGCAAGTCACCGTGCTTGCGCCGACGGGAACGATTGCGTTCCTGATGGATTGCGACACGACCGGCGTCGAACCCGACATCGCGCTGGTGAAATACAAGCTGCTTGCGGGCGGCGGCATGTTGAAGATCGTCAATCGCGGCGTGCCGGACGCGCTGCGCCGCATGAATTACAGCGAAGCCGAAATCAAAAACATCATCGCGCACATTGAGAAGCACGACACGATTGAAGATGTTGAAGAAAACGGCAAGATTATTTCCAGCGGTTTGAAGCCGGAACATTTGCCGGTGTTCGACTGCGCGTTCAAGGCGCACAAAGGCAAGCGCAGCATCGGATATCTCGCGCACTTGAAAATGATGGCTGCCGCGCAGCCGTTCATCAGCGGTGCGATTTCCAAGACCGTCAACATGCCCAGCGCCTGCACCGTCGAGGAAGTCCGCGACACTTACGTTCAGGCGTGGAAAATGGGATTGAAATGCGTGGCGATTTATCGCGACGGCTCGAAGCGTTCGCAGCCGCTCAACACCAAAAAGACCAACGAAGGCGGCGACAAAAGTTCTTCGCCGGACAATTCCGCGCTCGAAAATCGAATTATGGAACTGGAGGCCGAAGTTGCCAAGCAGCGAAGCGAGGCAGGCAAGCCGTTGCGTCGGCGTCTTCCCGACACGCGCACGGCGGTCACCCACAAATTCGACATCGCTGGCCACGAAGGTTATCTGACCGTCGGACTTTTCGAAGACGGACAGCCCGGCGAACTGTTCATCACGATGGCGAAGGAAGGTTCGACCATCGGCGGGCTCATGGACAGCATCGGCACGCTCACCAGCATGGCGTTTCAATACGGCGTGCCGCTCGAAGCCCTCGCCCGCAAGTTCGCGCACCAGCGTTTCGAGCCGAGCGGCTTCACAAAAAATCCGGAAATTCGCAGTGCCTCCTCGATCACCGATTACGTTTTCCGCTGGCTTGCGTTGCAATTCATTCCCGACTACCGCGAAAATCTCAGCGCCGCGCGCACCCAACCCGAACTCGCCATGCCCGGCCTGCTCGAGGAGATGAAAAAAAAAATAAACCGGCCGGTGCCTGAACTGGCCATCGCCGAGGACACGGACGTCCTGGAGATGAAACCGGAAAATGGCAACGGCAATGGTCACGGACGCGGTCACACGAAATTGACGCTGACCAGTTCGTTCCAAAATCAGGGTGACGCCCCGACGTGTCCGAACTGCGGGCATGTCGCCGTGCGCAACGGCGCGTGCTACAAATGTTTGAACTGCGGCGAAAGCCTCGGCTGTTCTTGATTTGAGGAATCGGGTCGGAGGAAACGGGCCGGAGAATTTTTTTCTCCGGCCTTTTAATTTTGCACAGGTCCGCTATTCTGCGCCCATGAGCGACACCACTTCCTTCATTCGCGAAGACCCATGGCGCATCTTCCGCATCATGGCCGAGTTCGTGGATTCATTTGAAACCCTTTCACAAGTCCGCCCCGCGGTCACCATTTTCGGCTCCGCGCGCACGAAACCGGGCGACAAATATTATCACGCCGCTGAAGCCATCGGCAAAGGACTTGCCAAACACCAGCTCACCGTCATCACCGGAGGCGGGCCGGGCATCATGGAAGCCGCCAACAAAGGCGCGGCGCACGCCGCCGGAAAATCCGTCGGCCTCAACATCGAATTGCCGAACGAACAAAGCGGCAACCGCTACGCCAACGTCCCGATCCATTTCCATTATTTTTTCTCGCGCAAAGTCTGTTTCGTGAAATACAGCCTCGGTTTCATTTATATGCCCGGCGGATTCGGCACGCTCGACGAACTGTTTGAAGTCGCCACCCTCGTGCAGACCCAGCGCATCCCGCAATTCCCGCTCATCCTGTTCGGGCGCGACTACTGGAAGGGATTGCTGCACTGGATGAAAACCGAGATGGAGGACAAGCACGGCTACATCAGCCACGGCGACCTCGACCTGCTGAAAATCACCGACGACGTGGACGAAGTCATCGAAATCGTCCGTGATTACGAACGTCGAGTCGGCGCGCCGACCACCCAGCCAAAGGCATTTGCGTGATTTGGAAAATGCGCCCGCTGATCCAGGAAATCCAGACCGCGCACACGCCCGAATCGCTCGTCGAAAATCTGCGCGGTGAAAATGGAATTATTTTACTTCGCAGCAATTCCTTTGATTCGCCGCAGGCGCGTTATTCATTTGTCGCCGCAAAACCGTTACTGACATTTCGCTCCTTCGGCTCGCGCTGCGAAATGGCCTTTGCCGATTCTCAAGCCGCAAATTCCAAACCGCAAATTCAATTCGGCAATCCTTGGCACATCCTTGACGCATTCATGTCGCGATTTGAATTGCTCGACGAAATCGACCTGCCGTTTCCGCTCGGCGGCGCGTTCGGCTGCTGGGGCTACGAACTGAAAAATTTCACCGAGCCGAAGCTTCCGCGTCGCGCCGTCAACGATCTGGAATTGCCCGATTGTTGCGTCGGCTTTTACGACAGCCTTGCCGTCTTCGACCATCACCTCGGAAAAGTTTTTATCATCTCGACCGGATTAAATGCTGATGGCTCACGCGACGGGGAAAAAGCGCAAGCGCAATTGAGATTTTGGAAAAGCGTTTTACCGCAGAGGCGCAAAGACGCAGAGGTCCTTGCGGACGACCATCGGAAATTTTCTCCGCGTCTCTGCAACTCGGCGGTTGAATTTAAATCAAATCTTTCACGCGAAAATTTTATTGCCAAAGTTCAGCGCGCACAGAAATACATCCGCGCCGGCGACATTTATCAGGTCAACCTTTCGCAACGGCTCACGGCGCAATGCGAATTTTCAGGCTGGGAATTTTTCGAAAAATTAAACGCCATTTCGCCCGCGCCGTTTTCCGCGTTTCTCGATTGCGGGGATTTCCAGATTGCCTCGTCGTCGCCGGAACAGTTTCTGCGCATGAGCGGCTCGCATATCCGGACGCGCCCGATCAAGGGCACGCGCCCGCGCGACGCCGACCCGACGCGCGACGCGCAGCTCGCCTACGAATTGCAGACCAGCGCCAAGGAACTCGCCGAACTGGTGATGATTACCGATTTGTTGAGGAACGATTTGGGCAAGGTCTGCGAATACGGCTCCGTGCAAGTGCCGGAACTTGCCAGACTGGAAAAATTCGCGCAGGTGCAGCATCTGGTTTCGACCGTTGAAGGCCGGTTGCGAAAAGACGTGACGCATTTTGCCGCGTTCGCGTCGTGTTTTCCCGGCGGCAGCATCACCGGCGCGCCAAAATTCCGCGCGATGGAAATCATCGACGAACTCGAACCCGTTTCGCGCGGGCCATACTGCGGCGCGATTGGCTATCTCGGATTCAACCGCGAGAGCCAGTTGAACATCGCCATCCGCACGGCGGTTTGCGCGCAGGGAAAAATTCATTTCAACGCCGGCGCGGGCATCGTGGCCGATTCCGATCCCGAGGCGGAATACGAGGAAACGCTCGCGAAAGCCGCCGGTTTTCTGACGGCGTTGCGATTAAAGTCGCCGGAGGGTTTTCCCGTTCAATCCGCAAAATTCGCGGATTAGATTTTCTGCTCGCGGAATTTCCATATTTCGGTTAATTGGAGCGCATTAGGAACCCGTGATCGTTTTTCTCAACGGACAATTTTTGCCCGAAGCGCAGGCCGTCGTTCCCGTGAGCGACCGGGGCTTTTTGCTCGGCGACGGATTGTTTGAAACCATGCGCGTCGTCGCCGGAAAACCATTCCGTTTCGCCCAACATCTTGAGCGCATGACGCGCGGCGCGGATTTTCTGAAGATCAAATTGCCCTTCACGCCAAAGGAGTTAGAAAAATTCGCCAGCCGGCTTGTCGAACAAAACAAAATGCCCGACGCGATTCTGCGCGTGACGCTGACGCGCGGGTCGGGCGGGCGCGGTTACAATTTCAGCGGCGAAGGCAACCCGACGGTCGTGATGACATTGCACGCCGCGCCGCCGCTGGAAAATTCTGCCGGCTGGAATTTAATCACGTCGTCGTTTCGGATTCCCGCCGCCGACCCGCTTTCATCATTCAAGACGACGAGCAAAATCCTGCACGTCATGGCGCGCGCCGAGGCGAAGGAAAAAGGTGCGGACGAGGCGCTGCTCGTCAACACGAACGGCGAGGTGGCCGAGACGGCGGGCGGAAATTTATTTTGGATTTACCAGGACAAGATTTGCACCGTGCCGACAGGTCGCGGCGTTTTGCCGGGCATCACGCGAGCGGTCGTTCTGGAGATTTGCCAGACGCTCGGACTGCAAGTGAACAAGCGCGTCATCAAGCCAGAGGCCTTGCGGAATTCCGACGGCATTTTTATCACGCAAAGCGCGCTGGGGATTGTCCCGGTTTCAGTTTTTGACGGCGAGCTGATCGCGCCGTCGCCGCTCGTGGATCAAATCGCGCAAGCCTACAACGAGATGCTCACCAAAGGGTGAAGCGACTTCATACTTGGGCAAAATCCGCGCTTGTGGCTAAATGACCGTGTGCCGCGCAAGCCAAAACTCCAAATGCTCCACGCCCGTCGCAAAAGACGCGGCGGCTATCGTTGGCCGATTTTATTGATTCTGATTGCCGGCACGCTTTATTTTTTCTGGCGGCACGAACGTTCCAAAAAAAATCCTTCGATAAAAATTTTGATTTCCAAACCGCAGCCGCAGCCATTTGTCGTTTCGCGGCAGTCACCGTCGGATTTTCCGCGAGCAGTCCATGATGTTTTTGAAGCGCAGGTCGCGCTGGCGCGGCGCGCGATTTCGCCGGGATCGCTTGACGCCGCGCTTGGCTCGCAGACGCGCGAGGCCATTTCAGTTTTCCAGCAGATCGAAAAACTGCCTGAGACCGGCAAGCTCGACACCAACACGCGCCCAGAACTCACGCTCGCCGCGCCGATTTTGACGACCTATGTCGTGACGACAAATGATCTGGCGCGATTGCAGCCGCTCGGCAAAACGTGGCTGGAGAAATCGCAGCAGTCCGCACTCGATTACGAAACCGAACTCGAACTCGTCGGAGAAAAATCCCACTCGAATCCGCTGTTGATTCAAAAACTGAATCCGAACGTGAACTGGACGAACATTTCGGCTGGAACCATTTTGAAAATTCCCGACGTGAATTATCCAGAGCCGAACGACAAGGCGGCGTTCGTTGAGATTCATCTTGCGCAAAGAATTCTGGAGGCGTTCGACGCGCAGACGAATCTGCTCGCACATTTTCCGTGCAGCATCGCGGCGCGTTTCGACAAACGTCCGGTCGGCGAACTGCACGTCGTCGTCGTCGCACCGGATCCGAATTACACGTTCGACCCCGAACTTTTTCCTGAATCTGGCGAAACGCAAAAACTGGTTTTGCCGCCCGGCCCGAACAATCCCGTTGGCGTCGCGTGGATCGGTTTGGACAAAACCGGCTATGGAATGCACGGCACGCCCGCGCCGGAGCAAGTCGGGCGAACGGAATCACATGGCTGCTTCCGGTTGGCGAATTGGGACGCGGAATATTTACTGAAACTGGCATGGATCGGAATGCCGGTGGACGTCGAGCCGTGAGTGATTCCAAATTTGTGAAGAAATTATTATTGCCGCCCGCCGCAGTTCGGCCAAGCTATCACCAAACTTAACGAAAGAAAAATTATGATTCCATTGCTTATATTTCTGGCGGTCGTGGTCGTGGTCGTCCTCATTGTTGGTGGCATGATTGTCGGCGTTTACAACAAACTCGTCACGATGCGCAATCGCTACAAAAACGCCTACGCGCAGATTGACGTGCAACTCAAGCGCCGCTACGACTTGATCCCGAATCTCGTCGAGACGGCCAAAGGCTACATGGCGCACGAGCGCGGCACGCTCGAAGCCGTCACCGCCGCGCGCAACATCGCCTACGCCGCGTCAAAAGTTGCCGCCGCAAATCCCGGCGATTCCAGCGCGATAAAGAACCTGTCTTCGGCTGAAACCGGCCTCGGCGGCACGTTGAGCCGTTTGATGATGGTCTCCGAGCAATATCCCGACTTGAAGGCGAACCAAAACATGATGCAACTCACCGAGGAATTGACCTCGACGGAAAACAAGATTTCCTTCGCACGGCAGGCTTATAACGATTCCGTGATGATTTACAACACCGACCGCGAAGTGTTCCCGAGCAATCTCATCGCCGGGATGTTCAACTTTGGCGCGGCGGAACTGTTCGTCGTGGACAAGCCGGAGCAAAAGGACGCGCCGAAAGTTTCTTTCTCCTGAAATTTGCTACATGCGATTTACGATTTACGCGTCGCTGACAAATCGTAAATCGTAAATCCAAAATTGTAAATCCAGATGGATTTCTTCGCGCAACAGGAAAAGACCAGGAAAAAAACCAAGTGGCTGGTCATTTATTTCATCCTGGCCGTCGCCGCGATGATTGCCGCCATTTACATCGCGGCGGTGGTGATTTTTTCCGGCGTCCAACTGCACCAGCATCGCGGCAATTATTACAATGACCAATCCGCGCCGCAAATTTCACTTTGGGACCCGCAAATTTTCCTCGGCGTCGCGCTCGGCACCATCGCCGTCATTTTGATCGGCAGCAGTTACAAAACCATGGCGCTCGCCGCCGGCGGCAGCGCGGTTTCGGAAATGATGGGCGCGCGGCTCGTCAACGCGAACTCGACCGACCCCGACGAACGCAAGCTGCTCAACGTAGTCGAGGAAATGGCCATCGCGTCCGGCGTGCCCGTGCCGCAAGTTTATGTCATGGACGACGAGGACGGCATCAACGCCTTCGCCGCCGGCCACAAACCCGGCGACGCGACTGTCACCGTCACGCGCGGCTGCATGAAAATTTTGTCGCGCGACGAATTGCAAGGCGTCATCGGCCACGAATTCAGCCACATTCTCAACGGCGACATGCGGCTCAATTTGCGCCTCATGGGAACGATTTTCGGAATTTTGTGCCTCGCCATCATCGGGCGGATTCTTTTGCAAACCGCGCGCGGCGGTGGCCGCAGTCGCGGACAAAATCCTTTGCCGATTCTCGGACTCGCATTGCTCATCATCGGCTACATCGGAGTTTTTTTCGGACGCTTGATTCAAGCCGCCGTCAGCCGCCAGCGCGAATTTCTCGCCGACGCGTCGTCCGTGCAATTCACACGGAATCCCGGCGGCATCACCGGCGCGTTGAAAAAAATCGGCGGTCTCGGCGAAACCGGTTCGCGTTTGAGCCACGCGCACAGCGAGGAATTGTCGCATATGTTTTTCGGAAACGGCGTCAGCGAACCGTTCATCGGCCTGCTTGAAACACATCCGCCGCTCCCGGAACGCATCCGCGCCTTTGAGCCGAATTTCGACGGAAAATTTCCTGAAGTTCGCTACGACGATTTTGCCGAACCGGCTGAAAAAATTTCAAAATCGACACGTTCGCCGATGCCAAATCTTTTCGGCACTGTGGTCGGCGGCGCAATTCTCGCTTCCGGCGAAGACGCGCAATCGCCTCCCATCAAGTCACGTTCCGTTATGCAGAACATCGGCAATCCCACGCCGTTGCATCTGGAATATGCCGAGAAGCTGCGTGATTTGCTGCCGGAAAAGATCAAAACCGCCGCTCGCGAACCGCTCGCCGCCGCCGCACTGATTTACGCGATGCTTTTGAGTGCGGATGAAAAAGAGCGTGCTGCGCAAATTGCCGAAATCGCAAAACGCGCCGCGCAATCTGTTTCTGATAAAACCGTCGCGCTGTTTCCCGACGTTTCAAAAATTGCCGCGCACGTCCATCTGCCGATCATCAATCTGGCGTTGGGCGGATTGCGCCAGTTGACGGCAGAGCAGTTCAAAAACTTTTCGCAAACCTTGCAGTGGCTTATCGAAAGCGACGGCAAAGTTGAGTTGTTCGAGTTTGTGCTGCAAAAAATTGTTTTGCGACATCTTGATCCGCAATTCAACGGCCCAGTCAAATCCGTCGTCCAGTTTTATTCGATCAAACCGCTCGTGCCGGATTGCGTCGTCGTTCTCTCTGCGCTAGCAAACGTCGGCAGCGACGACGCGGCGGAAATTGAAAAAGCGTTTGAAACCGGCGCGCCGTATCTGCGCGCGCCGAATGATGCGGATTTGAATCTGCTGCCAAAAGAAAATTGCGGCGTGAACGAAATTGACGCCGCGCTCAATCGCCTCGCGCAAGCCGTTCCGACCATCAAGAAGAATTTGATTGAGGCCTGTGTCCACGTCGTCGGCGCTGATGGCGTGATTGTGGAAAGCGAGGCCGAATTGCTCCGCGCCATCGCCGACACGCTCGACTGCCCCATGCCGCCGTTCATGCCGTCGGAATAGTTTTCACGTTTCCCGCACCGTCGCGTGCAATTGCATTTTGAACGCTTCCAAAATCTTCGCGTGGGCGGCGTTCACTTCCGCATCCGTCAGCGTTTTTTCCGGCGAACGATAAATGAAGGCGTAAGCGAGGCTCTTCTGTCCTTCGGGAACATTTTTTCCGCGAAAAACATCGAACAATTCCACGCTTTCCAGGTTCGCGGGTTTCGACTGCTTTACCGTCTGCAAAACGGTTTCGTGCGTTGTGGTTTCCGGCACGAGCATCGCCACGTCGCGACGGCTGGAAGGAAATTGCGGCAACGGTTTGAATGACTTCGCCGGATTTCGTTTTGACAACAGCATATCCATGTTGAATTCGGCGAGGAAAACCGCGTCGCGCAAATCGTATTTTTTTGCGAGCGTCGGCAGCAGCAGGCCGAATTCACCGAGCGGCAATTTGCCGCCGAGCGCAATCGCCGCCGACTCCAGAAACATCCCCGCACTTTCGGCGCGCCTCGTGAATGTCACTCCGCGAACGCCGAAATGCTCAAGAAATTCCTCAACCATGCCCTTCAAATCAAAAGCGCCGAACTTCGCGTCGCGGTCTTCGCCGCTCCAAAAATTCAGCGAACGCTGGCCGGTGATGGCAATGGCTACATGGCGTTCTTCCTTCGCCGTGCCGTTCTGCCCGATGAACACGCACCCGATTTCAAACAGCGCCACATCGTAATTTTTGTGGCTGAGATTGTTTCGCAGCGAATGGATCAATCCCGGCAGCAAGCTTGGCCGCAACACGTCCATGTCGCTGCTCAACGGGTTCGCCAGCGCGACGATTTCTTCTGACTTCTGACCTCTTACTTCTGACTTCGCAATCAGTGTCTGTCCCTGCGCCTCGTCCAAGCCGAGGCCGGTGAGGATGCGGCGCGCTTCGGCAATCTGGTCATAAACGGAATCAAACGCGTTCGCGCCAATCGCGCCGCGCGGCGGCGTGGCCGGAGTCTTTTCGACTCCGTGAAGCCGTTCGATATCTTCAATCAAATCCACCTCACGCTTCAAATCCACTCGCCACGTTGGAATGGTGAATGTGCATTCGCCGGGTTCCTGTTTGGCGATGGGTAGTCCGAGTTTGGTGAGAAAACCAATTTGTTCCGCGTGCGAAATGCCGATGCCGAGCAAATCCTTTGACTTTGAGAAATGGAGGGTGATTTGCTTCGGCTCGGCGGGCTTGGGATAAACATCCACAACGCCTTCCGCCAATTGTCCGCCGGCGGTTTCCAAAATCAATTGTGCCGCACGCTGGCTCGCCCAGTCGCAGATGCCCACGTCCGCGCCGCGCTCGAAACGGTAGCTGGATTCACTGCGCAACCCGAGCCGCTTGCTCGTGCGCCGGATGTTCACCGGCGCGAAATACGCGCTCTCGATCAACACATCCACCGTTGAGTTGTTGATCTCCGTGTTCGCGCCGCCCATGACGCCAGCGAGCGCAATGCCTTTTTGTTCGTCGGCGATCAAAAGCATTTCATTCGTCAAGGTGCGCTCCTGGTTGTCGAGCGTCTTGAATTTCTCATTGGCGTTCGCACGACGAACCACGATGGTCGGCTCGCCGTCCGCACCTTTGGCGATGAGATGATAATCAAATGCGTGCAGCGGCTGGCCGCTTTCGAGCATGACGTAATTTGTCACGTCCACGACGTTGCTGATGCTGCGGATACCGACTTTTTCCAGCGTGCCGCGCAACCATTCCGGGCTTGGTCCGACTTTCACGCCCTTGATGACGCGGGCGTTGTATCGCGGGCATAGCTCCCCGTCTTCAATACGCACCGCGACCAGGTTTTCGGTTCTGACTTCTGACTTCTGACTTCTGACTTCTGGAATTTTCAACACATTCCCTGTGACCGCCGCGATTTCGCGGGCGATGCCGATGACGCTGTTCAAGTCCGGACGGTTCGGCGTCACTTCGAGATCGTAAACGACATCGCTGCCGCTGCGGCCGAGATATTCGCCAAAGGATTGGCCTACCTTGGCGTCCTCGCGCAAAATGAGCAGACCGTCTTCCTTCTTGTGGCCGATGGCTTCGGGATCGAGGCCGAGTTCCTCATGCGAACACAACATGCCGTGCGATTCCACGCTGCGGATTTTGCCGACCTTGATGGTGAACGGCTCCTTGTCGCCGGGCTTCATGGGCAGCGACGCGCCGGGCAGGATGAGCGGCACTTTGTCACCCGCCTTGAAATTCTGCGCGCCGCAGACGATCTGGCGTTCGCCGGTGCCGTCGTTGACGCGGCAGAGCGAAAGCTTGTCCGCCCCCGGATGCTTGTCGCGCGTGATGACCTGCGCCACGACGATGCCGTCGAACGCGCCGGAGATTTTCTGCACGCCCTCGACTTCGAGGCCGAGCATGGTGAGCCGTTCGGTCAATTCCTCGGGCGACCAGTTGAAATCAACGTATTGTTTGAGCCAGTT
>Ga0181537_10000101_pt1 | contig 73104 bp, 64 predicted proteins | sample PEATcosm2014_Bin_39_FD_119765 | JGI IMG/M metagenome (GOLD analysis project Ga0181537, IMG submission 119765) | Peatland microbial communities from MTU Mesocosm Facility, Houghton, MI, USA - PEATcosm2014_Bin23_10_metaG | ecosystem: Environmental > Terrestrial > Soil > Wetlands > Peat | place... | reverse complement strand
TGCGCCTTCCGGCGGGAAGATGAAGTCGTTTTTTCCCCACACAATCAAGGTCGGCGGCTGGTTCTTCCGGAAGAAATTCTGAAAATCCGGGTAGAGGGGAACGTTGGTTCGATAGTCGTACATCAGGTCCATCTGAATGTCGCGGTTGCCCGGACGGTCGAGGCCTATCTGATCGAGGGCCCAGGTGGTCGGGTCGAGCAGGGTCAAGTCGCTGACGCCGTTCTCGTACTGCCAGCGGGTTGATTTCGGCTCGACCAGGAAATAAATCGCGGCGCGTTTCTCGGGAACGTTGTCGTTCCAGTAGGCCTTGATCGGGTCCCAGAACTTCAGCAGCCCTTCGTCGTAGGCATTCCCGTTCTGCACGATGAGCGCCTGAACTCGTTCGGGATGGCGTACCGCCAGCCGGTAGCCGACGGGAGCTCCGTAGTCCATCACATACATCGAGTACTTGCTGATTCCAAGCTGTTCAGCAAGTTTGTCCACAATGTCCGCGAAGTTTTCGAACGTATAGGCGTAAGTCTTGTGATCCGGCATGCTGCTTTGCCCAAATCCGGGATAGTCCGGCGCAATCACCCGGAATGAATTGGCAAGCCGCGGAATCAGGTTGCGAAACATGTTGGAGGATGTAGGAAAGCCGTGCAGCAACAGGATCGTGGGAGCATCCTGTGGGCCGGCGTCGCGGTAAAAGATGTCGAGATCGTTGATGCGCGTCGTCTTGTAGTGAACCGCGAATTCTCGTTTTGCGGAAGTGCCTACGGTTGTCATGTGGTTTTCCTCCGAAGCAAAGTCGTATTTTCGAAGCTAGCGATATGCAGGCAGTGCACTTGTCGCGCCAAACTACGGGCATCGCAACGTCGCGCGCAAAAAACAACAATTTGATACCTTCCGCGCACAGTTTCTCCTGAACGCAGCGAAATCCGGAGTCGATATTTCGACACTCGTCGGAATGCGAGTCGGGCCTGTGACTTTGAGTCTTCGGCGCTTCGCCAATGGAAGATCGGAAGGCTGCGTATTCGCAGATTTATTTCAGTTATTTGGGGGAAACCGTCTTGGCACCGTGCATGCACTGAAGGGGTGCACCATCGTTCGATACCTGCTGTGGAGAACTCGATATGACTACCCGTCCTCCGGTACCGCCTTTCACGCTGGAGAGTGCAACGCAGAAAGTAAGACTCGCGGAAGACAGTTGGAACTCTCGCGATCCAGAGAGAGTCTCGCAAGGCTACGCACTGGATTCGCGCTGGCGCAACCGCTCGGAATTCGTAACCGGCCGGCAAGACATCGTTTCGTTTCTTACCCGGAAGTGGACCAGGGAACTCGACTACCGCCTGATCAAAGAACTCTGGGTTTTTAAGGGCACTCGCATCGCCGTGCGGTTCGCGTACGAATGGCACGACGACTCCGGGAATTGGTATCGGTCGTATGGCAATGAGAATTGGGAATACAACGACGACGGCCTGATGCGCATGCGCTTTGCCTGCATCAATGATCTGCCCATCAAAGAGGCGGACCGCAAATATCACTGGCCGCTTGGCCGCCGTCCCGAAGAGCATCCAAGTTTAAGCGACCTTGGGCTATAGAGCATTTCAAGAAGCCCGGGACGAGCCTGCAGGTGAGAGTTTGGGAATGCTCTGAAGGAAACACAAGATTATCTAGGAGAGAATTATGGTCACCGAAGCCACAGCTGAAATCTCACGCCGTAAGTTTGTCGCCGCTGCTGGTCTGGCGTTTGCGGGAGCTTGTATAACCCCAAGAAACCTCTTTGCCGAAGAGGATCACCTCGTTAAAGATGCCTTCAAAGAAGCCGCCACCGCAAAAATCAGGGTCCAAGCTCTGCGCCGTAATATCTCCGTCCTCCTGGGGCCGGGAGGAAACATCGCCGTTCTCACCGGACCGGACGGAAAATTGCTGATCGATGCAGAAATTGTCACTTCTCGTCCAAATGTTTCCGCAGCGTTGACTGGTATCAACGCCGACCCAATCAAGCAGTTGATCAACACGCACTGGCATTTCGACCACACAGGCGGCAATGCATGGCTCCATGAAGCCGGTGCGAGCATCCTGGCGCAGGAAAATACACGCAAGCACATTTCTAGAAACACGCGAGTGGAAGGTTGGCACTACACGTTTCCCGCAATGCCGGCGAGTGCGTTACCTTCAACCGTGTTCGGCGAGGACTATACGCTTCACGCCAATGATTCGACCTTGGTGATGAAGCATTACCTTCCGGCGCACACCGATTCCGACATCGATGTACATTTCCAAGAAGCCGATATTCTCCATGTGGGCGACACTTTTTGGAATCGCAATTACCCCTTCATCGACTACTCGACCGGCGGCAGCATCGACGGCCAGATCCGCGCAGCGGAAGCAAACCTGGCTAAAGTGACGGACAAAATGCTCATCATACCCGGGCATGGGGAAGTTGGCGGCAAAGCGGATCTGGTTTTGTTCAGAGACGTATTGGCCGGGATTCGCGATCAGGTAGCCACTCTCAAGAAGCAAGGCAGATCCTTGGAAGAGGTTGTCGCGGCCAAGCCCAGCGCACAAACGGATCAAGAATGGGGTAACGGCTTCATGAATCCGGCGCGATTTCTTGGCCTGGTGTATCAGGGCGTTTAGCGATTTGAGCAGACCCGGAGGAGATACGCCGTGATAAAGGTTCTTGTTGGAATCGTTTTGGGCTTGTCGATCGGCGTGGCGTGCCGGTGGTTTGACATCCCAGTGCCCAGTCCTCCCAAACTGACCGGGGCGTTGCTGGTTGTCGCTATGACCGTCGGCTACATGGTCACAGACAAAATCATCGCCGCGAAGTTTTCGACAAAAGGCCCCGCGTCCACACAAGAAATGTGCGGAGGACCGACAGGTGATGTCGTTCACAAGACTACGTCTTGACTGTGTCCCGCGGTTCGAAACTTTGGGATGGCTACACTTAAATTGAGATGCGAGCACACTGAGAAACGGGGTGGCGATGAACCTGACGGAGGAGAATCTCGCTAAGCGGTTCGCCGCACAATCTGCTGTGGAGCAGGTCAAACACGGCATGGTCATCGGCTTGGGATCCAGATCAACTGCTGAGATCGCAATCCGTATTCTCGGCGAGAAAGCAAAAGACGGATTTCAGATTGTCGGCGTTCCCACTTCTCACGAATCTGAAGAACTGGCGCGCAGTTTGGGAATTCGGGTATCCACTCTTGCTGAGTACCCGCAACTCGATCTAACCATTGATGGCGCCGACGAGGTAGAGCTCAATTCGCTAGATCTCATCAAAGGGCGCGGTGGCGCCTTGCTCCGAGAAAAAATCGTCGCCAGCTCCAGCCGTCAGCTCATCATCGTCGCAGATGAAAGTAAAATCGTTGATCGTCTTGGTGCTCGGGGAGAACTTCCAGTGGAAGTCGTGCCCTTCGCGTGGCAGTCGACTTCGCTTCGTCTGGAGAAGTCCGGATGGAAACCCGTTTTGCGTTTAACGGCAGAACGATCGCCGTACATCACGGACGGTGGCCACTACATTCTTGACTGTTCTTTCGATTCAATCCATGCACTCCAATCCCGTGCCGTGGAACTTCACAACACCGTGGGGGTCGTGGAACACGGAATGTTTCTGGGTATGGCCACCGAAGTTCACGTTGGAAACGCGAGCGGAGTTCGTGTCCTTGACAGGAGCGCAATACCTCATCAAGGTCCAAGGAGTACGTAACGCGCAACTAGACTTCGTTCACGCATCACGTTCACCCCGTGCACAAATCCGATGCCGAGCGCCTCGGCCGCTTCGAACAGGGCGGGGTTTCGTCGCAGCTTCTTCGCTACATAGAAATCCTGCTGCTCTCGCCCTGGAAGCTCGAGCTAGGAGAAGAAAACGGATATGCGCTGTCACCGAAACGGACCGCGCAAATAGCCAACCCGACAAGCTTCCTCGCGCAAAAAATCCCGGCATCCAGTGGGCCGCGAATCTCATTCGCGATTCCCGGAGATTGGAATTGCCGCGAACACCAGGGAAGCTAGATACACGACCATTCCCAGCCCTATCAGAATTGCGCCCAGAAAGGCAAAGAGCACAAACGAAAGAGGGTGAAACCAAAGCAGGCTCACAATTTCCACGAGCAGGCCCAGAATAATCAGCACACTCGAAGCCCGAAAGAACTGCCCCATGCCAATTTGATTAAATTTCATGTGCCGGGCTTCCACACTTTCTCGTGGCTGATGTTCGTCACGTCGTGCGCGGTATCGTGACAACCGCTGGTCAGGCATGACATCTGATTGGATGTGAGCGTATCCATGATGCTGGCGTGGACCGGGTTTTCCTGAAAAGCGCGCGCACCCAGATGGCAGTGCAAGCACTGAGCGTTTTTAAACCCTCCGGGTATAGTGATTGGGTTCGGCGGTGTGCTCACGTACTGCAAGTAAATGCGTTTTACGCCCGCGAGCTTGTCCTTAAAAGGACCGAAGATGGTGTAGTCCGTGTGGCAGGAATAGCATGCCGTGTCGGGCGGGACTCGGTGATTCTGGAAGTGCTGCGCTGGTATGTGCTTCGCATCATCAATGTATAGACTTTTTCCATAAGCTTCCATGCTATGGCACGAAATGCAGAATTTTGTTTGTTCCGAACGTTGCATGTGAAAGGACATGCCCATAGCGATACACAGAGCTGGAAGAACACACAGGGCCGCAAAGGCCAGAATTTTCCCCTCAATGCGCGCAGTGATCGTGGGACGCACCAGAAATGCGGCAACCAACACGATCGTTAGCACGATTAATGCGACGAGGATTCCAGTCACTCCCGTTGCGACTCCTACCGACCAAACACTCTCATAAAAAAACCGCAGCGGAATGACCCACTGACGGCTGATCGATTACTTTTTTGCCAGATCACGAATGTAGGCGACCATACCTTTGATCTGATCCGTATTGAAGCTCTTCGCATAGCTGGGCATTTTGTTCTTTCCGTTCTGGATTATGCCGGTCAGTTCCGCGTCGGTTTCCTTTTGCACTTCCGACGAAGATAAGTCGCGAACGCCAAGTGACTTAACCATCGTGGGATTGCCTTTTCCGTCGGCACCGTGACAACCGGCGCACTTCGTTTTGTAAGTTGCCGCGGCATCTTGTGCGAGGCTCGATGAGGCGCTCACGCCGAGAAGGATTAGGATGGCTACGGCAAAGCAGAATCTCGAAGCGTTAATCTTCATTTTTGATCTCCCTTCGACTGGCAGTTGGTTCGGTAAGGTTCGAGAATCCCAGTCGTAGTTCCCGAAGCTCGTGACACGCATGCTCATGATCTACTTCAGAACGTATACCGAAGAGCGAATTCGGCCGTGCTGCCGTTAAAGTCTTGAATGGGAATAGGCGCCAAGTCGGCGATTGCATTCGAGGGTTGGCCTCGGCCGTTATAGCCGTAGTAGTTCCAGGTCATGCGGTAGCTGAGACCTTTATAGACATCCAGAATGATCCGCACGTACGGCTTCTGGTAGTTGAAGGCCAGCGTCCCCGGTACTTGCAGCGCGTCGATTCCGAGAGTGCTTCCCCCAACGAATGTTCCCGCATAACCGAGACCGAGAGTCACACGTTTGACAGGCTTCCATAGGACACCGCCATGGGCGAAATGCTGTTTGCTCGAATACGCCCCGAGGCCCGAATTTGCAGCCGGGGCATACCCGAGGCTCGCGGGGCACTGCGTTACTGGCGCCGGTCCATTCGCGTTGGCGTAGTAGCAGATTTGCGCGGCGTTGTAGATGTCGGTGTAGGTGTAGCCAAGGTCAAAAAACAATTTGGAGCCGGGCATGAAGGTAGTTACGAAGCTGTAGCTGCGGCCATGCTCTACGTCATTTACGGTCGCCACGTTGTCGCGGTTTTCGTGAATATCGAGCGCCCCGTCGAAGTTGATCCACGCGCGTGGTTTATAGCTGGCATGCACCTTGTAGCTTTGCACTTGCCGGGGACTGATGCGCGTGAAGGAATAATCGTTGGATCCGAATTGAAAATCTCCCGTAATCCTTAGTGCATCGATGGGACGCGCGGTAAATCCGACTAGCGCGGTCTGCTCATGAATTCCTGTAAGGTTGCGAGCCGTATCGTTACCGGCAGCCGGACCCGAAAATGTGAGCGAGATGAGGTCGCCGGTCGCAGGATCAACTGTCGGCGTGCAAACCGTCGGCACGGCGCAAGCGCCGCGCGCGGCGAGAAAGTCATTCGCTGGTGTTCCTCCTGCGCCTCCCGGGAAATAGGTTTCGCCCGAAATAAAAGTAGCGCTGAAATCTGCGATCGTGCGGTCGGTGTATACATACCCGATGCGAGCGGTGAACCGGTTGGTGAAATCGTATTGCAGCTCGATGGTGTTTGATTTCAGATTCTGCCCGAGAAATGTCGAAGTGGGGCCGTTGATCGCGTCCGCCGCGGAATTGGCGGCATGCGCGGGGCACGTAACCGCGGTGTACGGCGCCGGGCATTGTGCGAGAAACGTGGCGCTATTGAATATTGCCTGCGGCTGAGCCAACCCCGCGAGTCCTGGCTGCATTTGGCCGAAGATGTTCGTTTCTGAGGAATCCCAAAGTCCTGGAGTGCGCCAGTTGTCGTAGCGAAACTGATCGACAATGCGAAGCTTTTCGGTGAGCGAATAGACGCCTGACCAGTCGGCATTGACGGAGACGCGTTTCGTGTCGGCTGGCCCGCTGGCAGTACTCCCCCGGCTACCCGTACGGGAAGTGAAATCGTTCACGATTTCGTTGAAGTCCGGGACAGAGTTGTTGGCTGTGCTGTAGCCGATGGAGCCGGCAGTTTCAAGGTTCTTGAAATAGTTCGATTCGAAGCTCAACCGCTCGGTCGGCATGAAATTGCGCGGATTCCCGGCCTGACTGTAAGACAGATAGCCGTTGCATGCCGGGTTGACAATGTTTGGTGCGGTGACAATGGGAGCGGCGCACGGCAAAATTTCGACGGGGCCGACCGTGCTCCAAATAATTCCCAAATCTACAGGAGTGCCATCCGCAAGCTGAAGCCCGCTGTTCTGAGGATTGTCTGTGATGACGTTGTCCTGCTTGAAATAGGTCAGAAACTGGTCGTAAGAAATGGTGGTTCGCGGCAGAACGCGGAAATCCACTCCGGCGCGATACGAGTTCGTGGTGTAGCTGTACGTTTCATTGAACTGAGAAATCGTGCCGCCGTCGGTCGTGAAAAAGCCGGGGCCCTCGTCGCGATTGCGCGAATAGCCGAGGCGAACCCGTACGCGCGACTGTGGCATTAGCGTTAGGTTGTAGTCCTGCATGCGGCGAACAAGGTCCAAGGCATGCGGCGAAGTTGTAATCGCGATGGATGGATTGGAAACCGCGGGATTCAACGGATTGGCTAGCAGGTTGTAGTCCCAAAAGTTTTTGTCGCGGCGGAAAAGCACTCGAAAATCATAAAACTTGTTTTTTTCGATGCGCAGGCGCGTCACATCGTTGGGATCGCCGCCGTAGCCAAAGTTACTGAAGCTGAGGTTGTCGAAAAATAGGCCATTGTGGTCCTTCGAGCGCATATCCAGCGTGTAATCGAACAGTCGAAATCCAGAGCCAAGGTTGATGAAGGTGTCGTAGGTGTTGATGTTTCCATTGATGTAGGTGCTGCGGTATCCCGCTTCAATCGATTGCTGGATGTTGTAGTTTCCCGAATCTTTCCCTGGCGTCTCTTCCGTGGCGCCCTGTGCCCGCACTAGCGGTGACGCCAAAAGAAATATCAGGACGGCTTGAAAGATGACGACCCATCGAGCAGTCCGCAATTCCACGGCAGATTGCCCGCGCGCGTTTCCTGACTTCGTTCGAAACTTCTGGTTGCGGGTGGTATGAGGGGCAGTCATGGCAATTTTCTATTTGAAAAAAGTTTGGTCGAAATTAGAGCCGTGAATCTGGCTATGGCACAGCGTGCACGACTTAAAGAATGTTTGTTGACTGTGGAAGGAAGGCGTTCCCGGGGCTGCACCCGTTTTAGCATTGGCCGGTGAATTGGTATGGCATTGCAGACAGAGCAGATTCACGTCGCTTACGCGCAGCATGTGCACATTCGCCCCGCCGTGCGGTATATGGCAGGACTGGCAACCTTCGATCTTCACCGGCTCGTGCTCGAAAACAAATGGGCCCTGCTTATCGGTATGGCAGGTAAAGCAAATAGCGTCCTGCGTGGCTGAGGTGCGTACCTGCTTCGCGGCGACGGTTCCATGCGGGTTGTGGCAATCGGAGCATTTCACCAGCCCTTCGTTCACGCGATGGTGAAACGGCATTTCAAACTGGGACTTCTGCTGGATGTGGCAGGTGTAGCAAAGCTCCGGCTCCGGCTTAACCAGAAGGAATTCTTTCGTCTTCGCGTCGTGCGGCGAATGGCAGGAGATACAGCTCACGTTGTTTTGGGTATGCAGGGAGTTGATCGCATTCATGTGCTGCGTGCCGCCGACGTGGCACGTCATGCAGCGGCTATTGATTTCCTTGGTGGAAGCGTTCTTGAAGGTGAAGATCTTCGATACGTCTCCACCGCCGGCGACGTGGTCCGCTCCCGGACCGTGACATCCTTCACATCCTTGATGCGAGGGCCCCCCTTTTGTGTCGAGGGTGGTCTTCCAGTGCGGAGTTTTCTCCCAGCCTTCGTAGATTTTCTCGTGGCACGTCTTGCAGGTTTCCGCTCCCACATATTTGGACGAACCCGCTGTTTGAGCATCCGCAGGGGCTGCGGACGTGGCAGGCGTTAGAGGGTGCACATTCGATGGAGGGGACTGCGGGGCCTTGTCTTTCGTTGCGTCTTGAGTCTGGCCGGTAGAAAAAGCGGCCAAGGCAAAGAAGGCTGCCAACAGAAGCGCTGCCCGGGAGGTCTTGCCGCCTGCCCGCATCAGCGCATCTCCTTTGACAATCTCGCCTTAACGTAAATATCCGGGGAGGCTGATGCTACACACACTCGCAAAAATCCACTGTGCAATATTGCACATTCGGCTCCACCAAGCGGGACAAGCCTCTTCTTGTCGGTGGTGATGGTGTTTCCGGGTTCGATAGGCGATCATGGCAATAGGTGCGCACTCGAAGCTCTCAATGAGGGAAGGCGAATGCAGAGAGTGGCGTCTGGTGCGCAAAAATGGGGCCAGAAATTAGGAGGATTTTAGTGGAAACGGCAGACTCCGCAAATCAGGGGCTTTCGGAGGCGCCGCTTTGGTGCACTCTTGGTGCACGATAGCCTGCAAATGAGGTTAATAAGCGCAAATCAGGACGCCAGACAATACAGTAAAAACAATCTTTCGAGCTTCGGGAGTGCCGTTGGCAATAGTTCGATAACTCGATCTGCTGTGCTTGACTTTGCGGCACCCGCCGCATGAGAATGACGCCACTTCGGCCGGTGCGTCGCTTTGTCCCCTTCGCGTACCTTACCGGGTTGTTCCTCTGGTTCGGCGATGCAGCACAAGTACTGATTCGCCTGCGAAACGCGCGGTGCCCACAAGATATTCGGATAAGGAGTATTTCGATGAGCTCGGCTAAGCGCAGGCTGTGTTTGCTCCTACTACTCACGTTAGTATCGGCAACGGCTTTGATCGTTCCCGCAGCAGCCCAAGTCGCGGGACAAAACGTGAATATGGTCTCCGGTACGAAATGGCCGACCGGCGACCCGTTCCTGCAACGCCAGAACGAGCCCTCCATGGCCGTGTCGACGCGCAATCCGATGCACATCCTGGCGGGCGCGAACGACTACCGGTCGGTGGACTTGGAGCAGGTGCTAAGCGGCGGAGCGGAAACAGGCGACGCATGGCTGGGGCTTTTTAAGTCATTCGATGGCGGGCTTACATGGCGGAGCACGCTGTTGCCGGGATGTCCATACGCGGTGGCGCAGTGCACGGATAGCGGAGCATTAAATGGAGGTTATCAAGCGGCAGCCGACCCGGTGGTACGCGCGGGCACGAACGGAATGTTTTACTACGCGGGACTGGCGTTTGACCGGGCCACGAGCGCGACGACGGCTAGCTCCGTTAGCTCCGTCTTTGTGGCGCGCTACAACGATCTAAACAACAACGAGCAACTTGATCCAATCACCTACATAGACACGCATGTCGTGGTATCCGGCAACAGCTCGCAGTTTTTGGATAAACCGTCGATGGCGGTGGACATTCCGCGAGCGGGAGCGGGGACGTGTTCGTTTACGGCAAACGAGCCGGGAGTAGGACCGAATGGCGGGACGCTGGCTGTGAAGCAGTCGTTTCCTGCGGGAAATATCTACCTGGCGTATACGGATTTCCTTGCGGCGACGAAGGCCAATAGCACACCGACGCATTTGATGTTCACCTATTCGACGAATTGCGGCGTGACGTGGAGCACGCCGGTTCAGCTCAATACGGGTACGACAACGAGCCAGGGAAGCACGATTGCGGTCAACCCGATTACCGGGGCCGTCTACGTGGCGTGGAGGCAGTTTGCTTCGACCGGAGTTTCCAACGCGATCATGGTCGCGCAGTCGACCAACGGCGGAAAAAAATTCAGTGCGCCAGTGCAGATTTCCACGTTTCAACCGTTCGACCAGGGGACGACGCTAACTTCCTTTCGCACGAACGCATATCCCGCGCTGACGACAGACATGTTTGGGTTTGTGTATGTGGCTTTTTCGGCGCGTGGACTGAGCGCGAGCGGCGATGCCCGCATCGTGGCAGCAGGCTCGCTCGACGGCACGCATTGGACGCGGGCGATCATGGTGGATAATCCACCGCAGAGCGCCACGAACCCCTCCGGGCGCGGGCATCAAATAATGCCTGCCATGACGTTTGCGAATGGAAGATTAACCCTGCTTTATTACGATCTACGCCTCGATCACTATGCGGGCTTCTATACTCCAAATCCGGCGAGCCTCGGGAATTATACGGAAATGTTGGAGCCGCAAGGCGAATTGGCGCCTACGCCGACGACGGCGGGGTTGAACGAGGTATTTACGCCCTATATTGATGATGCGGCGCTGACGCTACGTCGACACACGCTGGACTTGCGCGTCCTCGAATTGGGCATTTTCCCGACCGTAACTCTAGGTCCATCCGTGTTGGTGTCCCAGTACGACTACGGATGCTGCGTGAATCCGGAGACGGCGAATATTGAGCAATTCAAATTTAACGTGCCGAACTTGCCGCTCTTTGACGAGGGCCAAGAAGCGTTTTTAGGCGATTACCTGGACATCGTCCCGACGCCAATGTTCGTTCCCAGCGGAAGTTCCTGGACGTACAATTTCATGCCCAGCGTGAATCCGTTATTTCACGCGACGTGGACGGACAATCGCGACGTGGTGCCGCCGCCACCGGGAGGAAGCTGGGAGAATTACACGGCGCCGGTGGTTGCCGGCGCAATCAGCGTAGAGACCGGCCAACCTTTGCCGGCTTGTGTCCCTGGCCAGGAAGGGATGCGCAATCAGAATATCTACACGGCGCAGATTACGGGTGGGCTCGTTGTGGGAGCGCCTGGAAATGCGAAGCCACTCGGCACGACGACGTATAACGGGCAGACGGTGCCGTTCCAGCGGGCGTTTCCGGTGGAAGCGCAGAACTCAACGGCTTCGCCGCTGAATGTGCGGTTTACGATCGGCAGCCAGCCGACAGGCGGCACAGCTTCCTTTCTGCAGTTCTCCAAGTTGACGACGCTGGACGTGACGATTCCGCCGTACTCGTCGGTGTCGCGCAGCGTCTTTGCCACCTCGACAAATACGGAAGCCAGCATCACCGTCAACGTGGCGCAGATCACGGCGATTGGCGGGTCGGTCGTGACGAATGGACTTTCATCGTCGGCCGTCTTGAATCCTGACATCACCAACCCCAACATCACCAACCCCAACATCACCAATCCCAACATCACGAACGCCGAAGTCACAAACCCCAATATCACCAATCCCAATATCACCAACCCGAACATCACGAACACGGCCACCGAGAACCCCAACATCACGAATCCGAACATTACCAACACTAGCTTTTTGAACCCGAACATCACCAACCCCAACATCACGAATTTGAACGTGGATAACATCAGCGCGACGAATCCAAATATCACGAACCCCAATATTACCAACCCGAATATCACGAATCCGAACATCACCAATCCCAATATCACGAACCCGAACATCACCAATCCGGACATCACCAACGGGTCGATTCAAGACGTTACCTATCCGATTACGAATACGGGAAATACAACGTCGTCGTACACGGTAAAGGTGGCGACGAACACGACGGTGCCGAGCGGAATCGTGCTGCAACTGCTTATCAACAAGCTGTATCAGACGCCGGTGGCGGTGAATTGCGTTCTGGGTGTGCAAACGCACTGGATCACGGTGGCGAACATCACGAATCCGATGCTCTTTACGGCGGCGAATCCGAACATCACCAATCCGGACATTACGAATTCCGCGCCGAACGAGGGTTCGGTGACGTTGGCGCCGGGAGAGACGGCCTACATCACGTTCCGAGTGGTGAACCCCAGTCCTTCGACGATTTCGTTCAATCCGCTCACGGCGATTACGCCGGTGACGGTGCCGCAGGCGGTGAACACGACGACGGTGCTGGCAAATCCTGGGAACCCAAATTTGACGGCGCCTCCGGTGTATGGACCGCTTTCGATTTTGACAGCGGCGCTGCCGGCGACCGATCGGAACGATGCCGGTTATTCGGTGCCACTGCAAGCAGCGGGAGGGAAGCCGGGAGCGGATACATGGTCGATCAGCGCGGGTGCACTGCCTCCCGGGATCAACCTGAGCGCTTCGGGTTTAGTTTCGGGAACGGCAACGACGCCGGGAAGTTACGCGGTGACGATCAAGGCGGCGGATAGCGCGTCGCCGGCAGATGTGGCTACGCAGAGCTACACGTTAAACGTGAGCGTGACGCCGCTGACGGAACAGTTTGTAATGCCGGCACCGGACGGTGTTGTGGGTCAAGCGTATTCGATCGCATCGCCGCTGGCGGTGAACGGAGGGACTCCTCCGTACGTATGGACCGCCACGGGATTGCCGGCAGGTTTGTCGATTAGCGCGAGCACGGGGCAGATTGCGGGAACGCCGACAGTGGCCAATACCAACGGTTCCAGCGTGACGGTCAACGCCACAGACGCCGCGACACCGGCCGAGTCGGTCGCGTATACGACGACAATTCGCGTGGGCAACCCCATCGTGATTTCACCGACGACATTGCCCGCAGGCACTATCGGCACGCCCTACGCGTTCCAGTTGAACGCGGTTGGCGGCATCGGCACGCTCGTGTTTGGCCCCCCCTCTCCGGCCGCGGGTGTGTCCCTGGGTAGCAACGGCGCGCTCACGATTGCCAACCCGCAATCGGCCACAATCAGTTTCAGCGTTTCTGTCCATGACCAGTCGAATTTGGGAGGGTCCCCCGGTTTTCAATTCGCCACTGCCAACTACACGATTCTGTTCACAGGGCAGACGATCGGCAACGTAACCTTCACGACGGAGCCGGGGAATTCGGTGGGCGGGCAAGCGATCGCCGGCATTCCCGTAGTGCACGTCGCGGATAACACGAACGCGCCCATCGCGGGAGCGACGGTGAACATGAGTTTCAACGGCGCGCCAGCCTGCTCGACGGCTACTTTAAGCGGAACGACGAGCGTGGTGACGGACGCGTTGGGTAACGCCACGTTTACGAATCTGAGCGTGGACCATGGCCAGAACGGATACACGTTGCTGGCGACTGTGTCGAACCTGACCGCGGTTTCCACGCCGTTCAACGTGAGCGGCTTCTGCGACACCGGGAGCATGATCACGGCGCGCCGGAATCACATGGTTATCGCTCTGCCGAATGGAAAGATTCTGGTCACAGGCGGGGCAGCGAATGCCGATGCAAGCGGTGTTTTGGCGAGCGCGGAAACTTACGATCCGGTTGCGCATACCTTTGCTGCAACGGTTACTCCGATGAGCGCTCCACGCGCAGATCACACGGTGACGCTGCTGCAGAATGGCGCGGTGCTGGTGACGGGTGGATTTACGGACACCGTGCTTGCGCAATCGAGCGCCGACATATATTTCCAGGCGAACAACGTATTTAATCCCGTGGCGGCACAGATGACAACGCCGCGCGCGGAGCATGCGGCAACGCTGCTGGCGAACGGAACGGTGTTGATTACCGGCGGAAACGACAACAACGGGAATACGCTGGCGAGCGCGGAAATATTCGATCCGAACGCCAATACGTTCACGGCGACCGCGCAGCCCATGAACAGCGTGCGCCAGGCTCATCATGCGGACCTGTTACCGAACGGGAAGGTGCTGATCAGCGGCGGATTGGATGGGAACAACAACGCGCTAGCAACTGCGGAAATTTATGATCCAGTGGCCGGTACGTTCACGCTGACCGGGCCAATGACGACCGCGCGAGGGAATCACTCGTCGGCGCTGCTGTACAACGGCCAAGTCCTCGTGGCGGGCGGGCTGACCGGGCCGGGCACGGCGCTTGTCCTAACCGCGACGGCGGAACTGTACAATCCAGCCACCGGCGTGTGGACTCCGACGGGGAGCATGTCCATACCTCGCGGACATTACGCGGGGATCGTGCTCGACGATGGCACGATCTTTATATCGGGTGGCGCAACGCTGCCGGCGGGAACCAATGCGGACGTTTACAATCCGGCGACGGGGACGTTCAGCACAACCGGGAATTTCACGATGGTGCAGACGGGCGCCCGCGAAGCAGTGGCGCCAGATGGCACAGTGCTGCTGGCCAGTGGCGTCAACAACGCGAACCCGGCGGTCACCGTACCCAACTCCGAGCTGTTCTATCCAGCTCCACTGGCCCCGGGAATTGTGGTTACAACTGCAACGACCTTGCCCGCAGCGTTCGTCAACGCGCCGTACACGCAGATGATTCAGGAACACGGAGGCGTTGGAAACCTGACCTGGTCACTCGGCACAGTGCCCTCCGGCATAACCTTGACAGTGTCGTCCACCGGCATTTTGACGGGGAGCGCGACGCACACCGGTACGTTCAGCATTCCCGTTACTGTGATGGACGGCAGCACGCCGCCGCAGACGGTCACAACGTTCTTCACGCTGCAAGTGAACGGACCGCTGACGATCACGACGATGACTTTGCCGGATGGAACTACCGATTCGGGTGCCCCGGCGGAGTCCTATTCCGCCCAGATTCAGACTTCGGGCGGAGCGGGAGGAGCGACTACCTTCTCCGTGGTGAGCGGAGCCTTGCCTTCGACCATCACGCTGAATCCGGCAACGGGCGCGCTCACCGCGAGCGCGGTGACCGATGCGGTGGGAACTTACAACTTCACGATTCAGGCGGTGAGCGCGGGCCCGCCGTCATCGACGGCCACGCAGGCTCTTACACTCAAGTTGAATAGCATGCTCACGGACGCGACGCCTGTGTCTTCCGGAAACACACTCCCCGACGGCACGGAAGGGGCCGCCTACGTAAAGAATCTCATTGCCACCGGCGGGGTTACGCCATACACGTTCCAATACAATGCATTCCCGGGCAGTCAGATACCGCCCGGTCTATCGCTCACGCCACTGAATTCCACAAGTGCACAGGTGAATGGCACGCCCACGAGCGCCGGAGCCTTCACCTTCCAAGTGCAGGTCTCGGACAGTTCGTCACCACCGCAGGGTTACCAGATATTCTGGACAATCACGGTGCATCCGCAGCCTCCGAGTGGTTTGATCGCGTCGCCGCAGGGGGTTGGAATCGTGACGCTGACATGGACCACTAGCCCGTCGGGAGACGTGGTCGGCTACAGAATCCATCAGGGGACCAGTTCGGGGGTCTACACCACGGTGATTAACGCGGGTAACACAAACCAGTATGTGGAGACCGGGCTGACTTCCGGCCAGACGTTATTCTTCGTGGTTACGGCGGTAAGCGCTTCGGGGATCGAGAGCGCCGTCTCGAACGAGGCAACGACGGTCGTACCGTAGGGAACCAGGCGGGCGGCGAGCCAGAGTTGAACTCCCGCTGATTATTTTCAGTCCGCATGTACTGCCGATTCAGCGGCAGACTCACTTCGTTGTTACTTGGCGGGCTGGCGGGCGGCGAGCACCGGCGGTACGGTTGTTGGAGGGCGGCGGTGCTTGGTTGCTTGTTCGTAACCGTAGGCAATTTCGATCAATCGTTTTTCGGACCAGGGTCTGCCGAGGAATTCGATACCCACCGGGACGCCAAGCGTGGCCGTCGGCGTTGGGGAAGAGAATCCGCCCGGTACGACAAGGGAAGGAAAGCCGGTCACGGATCCAAGAACGCCGTTGCGCTCCACCTGCTTCTCCCCAATAGGCACCACCAGCCGCTGCTGATGCGGGAACACGATGGCGTCGAGTCGCTCGTCAGCCATGATCTTCATGACACGCTGCTGCAACTCCGAACGCTTCTGAAGACGCAGGCGATAGCTGTCGTCCATCTCGAGGCCTTGCGCTTTTTTGATGCTGTCCTCGATGTTCGGATGAAACTTCCCGGAAGAAATAATCTCCTCGAGCGATTTAACGGGTGGGTTGCCCGCAGCAAGATAAGCGTTGAGTGCCGGCTTCAATTCGTACAGATGAACGCTGATATTGGAGGTAATTTTTCCGCTATCGAGATCCGGAGTATCGAGTTCAACGACCGTTGCGCCAGACTTCTTCAGATCCTCGACCGCCTGGTTCGCGATCCCATTGACCTCGCCGTTGATCGGTGCACCGCCGAAAAAACTGCGTAAAACGCCGATGCGCTTGCCTTGCAAACCACGGGCCTTCAGGAATTTCGTGTAGTCCTCTTCGGTATTCCCGACGCTCCATGCCGTCGCCGGATCGTCAGGGTCATAGCCGACGAGCACGTTTAACATCTTCGCCGCGTCCGTAACCGTGCGGGCGAGCGGACCAGCGGCATCCTGGGTGAAGGAGTAGGGGATAATACCGGCTCGGCTGACGAGGCCGAGCGTCGGACGAATCCCCACGATGTTGTTCGCCGACGCCGGTGATCGGATGGAGTTGACGGTGTCGGTGCCAATGCCCGCCATCGCGAAATTGGCGGCCACGCCCGCGCCGGTACCACCACTCGACCCGCCGGGCGTGCGAGTCAGGTCATAAGGATTGCGCGTCTGCCCTTGGATCGAGCTAATCGTTTCACCCCAGATCGCGAACTCGTGCAGGTTGACCTTCGCGAGGATGATTGCGCCCGCGCTGCGCAATTTCTGAGTAATGGCCGCATCGGTGGCGGGAGTGTATCCCGCGAGGCTGAGCGAGCCGCCCGTGGTTGGCATGTCCTTGGTGTTGACGTTGTCTTTCAGCAGGACCGGGATTCCGTGGAGCGGCCCAACGAACTTGCCGGTCCCGCGGAAATGTTCATCCAGAGCGGCCGCCTCTTCCAGGGCCCGCGGATTGAGAAAGATCACCACATTGAGCTTGGGGCCCGCCTGGTCACAGGCCCGGATGCGCTCCAGATAAGCCTGCACCAACGTTACGGATGTGAGAGCGCCCGACTTGTAGGCCGCTTGCACATCGCTGATGGTGGCTTCATCGAGAGGAAATGGTTTGCGCGTATTTTGCGCAACAACGCCGTTCGCCATGAACAGGACCGTCCCAAGTATTAGAAGGCGCATGAATTTCATCGGAACTCCATCGCGGGTCGTTTTTGATCCAACCGGGCTGGATGCGCGCGCTCTTTTCATTTTGCCTGAAGGCTAGTGTGAGGAAAGACGGCGTCGGGCGTCCGCGACGAGCGGGTCGCCGGCGCCTTTTTCCTTGATGGCGAGAAAAGTTTTGTAGGATTCGGCGGCGCCGGGGCTGTTGAGGCCTTCGCGGGCGCGGCCCTGGTAGTAATAAACGGTGGGCAGCAGATGATAGCTGGGGACGTCGTCGAGAAAGATCGAAGTGGCTTCGCCGCGGCGCTTCAGGCAGACGTCAAACTCGGAGGAAGCTTCGGTGAAGGCTCCGGCGTCGAGATAAGCGCGGCCCATATCGAAATGGCCGAGCCATGTGTCAGCGAGTTTTTGCGCTTCCTGGAAGGAGTTCAGGGCGTCACGGGCGTTGCCTTTTTTGAGCTGGGCTTCGCCAGCGATTAATTTCGCGTAGACCTGCGGCTCGGTTTCAAGTCGCTGCGAAAGGGGAGCGACCAGCTGAAGGGCTTTTGCCTCCTGGCCCGCCGCGATATAGACCTGCGCGGCGCGATAAATCACGCCGGGATCTTTGCTGGCGGCGGAGGCTCTGGCTGCAGAATTCACGGCCTGTGAGGTCTTTCCTAAGGTCAGTTCTATGAGGGCCAGCGAAGCCGTGCGGTCCGCGGCAGAGTCGGCTTCTTTTCCAGCAACATCGGCGGCGATGGCTTTCTCCAGGATGCTTGCCGCTTCCGCGAGTTTGCCTTCGTATTGGGCCAGATCAGCGAGACCGGCCGCAGAGATGGATGCGCCGTAGGAGCTTACGGACTGAAGCTTCTGATAGTCCGCCTCCGACTCCGTCGTGTGCCCCAACCCCAATTCGGCTAGCCCGTCAGTGCGCAGCGCCTGATCGAACTTTGGATTTTCGCGCAAGATCGCTTGCGCTTGCTTCGCGGCGGTGTCGAAATCCCCGGCGTATAACGCGTACATCGAATAGTTCACTTGTTGCAGAAGGCTATGCGGAGTGATTTCCAATTCGCGCTTTTGTTCCTCGAGCGCCTTGCTCATGTTACGGCTGTAAAAATACGCGAGCGCGAGATTGGCGTGGCCCGCGGTGTCGGCGGGGTACTGGTTGACGAGCGCGGTCAGCTCTTCCATGGCCTTCGGCTGGTTGCGCATGAACAGGTAATAGCCGCTCCGGGTGCGATACTTTTCACGGTCGGTCATCCGGTCGATGTGCGACATCGCCAAGCCGTAATATTTTTCGGCATCCTGGCGCTTTCCAAGGTTGGCGTCGATGGCGGCCATGCCCGCATAGGCGCGTCCGAGATTGGGATCCAATTCGGCAGCCTGACCGAAAGCCTTCAGGGCGTCATCCCATTTGGCTGCCAGTTGGAAATCTTGTCCGACGGCGTAAGCGTGCGCGGCTTCGAGCGAACTGGCACTGAAAGTTTCCGCGGCGGCTTGCTGCGCAGATTCGGGCGACGTGTCTCCCAGCCCTTTGCGGATGCTCTCGGCGAGTTTGCCGGCGGCGGCAAGGACGTCCTGTTTATTCGAGGCGCTTTTTTCTTCGGTGACGATGGGCTTGCCAGTGGCTGCATCGAGAGCGCTGACGGAGACTTTGTAGCCGCTTCCTGCTTGCGTGATGGAACCGGTGACGACGGCGTTGACGCCTTCGCTTCTGGCAACGAGCTGCGCGAGGGAAGCATCAACGTGCGTCGCTCCGGGCTGGAGGCGCGCCGCATCTTTTTTGGCTTGACCACGGCTGAAAGAAGAAATAAAAGGCGCGCCTTCGAGCGCGATGCCGAGCATCGGTTCGAGAGTGCCGTCAAAAACCGAATCGCCAGTCTTGTTGTCGAAGTCGGCGATCAACAAAGTAATGGGAGCGTGAGGTGCGCTGGGTTGCGGATTAATTCTCGAACGGTATACGGCGAAGCCTACGATGACGGCGACTCCTAACCCTGCGGCCACCCATTTCGCGTAAGCAGGAAAAGTGGAAGAAGCCTGCCCGGTGACGACGCGGGTGCCGGCAGCGGACCCCTGCCATATTTCGATTTGTTGGAGAAGTTCATCGGCGCCGGAAAAGCGTTTCTGTGGATCGATCTCAAGGCACTTGCGCACGATGTCGCTCAGCGGCTTCGGAATGGTCTTGTCGAGTTCATCGAGGGGCCTGGCGGACTCGTTGGTGCGCTTCCAGAGCTTAGCCATCGTGGTGTCTGCTTCGAAGGGCACCTTGCCGCTCAGCATTTCGTAGAAAATAATTCCCAGACTGAAGAGGTCGGAGCGCGCATCAAGCGACTGGCCCTTGGCTTGTTCGGGGGACATGTAATCCGGAGTCCCGATCAACGCGCCAGTTTGCGTCATACCAGCGCTGAGCATGGAGCGCGCGATACCGAAGTCCATCACGTACGCGCGGCCATTTTTATCTAGCATGATGTTTTGCGGCTTGAGGTCGCGATGGATGACGCCTTCGTGATGCGCTGCTTCGAGGGCGCGGCAGACTTGCGCGAGAATGTTGGCGGCTTCCGAGGGCTCGAGCTTCTTTTTAAGTCGAAGCAGGCTCTGCAGGTTCTCTCCCTCGATGTACTCCATGGTGATGAATTTGATGCCGTCGGCCTGGCCCAGATCGAAAATGCGGATAACGTTTTTGTGCGTGATTTGGCGCGCGAGAATCAGTTCCTGCTTGAAGCGGCGGAGGATTTCGGGATTGGACGCCATATCGGCGCGAATCACTTTGATGGCGACCTGGCGTTCGAGCTCTTGGTCTTGCGCCTGATAGACGGCGCCCATTCCGCCCTGCCCGAGGAGCCGGATAATTTCGTAGCGGTCGCCCAGCACCGCTCCGGGCGTCAGGTGCCGCCGCAGCGCCGTTTCCGACACCACACCATCGCCGGCCGGATCCGACCAGCCTCGTCCTCCAGTCGCTAGCGTCACGTCACTGAGGGGGAGTGGCGTGGTGCAACGCTGGCACTGAGTTGAAGACTCTGCGTTCTCAAAACTGCATTGTGGGCAAACCATGGGAAGCGTGGCCTGGCACGCTCGAACGCCAATATTATGTAGCGTCTATCGCGAATTTCAAACATGTTCTGTCGCTGATATCGCCAAAGCATTCATTACCACCAATTCATAAATTTTGGATCCACGTTGAGAAATCCCTCCGGGTGTTCTCTCGGGATGCGAGGGGCGGTGCTCCCCGCCAGAACGTGCGCTGCCATCAGGGTTTTCGTCCTCTTTCGTCCCAGGCAGCTGGCACGTAACAATGGGAGCTCTCTAGCGTCTTACCTTGTAGGCGGGGTCGAAGCGAGACTGTGCCTATCGGGGCGCTCACACTTCTTCCTTTTAGGTTGTTTTGAATCTACAATATAGAGGAGGTTCGCCCCCCACTGCCAAAGGCTCTATCCATCGCCAAGGTGGGCTAGACCCATTACCAGGGTGCGAAGTCCAAACCGCGAAGTGTGCTGTGCCCTCTCGCGAAACATTTCGTCCTGCGTGGGCGTATTGTAATTAAGAGGATGGGCCAGGAAACATTCTAAAAGTGTCCCTGCCAGGGTTCTGAACGGTGCGGCAGGATGCGAGCGAGCGGCGTATCCCGGGTGGACTAAAGAGGAATAGCATGAAGACGTGGAAAAAAGCACTCATCGCAGCGGTCGTGGTGGTCGTGCTGATTGGCATCGTGGTGTTCAGCGTCAATCAGGCGAATAAGGGCGTGGTTACAGTTCAAACGGCAAAGGTTGCCAACCAGGACGATCTGGTTTCATTGGTAACAGCCTCGGGCGAAATAAAGCCGACCACTTACACAAACGTGACCGCCCAGGGCTTCGGCAGGATCACCGAGATCCTCGTAAAAGAAGGCGATCACATCAAAAAGGGCGACAGACTGTTGCTCCAGGAAAATGTCCAGGCTAGCGCGGACGTCCAGGCACAGATCGCCGCGATTCACTCGGCGGAATCCGGCGTCCAGGCTGCTGAGGCAAGTTATCAGGCCGCACAAGCAGATCTGCTAACTCAGCAGGCCAACCTCGAAAAAGCCAAGCTCGATTGGGAGCGCGGTCAGGGACTCTTCAAGGATGGATTGATACCGAAGCAGGATTTCGACCAGCGGAAGTCCAGTTATGATGCCGCGGCTGCCACAGTGGATTCCTCGCGCGCCCACATGCAGTCGTTGAAGGCGCAACTGGATCAGATGCGCTCGCAGGTCAATCAGAACGACGCAATGCTTGTGCGGACGAAAGACGTTCTGTCCAAGACCACCTACACATCGCCCATTAATGGCATTGTGAGCTATTTGCCGGAGCGCGTCGGCGACTACGTCGTACCGGGCATTCAAAATTCAAACGGCAGCTTTTTGATGACTCTTTCCGACATGTCTATCGTCACCGCGGAAGTGAAAGTGGATGAAACCGACATCGTGAACGTAAAACTCGGGCAGGATGCCGATGTCACGATCGATGCGGTGCCAGGAAAAATCTTCAAAGGCAAAGTGACGGAGATCGGTTCGCAAGCCACGTTACGCAGTTCCGGCCTGGCCACCACGCAATCCACGACAAGCACCCAGGAAGCCAAGGATTTCAAAGTCGTGGTTCGCCTTGACAATCCGCCGGACAATCTGCGGCCTGGACTCTCCACCACCGCCAAGATCAAAACGGCCGAGAAGAAGAGCGTAATCGCGATTCCGATTCAGGCGCTCGCGGTGCGTACTCGCAAGGACCTCGAGGAAGCAGCCAGGAACGCCAAAGGTCAAGGCGGTTCCGGAGTTACGCTTGCCGCCCCTCCCCCGGCAGCGGCCGGCGATCCCAAGAAAGACGAAGTGCAGGGCGTCTTTGTCGTAAACGGAAAGAAAGCCATCTTTGTGCCTGTGGAAACCGGTATCACGGGCGTTACCGACATCGAAGTGACCAAAGGGCTGCACATCGGCGACGAAATCGTGGTGGGCAGCTACAAAGCTCTGAGAACGTTGAAGCCGGAAGCTAGCGTCAAGATCGACAATTCCGCTCCAAAGAAACAGGACGACGAGCAAAGCTAACGAACCGGAAGCAATTGGGGAGATTGGAATGTCCGTTGAGACGGCCACGACAGATTCGTACCGCGAGGACTTGGTCAACAGCGGTGTTGTCATCAAGACCGAAGCCCTGACGAAAGTCTACGAAATGGGCTCGGAAAAGGTGCATGCCCTCAGCGGTGTGGACCTGCAGATTCGCAAGGGCGAATATGTGGCCATCATGGGCCCTTCCGGCTCCGGAAAATCAACCTTAATGAATCTCATTGGGTGCCTGGATTCTCCTAGCTCTGGAAAATACTGGCTTGCAGGACGCCTCGTCAGCGATTTGGATGACGACGAGCTCGCCTACATTCGGAACAAGGAAATTGGATTCGTCTTCCAGACCTTCAATTTGTTGCCCCGCGCTACGGCGCTGCACAACGTCGAGCTTCCCCTGATCTACAATGGCACGCCGGCGGAAGAGCGTATCGAAAAGGCAAAAAAGGCCCTCGAACGAGTGGATCTGATGGGGCGCATGTCTCACAAGCCCAATGAACTTTCCGGCGGCCAGAGACAGCGCGTGGCCATTGCGCGGGCTCTCGTCAATTCTCCTTCCATCGTGCTGGCCGACGAGCCCACCGGAAACCTGGACTCGAAGACGGGCGCAGAAATCATGGCCCTGTTTGAAAATCTCTACCAGCAGGGCAACACAATCATTCTCGTCACTCATGAAAACGATATCGCACAGCATGCCCACCGGATTATTTTTATTCGTGACGGCAAAGTCGCCTCGGATGAAGCCGTTCTCAAGAAGTAGCGGACAATTCGGCTCTTTCCTTCCCCATTGAATAATCTAGTCTGACGTCGCTCACGCAGGCATTTCGGCCTGGCCTCGTTTTTTCCCAGGTGCCCGCTTGATCCAGCCGAAAGGAACCTCTGACTCATGGCCTTGAATCCAAACGAAGAGTTCGCTCGAGACAACGTTTTGCGGCGCGCTGCGGAGAAAGCTCGCACGTACATCGAGGGACTCGGCGAACGTCGCGTCGCGCCTTCCCACAAGGATCTGGAAAATCTGGCAAATTTTCGCGAGCCGTTTCCCAACGCACCTACCGATTCAATGCAGGTGCTTGAGATGCTCGACTCATTCGGCTCACCGGCGACCATTGCCTCCACAGGCGGAAGGTATTTTGGTTTTGTGCAAGGGGGAACTTTGCCCGCGTCCCTGGCTGCGAATTGGCTGGCGGGCGCGTGGGACCAAAACGCGGCGTTACGCGTGATGTCGCCAGTCGCGGCGGAACTGGAAGAGGTCGCTCTACGCTGGGTAACCGAAGCTCTCGGGCTGCCGCAAAACTGCGAAGGCGGCCTTGTCACCTGCGCTACGACCGCGAATTTTACCGCGCTGGTTGCGGCGCGCCATGCACTTCTTGCTCAAGCGGGATGGAACGTCGAGGACGACGGCATGTTTGGAGCGCCGCCGATCCGCGTCATAGTCGGTGATGAAGTGCACGCCTCCATGCTCAAAGCTTTGCGTCTCGCCGGATTCGGCAAGAAACGGCTGGTGCGAGTCGAAGTGGATGGGCAAGGTCGCATGTGCGCCAACAAGTTGCCTCCCCTGAACGATCGCACAATACTCTGCGTTCAAGCGGGCAACGTGAATACCGGGGCATTCGATCCCGCTGCTGAAATTTGCGCCCGTGCCCACGAACAAAACGCCTGGGTGCACGTGGACGGAGCATTTGGTTTGTGGGCGAGCGTCTCACCGAAATACGCGAATCTAACCGCTGGTTTCGGGCACGCGGATTCGTGGGCCACGGATGCACATAAGTGGCCGAACGTGAATTACGACAGCGGTATCGTCCTCGTAAAGGATGGACTGGCGTTGCGTTCGGCAATGACCATGACGGCCGCGTACCTCGAAGCTGGAGCGTTGCGCGAACCGATGTATCACACGCCGGAAGCGTCTCGCAGAGCGCGCGGAGTGGAATTGTGGGCAGCGCTCAAGTCGCTGGGGCGCGAAGGCCTTTGTTCCTTGATTGAGCGGACTTGCGCGCATGCGCAGCGATTTGCAGAGGGATTTCAAGACGCCGGCTTCGAAGTGTTGAACGACGTGGTCATCAACCAGGTGCTTGTTTCCTTTGGCAGCGCGGAAGTCACTCACGAAGTGATTCGCGCGGTGCAAGAGGATGGCACATGCTGGTGCGGCGGAACTCTATGGCAGGGAAAATCGGCAATGAGAGTCAGTGTTTCTTCGTGGGCGACAACCCAAGCCGATGTGGAACGTAGCCTCGAAGTCATTCTCCGAATCGCAAGCAAGTTCTCTTCTTAAGCAGGACAGACATTTGTGTCTGTTTCTTCTTATCTGCTATGCGCCACATGCGTCGCATCCAAGTCAGCAAGCGTTGGCGCTGGGGAAAGATAGGTGCGCGACAATCGGTCGTGCCAGGTCAGCGCGTCTTCGTCCCAAATGGCCCAAAGAAAACCCAAAAAGAAAGTACCTGCGGACAACATGTAGCCTGCGCTGCGCCAGAGCATTTGCCGCGGCGTAGGAGGTTCGCCGGAAAAGCTCGCGACATGCAAGCCACGCAGCATCATTCCAGGAGTTGTGCCGCCGAAAACTGTAAAGAGAGCGAAATATTGCAGGTACACGAAAACGAACGTCGTTACGCAGACAGCGGCGCTCAGTTTGCTCAGCGTAAACTCTCCGCCGAGAGAACCAAAAAGTGCCAGAAATCCGCCATAAGCGAACAGTAGGAAGCCGGCGTCTGTCAGCCCGGCGAGCCTCCGCTCTTCAATCGAAGCCACTGGATAAAGACCGTTCTGCTCAGAGTGCACTTCCACTGAGGGTTGTTGTTCGTTGAATGGTTCTGTGCGCTGCTCAACCTCGGGAGCAAGAGATACGTCGATGAACATCCGCGGCTCTTGACGAGTGGCTGCGTTACGGCCGATGGCGACCGTAAACGAAAAATCTTCATCCAGCGTTGGTGCCAGGCTCTCCGAAACAGCGACAGCAGGCTGAACTTGCGCCGGCTCCCGCATATGCTGGACCGGTACATCTTCGAAAGGAAGATTGGATTGAGCTAGATTCGGCGCAAACTTACGGCGCCGCGTTCGATAGGCTTGAAGACGTTGGTTGAGTTCACCGCGCCAGGCGCCGTCCATCACCGAGACGGCTGCAGATTGGTCGCGGCTCCGGCTGACTTCCGGGCCGGGACTTCGGCTGGCAAGCGTTGGATGGGTTTCCACTTGGTGTGGCTGTTCACCCGCGATCAAAGAATCACAAAAATTACAGGCCCGCACGCTCGATGGCTGTACGGCGCCGCACTGCAAACATGTTTTTGTCACCGGTCGTTTTTGCGCTGCGGACGCTTCCACTCCGGTGAGGAGGGAACCAAGGCAAGCCTACCATGTTGAAGAAAAATCAAGTGGGATTTAAGGGTTGGATGTGGCTAATCAGACAGTGGGTAGCTTCAGCCCGTAAGCCGGCTGAGGGAATCGTCAGGACTCCAACTGCTGTGCGAACATGTCTCGGCTGAACGCAATGCGACGGTCCAGCGCCACTGCCGCGAAGTAAGTACACTGCCCGCGTTCGGATTCCGTCCAGGCAGCCAGCGAGGGAACCATCCGCGCTACCGTGGATCGCAGAAAGCCCAACAGATTAAAGTACGTTCCGATGGCCTGAATCCCGCTGCGATCTTCTGGCCGGTCAGGGCAAAGCTGCAGCAGTTGAACCACGCGGGCAAAATCTTCGCCCGTGGCCGAATTCTTGATTCCAGTAACGTCCTGGACCTCTGCAGAAAGGCGTTGCGTGAGCGAAGCTGCGATCAGCGAGCGGCAATAAGACACGAAGAACTGAAGCAGGCAATATATCGAGCAAACGAGAATGATGCCGGCCATCATCGCGGGATCACCGCCAGTCTTGAAGGTACCAGCCGCTCTTCTTCAGGCAAGCGCCAGAAAGCGTAGGCCCACGCCAGCGGGAGAAACGTTCCAAAAACCTGTGTGAGGGGGACGAACACAGAGCTGAGCGGCGGATAGACATTGCGAATCGCGTAGTTGGCCGCATGGAGACTGAAATAAACGCCCAGGGATAGAACAAGCTGGATGAGCCGGCTGCGCGTTTCACGCAGCTTCAAGATCGCGGCCCAAAGTACGTAGGTCAGAACGAGGCCAACGAAATAAATGTTCTGGGAAAGCTCAATGACGAAGTGCGTGACCAGCTTCGACGAGGATTGCTCGACGACTGCATACGTAAACAGGGCCGTTCCGCCCAGCAGCAGAATCATGACCATCTTCACAAAGCGCTCGGCTTTCATCTCGCTGAAGACCTGAGCATAAAGTGTGCTCAGCGCGAAATAGAGGAAAACCGTCAGGACTGCGTCCGAGTAGTAGTAAACATACATGTACTCTTGAGAGCTGAAGCCGTACTCAGCGAGGACCTTGTAGCGCAGGAACTCCGAGAGGATCAAACCGACAACGTACAGATTCAAAAGAAGATAGCGGCGAAAAACCTGCTTCTTGAGCGCACACACCAATACCGTAACTTCGCATAAGAAGCCTACGACCCAGATGAAGTATGCGAATGGACCAAGCACGCGTCTCAACCGATCTACGCCCTTGATCCCCGCGCACAGAAACTCTTTGATCAGTTTCTGCGGTTACTGACCGGTTCTCAATAAGGCGTTGGTGGTGCCGGCGCACTTCCCGCCTTGTAAGGCGTTGGTGGTGCCGGTGCACTTCCCGCTTTGTACGGTGTCGGCGGGGCTGGCGCCGACCCTGCTGCCATGATTACGGGTCCGTCGCCGTGCGCCGTAACGATGGTTTTCAAGCCCATAGCCCCTACCAATACCAACATGGCAAGGAACACTACTGCGAGCTTCCTGGACATTTGAGCCTCCGGGGATGGAAGACACCCGGAGACACTCTACCCCTTAATTAAGGGATGTCAAGTAGCCCATGATACGGAATCTGTTCCGTATCGGTACACAGTAAGCAACCCCTCTCTTCGCCTCGCGTTCGCTAGGTTAGAGGAGGCCGCTGCTGCGCTGCACGGTGAGAATAGGATTCAGGACGCGTAGGGTCAACAGTACAGTAGTACTAGGTCTACTGGGACTCGAGAACGGGTCCCTCTCGAAACAAATTGTTATCATTAGAAAGTTATCATTTCTTATCATCGCGTTTCGCGTTGCCTCATGAGGCTTTACGCTCAAGCGCTTGACATATTTGCAACCGACTCCGTAGCATGAAGGATTGTCTTTTGGCCGGCGTAGCTCAGTGGTAGAGCGAGGGTCTCATAATCCCTAGGCCGTGGGTTCGATTCCCCCCGCCGGCACCAGATCTCAATTCCTTTAGGTGATCCTTTCCGAGATTATCCTCAGGGTTACGACCGGATGGCGGCAAAGTCTTTTTAGCAAACCCGCTCAGTAGTGGCGCGCTGCAGCGGCTCCCTCGGACGTGACGGAGAGCCATCAATAGGCCCAGCTACGGTTAGCGCTAAGTGTTTCGATTGACATGCCGCTCGTCCGTTGGGCAGGATGGCCACCCAGTGGCCCACGCCTACCCCATTTCCTCACTATTGCCGGCAGTAGTCTTTGTGAACTCCGCCGCAGGTGGGTTTCGCGCGCGCAACCGCCTGCAACGAGTACGGGTGTTATTCGAGACGGCATCCATGGCCACGGAATTTGTATACACCAAAAGCTCCCAGGAACTTGCTTCCGCCGCTCTTGCCGCAATCAAAGACGGCAAGCGGCTGCTGCTCTCCCTCGGAGGTGACGGCACCCTTCAAGCTCTTGTCAACGCGGCGTACGGCTCCAATGTCGTTGTCGGAGTCTTGCCTGCTGGCGGCGGAAACGATTTCGCTGCTTCTCTGCACCTGCCGAAAAATCCAGTGGATGCTGCGGCGGCCCTCTTGAACGCCGAGCCCAGATGCGTAGATCTAGTGCGGGCACGAACGGGAGACGGTCGCGAGCGCCTCTATCTGGGCGGGGGAGGATTAGGCATCGACGCGGAAGCGGCGCGCCATGCGAACGGCGCATTTCGCAATCTGCCGGGCAGGTCTCGCTACGTCGCTTCGGCGCTCCGTGCCTTTTGGGGCTTTCTGCCAATCCAGGTACGCGCTGAGTTTCCAGATAGTGACCTGTCGCGAGTGGAAGCCAGGTGCCTAGTCTCTGCTGCGCTCAATACTCCAACCTATGGGGCAGGAATTCGCCTTGCCCCGGACGCGGCAATCGATGATGGCTGGCTGGATATCGTGTTCGTGCAGGACCTCAATTTTTGGGATGTTCTGAGAGTGTTGCCCCGTTTGATGAGGACTGGTGAACTGCACCCCCGGTACGTCAGAAGAATGCGGGCTCAAAAAGTGCGTATTATGACGGACCGCCCCGCCCTGTTTCACGGAGACGGCGAAATTCTAGGACCGACACCAGTCGAAATCGAAATAATCCCACGAGCGATTCGCGTCCTCGCGCCGATACTAAACAAGGGGCCGGATTTCGTAACGGAACGCTAACGGCGCACCTTCATTCTTTCTTTTTGTCGATTTTCAGGTCCAAATTGATGTCCTTACGGCTGTCAAAACTAGAGACCGTGCGAGTCGGTGACTTCGCTCCTTCTTTTTCCGCGTAAACTTCATAGTCTACGTTTGGGTCGAGGCCGCTGAAGCGATACTTCCCAGTATTGTCCGTATAAGAGCTCCGCACGACATTTGTCCTGGTATTCTTGAGGAACACGACGCTTTCCGATATCGGATCTTGGGCTTTGTCGAGCACCACTCCGTGGACCGTGCGCAATTGGGCTTCGTGCTTTGCATCCTGCGCAACCATTGATCCTGCTGCCAGACTCAGAATCAGCACCAGGCCGAAAAATTTCATAAGCGCACTCATTTTGTTCCGTCCTTCCCAATTTCCGTGCGAATCACTATACGTGCTTCGCTCAATCCTGTATTGGCATTCAGTTCGCGCGTCTGGTCGGCCGCTCCTTTGCAATGAACGACTAGCTCGTAGACCGAACCTTGTGGCACACGGATCGCAAACTCCCCACGCGAATTCGTATAACCGTCCCAGTGGAATTTTTTCTCGTTACTGCGCCGGACTTTGAGCTCCACGTTCGGAAAAGCATAACCCTTCACGTCGAATACTGTACCGATGATCAGAAACTCGTTGGCGTGGCTGTATTTTTGTTTTTGCGGCTTTCCGGTCGATGACGACTCAGGCGGAGCCGGTTCTTGGGGAGGCGGAGGCGGCGGTGGTGGATCCTGGCCGTAGGCAATCGCCGAGCCAAGAGATATAAAAACCAAAATCGTTCCCATGATAATCATTTTCGAGACGTTTATTTTCGCGGAAAGGCCGCACCCGGGATCTGCCATGAGTCCCCTCCTGTTTTCCTAGATGCTGCGCGGGGAAAAGGGGGAGAAGGAACGAATCGCTTTGAGGCCAGCTATTCTTCTTCGTCTGCTTCTTCCTCTTCCTCGTCGTCGTCCTCGAGGAGATCGCCGTTTTCGGCGGCTTCTTCTTCCTCATCGTCTTCTTCCTCGTCGTCGGAGATGAGGTTCAGATGCACAGGATGCGTCTGCGAGACCTCCAGCTCGGACTCGCACTCGGGGCAACTCAGGATTTCGCCTTCTTCGACTTCGTCTTCATCCACATCGATTTCCGTCGAACACTCAGGGCAGCGGATCACGGCTAAATCCTCCGAAAAAATGTTCACAAGGCGGTGCCCATGGACCATGCCACCGCCAGCATGGCGTATTATATACCGCGTGGTCCCAAGTCAACCCCAATGGGTGGCACGGCTGCCTCGATTGTAAACCGCCCGAGGGCCAACTTCAAAAAGTGACTTCTTCACGAGAATATCCCGAGCGTCCGGTCGTGGGCGTCGGCGGCGTCGTCATAGAACAGGGCCGCGCGCTGCTGATCCGCCGCGGCAGTGAGCCTCTTCGCGGCGAATGGTCCATTCCCGGAGGAACGCTTGAACTCGGCGAATCGCTGGAACACGGCGTCGCTCGTGAACTGCTCGAAGAAACCGGGCTCGAAGTGCGCGTGCTCGAACTCATCGAAGTATTTGACAGGATATTTTCCAATGATGGCGCCGAGTCGCCGGCAAAGAGACAGCGGCCACGATTTCATTTTGTCATTGTCGATTATTTATGCGAACGCATCGGTGGAGAGGCAGTCGCCGGAAGCGATGTGACCGACGTAGCGTACGCACGCGAAGATCAGCTTGGCGACTTTCACCTGACGGAAACCGCGACGCGCGTGCTAAAAAGGGCCTTCGCCATGGATCGTGCGCGGGCTGCAGCCCGATGATGCAATGCAAATCACGGGGCTTTGGCGATCTCGATGCTTCCGTTGGAATTCGTAAGCTGCAGTTGGCAGCCGCCTGAGCCAATCGTTCCGTTCAAAGCGTCTCCCCCGATGCTTCCCGTTGCCGTGACCGGCAGATCCGAGGAAACCCGGCCAAAAGAAGTCCGTGCCGAGAGGTTGTATCCCACACCGTCCGGGATGCCAACATGAATCGATGAGAAGGATGTCTTGAGAGAAATGTCGCGGCAGCCGCTGGCTGGCCGTAACGCAGTCACGGAGATTCCTCCATTCTGGTTGTCCACGCGGATGCGGCCTCCAATAGACTCCAGCGTCACACCGGCGAAGGACGTATTCACGCCTGCGTCGCCTTTGACGTTGCGCGCCGTAACCGAGCCGTTGCTGTTTTCGACGGTCAGGTTGCCATTGATGCGTTCTGCTGAAACGCTGCCAAAACTTGTTTTCGCATAAGCGTCCGCACCAATGTCCGTCAGTTCAATCGCCCCATTTCCAGTGATGGCGCGGATGCCCTTCGGAATGTTCGACGCTTCGATGGCTCCAAAGGAAGATTTGAGCGTGACGGTTCCTTTTATATCGCGCGCCGTGATTTTCCCGTTGGATGTCTCGGCATCGAGAGTACCGCTGAAGTCTTCCAGTTCCAGATTGCCGAAGGAATCGCGAAGGGTCACCGAACTCCCCGTCAGATTGTTTGCTTTGATGCGGCCGTTATTGTCGGTGCAGCTGACGCGGCCTTTCACGTCGGAGAACGTCACGTTCCCAAAGCTGTCGCTGATGTCGGCGGAGCCGCGGATGCCGGAGAACTCCACATTGCCGTTGTTGTCGTGCACGGATAGGTCGCCGCGAATATTGTGAACGTCAACATTTCCGAAGGAAGTCGTGATATTTGCGGAAGCTGCGTCGGTAAGGCTGACCGCCCCATTGCCTCCGCCGATGGTCGCAGCACCCTGAATATTTCGCGCCGTGATACTTCCGAAGCGATCCTGCACCTCGAGCGTGCCCTGCACGTCGGAAACCTGCACCGAGCTGTTTTTGTTGTTGATGACGGAGTTGCCGGCCGCGCCGTCCAGCTCAATGCTGCCGAAAGAATTGTTGATGTGCGCGGGGCCGGCATCGCGCACGATAACCGAACCGAATCCATTCTCAACATCAACAGCGGCGTGAACGCCTCGAATATCTACACTGCCGTAACTGTCGCGGGCATTCAGCGGCGCATCCGAAGGCATGGCAATGTCATAGTTCACGGACCAGGAGGAATGCTTGCTGGCGTGAAACCATCGGTTTTCTTCCGGCGGATAAATCGTGCGGATGCTGATGCCTGCGCCACTCTGCTGCACCTCGATTTGAATTTTTTGCGCGAAAGACTCTGCTTCCTCGTGGGAGCTGGCCTGCGCGCGTATGACGGCGGAAATCTTGACCTCGCGGCCCGGCTCGGCATGAATTTTCAATTCTCCGAATTTGTGCTCGATGCGGACGGACTGGCCAGCTCCCAAAGTCAGCGTTTTGTCAAAATTGCGAGTGACTTCATCCTGCGGCCAATTGCCGGCGGCCATCGCAGGCACTGCGGCAAGCAAGAATCCGGCCGCAACCTGGCACACCAAGCGCGAGCCAAGCAAACGCTCCTTATTCCTCTTCCAAACAAACCGCTTCATCTCGTCGCCTCCAAAATTTCTTCCAGCGTTTGCTGCTTCTCCTGATACATCGCCAGCAATTGGCGGCGCAGGTGCGCGTTGGACGGATTCATCCCCGCCTGCGCGCGCAAATCGCTGATGGCGCTATCCAGCACCTGCAATTTCTCGCGATAACTTGCTTGCAAAGGCGTTGCGGGATTCTCCAGTTGCGGCTTGGCTTCGGCCGAAAGCTTGTCAATCGCCTGTTCATACGCGGCTTGCGTAAGTTCCACCTCGGCGAGAGCCGGATTCTTAAGTAGAGACTGGTCGACTGGCCCCGGTGGTGTGCGATGCACATAAATCCAAATGGTGGAAACGGTCAAAATCACCACAAGAGCTGCAGCCGCGGCAGTCTGCCATCCAAGTGAACCCATTCCAAAGGAAAGCAATCCCCATCGGTCCGCGCGCCGCTTTTTGGTATGTGCTTCTGCAACGAGCGCCTGCTCGATGCGCGGCCAAAGCGTGGGTGTATCCGAATAGTCGCGCAATTCGTTCGCCGAGACGCTGAGTTCTTTCCAGGCGCGAATCTCTCCTGCGCAGGCGGCGCAGTTTGCGCTGTGTGCTTCGAGGGCAGCCCATTCCGCGGGCGTTCCATCCGCAAAAATCTTGTCGCGATCTTCACAGGTAATCTTCATCGTCGTTCACCGTGCTCCAGCCGAACTGTTGCTCCGAGGAGGCTCAAGCACTTGGCGAAGATTTTTCTTCGCCTGAAAAAGCGTGTTTTTGGAGGCCGTCTCCGTAATCTCCAGCATCCCGGCAATCTCCGCGTGATGAAATCCTTCCACTTCGTAGAGCAGAAAAACGTCGCGTTGATGTTTCGTCAACCCGGCCAGGGCGCGTTCCAGAGCCATCCTCAGCGAGGGATGCGCGTCTGGCGCGCGCGGCTCCGGCCGCGGCGACTCTTCGCTGTCGTCGTTGGCCACTTCTTTCTTTCGCATCCGGCTGCGGCGCGCATCGTAGCAGGTGTTGATAAGGATGCGGTAAGTCCACGTAACAAAACTGGACTGGCCGCGAAAGCCGGCGATGCTCCGCTGCACTTTCAGAAAAGTCTCCTGCACCGCATCCTCGGCGTCGATGGGGTTCCCCAGAAGATTGCGCGCCACGTTCTTCATGCGCGAACCATGCAATGCATACAGCCGCTCGTAGCCGCCCAAGTCGCCGGCGCGGCAGCGTGCCGCAATTTCGGCGTCCTCGGAAGTTGTAACCGTGGCGGAAGCAGAGCCCACGGTCTGGCTGGGGCTGCCTGTCAGATCCTCGGAAGGTTCCACTCGCTTCTCCCGTTCGCGCGGCACGCAAGAGATTCTAGTCTCCCAGGGCAGCGCAAGTCCCATGGTTCCCATTTCCTCGCTCCTGGAATATAGACGACGGAATGGGGCGAAACGTCAGGGGGGCGAACGGGGAAGTAACCGAGAAGAGCTCGATTGGGAGCGCTAAACGATTGATTTTACGGCGCTAATCGGAGCCTAGCGACCCAGCGAGCGGGTCGTTGTAACGGCTGGTCTTTCTGGAAGCAGGCGACAACCGGAATGTCCGTTCAGCAACGGCCATCTGACCGGCTATCCCGCGATTGCGTCGGGCAAGGCGCCGCGAGTGCGTTCACGCCTGGCAAATTCTTGTAAGGCACTTTCGAGGTCCGCGACGGAGAAATCCGGCCAGCGTTTCGGCAAAAAAACAAACTCGGCAAAGGCGCACTCCCACAAAAGAAAATCGGAAAGCCGCTGTTCGCCTCCCGTGCGGATGAGCAGGTCCACTTCCATGGAACCGCCCCGAAGAACCTCTGCCAGGACATTCGAGAACGATTCGGGCGAAAGCTCGGTGACTTTATAAAAGCGGCAAGCTGCATGGTACATCGCTTCCCGAGCCGAGTAGTCAATGGCCAGCCGAAGATGGAGCCGCCTTCCATTTACGGTTGCAGCTTCGGAATCGGCGATCGCCTGGCGTAGTGTGGCCGGTATTCGATCGCGGCGGCCGATGACGTTCAATCGGATGCCCTCTTCAATACAATGCGATGTTTCTATCAGCAGGTATTCGTGCAGCAGGCGAAGAATGGCGTTGACCTCAGCCGGCGGGCGCTTCCAGTTGGCCGACGAGAGCGCAAAAAGTGTAAGCGTATGAATTCCCAATCGCGGCGCCGCTTGAATCACTTTCCGTGCGGATTCGGCGCCGGCGCGGTGACCTGCCGAGCGAGGCAATCCGCGGGAGGTAGCCCAGCGACCGTTGCCGTCGGAAATGATGGCCACGTGTAAGCCGGGATCCGGGATTGGCTTAGGACCTGTCGTGACCAGGTGTTGCGTGGTGAGAGGTTGCATTTTTTGACTTCCTTCTCCGCCGCCGGAAAAGCTTTATAAACTACTCTGCATTACAAAGTGCGTATGCAAAAAAAATTGGCTGCCTCAGCCCTCGCGCGTCGCGCGAATCAACGCCTCCATATGATTCAGATAGCGTTCCAGCGCACGCCGGCCGGAAGCTGCCAGCCGGTACTCTGTCTTGGGAAGGCGTCCGTCAAAGGACTTCGTACAGACGATATAGTCCGCTTCTTCCAGCTTGCGCGCGTGAACACTCAGATTGCCATCGGTGGTCTTTAGCAATGCCTTCAGTTCATTGAATGTCAGCGAACGATTGACGGCCAGCGCGCTGACAATTCCCAGTCGGATGCGCTCGTGAATCAGGCGGTCCAGATCCGGCGGAACGGCTTCGCGCGCAGCACCGCGCACGGCAGCCAGCGAGGCGTCCCGTTCGCGGGTGCGATGCGTGCGATCCTGGTGTGCTGCCGATGACTTCGCCATGCGATTTCTCTATCCCCCGTGATGCCGCGCTATCCAAATGCCGAATCCAATCTGCAAAATCCCGAAGCCCAAAGCCATGAAAACGTCTCCCCAGGCAGCCGGTGCAAACAAGGCCGCGGCTCCGAGGCTCATCAAGCAGAATCCCATGACGGGAACGACGCGCACGGAAAATGCCCCGCCGGTGACGATGGCGGTTCCGTAGAGAAGCAGCCACACACCGGGAAGCGCCGCAATGGCGCCCGCACCAAATAACGCAAAGGTCAGCAATCCGCCGACAACAATGGGCGGGGCGAAGCTTAAGAGGAATTTGCGGCCTGGTCCGGAGAAAAGAGCGGAATTCGCACGGTGGGCTTTGGTCGCGGCCGCGGGAGCGGCAATCGCCACGGCAATAAATGCTTCGACAAGCCATACGACAAGCCAGGCACGAGGCGAAGACTGCCGCGCCGCAACAAGAGCCGCAGCGAGCGCCGTAATCCCCATGGCCACGCCGCCCCACCCAGGCACAGCGGTAAACTCGGCCGCGCTCTCCATCGTTTCGCGAATGTAGCGGAGATGGTCGGCGGCGCGAGCGTCAATGGGGATGGGCTCACGTTTGGAAGAGCGGAGGGGGCCGGTTGCTGCCATTTGATGAAGCTAACAGGGAAAAGTCGGTTTGTCAAGTACTTTATGATATAAAGTCATGGTGCTTCCGGAGACGCTTAGGCGGAGCGCGGATATCGCCCTCGCAAGGCGTTCCAGCGAATTGTGAAAATATCCACAAACATTTTGATGCTGTCCCGAAACATATTCACTTTTGTTGCCGGTGAATGCGCCCACCTTACAGGAATTTCCACTGTCTGCAGTCCGTGGTGACGCGCCAGATAGAGCAGTTCAGGGTCAAACCCAAATCGCTCGATGGTCTGCTGCTCGAAAATGATGCGGCAGCGTTCACGGCGGAAAGCTTTGAACCCGCACTGCGTGTCCACAAAGGGGAGTCGAAGGATTAACCGGACAATGGTGTTGAAAACGATCCCCGCAAACTCGCGGAATCGCGATTCGTGAACGCTGATGAGGTTGCGGTCGATCGCGCGCGAGCCAATCGCCACGTCGTGAGTCTTTAGCCCCTCCAGAAGTTTCGGCGCTTCTTCAATCGGCGCAGAGAGATCGGCGTCGGTGAACAACACAATGCTGCCGTGCGCCTCCTGAATCCCGCGCCGCACGCTGTATCCTTTGCCGCGATTTTCGCCATTGGGTATTACGCGCAGATTTGGCAGAACCTTCCGAAAGGATTCGGCCACTTCCGCTGTCCCGTCTCTAGAGCCGTCGTCCACAACGAGGATTTCCGTGTCCGCGCCCAGAGTAGGCAGGAACGCGGCGATGCGTTCGAGCGTGCCTGGAAGACGAAGTTCCTCGTTGTAGGACGGAATCACAATCGAGAGGCCGGGCGACGAATTCATCGCGTGGGTGGTTCCTTCCAGCCGTGATATCCGACGAGAGGAACGAAGCGGCACCCTTCCAGCACGAGCGTGTGAAATGAATTGCCGCGCCGTTCGATAAGGCGCAACTCCTGGTTCTCGGCATCCCCGACCGGCAAAATCAAGCGTCCGCCTTCCGCCAATTGGGCACGCAACGGCTCAGGCACCGCGGGCGCCGCGGCGGCGACCAGGATGGCGTCAAATGGAGCTAATTCAGACAAGCCCAGAGTGCCATCCCCGCAATGTACATGAACATTCCCATAGCCCAGCTTTTCAAGCCGCGCCGCAGCGGTAGAAGCAAGCTCCGATCGCGATTCCACGCTGAAAACAATTTTCGTAAGCTGCGAAAGAACGGCCGCTTGATACCCGCAGCCTGTCCCAATTTCTAGGACGCGCTCGGTACCTGTCAGGCCGAGCGCGACCGTCATCGCGGCGACAATATAAGGCTGTGAGATCGTTTGTCCTTCACCAATGGGCAAGGGCACATCTTCATAGGACCGGTGACGAAGCTCTTTCGGCACGAACTCATGGCGCGGCACGGCAGCCATTGCGGCAAGTACCCGGGAATCCGTGACTCCACGCCGGCGCAATTGCGTTTCAATCATCTCCGAACGCGGTCCCGCGAATTGGTCTTTGCCCGAAGGCTCTTCGGACCGCTCCGTTGGAGCGTGATCAGAAAACAGTTTCATTTAGGTTCGTGCTCTCTTCCTGGTTCCTACCTTCGAGGCTTCTGGTCACGCCTGCGACAGGGCAGCGGCATGTTTCTCCCACGAACGCGTTTCGAGAATCTCTGCAATCTGCGTAATCGCCAGATCGCACTCTTCCTCAAGGTTATAAAAATGCGGCGACAGCCTTACCCCAGCCTTCGGCCGATAATCAACGAGAATCTCGCGTCCCAGCAGCTCGCGGCAAACTTCGGCGGCATGAGGACAATCGACGGAGACTGTGCCGGCCCTTTCGGACGGATTTTCGGAAGTGTTCACCCGCCATCCATGCGCTTTCGCGCCTTCGAAAATCCGGGCGGTCATGCGCATCGACTTTTCGCGGATCGCTGCGATTCCCACTTGGTTTAGTATGTCGAGTCCTGGCTGGCAAGCGAACAGCGCTGGAATGTGCGGCGTTCCGTTCAAGTAGCGGAAGGAGTCTTCACGCGCATCGATGGAGCCGGTCTCGAACCCAAACGGCCTGCGGTGCGCAATCCAGCCTGTAATCGCGGGCCGCAACTTCGCCCGCAAATCGTCCCGAACGTAGAGATACCCAACACCCGGCCCTCCGCACAGCCATTTCAGGACGCCGCCGACGGCAAAATCCGCTTTCAACGCACGAACATCGACGGGGATCGTGCCGGCGGCCTGGAAGACATCGAGGATTACGTGAGCCCCCACGCGATGAGCCTTTTCGATAATGGCACGCGCATCCACAATGAAAGCGCTTCGAAAAAGTACTTGCGAGATCGGAACCAGCAGCGTGGTCTCATCGATAACTGCAAGAAATTTGTCCAGATCGAACCGCACTGTGTCGTTGCTTGGAACAAGTGCAACGCGCGCGCCGTTGCGCCGCTGCTCGTGATAAAAGTACTGAATCGAAGGAAACTCCAGATCCGTCATGACGACTTTGTTCCGCGGCCCGCGAAAATCGAAGCAGGAGCTGATGACCGCCTGAATCAGCGTTACGTTTTGATGCAGCGAGATTTCTCCCGGTCCCGCGCCGATCAACGGAGCGATTTTGTCGCCCACGCCGACCGCCATATCCCACCAGCCTTCTTCCCACGCGCGCACGCCGCGCTTACCCCAGGAATCGGCGTAGGCATGCATTTCGTCGTAGACTCCGCGCGGCATGGCGCCCAGCGAGTTGCTAATCATGTAGGTCGTGCGGTCCAGTATCGGAAATTCGCCGCGCCACTTAAGAAGTTCATCCATCGCGCAAGGCTCCATCGAGAATCTTCGGATAACGGAACTTTCTCCACACAAGGTAGCACAGCGAAATGAACGCTAGCCAGGGAACTCCAGCGATCAACGTGATTCGCAATCCAGGCACCCACCAGGTCGAAATCAGCACTACAGTAAGGGCAATAAGACCAAACAGGGAGCTCCACGGCCCGCGAGGAGCAATTCGTATCGGCGGTTGCGCTAAGCTCGAGGTGCGCTTGCGAAAAAACAGGTGCGTCACAAAAATCATTTGCCAGACAAAAATCCCGCCAAGAAATGCCGACCCCAGCATGTACACATAGGCCGTTTCATGAAACCAGCGATCCATGAACAGAGCCCCAACCATCCCTGCGCTTGAAACCAGCAAGGCCGCCACCGGTGTCCCCCGTTTGCTCAACCGTCCAAGTGCGGAGGGCGCATAACCGCCCCTTGAAAGTGAAAAAAGCATTCTCGCCATCAAATACAAATTGCAATTCACGCTGGAAAGCGCCGCGGTAAGCACTACGAAATTCATCACTCCCGCGGCGGCAGGAATTCCCACAATTTCAAAAACGCGCACAAACGGACTCTCGCCCAGCCCTACCTGATTCCACGGCACGATCCCGACAACAACCGCCAGCCCGCCCACATAAAACAGTCCCAAACGGCCCAACGTCCAGCGCATAGCTCGTGGAAGCGCCGTCGTCGGATCTTTCGCTTCGCCGGAAGTTACGGCCACGATTTCAATACCAAGAAAGCTGAAAAGCGCCATGGCCACGCCGAGCCCGGCTCCCCGCCAGCCATTCGGCAAAAATCCTCCGTGTGCGAAGTAGTTCTCCGTCCCGATGCGGGGAAATCCAATCCCCAGCAACAATGCCACACCAAGAATCAGGAACACGGTGATCGTCACGACTTTGATCATCGCGAACCAATACTCGAATGCGCCGAAACTCCCAACACTCCGCGCGTTCACATAAACCAGCGCCGCCGAAAACCCTGCAATCCACCACCACGAAGGCACTCCTGGAAACCAGTGCTTGCAATAAATGGATGCCGCCACAACTTCGCTCCCCGTAGCGATCACCTGCCCCAGCCAATACGAATAGCGCATGGCAAAACCCGCCCACGGGTGCACGTACATTTCTGCATACACGCCAAAGGAACCCGCCATCGGATGCGCAACGGTCATTTCACCGAGCGCCCACATCAAGCACAGCGCAATGGTGGCCGCCGCCAGGTAACTGAAAATCACCCCTGGCCCGGCGAGTTGCACGGAAATGGAGCTGCCAAGAAACAACCCGGTTCCAATCGCCCCGCCGATCGCGATCATCGAGAGTTGACGCGGCGTCAAATTTCGCTGCAGCCCCGCTTCTCGGTTGGCGATTTCGGAGTGTTCCGCACTTCCGGAAGACGCGTCACCCGCATCCATTATTTGCGCCATGCCGCGGCATGGTACCAGAAACAAGCATCGGCAGTGACTTCTTCACCTGAACGAAAGTACAGTTAAACCGCAAGCACGCCTGTACCGCGGCCGCCATCCTTGTCAACGACACATTTCCTACAATTTCAGATGTGGCGGAATCTCCTTAATCATTCCGCCGCGGAGGAAGTAACGTCATGAAGGCGGTCATTGCTCTCGTTGTCATTTACGTTGGAACATTCTTCCTGGCCATCCAGGGCTCGTCGCAGAACCCCGTCAGCGCCGCTCCGCAGCAAACCTCTGCCGCGCAAGATCAATCGGCACAGGCAGCGGCTAAACCCATGGACCCCGCGAAGGACGCAGACCTTCGTTCCTTGATGGAGCTGATTGGCGCCCGCGATCAGGTGCAGGACGCCGTGACCACCTCGAGCGAGCAGTACCGCGAAAAACTTCTCGCCTCCGTCCCCAACAGCGACAAAGGACAAGCTTTCGTCAATTCCTTCATCGACAGCTATCAAAAGAAATTCGACGTAGACCAGATGACCGAACAAGTCATCGCCATCTACGACAAGCACTTCACCGACGACGAAATCAAGATCATGCTTCAGTTCTACGGTTCACCGATCGGCCAGAAAGTCGCAGCCGAGCAGCCCAAGATTAACCGCGAAATTCAGGCCGCCAGCAAAGCCACGGGCACCAAGGCCGCGAAAGAAGCTCTCAAGGCCATGAAGGCCCAAAACCCGGAAATCGGCCAGTCAGCACGCCTCACCAATACGCCTCCCCGCTGGCAGCTAGGTGCACGTGGCCAGCAGGGGCAAAGCCAGCAGAACCAGCCGCAGCAAGCCGCCCAACAGCCCGATCCTCCGCAATTCTGAGAAATTGCAGCCATCCGCAACGCCTATTGAAAGTGTTTTTTGATTTTTATGTCGATGCCGAACGTCCCGTTGTAATCCCGCAGCGCCACAATCGAAACATTCCTATCAATATTGTATTCCACCTGGATGACCTGCTCTTGCGTTGACCCCACGTTCGAAACATAGGTAATCGTCAGGTTCCGCGCTACCTGCTGCTCCACCGTCACTCGCGCCGCCGCGTTTTGAGAAGTTCCCGTCGAACCAAGTTCCGTAAGCCCGGGATCGACCCGAAACCGCGTAATCCCGAACAGCCGTTCCAGCCTTCCACCCAGCTGACTGGACACGGCCTCTGAAAGAATCTGCGAAGCCCCGGTCGAAGCGGTCTGGGAATTGCCCGTTCCACCGCCTCGAATACTGGCCTCCGAACTCGTCTGCCCCAGCGCCAGCAACGTGATGATGTCATTCGCGGGAAGCGGCGGATCGGAGCGATAGGCAAGCGTCAGCTTGCTCGCAGGCCCGTTGAAATTCAGTGTGATCTCATATTGTTGAATTGTCGTTGTCGCTTCCACGTTCAGCACGGGGTCAAGCCGGAAAGGATTCGCAAAGTTCATGTCCCCGCGCGTCACTCGATACCGGTCGCCGTGGAACGTCAAGTCGCCCGAAAGAATGTGAATGTGTCCCAGCAAGATGGGGTGCTCCCAGGTTCCCCGCACCCGCAGGTTTGCCTCTGCTTCCAATTCGGCGCCCGGCCATTCCATTCGCGCATCGGGTGTGGAACCGGCCGCGATGTCGAACTGCAAATTCCGCAAAAAAGCCGAACTCGTGGATGGACCTGAAATGCTTCCTTTTGACGATACCAGCATGCTGGCAACATCGACGCCTTGCACCAGGGTCACCCGCTCCATGGTGACTTTCCCGGAAAGCACTCCGGATGTCGGTGTACCGGTCAACCGCAGCGAACCGCCCATCAGCCAGCTCATTCCTTCGGGATACCGAATGCGCACCCGATCGGTTCGCAGGGTTACGTCGTAACGCAGCGGGCTTTCAATGTAATTGATGCCGCCGGTGAGGTACATCGTGCCGCCTCCGGACTCTGCCGTGACGTTTTCAAAGAACAGCCGCGTGGAATCGAATACCAAATCGCCGGTGATGTTGCTCAATCCCGATGGAAAATCGGTCACTCGCGCATAAGCCTTCTCTATATGCACTCTCCCTGTAATGCGCGGCCGCTCGAAGGTGCCCTCAAATGAAGCGTTCATTTGTGCCGGTCCGCTCGCTTCCAATGCCGGGATAAATCCCGTCAGCAGCCGCAAATCAACCGCGCCATTGAGCTTCAGCCCGAGGCTCCCCTTTCCTGCAAACCGCACCGCGCCGGAAACGGCCATATTCGTGTCCGTTCCTTTAAAGGTCGCCTGATCGATTTCCAGGCTCTCTTTCGACGAGCGCAGATGAATCGGCCCCGCGTTTTCCAGCTGTACGTTCGCGTAATTCAGCGCGAGCTTCGCAAACGTAGCCTCGACCACCAGCTTATCCGGCTGTTTCAATTCGCCTGCCACGGAGATATCTCCGTCAGCTACCCCGTGACCATTAAATTGACTCACGTGCAGCGCCGTGAGAAGGAATGGGTCCAGATCGATGTTTGCAATCGTCACCTTTCCCTTCACCGGATATGGATCCTTCAGCCCCAGATTAATCTCTCCGGAGATTCCTCCCGTCGTCATCGCCGATCCCAATTGCAGCTTCGCGTTATTCCCATCCGACGTGAGCGTCCCATCGAAACTTCCAATCACGTCCTTCCCAATTCGAAAATCCACTACTCGAAAGGTCCCCTCGCTTTGCAGCGCCGAAAGAGGGCCACTTGCTTTCAGCCGAAACGTTGTCACTCCTCCAATCGGCAGACGCGTGGATTGCAGTTTCTCCACGTTCTCCAGCGGAAGGGAAGCTCCTACGAGATCCGCCGTCACATTCTTGTCTGCGTAACGATAACCGACCACACCCGTTACAATGCCCGCGCCTCGGCCATTCTCTTTGCCGGGAGCAAACACGCGCAATTCCGCGTCGGCGATCCGCACTTCCTCCTTCGAGAAATTCAGCTGGCCTCGCAGCCGATTGAAGGAAATCCCATAAACTTCGCCCTCGCCTAGATCGAAGAGCCCCGTAATCGCAGGTTCGTTGCGTGTACCGTGCCCGTGCAATTGGCCGCTTAACACTCCATGAACGGGGTAAGAAGTCCCCAGGAGCCGCTGAATGATTTCCACCGAGGTTTTGTCAAAATTCACATCGGCAGTCCACTCGTTGTCCGGCAAAAAGCTCCAGTCATCCAGATCCAGCGATCCTTCGAGGGCCGTTTGCATCGCGCCGAACTTCAGCTGGCCTCGGGCCAACGCCAATTCCTTCGATGAATAGGTGACATCGCCTTCGATCAAATCCAGACCTACCCCGTTGTAGCGAAGGTGATCTCCTTTGACGTGGCCGGCAAACGTCGGATTCCCTGCTCGTCCCGTGATCCTTCCATCCCATTGCGCCCGGCCGGAAAGTTCCCGAATCGCGTCCGGAGAACGCGGCTTGACGCCGCGAATCCCCTCGATAAAATCTTTGTAGGATTCCAGTGCCCCGGTTTCAAAGTGCACGTCCAGCGTGGTGTCCCGCGGCGCAAGAACTCCTGCAATGGTGCCGCGCGACGAAGGAGTCTCGAATTCGCCGGCGCTTATCGCGAACACTCCCGAATTGTAGTTGTAGTGGATCTGCCAGCTCGCCGTGACCGGCAAGTCGCCCGCCGCCAAAGACCCCGAAGGTGTCCACTGCATCTTGCCGCCAATCTCGAAATCGGCGAACGCGTTGTCCCAGGTCTCAACGGTGTCTCCGCTCAGTATCGAATCCCAGTCCAGTTCCTCGATGGGAAACCCGGGGTGTTCAACGGCTCCAAACACCTCCGCAACGTCCATGCCCTCAATATGCGTGTCCGCACGGAACTTCACTCCCGCAAACTGCAGCGTCACTTTGCCTTTCACGCTTCCGCCCAGCCCCTCCGCTACGAAGTCCGGAACCACCAGCCCGGCGTTGTCAATTTTGTAAGTCCCTCGGCTGGCCAGCTGAGCCACGTGAAAAATTACGTAAGTCAGATGAATGTCCCGCCCCGCATAACTCCCTGACCCTTTGTATTGCCCGTCCGCGAAAGTTCCTTCTCCGCGCAAGTCCACGTGTCCGGTCGGCGTCATTGGCGCCCGGAATATTTCCCGAATGTCGCCCAGCTCAACCCAGCCCCGGTAGCGAAACCTCCATTTTGGGTTCACAAAATCTGCCATTTCTGCTTGCGCATCCACGTGCGACCGCCCTGTGCTGACCACTCCCTGATCCAGCGTGAAACCTTCCCTCCAGAGCGTGAATTTTGCGGAAACATTTGCGGAAAATGGCACCATGCGTTGAGCGCTGAATCGCACGCCCTGCCATTCCAGATTGCCGAGATACAGCGTATGGTCGCCGGTGCCACCGGCGTCCACCGCGAGGCTCAAATCCCCGCCTTCCAGCGCCAGGGGCGCTTTCATTTCGTTGTAGAGAATCCACCCGTCCACTATCTGCACTCGGCTCACTCGCAAGGCAAAAAGCGATTCGTGGAGCGGTTTTTGTGAACTGCCGCGATTCACTGGAATCGGCACGTTCGTCGAGCCATTTCGCTCCACGCGGACGTGTATCTCCGGCTTGCGAACCAACAGCTCTTGCAACGACACCTTTCGTCCCCAGAACGAATCGATTTGCAATACCGCCTTTACTTCCTGCGCGGAAAAAAATGGCATCGTCCCCGCTGGTTCGCGCCCATGAATCACAAGTCCCTTTAATGTGATTCGCTTCGAAAGCCAGTGAATGGAAAGACCCTGCAATTCCACGCGGCCGCCCGTGGCACTCTCCAGGCGCAGCACGATCCACCGCCGCAGGATCGGATTTCCCGCGCCGCTTCCGAAGAACCCGATCACGCACAAAATCGCAATGACCGCCAGTACCCACGGCGTGTGGATCACCCAGTTCCAGATGGGGTGCCGCTTCCTGGTCTTCATTTCGGCCCTTCTTCCAAAAACTTTTGCACATGCAAGCGCGCCCGGCTCTCCTTCAGCCAGCGATCCGCTTGCTCATTGATGTCGTTTTGCACCAGCGCTTCCTGGATGATTTCCCGCGAAGCATCCAGCGTCGGGGGCTCTTGCCCGTGCGCTTTCGCCCTGGGCACCACTCCATTTTGATAGAAATCTTCGATAGCCTTCTCATCAATTTGCACCGACGGCCGGAATCTCGAATCCAAGTATTTCGTCAAATAGAGTTGGGAGGCCGCTAACTTTCGCAATTCCGCTTCCGTTAGCCCGCTTTGTTTTCTCCGGGCCTCGTACTCCTCAGGCGAATGGAACGATTTCACGACTCGCGAAACCTCCTCGTCGACTTCCGCGTCGCTCGGCCGCGGAAAACGCGAAAGGTCTGCTTCCGATCTCACGATCCACTGATCGACGAGCCGGTCCACAATCTCGCTCTCGCTTTCGGATTTGCCGTCAATCAGTTCCTGATACTGCTCCAGCTCCTTGACGTCGCTTCGCAAAATGATGTCGTTCTCCACGCGCGCTACGATGCGATCAACAACCTGCTGCCCCATCAGGCGTCCGGTCGCAGCCAGAACAATAAACGCGGTGCAGAACGCGAAAATCCATTTTCCGCGCATTAAAATGTCGACCCCAGGTTGAAGAAGATCTGCAGCCGCGGAAGCTGCGTTCCCTTGAAACACTCCGGCGTCGTGGGAGTCGACGACGTGATGCTCACGCAGGGGACCACGAAGAACGGCCGGTTAATCTGATAACCCAGATCGATCCGTATCGGCCCCACGGGCGTCGCGTAGCGAATGCCAAAGCCAACGGTATGAGCGAAATAGTTCAGTTCGTTCGTGCAGTTGGCCACGCACAGCGTGGGATTCGTTGCGCTGGGGGGTAGTGAGGGATCTTGAAGCACAAACTCCGGCTTCGGCGAGTACGCTCGAAAGGTGATGCGATCAATCCGGCTGTAGACGTTCCCTCCGTCGTAAAATAAAGCCCCGCCCAGCTGCGATCCGACAAACGGCAGGTGCATCGGAAACCGGAATTCCTGGTTGAACACCAGCATCGCCTGGCCACCCACCGGAAATCCCGTACACGGGTCGCGTGGCCCAGCCTGATTTAAGGCAAATCCTCGGAGGGAAGTTCCGCCTCCCGCGAAGAAACGCTCGGGCAGCGGGATGATTTCCGGAGTCGGGCCGCCCGTCGCCGGCGCCGTACACTGATTCGCCGTCGGTTCCGGGAACGTCAGCGATTGTGTACCCGCGAACGGTTTGAGAATCCCGATGCGCACCGATCGCGCAAAGCTGAATCGTCTTTTGATCGGATGGTAGGTCGAATTCTGAAAGAAAAACCGCAGGAAGCTCGCGCTGGAACCAATAGCTGTACTGGCTACGCTGAAGTCCGCGCTATTAAAAGTACCTTTCGTCGCGTCCGCGGGATTATCCCGCCGGTCTCGTATCCATGTCACTCCAAACTCAGACACCAGCGTCGGCTGCTCAAACAGCGGTATCTGCTCCGGAGCTATGTGTTCGTTCAGGTCGGAAACCAGCACTTTGCGAAACGCATATCGGTAGAGGATTGTCGTATACGGAGTCACCTGGTCGGTCAACTGCTCCGAAATTTCATAGCGCACCGCCGTGAACGTATTGATGTCCTGCGATTTCTCGGTGTACGCCGTTGCCTGGGTGCTGAAGTGTGAGTTCCCGAATGTGTCCGGAATCGAATATCCCAGAAGAGCCCGGTCTTCGATCGTGCTTCCTCGCAGTTTCAGCGAGAGGGAATCCGCCCGCCCCGTCAGGTTCACCTTCGTCAGCTCGAAAATTCCCCGAGGTGCAGCTTGCACCTCGCCCCCCACTGGATTTGTAGTGCTCGCCAATCGCTGCACTTCAAATCCTCCGCCGTACGCCATCGTGTACCGCTTGGCTTCCTCTACCAGAACGACGATGTCCTTCTCAGGATCCGACCCGCTCGGATTCTGCGGCTCAATCGTCACGCGATTGAATATCCCGAGGTTGTACAGCCTTCGCTGCGATTCCACCTCGTCTTCTTCCCGCAGCGGCTTGTTGGGCTTGACGCGAATTTCTCGCTGAATCACGTGCGTCCGCGTCCTCCTGTATCCGCTCAGGAGAATTCTTCGCACCCGCGTCTGTGGCCCTTCGGTGATGTGGTAGACCAGTTTCATCGGCGCCGCCTGCGCAATTTCCGGCTTTGACTTCCTCTCTCTTTCTTCTTCTTTCTTCTCGCTTTTTTCCTCTGCCCCCGTCGCGGTCTTCGCCCCTTTTTTTTCGGGCTCTTTCTTGTCCTCCGTAACTCGCTCCGCCGTCGCCGTGAAATTCGCCTCTGGGAAACCTTCATTGAAATACAACGCAAGAATATTGTCCCGGTCCGTCGCCACGTTGAACTCAGAGTACGGCTGCCCAGGACCTGATCCGACTACGCCCAATAGCTCTTCTTCCTTGAAGGCATGAAGCCCATCCAGCGCCAATGACGCCACTCGCGTCTGCGCTCCCTCTTCGATCACGAATCGCACATACACGTCCCCGTTCTTGCCTTTATAGTTGTCCAGAACCTGCCCATCCACCTTGGCATCCAGAAAACCGTTCGTGTCATACAGGCTTCGCATGGAGTCCGCGTCCGATTCCACGAGTCTTCGGCTGAACCTTCCCCTCGAACCGAATGCCGCCCCGTAAATTTGCAATCTGCTGCGCAGCAACTCCGAAAGAAAGTAATGATTGCCGGTAATTTCAATTCCTACGATGCTGTGCCGGTCGCCCCGTTCGATGTGGTACGTGATTACCTCTTCGGTCGTCTTCGTTTCCTGCTCTTTGCCCTGCACTTCTTTCGTTTCCGTTGTGTAATTTACCTGCGCGTCAAAGTATCCCAGGCGCTCCAGCCGCTCGCGAAGATTGCGCTTTCCCTCTTCCAGAAGGTCCGCGTCCACCGCTCCTTCCTGATAAATGGGGATCAGCCTCTTCAAATCCCCCTTGGAAAACTTCGCCCCCGTAACCGCCACTTCCACCTGCGGCCCTTCCGTCACCTCCAGCACCAACGGAATGGTATTCTTTTCCGCGTTGTACTCTCCGCGCCGCACCGTGGCCCGCGCGCTCAGGCGTCCCTTCTTAACCAGGAATTTTCGAATCCGATCCGTTCCATGTTGAATGCGGTCTGTTGTCACCGCCTGTCCCACTTTCATTCTCAGCCGCGAAAGAATTTCTATATCCTTATAGGCAGTCCCATTTTGGAGTTGCACCGACTCCACCCGCGCCCGCGGTCCCGGTTTTACGTGGACGATCACATCCATCTGGTGCGTCTCAGGGTAGGGCACGTTCTCCGACGATACCTGTGCGGTGTAAAGCCCCTCTTCCTTCAACACATCGCGCAGCCGATCCAGCCCTTCCTTCACCTCTTCCTGACGGAAAGGATGTCCCAGCGAAAGCTGCACGGCCGCGACGGCGGAAGAATCGCTAGGTGGCGCTGTCAGCCCCTGGATCAGCACCTGATTAAAGAAAAGATTCTCGCGCACCACGAAATCGAGCCGCACCCCGCTTCCTACCGGCGTTACAACTGCCTTCAAGTCCGCGTAGTCCCCGGTTCCATAAAGTGCGCGGATGCTCCCCGCGACCTCCTCGCGATCCAGCGGTTTTCCAATTTCAACCGCAATTCCGCGAGGCGATTCAGCCAAAACGCGACCGCTTTCCGTAACAATCCGGACCGCCACAACCGGCCCCTCTGCCGCGGCAATCTGGGTGTCTCCCGCTGCCTGTGCTTGACCATAACTCTTCGCCGCCACGAACAGCAGCGCTAAGACGGCAATCCGCCGAAACCCCTTGCCCCAGCTCAATTTCATGCCCACATTCGCTCAGACGAAGCGTAGCACAAGGGCGTTGCCCGTCCCGCTATCTCTAGCGTTATGATGAACCAAGAGGGACAATGACTTTCGCCGCACACACGGGTCCGCGCTTGCTCGATTCTCTTCAGGAAAAGTACTCGCGCCAGATACTCTTCGCGGGCATCGGCGAAGAAGGTCAGCAGCGCCTGCTCGCCTCAAGCGCCGTCATCGTCGGTTGCGGTGCCATCGGTGCCGCCGCCGCAGGGCTGCTCGTACGCGCCGGCGTCGGTCGCGTCAGGATTCTCGACCGCGACTTTGTCGAATCTTCCAACCTGCAGCGCCAATCCCTCTTCGATGAAGACGACGCCCGCTCCGCCATCCCCAAAGCCGTTGCCGCCGAGCGCAAGCTCCGCTCCATCAACTCCAGCGGCGCCGTCGAAGGCCTGGTCTCCGACTTAAACCCGCGCAATGCCGAGGAGTTGCTCACCGGTTTCGACCTGATCCTCGATGGCACCGACAATTTTGAGACCCGCTTCCTTATCAACGACTTCGCCGTCCACGCCGCCCGCCCCTGGATTTACGCGGCCGCCGTCGCTAGCTATGGCGTAACCATGACTATCCGCCCCGGCCTGACTCCTTGCCTCGCCTGCCTCCTCGAATCCTCTTCCAACGGCCACGGCCTCGAAGACACCTGCGACACCATCGGTGTCCTCGGCCCCATCGTCAATCTAATCGCCTCGCTCGAAGTCGCCGAAGCCCTCAAACTCCTCTCCGGACGCTCAGACGCTCTCCACAACCGTCTAATCTCCTCCGACGTCTGGACCGGCCACTTCCAATCCGTCCGCGTCGCCCAAAACCCCTCCTGCCGCGCCTGCGTCCGCCGCGAATTCTCCTATCTCGAGGGACAAGTCCAGCCCCACATCACCCTCTGCGGCCGCGATTCTGTTCAAATCCACGAGCGCAACCGTTCCCTGGACCTCAGCGCCTTGCGAAACAAGCTCGCCCCAACCGTCTCCGACGTCCGCTGCAACGAATTCCTCCTCTGCTTCCGCGCTGACATCTATCAAATGACCGTCTTCGCCGACGGCCGCGCCATCCTCAAAGGCACAAAAGACCCCGCCGTAGCGCGCTCGCTCTACGCCCGCTACATCGGCTCTTGATTGCTCATTTCCGTAAATGGGTCTACAAATGGGGTCTACAAATGAACGTTCTTTAATGGAAGCAATCTCAAAGATGGGAACCACATTTTCGGCGGCGCGGCGCTACGTACACCCACGACTCACTTCTTCATCAGCGATGCTGCCCGGTCCGCCCAAACGAACTCCGCATATTTGCCCGGTCCAGATTCTCCCGCAGGTTCATCAACGTCAAAAACGTGCTCAAAATCCGCGCCTTCAAGTCATCCGTCAGGTGCAATCCGCTGGTCGCCACCCGTGCCAGTCGCTCCCCGCTCTCCGTAATAAACCTCATGATCTCGCGTTGCCGTTCGTGCGGCGCATTCCCCAACGCCGTCTCCCGCCGCATCTCCGCGCAACTTCCCTCAATCGAGAGCGTAAAGTGCAACACGCAAACTTGCAGCTCGGCCAACGCCGGCGGCGTTTCGTTTTTGCATCCCGTCACTTTGCAGGGTGTGGCCATTTTTCCGCGTTCTGCGGCTGACAAACTAGGTAAACACCCCTAGCCCTGAAAATCCAGTGTCCTTCCTCAAAATGGTGCGAATCCTGCATGACCCCTTTCCGCACCCCATTTCCCCCCTCGCCACTATGTCTCGGCCCGCAAAAGAAAAAACTTCCTGCCATGCAAAAAAAGATTGTATAAAAATGCAGTGCTCTGTATATTTGCATTTGTCATGAGCGTCGGCAAAACTTTCCGTCACGGCCAGATTCTCCGCCTCGTCAGCGGCCAGCCTATCTCCAATCAGGAAGATCTCCGCCGCCGTCTCGCTCAGCAGAAGATGCGCGTTACCCAGGCCACTCTTTCTCGCGACCTTCAGGAACTGAAGCTCGTCAAGACCCAGGAAGGCTACAAGCCCGCCACCATTCTTCCCGAGGACAACGGCGCGCTTCCTCTGCCTCCTCTGACTCGCGCCCTTCGCGAATTTCTTCTGGACATCCGTCCCGCGGAAAATTTGCTCGTTCTTAAAACGCCTCCCAGCGGCGCTCAGCCCCTCGCCGCCGCCGTGGACGGCTCGAAATTCCCGGAAATCGCCGGCACCATCGCGGGCGACGACACCGTTCTCATCATCACTCCCAATAAGAAGACGCGTGAGTCGCTCCAAAAAAAGATCGAATCGTTGGTGAAATGAAAGACCCTCGCCAAGTCGCCGTCGTAGGTGTCACCGGATATACCGGTCTTGAGCTCGCCGGCATACTTCTGCGCCATCCCGCCGTTTCCTCCACCACCTTTTACGTGCGCGACACCCATGGTGCCCACTGCATCACCGAACTTTTCCCCCAATTCCGCCACCGCGGACAAGCTCCTCTCCGCCCCCTTGCTCTTGACGCCATCATTTCCTCCAACGCGGGCACCGCTTTCCTGGCCACACCTCATGAAGTCTCCGCCGAACTCGCCCCCGCCCTTCTCGAGGCCGGCCTCCGCGTCATTGACCTGAGCGGCGCCTTCCGTTTCCGCTCGCCCGAAACCTTCACCTCCTGGTACAAACTCCCGACGCCCCACGCCGATTATCTCGGCGAAGCCGTCTACGGCCTGCCGGAACTCTACTCCGAAGAAATCGCCAAAGCCCGCTTGGTCGCCAATCCCGGCTGCTACGCCACCAGCGTCGTCCTCGCTCTCCGCCCTCTCACCGAAGCCGGCTGGATTTCCCCCGATCAGAACGTCATCTGCGATTGCAAGTCCGGCGCGAGCGGCGCTGGCAAGGATCCCCGCCGCGACTTGCATTTCGTCGAAGTCGACGAAAATTTCAAGGCCTACAATCTTTTTTCGCACCGCCACACGCCCGAAATTCTGGACCACACGGGCCTGGCCGAGTCCCAGGTCGTTTTCTCCACCCATCTGCTGCCCCTCGCGCGCGGTATTCTCTCAACGATCTACGTCACGCTCTCGGCGCAGCAGTCCCCGGAAGCGATCGAATCTCTCTATCGCCAGTTCTACGCCGGCCGCCCCATGGTCCGCATCTGGCCGGCGGGCTCGCTTCCGGAGCTCCAGCACGTCGCCCACACCAACTTCTGCGACATCGGTTTTGCTCTGGATAAATCCGGTCAACGCTTAATCGTCGTCTCTTGCCTGGACAATTTGGGCAAAGGCGCCGCAGGCCAGGCCGTGCAAAATTTCAACCACATTTTGGGCATCGAGGAGAAGACAGCACTTCAATGAAAACCGTAATCAAGTTCGCTGGTGCTTTGCTGGAAGATGCCGATACGACTCGCTCGCTGGCTCGCCAGGTCGCGGCCCTCGCTCTCGAGGGCCATGAAATCCTCGTCGTCCATGGCGGCGGCCACGCTTTCACCCAGGCCCTCAAGCGCATGGGCATCGAAAGCAAGTTCGTCTCCGGCCTCCGCGTCACCGACCGCGAAACACGCGACGCCGCGATCATGGTCTTCGCCGGCCTTCTGAACAAGCGCCTCGCTGCGGCCATCTCCGCCGAAGGCTATCCGGCCATCGGCATTTCCGCCGCTGACGCTCACGCTTTCCTCGCCGAGCCCATGACCCACGACGAAGTCCAGGGCAGCCTCGGTTTCGTCGGCTATCTTACTGGCCTTAACAACGCTTTCATCGAATCGCTCTGGCGCGAACGCCTGATTCCCGTCACCCCGTGCCTCGGCCTCGGCGCGGACAATGAGCTTTACAACATCAACGCCGATCACATGGCCGCCGCCTGCGCCGAATTTCTCGACGCCGACCAATTGATCTATCTCACCGATGTCGCCGGCGTTCTCGACGGAGAAAAAGTCCTTTCCGCCATCACTTGCGAAGAAATCGAGCGCCTCGTACAGTCCCGTGTCGTCTCGGGCGGCATGATTCTCAAGCTCGAAGCCGCCAAGCGCGCTCTCGAAGGCGGCGTCCGCGAAGTCCGCATTGTCGGGGGCACAGCGCCTGACGCTCTTCTCCTGGCCTCTCATCCGGCCGATAAAGCCATCTCCGAGCACACCATCACGATTCCCGGCACGCGCGTTCTTCGCGAGTCTTACCCCACGGCCGAAGCCGCTCTTTCGGTGGCGTAATGCACAAAACGAAGAACCCAAAAATGAAGAACATAAAGAAGATGGCCTCCGCTGCCGGGTCAGCGAAAAAAGCCGCGCCTCGTGCACCTAAAACCGAAGCGATTTTGCGCGACGCGGACAAGTTTCTTCTGCCCACCTACAAGCGCCAGCCCATCGTCTTCACCCACGGTCGCGGCTGTTACGTCTACGATTCCCGCGGCAAAAAATATTTGGATTTCCTGGGCGGTATCGCCGTCAACGCTCTCGGCCACGCTCATCCCCGCATCGTCAAAGTCATCCGTCGCGAATCCGCGCGCGCCATTCATCTCTCCAATCTTTTTCACAATTCGTTTCAAGGGCCGCTCGCCCGGACGCTCGCCGAGTGGTCCGGCATGGACCGCGTCTTCTTCTCGAATAGCGGCGCCGAAGCCATCGAGGGCGCTCTTAAACTCGCCCGCCTCCACGGCCGCGCGTCCACCGACGCTCCCGCTTCGCCAGCCCGGAAGTACCGGATTCTCGCTCTCGACAACTCTTTCCACGGCCGCACGTTTGGCGCGGTAAGCGTCACCTCCACGGAAAAGTATCGCCTCCCCTTCGCGCCTCTCGTTCCCGGCGTCGAATTCGTCCGTTTTAACGACGTCGCCGATCTCGAATCCAAGTTCGACGACACGGTTTGCGCCATCCTCCTCGAAACCATTCAGGGAGAAGGCGGCATCTATCCTGTCAGCGAGGAATTCTGGAATCGCGCGCGTTCTCTCGCCACAAAACACGGCGCTCTTCTCATCGCCGACGAAATTCAGTGCGGCCTGGGACGCACCGGCCGCTACTTCGCCTATCAAAAGTTTCCATCGAAACCCGACATGGTTGTCGTGGCCAAGCCCCTCGCCGCCGGTCTCCCACTTGGCGCCATTCTGACAACCGAAGCTGTTGCACAGCGCATTGCTCCCGGCTTGCACGGCACCACGTTCGGCGGCGGTCCGCTCGCCTGCGCTACCGCTCTCGAATTCCTCAACATCGTGGATAGCGAAAACCTCCTCGCCAACATCCGCGCCCGCGCGGAAGAACTGCACGACGGCCTCGTAGACCTGGCCACAAAATTCGATTTCATCCGCGAAATTCGCGGCGAAGGCCTCATGATCGGCGTCGAACTTTCCATCGACGGCGCTCCCTTCGTCTCGCAAGCCTTGGACCGCGGGCTTCTTATCAATTGCACGCATGACCATACTCTGCGCCTGCTTCCGCCTTTTATCCTCAGCCGCGCGCAAGTTCGCCAGTTTCTGCGCCTCTTTGAGAAAATTCTTGCGACAACACCACAAAAGGCCGTCGTCGCGGATCCGGCAAAGACCGTGTCTGCCTCGCAGCCTGCCCTCGTCGCAGCAAGGTAAACTATGACAACATCTGCTCTCGTCACACCCATTTCTTTGTCCAATGACCTGCTCACCGGAGCGGAATGGACTCCCGCGCACACGCTCGATCTGCTCCAACTCTCCGCCGAAATCAAAGCCCGTCCCGGCCGTTATGCCTCTTCTCTGACCGGCAGATTCATCGCCCTCATTTTCGAAAAGCCCTCGCTCCGCACTCGCGTCACCTTTGACGTCGGCATCCAGAGCATGGGCGGCTCCGTCGTTTTTCTCGACCACACGCAAGCTTCCGCCTCGCTCGGCGCGCGCGAATCCATCGCCGATGTCGCCCGCAACCTCGATCGCTGGGTTCATGGCATCGTCGCCCGCGTCTACAAACAGAAAGTCCTCGAAGAAATGGCCGCCAGCGCCACCATCCCGGTCATCAACGCGCTCTCCGACAAATTCCATCCCTGCCAGGCGCTGGCCGATTTCTTCACCCTCGAAGAAAAATTTGGCTCGCTCCGCGGCTTCAAACTCGCTTACGTCGGCGACGGAAATAACGTCTGCCACTCGCTCATGTATCTCGCTGCGCGCCTCGGCGTTCATCTGCGTATCGCCACGCCGCACGACTATAAACCGGAGCCGGAAGTTGTCGCCGATTCGAAGCGCGTCGCCAAAGAAACGAAAGCCAAAATCGAGCTGATGACCGACCCCCAGGAAGCCGTTGCCGGCGCCCAGGGCGTCTACACCGACGCTTGGACCAGCATGGGCTTCGAGTCCGAAGGCGCGGTTCGCAGCGCCGTCTTCGCGCCCTATCAAGTGAACCATGAACTGATGGCCCTGGCCGATCCCAACGCCGTCTTCATGCACTGTCTTCCGGCCCACCGCGGCCTCGAAGTCACGCCCGAAGTCCTCGACGGCCCCCAATCGGTCGTTCTGGACCAATCCGAAAATCGCATGTACGTGCAGAAAGCCATCCTGCACACGCTTTTCTGATATGGAGTGCGGCAGCTCTGCTGCCGCTTGTATTCAAAGTGTAGGGGCGCGCTTCAGCGCGTCCCTTTAATCACTACCGGGTTTCTAGAAAAGCGGTGATTGGCACCGTGACCGATTCTCTGGTTTTTAGCTGTCAGCTGTGAACTGTCGACTATCAACTTCTTAAAGGAGCGGTAAGCAATCGTGAGCAAGCAACAATTACCCAAACCGAAAAAAGTCGTACTCGCCTATTCCGGAGGTCTCGATACCTCCATCATCATCCCTTGGCTGAAAGAGAACTATCAGTGCGAAGTCATCGCCGTCATCGGCGACGTCGGCCAGCAGGAAGACCTCGAAGCCGCTCGCAAAAAAGCCTTGGCCACCGGCGCTTCCACCGCCACCATCGAAGACCTCCGCGAAGAATTCGTCCGCGACTACGTCTGGCCCACACTCCGCGCGGGTGCTATCTACGAGCACACCTATCTTCTCGGCACGTCCATGGCCCGGCCGGTAATCGCCAAGCGCCAGGCTGAAATCGCCCTCAAACTAGGCGCCGACGGCCTCTCCCACGGCTGCACCGGCAAAGGCAACGACCAGGTCCGCTTTGAGCTTGCCTACAAAGCCATCGCTCCGAACGTCCAGATCATCGCCCCATGGCGCGAATGGGACATCGATTCCCGCGAAGACGCCATCGCCTACGCCCAAAAACATAACGTCCCCGTAGAGCAAAGCAAAAAGAACATCTACAGCCGCGACCGCAACATCTGGCACCTCAGCCACGAAGGCGGCGAACTCGAAGATCCCGCCAACGCTCCCAATGAAGCCATGTGGCAGTGGGTCGTCTCCCCAGAAAATGCTCCCGACAAAGCCGAAGAAGTCGAAATCGGTTTTGAGTCCGGCACGCCCGTCTCCGTCAACGGCCAGAAACTCGGCCCTGTGGATCTTCTCAACAAACTCAACGAAATCGCCGCAAAGCACGGCGTCGGCCGCACCGATCTCGTCGAAAATCGTCTCGTCGGCATGAAATCCCGCGGCGCCTACGAAACTCCCGGTGGCACTCTACTAATCAAAGCGCACCAGGAACTCGAGCGCCTCACCGTCGATCGCGAAACCGCGCACTTCCAGCAAGCACTCTCGAACCGCTACGCCGAACTCGTCTACAACGGCGTGTGGTTCTCCACCATCCGCGAATCGCTCGACGGCTTCTTCAACGTCGCGCAACGCTTCGTAACCGGCTCCGTCGGCCTCAAACTTTGGAAAGGCACGCTCAACGTCACCAGCCGCAAATCCCCCTTCTCCCTCTACCGCGCCGACCTGGCCAGCTTCACCATGGGCCGTTATAACCCAAAGGACGCCGAAGGCTTCATCAATCTCTTTGCTTTGCCGGTAACGGTCCGCCCCAAAGCCAAAGCCGAAGGCGGACACGACTAAAAAATACTGTTGCCCGCAAGGTCTCTGTAGGGGCGCGCTTCAACGCGTCCCCTTCAGCACCTCCGAAGCCACAACCAAGACTAATCAACGGGACAACCCGAATGCCGAAATCTAAACCCCAATCCAAACGCCCAGCCGGCGCCACAGCAAAGTCGGCGCGCAGCGCCGCGAGCAAATTAGCTACGCCGAAGACCGCCATGCCCTCTTCCTCAACGCCTCGCAAAGACGACCGCCTCTGGGGAGGCCGCTTCGAACGCGAACCTGACGCTCACTTCGACCAGTTCCAGCGCTCCTTCTCCTTCGATCGCCGTCTTCTCCCGTACGAAATCAGGGTAGATCGCGCCTGGGCCAAAGCTCTCGAACCCATCGGCGTCTTCACCGCCACAGAAGTACGACAAACGCTAGCCGCCCTGGACAAAATCTCCGACCGCACAAAAACCGATCCCGCCTGGATCGATTCCTTCGGCGCAAACGCCGAAGACGTTCACCATTTCGTCGAAAAAGCCCTCGTCGAAGAACTAGGTCCGTTAGGCTGGAAACTCCACACCGGCCGCAGCCGCAACGAACTGATCGCCACGGACTTTCGCCTCTTCATCAAAGACGCCGCCGCCGAAATCCAGCACGGCCTGAAAAACCTTCTCAACACGCTCCTCATGCAAGCCAAGGCAAAGCTCGGTGTCCCCATGGCCGGCATGACCCACATGCAGCACGCGCAGCCCATCCTTCTCTCCCATTTCCTCCTCGCCCACGCCGAAGCTTTTTCTCGCGACCTCACGCGCCTGCAAAGCGCCGCTGCTTCCGCCGACGCATGCCCCATGGGCTCCGGCGCGCTCGCCGGCAATTCTTTCGGCATCGACCGCAACTCCATCGCCCGCGAACTCGGCTTCTCCAAAATCACCGCCAACAGCCTCGACGCCGTCAGCGACCGCGACTTCGCCCTCGACTATCTCTTCGCGCTCACCGGCATCGCCACGCACCTCTCGCGCCTCGCCGAAGATTTTGTCCTCTTCTCCTCCCAGGAATTTTCTTACGTCATTCTTCCTGACGAATACTCCACCGGCAGCAGTCTCATGCCACAAAAGAAAAATCCCGACTCCTGGGAACTGATCCGCGGAAAATCCGGTCGCATCACAGGTGCACTCGTCGCCCTGCTCACCACGCTGAAAGGCCTTCCCACGAGTTATCAGCGCGACTTACAAGAAGACAAAGAAGCCCTCTTCGCCGCGCACGATCAAGTAGACGACATGATTCTTGTTGCCACGGGCGCTTTAATAGGAACAACTTTTCGCGACGACCGCCTCTGCTGCGCCGCTTCCAATCCACTCCTCTTCGCCACCGAAGGTGCCGACTATCTTGTGCACAAAGGCGTCCCTTTCCGCCAGGCACACGACCTCATCGGAAAAATTCTCCGCGAAGCGGAAAAACAGGGAATCGCCTGGACGCAGCTTTCCCTCGAAGACCTAAAGAAAATCTCTCCGTCATTCGAATCGGACTTCATCGGCAGCATCTCTACCGAAACCGCCATCGCCACAAAAAACGTCCCCGGCGGCACGGCCCCCGAATCCGTCCGCGCCGCCATCACAATTTTGCAAAACCGCTTAGACCAACTCACAACCCAATCAGGAGCCAAGCCATGAACGCTACCGTCACGAAGGCAACTAAGTCTCACTCGTCCCGCGCCACTCGTCACGCGCCACTTCTTCAACAGAACGAAAATCACGTAATTCGCGTCAACCATCTTCCCGCGCTGTTCCTCGCCATCCCTGCGGAGGATCGGAGGTCCCTTCCGGGAGCGGCGCGCTAACCGCCCGGACACTCCGTCCATGCAACACGCTCTCTCCGAAGCCTCTCTCCCCCGCGGATTTCGCTTCGCCGCGACCGCCTGCGGCTTGAAGAAAACCGGCGCGCTCGATCTCGCCATCATTGCAAGCGACGTCCCCGCTTCGGCCGCCGCCGTCTTCACGCAAAATCTCGTCGTCGCCGCTCCCGTCACCATCTCCAAGCAGCATCTGCATGCCTCCAAAGGCCGCATGCGCGCCGCCATCGTAAACGCAGGCAACGCCAACTGCGCCACGGGCGCCGCCGGTCACCTCGCAGCGCAACGGACCGTCGCCGAAACCGCCAGGCGCCTCGCCTGCACTCCAAACGAAATCATCGTCTGCTCCACCGGCGTCATCGGCGTCCCCATGGCCGTCGAAAAAATCCTCCGCGCCCTCCCCAAGCTCACCAGCAACCGGCGTCCCTCGGCGCGTTCCTTCGCCGAACTCTCCCTCGCCATTTGCACCACGGACACGCGCCCAAAAACCGCCGCCGCCGCTTTCAAAATGTCCGGTAAACGCATTCACATGGTCGGCTGCGCCAAAGGCGCCGGCATGATTCATCCGAATCTCGCCACAACGCTGGCCTTCGTCGTCACCGATGCCAATATCGCCCCAGCGCTCCTCCAGAAAACTCTTCGCGATGTCGCCGGCCGCACCTTCAATTCCATCAGCGTCGACGGCGACTCCTCCACCAACGATACTCTCGCCGTTTTCGCCAACGGCGCCGCCGCAGCTCCAGCGATCCGCCCCAACACCGCAGCCCATCGTGCCTTCTCCGCAGCCCTCGAAGAAGTCTGCCAATCCCTTGCACTCCAGATCGTCGCCGACGGCGAAGGCGCCCAGCGCGTCATCGAAATCGAAGTCCGCGGCGCAACAACCGAAGCCGCCGCCAAAAAAATCGCCGAAACCATCGCCACCTCTCCCCTGGTTAAGACCGCTTTCGCCGGCGGCGACCCCAACTGGGGCCGCGTTTTCGCCGCCGCTGGCCGCTCCGGCGTCCACTTCGATCCCGCCAAAGTCGAAATCACCATGGCGGGCGTCCCCGTCCTTCGCAAAGGCCAGCCCCTCGACTTCAACGAGCGCGCTGCCAGCAACCGCCTCTTAGCCGATCACATCGCCATCGTTCTCCATCTCCACGCAGGCGCCGCAAGCGCGCGTTACTGGACCTGTGACTTGACCGCGGAGTACGTCCGTATCAATGCCAGCTACCGCACCTGACCGCGCGACGCAAGTCAGTGAGATCCGCTGTGGGCGGTGCTTGCCCCTCCAACGACGCATGCCCTGGCTCCTGGCCGGCTATTCCAAGGAACTCGACGCCCTCTGGCAAAAAGAAAAACCAAAGTTCTTCGCCCTCGCGGAGCAGCGCCGCGAAACTCTCCCCCGCTGGCTGAGACTCGCGGCAGAACTCTTTGTTGTCGGTAAGAATCCAAAAATGAACCGAGTATTCCATTTGCCGGCAAGGATTCAAGAACCGGGTGGAACCCGCCGGGTTTAAGTATTCACTCCGGCCGGTCAAAGACAGACCCGCAAGGAAGATGCCTCAAATGGTAGAACGAGGGCGGTTTTCCGACGGCCAAACGCGTACCATTTGATTCCCGCAAGCAGCCAATAGGTGACGGGCATGGAACGGATTCCCGCCGGCAATCCTGTCAAGGGCGTTGGGCGCCTTCCCGCCGCAAATTTCTCAGCAAGACCGGAATTCCTGAGAGCACTATTTCGCGATTCTTCCCAAGATGGAACGCCGCTGTCCGCGCGGCCGGACTAGAGCCGAATACGCGAAACCAGCGGCATGAGGATCGTGAGCTACTGGAGGATTGGGGCCAAGCGGCTCGCAAAAATCATAAAATCCCTACCCGTCGCACTTATCGCCTCTCGGGAGACTTCGACCAACGCACCCTCGCGCGGCGTTTCGGGCGCTGGTCGGAGGTCCGGGAGGCGTTTCGCAGCTTCGCTGAGGGTAAACGGGAATGGGCGGATGTGCTGGCCCTCCTGCCGCCTCGCGCGTACACGCCCCGGACACGACTGGCAGCAAGCTCTGGGCCTGGGCGTTCCTTTTCTTTTCGCTCGCGGAAGCCGGCGCCATCCAGCAAGAATTCCTGTCTTCCCGCCAAAATCCGCCACCCGCACCTGCGCGGCCGTCCCACCTATGGCGAGCCAATGGACTTCCGCGGCCTGCGCCACGAGCCCGTCAACGAGCAAGGCGTCGTGCTGCTCTTCGGCATGGTCGCCAAAGAACTCGGCTATATCGTCGAAGCCGTGCAATCCGGCCTTCCCGACTGCGAGGCCAAGCGCCAGATCGCTCCGCAGCGCTGGCAGCGCGTCCACCTGGAGTTTGAATTCGAGAGCCGCAATTACCGCGAACACGGCCATCCTCTCGATGGCTGCGACGTCATCGTCTGGTGGCGCCACAACTGGCCCGACCACCCACCGCAACGAGAAATCCTCGAACTCTCTTCCCTGCTGCCGTCTCTTCCCATTCCGGCTTGCCAGAGGACAGGAAGCAAGGGATAATTAGCAGGTAAGGAATATCGTAATAAGTAAGGACGCGACATTGCAGCATTCCACGGTAACAAGCAAGGGGCAGACGACCATCCCGGGAAAGGTTCGCAAGGCCTTGCGCATCAAGCCCGGCGATAGGCTCGAATACGCCGTGGAAGGCGACCATGCCACCATCCGTGTGCACCCGGGCACCCGTTCGCTCAAAGGCTCGCTTTCCAGCGACAAAGGCAAAGGAATGACCTTCGCTCAAATCCGCGAGGCGGCCGCCAAAGCCGCCCGCAAGCGTGGGGGCACTCGGTGAGCAAACGAAGGCTCATCGACACCAACCTCATCGTCCGTTATCTGGTCCACGACCAGGAAAAGCACGCCAAAGCCGCGGAGAAGCTCTTCGACGCCTGCGACGGCGGCGAACTCCTCATTGTCGTTTTGCCCGTTGTTCTCGCGGAGTGCGTGTTTCTCTTGGATTCCTTCTATGGCCGCACGCGCGCGGATATCTCCTCGGCACTAAGCACACTCATTTCCAGCCCTGGCGTTGAGATCAGCGACGCCACAGTTCATCTGGACGCTTTGAAACGCTATCGGCAAACCAAAATCCATTTCGTGGATTGCCTCATCGCCGCAACCGCCGCGGCCCAAAATACCCCCGTGGCCACCTTCGATCAGGACTTCCGAAAGTTCCCCGACATACGCGTCGAAAACCAGTAGAGGCCCCAAACCAACCGGTCGGCCGGACAAACCGGGCACCCGTGTGTACTTCGCGCTCCCGCAATCGCGCTACGATAAAGCAAAGGTCTACGGCCGCAGGAGGCTATCGTGGCGAGCAAACGTCTTTGCATTTTTCTATCCTTGCTTTTCGTCGCTCTCCCCCTCATTGGACGTGTTCTCGCCGCTCCGAACGATGAAGAGAACGTGCGCACGACCGTGGCCGGCTTTTCGCAAAGCTGGAACCAGCACGATATGGAAGCGTTCGGCAAGCTCTTTGCCCCCGACGCCGAATTTGTCAATGTGGCAGGAGACCGCTGGAAGGGCCGGGAAGACATCCAGGCGCAGCATGCCTATTCACACGGCACCATCCCTGCGGATACCAAAGGGTTTGAGGCGTTGCACATGTACCACGGGATATTCCGAACCAGTACGCTACGGTTTACGGAGCTAGATGTGCGATTCCTACGAAAGGATGTAGCAGTAGCTCACGCGAGTTGGGAATTGCTCGGAGACTCTCGCTCACCGAATCCACGCCATGGCATCTTCATGTTTGTGCTGAGCCGCGACCATAGCGGCTGGTTCATCGCCGCCGCTCAGAACACTGAGATCAACCGCACCGTCAAGTAAGGCTTTCCTGTAGGGGCGCTTTAGCGCGTCCCTGGCAGCCGATCTAAGAAGTTGCGCTCGTCTCGCGGCAGATCAGATTCCTAAAGCGATCAGGACTTCCGTAAGTTTGCCGACATCCACGTCGAAAATCAGTAGCCGGTAGAATTAACTCGCCTTCTTCCCTACATCCTGCAGCATGGCTTCTCGCAAGAGTGCATTCGCCCGTGTCTGGTAGCCCTTGCCTCTCCTCCTCAGCCACGCCACCACGTCCGCGTCCAGCCGCAGAGGCGCAAACCATCGAACGAGCACTCGACGCCATCCTTGCGGAACACAAACGCAACCAACTCGTCGCCGAAGCGAATGAACGCTTCGTGTCCAGCGGAATCACCGTCAAGGACGTCTTCCGCAAGATGGCAAAATAGATGGGCCCGGTTCTCCCGCCGCAACCTGGCGGGTGGTTCAGAGGGGTGTTGGGCGGCGATTTTCCTCCGGCTTTGCCGAACTTATATGGTATAACTGTTATACCTCATGCGATTCCACTTCGATGAGCGAAAGAGCCGCAGTCTTCGCCGCAATCCAAAACGTGGAATCGGTTTTGAGGAAGTACAGGAGCTCTTCTTTCATCCCTACTACGCCGATCAGCGCTCCGATTTTCCCGTGCAGCATCGCGCCATCGGTTGGGTCGGCGATCGCCTGTATTCGGTCATTTTTGAAATCCGCGAAGACGCCGAAGGGCATCTCGTGACTCTCTGGAAAGCCACTCTGGCAGAACGGAAACTCTATGAGGAAAACGCATTCTAGAAAAAAACCACCCTCAGCGGAAGCCATCGCCCGCATTGCCGACCGCGGCAAGGACGTTTCGCGCTTTTTCACCAACTCTGGCAAGATGATGAAGCCCATCCAGCGCGTCAACGTCGATTTCACCGCTGCCATGCTCGAAGAATTGGAAAACGCCGCCAAAGAACTTAACATCAGCCGCCAGGCCGTCATCAAAACCTTAATTCGCCAGGCCCTCGACCAGCGCCACCTCGCCCGCTCTTCCCGCCGTCGCTAGAGAACCTGAATAGGAACCAGCGCCTCGCCACTTCCCCTCCATTTACGAATTGCTCGCAATTTCAATCGCCACACCTGCCGCGCAGAGCGGGCATTCCTCGGGCGTCCACACGTGGTGAGGCCTCTGTTGCAGAAGTTCGAGCGCGACGTGGTTTTCAGCCGCAAATTTGCCAATGGAATCGCCAACGCCGAGCAGCGCTCCGATAGCGACGACTTCTGCCCCAACGCATTGTAAATCGCGCAACGCTCCGCGCACGGCCGAACCAGCGCTGATCACGTCATTCACGATCGCCACGCGCTGGCCTCTCACCGCGCCGTGCAACGCCTTCGGAAGACGATACGAAACCGGGAACAAACCTTCGCGGGAAGGGTTCGCGAACCTTTCGGCGTACACAAAATCGCAGTCAAGCTCGAGCGAGACCAGTAGAGCAATGTACGCGCCTTCTACCAACGGCCCGCACACCATCTGCACTTCATATTTTCTAAGCGCCGCGGTCAGCCGCACCACAAACGGCTGCATCTCGCGAGGCCGCAGGCACAACGCTTCCAACGGAAGCCACAAATCCCCATGATGCCCCGACTCCAGCTGGAAATGTCCCCGGCGTCCTTCGACGAGGGGCAGAACATCTTCTTTCATGCAATCCAACCTGCTTTGAATTTTCAAAGCCAATTTTCAAAGCGGAAAAACGGCCGCCCCGTTTATCTTCCCAATGCCAGTTGGCTGGGGTGCCCCAGGTGCCGGTGTTGCACCTGGGTCTTTGCCACTCTCCTACTCCCATTTCCAATCCGCGAATTGTTCCCGCAGCGCGGTTTTCCTGAATTTGCCGACCGACGTGCGGGGAATAGACTCGACAAAAACGAATGCGTCCGGAAGTTGCCATTTCGCAAACGATTTGGCGAGAAAGGCGCGCAGTTCTTCCGGTGTGGCTGCAGCCCCCTCTTTCAGGACAACCGCAGCTAAAGGGCGCTCCTGCCACTTCGGATGCGGCACACCGACCACCGCGGCTTCCTTTACAGCCGGATGCCCCATCAGCGTATTTTCGATGTCCACCGAGCTGATCCACTCGCCGCCAGACTTCACCAGATCCTTCGCCCGGTCGACAATTTTGATAAACCCTTCGTCATCGATCGTGGCCACGTCGCCCGTCTTGAACCAGCCGTCCTCCGTCCAGCGATGCGCCTGGTCCGGAGAATTGTAGTAGCTGGAGGCGACCCACGGCCCTCGCACTTCAAGCTCGCCCGCGGAAATGCCGTCTCGCGGAGCCTCAACCGATATTTCGTCCGGGCCTTCCGGACGCGTGACTCGCAGCTCAACAAACGGGCAAGGCCAACCTTGTTTTGTGCGCACCTCGTATTGCTCGTTGGGAGTCCAGTCGCGCATGTGGGTTTTGAGTTTGCCGACGGTGGCGACCGGAGTCGTTTCCGTCATGCCCCAGAGGTGCAGAATGTGTAGGTTGTGCCTGTCGAGTGCGCGGATCAGCCGCTCCGGCGGTGCAGATCCGCCCACGACGAGGCGGACGGGCCAGTCAAATTTCCAGCGGCCGGGGTTTTTCTCGAGCGCGGCCAGGACGCTGAGCCAAACCGTGGGAACGCCGCAGGCGATCGTAACGTGCTCTTGGCCGATCAGGTCGAGCACGCTTTCCGGGTCGACGTTTGGCCCGGGCAGAATCAGTCTTGCGCCCGCCATGGTGCAGGAATAGGGCAGGCCCCAGGCATTCGCATGGAACATGGGAGCCACAGGAAGAACCGTGTCGTGATGGCTCACGGCGAAGCAATCTACGCCCAATTCTGCGAACGAGTGCAAGACCAACGCGCGATGCGAGTAAACAACGCCTTTCGACGTACCCGTGGTCCCGGAGGTGTAGCACATGGCAGCGCCGTCGTTCTCCTCGATGGCCGGGTATTGAAAATCGTCGCTGGCTTCGGTCAGAAGTTCTTCGTAGCGCAAAAAATCCTCAGGCATAGACATGCGCTCGCCGCAATAAGGAACGACGATGACGCGTTCGAACGAGACATGCGGACTGAATTTCTCGAAGGTCGGAAGCAGCACGTCGTCGATGACCAGAAAGCGGTCGCCCGCGTGGTTTACGATGGCCGCAATCTCGTGCGGATGCAGCCGCAAATTCAGCGTGTGCAGAATTCCGCCCGCGCAGGGCACTCCAAAAAATGCTTCGAGGTGCCCCGAATGATTCCACATCATCGAAGCCACTCGGTCGCCGGGCCGCAAGCCCAGTTTGGTAAGCGCATCCGCCAACCGTCGGGCGCGCTGATAAAAATCTCCATACGTCGTTCGAACGATCGAGCGATCCGGCTTTCGCGAAACGATCTCGACGCGCCGGAACAATTTGTCCGACCGCTCCAGAATTGCTGGAAGCGTCAGCGGAAAATCCATCATCGTGCCGCGCATAGTGTTTTCCTGACGAACTCCAAATCGGCGGCATCCTATCACCATTCGAACGCCGCCGTTGTATTTTGCCAGCTCCTGTTCCTGCAAAATGAGAATGTCCTGTTTGTACTGCCAACCTAATACGCTCATTTTTTTAGCCGCTCGAATCGCTTCACCGGAGGCTGAGACCCACAGCCTTGCTTCCGACTATTTCCGGTTGCAAATGCAGTTAATTTTCGAGACCATGCCTCTGACCGCTGAAGCGCCGGTCTCGCCCCCGCGGTGGCTCGGCTTCCCTGGCTGCCCGTGTTCGAATGCGTTCTTCAGCGCGCTCCGCGACTCTTACTTGGGTTCCGGGCAGAAGGAGTGGGCAGGTGAAGAAGCTCTATATCGGAAATCTTCCGTTTTCCGCGACGGAAGATCAGCTTCAGGAATGGTTCGCGCAAGTCGGTGTTACTCCCTCAGGCGTCAATCTCATTCGTGACCGTTTCACGGGACAATCCCGCGGTTTTGCCTTCGTCGAAGTTCAAAATGACGAAGACGCCGATCGCGCCATCAACTCCTTGAACGGCCAAAATTTCGGCGGACGGAACCTGGTCGTTAACGAAGCTCGTCCCCAAGCGGAACGCGGAGGGGGAGGCGGGCGCGGCTCCGGCGGCGGTGGAGGCTACGGAGGCGGGCGCGGCGGCCACGGCGGGGGAGGTGGTGGGCGTGGCGGGCACGGAGGCGGGGGAGGACGCGGCGGGGATCGGGGTGACCGGGGAGATCGCGGTAACCGCTGGTAAATAGGGATTTTGCGATTCGAAACAGTGTTCTTGTGACTCGATACTGAGTTTTGATTCGAAGCGCGTGTTGTTGGATTTGGAGCTGAGTTGGGTGATTCGAAACGGTGTTCTTGTGACTCGATACTGAGTTGTCATTCGAAGCGGGTTTTGCGATTTGGAGTTGAGTTGGGCGATTCGAAGCTGGCATCTTGATTCGAAACTGAGATGTTTTGGTTTGGAAGGTGCGCTCTGGTTGATCAGGGTGCGGGTTATTTCTTCTTCAAAAGTCCCCAGTGCGGTTCTGTGTCGATTTGCAGGTGGTTTTCTGCAACGTTTGCGTCCTGATTCCGTCTATTAGATTGAGTGTGATTGGCGGCGACTTAGGTGCCAGTTGGCATAGTGTTCGGGCGTTGGGAGAGGCCTTTCGAAGCGACGCTGGCCTGGGTTTGCGATTGCGTATCGTATCCCGGACATTACGGCGTTCGAATGGCCGGCGGGCACCAGTTGGATTTATGCACAGTTTGCTATTTGGACTTGCGAAACAAATCGGCTGGTAACGTGTTTGAAACAATGGGCAAGGAAAATGTGGCGCAGCCCGGAATGTGAAGTATCTTGAGCGCCTGGCAGCCCGCCTCCCGAGGGAGGCTTCGGTGAAATATGGGGCCCCAGGTGAGACGCGCGATGCCTGTAAAAATCGAGTCGAACCTTCTGGACGCTTCGAGCATCCAAGGGGAGATTGAGGACGTATTAAAGATTACGATGACCACGTGGCACAAACGCGATTGGCAGCAATTTTACGAGTTGGCGCGCCGTCCCTGGCAGCGCCACCGCCCGCCGCGACCGGTGTATCCGACGGGGATCAATCGAGTGTTGCCTGCGCAAGGTTTCAGCCTGTCTGAATTAGATGATGCTGGGGTTGATCTCGATCAGGCCGAGCGGCTGGGGCTTCCAGTGGATGCGGGCCGCATTGGGGCGTATGGTCCCAACGTTACCGTGTTGCGTGACTTTGTGCGTTCTTCCCGTCAACCACGCTGAACGAAATTCGTTTTCGTAAATCTTCGACTAACAAGAGCTACGTATCCGTGTGTAACTGCAGTGGCAATACCGCTTGGGAACACTTCGGCTGCGACCGTGTCTTGTTGCGCGTTGGGCGTCGCTGAAGTCCAAGACGAGGAAAAACCTGGGCTGAAAGAGTTAGAGTCAAAATCCCCACCCTTACAAACCAACGGTGGGGCACCCGCTTAACGCGTAACCAGGATATGGGAATCTCCCGGCACATTTCCCGTTCCAGCGTCACGACAGCCCAATAAGACGTATGACCAATCCAGCTACAGCGGACTTACCATCACCAATGGCATCGGCCGCCGCACCGGCATGACCGACCAGGCCGGCTCCGAAGCCTGGTCGTACGATCCCATGGGCCGGCCACTAACCGTCAAGCGAACCACCAACGGCCTTACTGAGAGCTTCGTATACTCGTATAATCTCGACGGCTCGCCTTACCAGCTGACCTACCCCGGTCAGTCCTCACCCGTGACGTACACTCCGGGCGGCGCTGGCCGTCAGTTGCAATTGGTCTCCGGCGGCGGCACCTACATTTCCGCCAACGCTCACTACGCCCCGAATGGTGACCTATGCTATCGGCAAGACGACTGGGATGGCTCCTGGACCACCACGAAAACCTTTAACAATCGGTTCCAGCCGGCCACCATTCAATCCGTACAGCAATTTTCGGGTACCCCGCCGCCCGTCTGCGGCATTTCTCAGATTTACTCCGGCGGCTGCTGCTCCAGCGTCCTCGACCTTTCCTACAGTTTCACGGACGCAAGCGGGCACAACAACGGCAACGTCCAGCGCATCAGCAACAATCTCAATTCGCAGCGCACGGAACTTTTCAGCTATGACACTTTGAACCGGCTCTCGACTGCCGAAACCTCCTCCACCTACGCCACCAGCCCCGCGAACTGCTGGGGCGAGCAGTACACGTATGACGCGTGGGGAAATCTTTCCGGCATTAGCGGAGCTTCGAGCGCTTACAATGGCTGCACTCAGGAAAGCCTGAGCATGTCGCCCACCACCAAGAACCAGTTGCAGGACACGAATAGCGACTTCGTCTACGATTCTGCCGGCAATCTTACCCAGCCTGGCCCCTCCGGGGGCACCTACGTTTTTGACGCCGAGAATCACCTCACGTCCGCTGGCGGCGTGACCTACACCTACGACGGCGACGGCAATCGCGTCATGAAATCCAACGGCACCATCTACTGGTACGGTGCGAATAGCGCTTCGCTCGTTGAAACAGACCTGACGGGAGATATTCTGCGCTGGTATTATTTCTTCAATGGCCAGCGCGTGGCGCGCCAGTTGTACACCAACGAAGTCGGCTTCTATATGACCGATCATCTCGGTAACGTCCGCTACCTCGGCGGCTCAGCCAACGGCTACAGCATCGACTACTATCCCTTCGGCGGCATAATCGTCAATTCCGACATCGGCGACGACCGTTACCAATTCACCGGCAAAGAACGCGACAGCGAGTCCGGCCTCGATAACTTTGGAGCTCGTTACGACAGTTCCTCGCTTGGTAGGTTCATGACGCCGGACTCGACAGCGTATGTGAAGCCGATAAATCCCCAGAGCTGGAACTTGTATGCTTACGCCCGAAACAACCCTCTACTCTATGTCGATCCAACGGGAAACACGGTTTCGTTGGCGAATTGCCAAGATAAAAATAAGTGCGTTCAGGTTTTAACCAACGCCGCGCAATTACCCAAGGGAGTTACTGCTGAGGTTGACAAGAAGGGGAATCTGGTTCTTAAAGGGGACCTAAGCCAAATCAAGGGCGGGAACGCCGCCAGGCTATTGCAACTCGTCAATTCCGACAAAACAGCCAATTTCTGGATTGGAGATAAGGCCCCAGGACTCAGTTCCAACACTCAACCTGTGGGCGGAGGGCTAAGCGGCACTACGACTCAGGGGTACAACCAATACTTTGCGGTGGTGCAAGCCGACCCGTCCAAAGTGGATTCGGGAGATCTTGGCGGCGTGTTCCTTAATCCCGATGGGAGCACAACTGCTGGGACTATCCCCGGAGCGGATATTGACGAAGCAGCGGCTCACGAACTTTTAGGCCACGTGTGGGCCGACCTGATAGGTGGTGAGAGCGCAGGGACGCAAGGCAACCTGAAAGAAGCTCTCATCGCAGAAGACCGAGTGCGAAACACCGATCCGTCCAGAGGCCTTAAGATCAGACACCAGGACAGCCCCCAATTAATTAAGACAACAGATTTGCCTCGAATCACCAATCCAGGGAGCCAACCATGAAATCCACGCTTCTTGGTTCTCGCCCGTTTGTCAGGCTGCTGCTACTGGCAAACGGCGTCTTTTGGGTAGTATTCGCTATCAACTTTCTCGCGAACAGCCACACTTATAGACCGCATCCTCCCAAGTTCGAAGAACAGTCCCCGCTATACGCTTATTACGGCCGTGCTCTTTCGGCTGAGCAGTACATGACTCCTCTTCTGCGAGCCACTCGGCTCTTTCAGTGGCCCAGTTTCCTGGCGGCTAGGCCCTATTTCTGGTACTTCGACAGCCACGGCATCGACGGCGAGCGGCTTTATGGCGGAATCTCCGTCACAGGGTATTACCTCATCATCGCGTGCGTGATTTCTTTTCTGCAGTGGTATCTAGCCGGTTTACTCATCGATTTCCTTAGGAGACGCCTGAGCACCAGCCCGAACCGGACTTCAGGCAATCCCGGCCACGCTTACGATGCGCGGCAATGATCAAGAGCTATCAGTACGATGCTGTGCCTCGCAAATTCACCGGCAAAGAGAGAGATTCTGAGAGTGGGAACGACTACTTTGGAGCGAGACACTACTCCAGTTCGTTCGGACGATTCATGCAGCCAGATCCTTCGCCAATGGGTATCGCGATGGCAGATCCACAGTCATGGAACTTGTACAGTTACGTTCGCAACCGCCCAACGCGCTCCGTTGACGTTGGAGGCAATTGGGCCACAGACATTCACGCGCAGATCGTCACGTATGCTTTGCAGGGCTACGTATCGGCAGGGGAGCTTGCTGAACTCGTTCACCGCCAGTACGTCATGGACAGCGACCAAGCCACGGACCACCAATACATGCATGCAATGAGCAACGGCAGCGCAAATCAATCCGCGCAAGACGCGAGCAACTTGATGTGGAATTTCGTCGCTCAAAACCTGGACGATGCGAAAGCCAATGTGGTCGGCGGCGAATTCACAACCCTCGCCTTAGTTCGCCTTGGGGATGCGATACACACGGTCGAGGACTACACGTCTCCCGTGCACACATCTAGTGGTCAGCCCCTCCCATGGTACGGGTTCGGAGTAACGCACCTAATCGGAGACTTCCATCATTGGGAAGGCGAGAATTCGCCTAGCCGAGACTGGTCCGCCATCGGAACCGCTATTCGCTTGACGATGGCCGCGTTCATGCAAGCAAATCCCGAACAGGCGGCAAAGCACGGGCTAACGGAGTCAACCTTTAACAAGGAAGCTAACCAAAGGATTGAGCAGTATGTTAATTCGTTCTTCGCTCTGCCCAACACTGGAATAAGCACTGAGGGTCAGCGGGACGCTGCGCGACAATGCGCGCTCGGCAATCCCGCAGCTTGTGATCACTGACAACCGCGAAGGGAGTTCGAAATGACAAAGAGCCCACAGCTTCGACGAATGTTGGTAGCTCTGTGGATTTCTATTGCCATAAACGGCGTATTGATAACATGGGGCGCATCAACGAACCCGGAGCACCACCCACCTTCACGAACGACGAGAATACTAGAAGCAATGGGGAAACCGTCTAGTGCCTTTGTCGATTGGCTTGTGCCGGTCGGACATGATGCAGCCCACTTCCTCGGCGGAATGGCGGTGTCAATCGTAACGTCCATTATCTTCTATGGTGTCATTGCCTGGATCATTCTCGCGGTTTGGGCGCGAGCTCATCGGGAGGGCCCAGATCAGAGCGGTTCGCTCCCGATTTCCAGATGACTCTAGCGACCAGGGGAAACAAATTCACCGGCAAAGAACGCGATAGCGAGTCGGGCCTTGATAATTTTGGACTTAGGTACCTGACCAGCAGCATGGGTAGGTTCATGTCGCCTGATCCGGGGAACATCAGTGGCCTCTTGCATCAGGACGATCCGCAAAGCTGGAATGCGTATTCGTACGTGCGAAACAACCCGATCAACCTGACCGATGAGAACGGCGACACCTATCACGTCTGTGTCAACGGCGAGAACAACCAGCAACAATGCACGGACGTTTCGGACGAACAATTCGCGCAACTCCAAAAAGACCCAGGAGCCGGAATTTCGCTGAGGAACGGTGATGTCTATGCCAACGGCTCCAAGGTAGGAAGCTATAACCAAACGGACGTTGATCTCCCTCCCGGCGCTGCGGAGACGCTCAGCCTGGCCGGGAACATGGCCGCTCCAGGAGTGAACTTCGCAGCAAACGGACTGCGGATGTTCGGCTACGCCGTGGCCGCGCCACTGATGGTAGCTGCGGAGTGCGGTGCTGGCGCTGAGTCCTGCACGAAGGGCAACGTTGCGATGGCGATCCTTCCTGAGGTTGCGGCCTTACGTGAAGGAGGAATAGTTCTTAAAGAAGCAGCCGCAGCTGGAAAGGGCGCAGAGAAAATTCGAAAGTTGGGCGGTGCTGTGCAGGCTGCTAAAGATTTCGAGGGCCTGCAAGGCGCTGAGAAAGTGTACGGAACCACGAGAGTAAAAACGCTATCGGACGGCACGAAGGCAGTCCTTTATAACAGCACGTCTGAAGGAGTTACGATAGCAATACAGGAGGGAGGCCGAACGGTTACGAAATTCAGGTACTAAGCCATGTGCGCCGATCACTCTCGAACGAGGTCGAAAGGAGAAGCTTTGACGCTGGGAGAGGAAGAAATTATTTCGCTCCTGAATCGGGCGGAGTATCTCTCGTTGCGCCACATCTCCGAGCCCGAGGAAAACTCTCTCCTCCTTGTTGTGGAAGAGGAGATAGCAGACCACACAGAGACCGTATCGAATCCAGACCCGGCTAGCCCGTTGGCTGAAATTCGCAAAGGCGCTTCGCCGATCAAGGCAGTCGAGGGATGCAGAACCTTCGAGCTAAAGTGGAGCCGCTACATCGCATATCTCGTCACCGAAGAAATCGTGGGTTCAGGCGGCAGCCGTGAGGATGAGGTTTATACTGGCAACTTGCTACGGGTGTACACCAAATCGCATTTTCTCGACCACCTGGCCCGCGACACGGGCGGCCACTTCGAGCCGATCCTGCATTACAAGGTGATCTGCCAGAACCATCTCATCGACGTGGCATCCTACAGCCCGCCGGACGTTCGGCTCTTGAGCACGGAGAGCGGCGGGACAAAGGTCAGACCCAACTAGCCGCCGATCCGCACCCGGTTAACGTGCAGCGCTGGGGAGCGCCGGGATGACGGTGCCTGCGGCACCGGGATGGCCTATGACACGTCACCCCAAGTTGGGCGCTGTAGAGCGCCGGA
>Ga0181537_10000099_pt1 | contig 73608 bp, 58 predicted proteins | sample PEATcosm2014_Bin_39_FD_119765 | JGI IMG/M metagenome (GOLD analysis project Ga0181537, IMG submission 119765) | Peatland microbial communities from MTU Mesocosm Facility, Houghton, MI, USA - PEATcosm2014_Bin23_10_metaG | ecosystem: Environmental > Terrestrial > Soil > Wetlands > Peat | place... | reverse complement strand
GGCGTCATCTTCGCTCTCTATAAAGACTCCTCCGGCGGAGCACCTCTCTGGCAGGAAGTGCAGAGCGTCACCCTCGACGCCGCCGGACACTACACCGCCTTCCTCGGCTCCCACAGCGCCACTGGAATCCCCGTCGATCTCTTCGCCACCGGCGAGGCCCACTGGCTCGCCGTCCAGCCTCAGGGCCAGCCTGAGCAGCCCCGCGTCCTCCTCGTCAGCGTCCCCTACGCCCTCAAGGCCTCGGATGCAGAAACCCTCGGCGGTCTCCCCGCTTCGGCCTTCCTCCGCGCCAACGCCACCGCACCGAACTCTTACATCAGCCCCACCGCCGTCAACAGCGCCGCCAACTGCATCGCCACCGCTGCCATCGTCGCCAGCGGAGCCAGCGCCGGATACCTCCCGGTCTTCACCGATGCCAGCGGCGACCTCGGCAACTCCTCCTTCTTCCAAGCCTCCAACGGATACGTTGGCATCGGCACCACCACTCCGGCCTTCAACCTCAACGTCATCTCGCAGGCCGACCCCGCCGCCATCGCAGTCGAAGGCTATGGCAACGTCGGCGTCAACTTCATCGGACGCCGCGCCAACGGCACTCTGTCTGCTCCCACCGCCCTCACCACCAATGCCAACATCATGGCCATGCAGGGCCGCGGCTACTACTCCAATGCCAGTGGAAGCGTCCAGGGCTTCACCTCCGGCAGCCGCGCTTACATGAAGTTTTTCGCCGCTGAGAACTGGACTGACACCGCCCAGGGAAGCTACATCACACTGGCCACCGTGCAGAAGGGCACGATTCCCGTTGGAGGTCCCACCAGCGGCACAGCCACCGAGCGCGTCCGCATCACCGACGTCGGATGGGTCGGCATCGGAACCTCCACCCCCGCCGCCATGCTCGAAGTCAACGGCCCCGTGCAATTTGATGGCCTCGTAAACTTCGCCTCCGGTCAAACCCTCCCCGGCACCGTCACCACCATCTCTTCGGACGGCTCCATCACCGTCACCGGCACTCCTGCCGCGCCCAGCCTCGCCGTCAACACCGGCAACATTCAACATCGCGTCACCGGAGCCTGCCCCTCTGGTCAGGCGCTCACCTCGGTCAATCCCGATGGCTCCGTCAACTGTGCCGTCACCGCCAGCGGACCCGGCAGCGCTCCCCAGTTCCTCACCCTCCCCACCATTCCCTTGGTGAGCGGCGTTGCCGGTTATGTTGTTACGCGCATCGTGCCGGACCAGCCCATCGCGGTCACCAAGGTTGATCTCACTGCCAACACTCTTGGCTCCGGCACATGCATCCCGGCCATCCTCCGCGTTGGCAACGGCACATCTTACGAAGATGTTCCCGTCGTCGTTAGCACTTCTTCCTATGACACCGCCGATCACGCCCTGGTATTCCCCGCCGGAACCACCGTCAGCGTAACTCTTGCCCAGGTAGGAACCTGCCTCTCCGGCGCGCTGCCCCAGAACCTCGTCGGATCGGTCCGCTACCGTGCGGCCAACTCCAGCGAGTCTACGGTCTGTCCCTCCGGACTCACTCTGTCCAACGGCTCCTGCGTTGACACCAACGACGATCTGCAAAACTGCGGCGGCGCTGGAGCTGCCTGCAACTTCCCCAACGGAACCCCTGCCTGTTTCACTGGCGCCTGCGGAGGTTTCTGCAACGCTGGCTACGGCAACTGCGACGGCAACAACGCCAACGGTTGTGAAACCAACCTCACCAACAGTCTCGCCAACTGCGGCGCCTGCGGATTTGTCTGTTCCACGCTCAACGCCACGCCATCGTGCGTGGCTGGCTCCTGCGCTATCTCCAGTTGCAACGTTGGCTACGGAGACTGTGACGGCAACGCCGCCAACGGCTGCGAAACCAGCCTCACCAATAGCGTCGCCAACTGCGGCGCTTGCGGCCATGCCTGCGCCCTTCCAAATGCCACCCCCGCCTGCAACAGCGGAGCCTGTGCCATCTCCAGTTGCAATGTCGGTTACGCCGATTGCAACATGAATGCTGCGGATGGATGCGAGGTCAACCTTTCGAGCGACGTCAACAACTGCGGAAGATGCGGAACCGTCTGTCCCTCTGGCTCAACCTGCAGCAGTGGCACCTGCTCCTGCACCGTCAATTGCGGCACGGGGGCTTCCTGCGCCAGTGGAACTTCTTGCGCCAGCGGAGTCTGCACCGGTGGTCATTGCGCCGCCGCCACCTGCTCCGACGGCGTTAAGAACGGTAACGAAACCGGCATCGATTGCGGTGGCGGAACCTGTCCCGCCTGCGCCACCGGAGTAGCCTGCCTGGTGCCCTCGGACTGCATCAACAAAGTCTGCACGCTGAACGTCTGTGCCGCTGCCACCTGTTCTGACCTCGTGCAGAACGGCAATGAGACTGACGTTGATTGCGGCGGCGGAACCTGCGCTGCCTGCGCCAACGGGAAGGCCTGCCGCATCGGCTCAGACTGTGCCAGCAAGGTCTGTAGCGGCGGCGTCTGCCTCGTGCCTACCTGCTCCGACGGCATCAAGAACGGATCTGAGACCGGCATCGATTGCGGTGGCGGAACCTGTCCCGCCTGCGCAACCGGAGTAGCCTGCAACGTCAACTCGGACTGTGTCAGCGGCGATGCCTGCGTCGCCGGAGTCTGCACCGTGCTGCAAGCGCAGGGCACCGCCTGTACTCTCTCCTCCCAGTGCCTCACCGGGAGTTGCGCCGACGGATTCTGTTGCAATACCGCCTGCACGGCAACCTGCACGGCGTGCAGCGCAGCCCTCACCAGCTCAGCCAACGGAACCTGCGGCGAGATTCGCGCCGGAACCAATCCCAAGCTTCAATGCACCTCGCCGCAAACCTGTAATGGCGCCGGCGCGTGCCAGTAGTAGAAAGACCAGTGGTGATTGACTCGCCATCTTTTTGGGGGACCATGTTGAAGATTCGTACATCGTCGCTAGCCGTGCTGTTGATTCTCGCCTCATCGCTTTCCGCGCACGCGCAGTCCGCTGCCGGCCTCAAGGCCGCGCCCCCCAAGCCGGCCCAGGGAATCACCCAGCAGCAGGCCGACGCCATCCTCGACGAGCTGCGCCAGATCCGCCAGTTGCTCGAAGCAAAGCCCGAGGGCGGAGCCATCGCCAACGAACTGCGCCTCCTCCGTCAGACCATGGAGAAGCAGCAATCAGCCGCCGCTGCGCCCGCTCCTCCGCCCGCCCCCGCGGCCCCGCAGAACGCCCGCGTCAACATCTCCGGACTCGTCGTCCTCGGCCGCCAGGACGCGCCTCTCACAATGGTCGAGTTTTCCGATTACCAATGCGCCTTCTGCCGCGCATTCCACAGTGACACCTTCAACGAACTCAAGAAGAACTGGATCGACACCGGAAAGTTGCGCTTCATCTCCTGGGATCTTCCCCTCGAATTTCACAGCAACGCCGCCAGGGCCGCGCAGGCCGCACGCTGCGCCGGCGACCAGAATAAGTTCTGGGAGATGCGCAGCCTCCTCATCGCCAACGCCACCAAGCTGGAGTCCGAAGCCGTCCTCGGGTACGCCCAGCAGTTGCCGCAACTGGATCTCCAGCGCTTCAGAGCCTGTGTTCAGGCCGACCGCTACTCCGCCGATATTGCAACTGCCGCCGCCGGTGCCAAGTCCCAGGGAATCTCCGGCACCCCTACCTTCCTCATCGGCAAAACCAACGGAGATCTCGTGGACGGGCAGCTTCTTGTCGGTGCCCAGCCCTTCGCCGTCTTTGACAAGCAGTTGAAGGAGCAGCTTCCCCGGTAGCCGCTCCCGCGCTGCCCCGCTGCTCCGCTGGCAACCGTGTAGTTTCTTCTTAGCGCGCGTTAATTTAGACGCGCGGCGTCCCTCCTCGTCTTGACACCGGAGTTCCTGCCCTCTAGGCTTTTCCTACTAGACAAGTTTAGGTAACTACCCCGGCCACCCAACCGGAGCCCCGCTTCACCAAACCCAAGCACTGCAACCTGACACTGCTACCTGGTATGTGGAGGATGAATGTTCCAAAATCGCGCAGATGTATACGTGCCCCGTTCTTTCGTGCGTCAGCTCTTGACCGCGCTCCTCGGCCTTTTGATTTTGACTGCCCCGCTTTGCGCTCAAAGCACAGTCCCCGTGCCGCAATTGGTCAAGTTCACTGGAACCATCTCCGGCGCTCCTGCGGGAACCGTCGGCGTCATCTTCGCCCTCTATAAGGATTCCACCGGAGGCGCCCCGCTCTGGCAGGAAGTCCAGAACGTCACCATTGACACCGCCGGCCGCTACACGGCCTTCCTCGGCTCACGCAGCGCCACTGGTATTCCCCTTAGCGTCTTCGCCAGCGGTGAGGCCCACTGGCTTGCCGTTCAGCCACAGGGACAGGCCGAGCAGGCGCGCGTCCTCCTCGTCAGCGTCCCCTACGCCATCAAGGCCTCTGATGCGGAGACCCTCGGCGGCCTGCCCGCCTCGGCCTTCCTTCGCGCCGACGCCGTCTCGGCGTCCACGGCTACCATCAACTCCTCTGTCGTAAACAGTGCCGCCAGCAAGATCGCCGCTTCCGCAGCGATTGCCGCTGGTAGCCAGACCCCCACGGGTTCCGTCTCCGGATACCTTCCGCAGTTCACGGACGCCTACTCAGACATCGCCAACTCGTCGTTCTATCAGTCGCCCACTAGCGGCTACATCGGCCTTGGCACCGCCAATCCCCAGTTCTCTCTGGACGTCATCTCGGTCACGGATCCCGCGGCGATTGCCGTCGAAGGCTACGGCCCCGTGGGCGTCAACTTCATCGGACGCCGCGCCCGCGGAACCCAGTCCGCACCCTCCGCCGTGCAGACCGATGACAACCTCATGGCCATGCAGGGCCGCGGATTCGGCGCAACCACCTTCTCGCCCTCCAGCCGCGCTTACATGAAGTTCTTCGCCGCTGAGAACTGGACCGACTCCGCCCAGGGAACCTACATCACCCTCGCCACCACCCAGATCGGAACTTCACCCCAGGGTGCTCCGGCCCCCGAGCGCGTCCGCATCACCGATGCGGGCCTGGTCGGAATCGGAACCCCCGCGCCAACCTCGCAGCTTACCGTCTTCGGCAACATTGAGATCGGCCCGCCCAGCGCCACTCCCGCCAGCGGCGTCAAGTTCGCCGACGGCACCACCCAGTACACCGCCCAGCTCGTAGGTCCAGCCGGGGTGCAAGGTCCTGCCGGTCCGGTTGGAGCGCAGGGTCCGCAGGGCATCGCCGGTCCCGCGGGTCCGCAGGGTTCCGTTGGAGCGCAAGGTCCTGCTGGCCCAGTCGGCCCCCAGGGTACGGTCGGAGCAACCGGTGCCCAGGGCCCCGTGGGTGCAACCGGCCCACAAGGTCCTACCGGAGCCACTGGTCCTCAGGGGCTCACCGGTGCAACTGGTCCCGCGGGTCCGCAAGGTCCCGCCGGCGCTGGCATCGTCAAGGACGGCAACGGAAACTCACTCGGTAGCCTCATCGGAATCAATGGAACCGACGTCACCATCTACACGAACGGTTACTTCATCACCGTCGGCGTCACCGGTCAGTTCGCGGTCTCGCAGATCTGGTGGACCAGCGGAACCTGCGGCGGAACCGGATATTTGAATGACGGTGCCGGGCAGATTTCCACCAACTTCCCCACCACCTATCGCAAGTCCGTCGTCTTTTCCGCGCAGGCAAACTCGCTCATGATTCCGGCCGGCACGGGAGTCGTCGTCCCCGCGACAAATGCTTCTCTCAGCAGCCTCGAACAGGCCGGATACGGACAGCCGGACTTTACATACGCCGATGGCGTCTCCAACTGCCAGCCACAGAGCACTTCCACCCAGAGCGGATGGCAGTTGACGACGTTTAACGCCGCCACAACACTCGGCTGGACCATCATCGGCGGAAATCCCATCTCCGTTGCCGGCCCCCTGCAACTTCCCGGCACGCCTGACAACTAACCCTCGACACTGAGACGCTACCGCTTCTGAACCACGCAGAATGAAAAAGAGAGGGCCGGTGGAATTCCACCGGCCCTCTTCATTCTCGTCCACTCACAGCTCACAGCACACAACCCATAGCAGGCTTGGTGCCCCATATCTGCCTTCCTTTGGCAGATGTGGGTCTGTTGCCTTTGCCTTTGCTGTTGTCCTTGCCTTTGCTGTTGTCCTTGCCTTTGCTGTTGTCCTTGCCTTTGCTGTTGTCCTTGCCTTTGCTCTTGCTCTTGCTTTGGTCTGCGTTCTTAACCTGCGAAACCTGCGAAACCTTGAAACCTTGAAACCTGCTCTAGAACTTCAGCACAACTCCGGCTGATACTCTCTCATTCGTCTGCCTTGAGCCGCGGAAGCGCGTCTGCAACGCATCGCCCTGGGCTCGCACCGCAACATGGGGAAGCACGCGGTAATCCACTCCGCCCCCAATCGCGTCTGACAGGCACGTCTCACCGTAGGCGTATTCCAGCGCATTCTGATGCAGGTGTCCGGCTCCCACCAGCGCCTGCGCAAAGGGCCTGAACCTTCCCACCGGGAAGGACACCCGCGGACCGAACATGTAAGTCACAACCCGCGACGTTGCCGGAGTGCTCCCCGAACCGCCAAACAGGTTCGCTGTCGGAATCTGCAGCGTTCCGTATTGTGTTCCCACATCCGCAACCATTCCGGCGTACGGGGCGATCTTGCCCTCCAGCGACATCTCCCACCCATTCAGGTTGCCTGCGCTGCCCCATCCCGAGTTGGCATGATTGAGCGAGTAGCCTAAGTACACATTGCCGGACGAGGGAAGCTGTGCGAACCCGGCTGCGGTCATCATCATCAGCGCGATCACAATTGCGATACGTCGTGCCAAGGTAGTCTCCTTCAAGTCTTCCAACCCAGTTTACCGGAAGCCGTTGCCGAGCGTTCAAATCTCACGCGCTCGAATCTTCCGGAAATTCTCTCACGCCGGGGATTGGAATTCATCCCCGCATCCGCTTCGGAACCTCCTCCCTTTCGATTCCTCCTGCCGGCCATGTACTGTTGAGTACACAGGGACGCGCAGATTCCATGGCAAGGCGGTGAATCGTTCCGCACCTTGCCCAACCATTAACCATTCCGCCACTTCTCGCTTTCCAACGATTAACCATCCGGTCAATCGCTGCCCGCGCCGCGCCTTTTCTCCGGCTTCGCTGAAAATGCGGGAATCATCGCGCAAGTGCTGTGTTTTCGCGGGTGAAGCTCACCTTTTCACGCAAATGATAAAATGGGTCATTCACTTGCATCAAGCCTCGCAATTCGTGCGGGCGCCAGGGATTTGAAAGCAGAGCATGGACCGCACTACGATTCGGAACTTCGCGATCATCGCGCACATAGACCACGGCAAAACCACGCTCTCCGACCGCATGCTGGAGATCACTGGATCGCTCAGCGCCCGTGAAATGGCGGGCCAGGAGCAGGTTCTCGACGCCATGGAGCTCGAGCGCGAGCGCGGCATCACCATCAAGGCCCACGCCGTCCGCATGATGTATCTGGCCAAAGACGGCAACACCTATCAGCTCAACCTCATTGACACGCCTGGCCACGTTGACTTCTCCTACGAGGTCTCGCGTTCGCTCGCCTCCTGTGAAGGCGCGCTGCTGGTGGTCGATGCCACGCAGGGAGTGGAAGCGCAGACCCTCGCCAACAGCTACATCGCCATCAACCACGGCCTTGAAATCATTCCGGTCATCAACAAGATTGATCTGCCCAGCTCTGACGTGGAACGCACGAAGGAAATGATCGAGAGCGCAGTCGGCCTCGACGCCTCGGGCGCGCTATCCATCAGCGCCAAGACCGGCGAAGGCGTCATCGAGGTGCTCGAACAAATCGTAAAGCGTGTTCCTCCTCCCAGGGGCAACATCGATGCGCCGCTGCAGGCGCTGATATTCGACTCCTGGTTTGACAGCTATCGCGGCGTCGGCATTCTCGCGCGCGTCGTCAACGGCCGTCTTTACAAGGGCCAGAAGATTAAGCTGATGGCCAAGGGCACTACCTTCCTCGTTGACTCGATGGGTGTGTTGACCCCGAAGGCGCAGGAGATAGGCGAGCTTACCGCCGGAGAGGTCGGCTTCTTCTTCGCGACCATGAAGACCGTCGGCGACGTGAAGATCGGCGACACCATCACCGACGCGGACAGGCCCGCTCTGGAAGCGATGCCCGGCTTTGAAGACATCAAGCCAATGGTCTTCGCCGGCCTCTACACGGTGGACTCGCACGAGCACGGACTGTTGCGCGACGCGCTGGAAAAACTGAGGCTCAACGACGCATCGTTTTTCTTCGAGCCGGAAAGTTCCACCGCGCTCGGCTTCGGCTTCCGTTGCGGCTTCCTGGGCCTGCTTCACATGGAGATCATCCAGGAGCGATTGGAGCGCGAGTACAATCTCGACCTCATCATCACCGCGCCCAGCGTGCGCTACTTTGTGACGCTCACCAACGGCGAAACCCTCGAGGTTGATAATCCTTCGCGCTGGCCCGATCCCACGCTGATCGACAAAATCAAAGAGCCGATCATTACTGCGACCATTCTCACCGCCGAAGAGTACGTCGGAGGAATTCTGAAGCTGGTGGAAGAGAAGCGCGGCAAGCAGAAAAATTTTGAGTACGTTGGCTCCAGCCGCGTGATGATCACCTACGAGCTTCCGCTCAACGAAATCGTGCTCGACTTCTATGATCGGCTGAAGACGGTCTCGCGCGGCTACGCCTCGCTGGACTATCACCTCTCCGGCTGGTGGGAGTCGCCCATGGTGAAGCTCGACATTTTAGTCGCAGGAGATCCGGTCGATGCGCTTTCCATCATCGTCCATCGCGACTATGCCTATGACCGCGGCAAGGCCCTTGTTTCGAAGATGCGCGAACTGATCCCACGCCAGCAATTCGAAGTCGCAATTCAAGCTGCGATTGGCGCTAAGATCGTGGCTCGCGAATCGGTAGCGGCGCTGCGCAAGAACGTAATCGCCAAGTGCTACGGCGGAGACATCTCAAGAAAACGCAAGCTGCTGGAGAAACAAAAAGAAGGCAAGCGGCGCATGAAGCGCATTGGGAAAGTGGACATCCCACAGGAAGCATTCCTCGCCGTGCTGCGCGTTTCCAGCGACGAAAGCTGATCACCAGCTCACCCATAACGAAGAACAGAGCAAGCGCAATTCACCTCGCATTACCGATTCCCTAATACACATGGGGAATACATTTGCAAGTTTGGATGTGTGCAAAACGCTCTATTGCAGGACTCGGAAAACCAGAAGTGGCTGACGTCAAGAAGATTTTGCAGCTTCTTGTATTTCACAGATAACAATAACGTTACGCTGCAGCCGAGGAATGCCCATTCGGTTTGACACGCTGAAATCTGTCATTCACAATCCAATTTGACGTCGTTCTGCACAACTTTTCCACACATCAAATGTTTTGCGATGACCGCACGAACGATCATATTCAAGAGCGAAGTTGTCCTTGGTACGACGCGAAAAGGCCGCCCCTTTTCAGGGCGGCCCATGGTCGGCTCTGCGTTTTACTTCTTGGGTGCGGCGGCTGCGGGAGCAGCGGGCTTGGCTGCTGCCTTGGCGGGAGCCGCAACACCGGACTGCGCGTTGTAGGCGTCCACAACCGCTTTGGTGATATCTACCGAGCTGGCAGCCCACAGAACCGGGCTGGCTTGGCCGGAAACATCAAGAATCAAAGTATAGCTGTTGTCCTTGGCGTACTTGTCCAGAACTTCTACCAACTTCTGACCGATCCGGTTCGCGATTTCGTTCTGCTGCGCCTGGATGTCGGTGTTTGCGTCTTCGTAGCTGCGCTGCAAAGTCTTCTTCTTGGAGTCAATCTGCTTGAGAAGGTCTCCGCGGGCTTCGTCGTTTAGCTTGTCGCCCTGAGTGTTGAACTTCTTCTGAAGCTCATCAACTTCCTTGTTGAGACTCTCGAGCTCCGTACGCTTTGGGTCAAACTTCTTCTGAAGCGTTTCGAAGTCGCGCTGTCCTTCATTGGAGTTCACGATGGCAGCTTGGATGTTAACGATGCCGACCTTGGTAACCGCAGGAGCAGCGGGAGCCGCAGGAGCAGCAGACTGGGCAAGGGCGGGAACGCTGAGAATGATTGCCAGCGCCATGGCCGGGATGAAGCGTGCAAAGTTGCGATTCATGGAAATTAGCCTCAACTCCTGTAGGAGCTCACGGAGATTCCGCAGAAACCTTTCAGCAGGCGGGCGAGCCCCAATGGTTCCAGCTCCAGCCCTGATCGAAAAATTCCTCTGACGGATGTTCCGATTATAGGTTGTGAGAAAAAGAGCGTCAAACAACATTCGCGCTGCCCGCGCCTCTCTCCCTAGGTTTTCACAAACTGACTAGAACGTGGTAGCCACTGTGAAACGGAACGTTTTGCGCGGCTCAAGAATCCTATACGACGGATCGAATTGCGCGATTGTACTCAGGTACGTATTTTCTCCCGCTGCTCCTACGGGGAACATGTCACGGGTCAACCGGTTCGGGGCCAGCGCGTGGGTATCCACACGGAGCGGATTGTAGGCGTAGAAGATGCGGAACGGAGCATTGACTACCGGCAGAATCACCTGCAACTCGGCGCCGGTGGACATGCGTACAGCGTAGTTGGTGTGAGCGACCGGCGTCAGGTTCTGGTCGAACTTAAGGTACTGTGTTCCCACGAATCCATTCCCTGACGACTGACAGCCGGTGAATGCTGCATTGGGCGCAGGGCAACCGAACGGTGTGTTGTCCAGATTACTGACCTGCTGATCGCTGAGGCGCAACTGAGACTGACGAACCGCCATGTTCATGCCTGTATCGGCGAAAAACGCAAAGGTAACTGGTCCCACGATTGGGATGCGATATTCGAGGTTGCTGACAATGCTGGTATCACCGCCGGGGTAAACGAGGCGGCTGACCGGCACCTTGATCGTGTACGGGCAGACCTGACCGGCCAAAGCGCCGCAAGGGTTACGTGGATTATTCGGATCCCAAGGGGGAGTAGTCCCGTCGCTGTTTGTCAATGTTACGGTCTGTGAATCCGATATGAGCGCGACTGGGCCGGCGGCACGGATGTCGAAGCCGCGCAGATCGGTGTCGCCACCCTGGAAGAAGCGCTCGAACGGCGGCGCCGTCTTTCCTGCGAAGCCGGTGATGAATGATCCTTGCAGACGGAATCCGAAGGTTTGCAGTCCTTCCTTGCGCGGGTGTATCCCCTTCATCGGTATGAACTGTTTGTACTCGGCAATTGGGCGTATATCGGCAACGTTGCCGCCAAGACCCGCGATGTCCATGCCGAAGAAGTAGCTGCGCCCGGAATGGGGACGCATTGGATTATCGATAGTGCTGCTGCTAAAGCTCGGAACCAGTTTGCTGGTTTGAATTCCCTGCAGGGCATTCGGGCCGCCCACGTTGCGGAATGCCAGGTACTCGAAGTACTGCGACGAGGCCTCCGTGTAGGGGGTGATGGTCGAAGTATCGAATGAATACGTTAGGCCCACGCGTTTGAACGAACGGTGAAGCGGATAGCTGGTTGAAACCGTAAAGCCCGTGCTCTGCTGCGAGTAGTTTTGCAGGGATCCGAGGAAAGCGGTCGGGAGTGTCGACTTGACCCCGGTGGAGATTGCGGCCTGCTTGGCCTGGTTGTACTTGAAGTTGCGGGTAAAAACCGTGAATCCGAGTTGGATTGGCTTGTCCAGAAAGTACGGCTCAGTGAAGCCGAACATGGCGTCGCGCTGAAAAGTGCCCAGCGAGGCTGACAGCGTTAGTGTTTCTCCAAGCCCGAGGAAGTTGTTGGTCTGGTAATTGAGGCCGACGAAAGCTCCTGAGAGACCGCTGACGCCGCCGTTCAGGCCGATGGAGTTCTTTCCTTTTTCCTTCACCTTCAGGTTGATGTCCACGTTGTTTTCGGCAACGTCCTGGTGGACTTCGGAATCCTGTTCCGGCTTCAACGTCTCGAAGTAATTCAACTGGTTCAAACGCAACAGGCTGACTTCCCAGAGGCGGGAATTGTAAACCTGGCCTTCTTCCAACGCGAGTTCGCGGCGGATCACTTTGTCGCGCGTGGTGGTGTTGCCGGTAAATTCAATACGACGGACGAAGAACTGCTTGCCTTCGTCGATGTCGATCTTCATCGTAATGGTTTTGTGTTCTTCGTCGATGTCGGTATTGGGAACGTTGGTCTCATTGATGTAGCCAAGCGAACCGTAGGCCTTGCGCAGTTCTTCCAAGCCCTTGCTGACCAGCGTGCGATTGAACCACTCACCATCCTTGATACGGAAAAGGCGGCGCAGCGCGGCAGTGTTGGTGATGGACTTGTTTCCGCTGAAGGTGATCTCCTTCAGACGGTAACGCTCACCCTCTTCCACTGGAACGGTGATGTCTACCGACTTGCCATGCTGTGACTTGACCGGAAAATACCAGGCAATACCATTGACGTTCCGAATCTTGGTTTTCGGGTCTTCGACGATTGCCTTGAAGTATCCCTTGTCCTGGTAGGCGAAGCGCACGCGTTCGGCGTCCTCACTAAGCTTGGTGGCGTCATAGGTGCGGGCAAACAGGTTTTCCAAGATGATCGAATGCGGAATGCCGATCGGCTTGGAATTATGCATGGCGGCGCGCAGATAGCGCGTCTTGACTTTCTTGTTGCCCTCGAAGCGGATGACGCCAACCTTCACCTTCGGGCCTTCCTTGATGTTGAAGGTAATGCCGACGGCGGCCGGGGGTATCTGCCGGACTTCCGTGGTGATGATCGCGAACTGGCGGCCGTGAGCGGCGAGCAGTTCCTTCAGGACCACCTCGGCCTTTTTCACGCGGGTGGGGTCAAACTGGCTTTCCTGGCTGAGTCCGACCTTGCGTTCCTTGAACTTATCCAGCACGTCGCTTTGCGAAACCGCGTTGAGCCCGATGTACTTGATCTCGCGAATGGTGGGCTTTTCCTTCACATAGACGTGGAGAATCCAGCCCTTGGGGCTTTCTTCGCGCTCAATGCGGAGGTCGTCAAAATAACCTGCGTTCCACAGGGAGTTGAAGTCGCGTTCCATGCCGGCCGGATCGTAGACGTCTCCCGGACGGGTAAACATGCGGGAACGGATAGTGTCGGCGGGAATTCGGCGATTACCGTGAATTCGAATGTCCTCGATGATGCCCTGCTGAGCGAAAGCCATACCGCCAAGCAGCATGACAACCAGGCAAAAGCGAAGCAACTGGAACAGCCCGCTAACGAGGGGGCGGTTCAGGCGAGGCGTGGCGCAGACGTAATCAGTGCGAAGAATGGCGAGACCCTCATGCGTAAATCTTGGGCGCGGAAGGTCCAATTATACAGGGTGATGTGCTCGCAACGCCATTACAGTCAAGGATAGTGTCGGCGGTTCGCTATCCCGCCTTGGTAAATCGCGGGGGAAGCTTAGAGCTTTTCAACCTCGACCAGCGCGGAGTAAAACGTGGCGCCGCGCCCCATGTCAGTCAAACGGTCGCTGGTAAGCGCGTTCATATTCTTTCCTCCCGGTGAGGAACGAGCCCAATCCAGGTATGCGGAAACCACGCCGGGCGGCACGCTGCCGTCCACCCGCGCACGTAGTTGCAAATCGCCCCGGCCATTGTAGATGCGCACGGCGTCGCCCTCGGCGATGCCGCGGGCGGTGGCGTCCACGGCATTCATCTGGAGTTCGAATCGCCGCTCCATCCTCTGGTGTCCGGGGAGGTTGCAAAACGTTGTATTAAGGAAATTGTCGTGCTTGCGGGAGAGCAACTCCAAGGGAAACTGCCGCGCCTGAGCGCCATGGCGAGATTCAGCGGGAGCGGTAAACGTGGCAACCGGATCCAATCCCGCAGCGGCCAGCGCTTCGCTATACAGTTCGGCCTTGCCGCTGGGCGTGGCGAAACCATTGGCAAAGGGAAGATAGACGCCGTTAGTGCGGGGAACATTGAGCGGGATCGAGTGTTCGCGCTCCAATCTCTCCCGCGAAAATCCCTTCAGGAATTCGTGGTCGGTGGCGAGCACGTCGTCGATCAGTTCGTCATCGGAGGCTCGCAAACAGGCGTCGTCGAATCCCATGCGGGCGGCCAACCTCCGAAATAATTCCGCGTTGGAGCAAGACTCGCCTTCAGGCTCAATTGCCTGATCTGCGAGTTGCAGATAGAGGTGCCCGTAGGAGGTCACAAGTTCCTTGTTTTCCAGGAAGGTGGTGGCAGGCAGAACAATGTCGGCATAGTCGGTTGTGTCGGTCAGGAACTGCTCATGCACCACGGTAAACAGGTCGCCGCGCTTCAACCCCTCGACGACAAGGTTGTGGTTTGGGCAGACCGCAGCGGGATTACATGCGTAGACGAACAGGGCCTTCACGGGAGGGGCCATGGACTTATCCGTCAGCAGCCTGCCCAACTGATTCATATTCAACATGCGGGCCGGACGGCCCAGAGCGACGGTCATCAGATCTTCGCGGCGCAACGCTGGTTTGTTGAGTGCAAATGCTCCCGAGGTTGAGAGGGTGAGGCCTCCGCCCTGCTTTTTCCACGCTCCCGTGATTGTGGGCAACATGGCGATTGCACGCACAGCCATGCCACCGTTCTCTGACCGCTGCACTCCATAATTCAGGCGGATGGTGGATGGAGTAGTCGTAGCATATTCGCGCGCCAGCAGCTCGATGTCTTCTGCCGCCAGTCCGGTGATTTCGGCCACTCGCCGGGGCGTGTACTCTGCGGCGCGCTGCCGGAGTTGTTCGAAGCCCGTAGTGTGGGCCGCAACAAAGACCTTGTCATACAGATCGTTTTCGATGATGGAGTGCGTCAAGCCGAGCGCCAGGGCCACGTCCGTGCCGGGGCGAATTGGGAGATGCCAATCGGCGGTGCGAGCCGTGCGCGTGCGGAAGGGATCGATCACCACCAGCTTCGCGCCGCTGCGGCGCGCTTCTTCCACAAATGGCCACAGGTGGATATTGGTGCCATGAATGTTTGCGCCCCAGGCAATGATGTAGCGCGAGTGCCGGTAATCTTCCGGTGACACACCGTACTTTGCTCCGGTGACCGATGCCAGCGCCACTCCGCCCGCCTCGGAACAGATGGTGCGGTCTAGTTGCGAGGCGCCCAGGCGATGGAAGAAGCGGCGGTCCATACCGTTCCCGTGAATCTGTCCGAGTGTTCCGCCGTAGGAGAACGGCAGAATGGATTCGGAGCCGAACTCCACGGTCGCGGCCTTGAACCGTGCGGCAACTTCGTCGAGCGCTTCACTCCAGGAGATACGCTTGAACGCCTCGGTTCCCGCGCTGCCCTTGGGGGCGATTCGGCGCATGGGATGAAGCAGGCGGTCCGGCGAGTAAACACGCTCAAGATACTTGGCTACTTTGCCGCACAGAAAACCGCGCGTGACGGGATGATCTGGATTGCCCTCGATTCGAGTGGCGCGTCCATCTTGAATGGTGACCAGGACGGAACAGGCGTCAGGGCAGTCATGGGGACAGGCGGAATGAACAACGCGAGACATGTCAGATTATAGGCGCAAATTCCTCCAAGCCCAAGAACCGGCAACTCAGATCAGAGTTCTCTTGCTCAGGCCGTCTGCGCGGCACTTTGCCGTAGCTGCGTCTGGCGCCAGGTCTGATAGCCGGCAACGCACATGACGATAAAAGCAGCATACAAGAACGCCGTGAGGTAGAGGTGCTTGTAGATGAACAGCGCGACGCTGATCACATCCACCAGAATCCAGACCAGCCAGTTCTCCAGCAACTTGCGTCCGGCCATATACTGCGCACCCAATGAGAGCACCGTGGCCAGAGAGTCACCTGCTGGCACATTGCTATCCGTGTAGTGATGCAGCAGCTGGTAGATCGCTGCCCACGCAATCGGCATGAGCGCAATGAGCACGATGGTGAGCCTCTTTGAAGTATTGCGAACCGGCAGAGCCGCCTCGCCAATTCCCGCGTGGCTCCAGCGCCACCATCCGTATATCGCAATCACAATGTAGAAGATCTGCAGGCACGCATCGGCGTACAACCTGTTGCGCCAGAACATCACGAAGAACAACGCGTTGTTCACGATGCCAATGGGCCAGGTAAGAATGTTTTCCTTTGCCGCCAGCAGCACGCAAACCGCTCCGGTTAGAACTCCGAAAATTTCCAGTGGCGACATAACAACGATGATACCCGTTGCGGCCTCCTCCGGCTCACCGGAACGCGGCAAAGCCCGGGATGCCCCGGGCTTGCGTGGAGGAGAACTCATTTGCAGCCCTGCTTCAGACCTGCATAACTTCTTTTTCCTTTACCTTGAGCATCTCTTCCATCTTCTTGATTTCGTCGTCGGTGACCTTCTGCATCTGTTCCAACGAACCGCGCTCTTCATCCTCGGAAATCTTCTTGTCCTTCATCGCTTTCTTGATGGCGTCATTGCCGTCACGGCGGATGTTGCGGACCGCGGTGCGATGCTCCTCGAGGACTTTGTTGAGATGTTTCACCATCTCCTTGCGGCGATCCTCGGTAAGGGCGGGAACAGGGATTCGGATGAGCTTGCCATCATTTTGCGGATTGAATCCGAGGTCCGAGCTGCGAATGGCCTTTTCAATCGCCGCCGTGAGCGACGTATCCCAGGGCTGAATAGTGATGAGCGAAGGTTCCGGTGCGCTGATGTTGCCCACCTGGGTCAGCGGCACCTGCGAACCGTAGGCGTCCACGTGGATGCTGTCGAGCATGTGTACGCTGGCGCGGCCCGTGCGCTGCGAAGCCAATTCCTTGCGGAACGCTTCCACGGCCTTATCCATGCGCGTTTTAAGCTGGGCGAAGGTATCTTTGAGGGCGGGCAGTGCCGCCATGCTGATCTGAGCCATAAGGTCTACTCCGTACAAGCGAGCCGATTATAAACCCGGCTGCTGAGTGCTGCGAGTTCTATCCGATTTGGTGTACCGGAAAACGCAATGCAAAGCCCTTCCGGTTGAACCGGCTAGCCGCCAAGCCAGGCATCAGGCGGTTACGATCGAGCCAACCTTCTCGCCGAGGCAAGCGCGGCGGATATTGCCGTGCGTGTTCAGGTTGAAAATCAGGATGGGAAGATTATTCTCACGGCAGAGGCTGATCGCGGTTGCGTCCATCACCCGGAGGCCCAGCTTCAAAACGTCGGTGAAGGTGATGGTCTCAAACATCTTCGCATCCTTATCCTTGACGGGATCGCAATCGTAGATGCCCTCAACTTTGGTGGCCTTCATAATCACTTCGGCCTTGATCTCCATGGCTCGGAGCGAGGCGGCGGTATCGGTCGAAAAATAAGGATTGCCGGTGCCTGCGCCAAAGATGACGACGCGATCCTTTTCGAGATGCCGAATGGCACGCCGCCGAATAAACGGTTCGGCCACCTGGTTCATTTCGATCGCGCTCATCACGCGGGTGTGAACTCCCTGTTTTTCCAGCGCGTCCTGCAGGGCCAGCGAATTGATCATCGTGGCGAGCATGCCCATGTGGTCGGCAGCAACGCGATCCATTTCCTTGGCCTGCTCGGCTACCCCGCGGAAGAAGTTTCCGCCGCCAACCACCAGGCCAATCTGAACTCCAAGCCGATGCACATCGGCAATCTCCGCTGCAATTTCATGCACGCGGTTGTTATCGACTCCGAAGCCCTGGCCCGCCGCCAGTGCCTCGCCGGAGAGCTTGAGAAGAATGCGCTTATAGTTGGGATCAGCCATTGTTGGACACCATTACGAGTGTAAACGATCTGCGGTTGGGGGTTAAGTCCCGGCGCCTGATTCGTCGCAATAACTCCGCGCTTAGGGAAATAAAAAAGCGGGGCGGATTGCTCCGCCCCGCCGTGCAGCGATGAGTCTTTCAGCTACTCAGCCTTCTCTTCCACCGGAGCCTGCGGCTTGGCGATGGCGATGGTTTCGGTTGCGTCGCCGACCTTGAAGCGGGCAAAGCGGCGAACCGAGATGTTTTCGCCCAGCTTGCCGATCACGGTAGCGATGAGCTGTGTGATGGTGACGCTCTGCTCCTTGATGAAGGGCTGCTCAAGCAAGCAGACTTCCTCGTAGAACTTTCCCATCTTGCCTTCGACGATCTTCTCGATCACCGGGGCCGGCTTACCGGTGGCGGCAGCCTGGGCACGATAGATTTCCTTTTCCTTTTCCATGTCGGAGGCGGTTACGTCCTCCTTGCGGACGTAGCGCGGATCGACGGCGGCGATGTGCATGGCAATGTCATGCACCAGACCCTGGAACTCGGTGGTGCGGGCGACAAAGTCGCTCTCGCAGTTCACTTCCAACAACACGCCGATCTTTCCGCCAGCGTGAATATAGCTGGTTACGACGCCTTCGCTGGTGGTGCGGGTCGCCTTCTTGGCTGCCGTGGCCATGCCACGCTTGCGCAGCACGACAATGGCCTGTTCCAGATCGCCATTCGCCTCAGTAAGCGCCTTCTTACAGTCCATCATCGGGGCTCCGGACTTTTCGCGGAGCTCTTTAACCATGGTTGCGGTAATCTCTGCCATTGCAAAACCTTTCTTGGATCAATGCGGCCGGGCGAGGCCAGGCTCCTGGATTGCTTGCAAACAAAACTTACTTAGCGATTCTCGCAAAACGACCCGCGCCGAAGAATGCAGCGCGGGTCGCTTTTCACGAAAAATTCGCGAATGCCCCGTTGGGGCTGCGGCCTTACCGCGATTCCACCTCTACATCGGGTTCAGCGATTACCGGTTCCACCTTGCGCACACCCTTGCCGAGAACCTCTTCCATGTTGACATCTTCGGCTGGCGCGGCTTCGGCGGAAACTGCCTCTTCGGCTGCGACTTCTTCGCTCGCGGTCACGCCGGCGGCCAGTTCCGCGCTCTGCTTGTCGGTTGCGGCCTGCGAACCTTCGACCACCGAATCGGCAACCTTGGAAGCAAACAGGCGAATCGCGCGCAGTGCGTCATCGTTGCCCGGGATGATGTAATCGACTTCGCTTGGGTCGCAGTTGGTGTCAACCACGGCAACCACCGGAATGCCGAGTTTACGAGCTTCCTTGACGGCGATCTGTTCTTTGTTGGAGTCGATCACGAAGATCGCGTCGGGGAGGCGATTCAAATTCTTAATGCCGGCGAGGTTGGCCTGGAGATGCTTGCGTTCGCGCTCCAGTTTCACAACTTCCTTTTTCGGCAGCAACTCATAGCGACCGTCCGTCGCCATCTCGTCCAGTTCCTTCAGGCGCTTTACGGACTTCTGCACGGTCACCCAGTTGGTGAGCAGACCGCCCAGCCAGCGCTGGTTGATGTAGAACATTCCGCAGCGCGTTGCCTCTTCGGCAATCGCTTCCTGAGCCTGGCGCTTGGTGCCCACGAACATGATCGTGCGGCCTTCGGCGGCGTTGTCCTGCACAAACTTCGACGCTTCCTTGAACATCTTCAGCGTCTTCTGCAGGTCGATGATGTAAATCCCATTGCGCTCGCCAAAGATGTATTCCTTCATCTTCGGATTCCAGCGCTTGGTTTGATGCCCGAAGTGCACACCAGCTTCGAGCAATTCCTTCATGGTGATATTGGCCACTGAACCTCCTTGGATGGATTTGCATTGCCCGCTTGCGCCACGAGTGCGCCAGACAATTCAATTCCCGTTGCCTACCCCGTATAAGCGGGAGAGGGAAGATTTTTAGCTCCGAACACTGCAAAGAGCCGAACGCCACCGGAACCTGCGGCGCAGGACTTAAGACATGAACACTGACCAGAACGAGCTTTGCAGGCTCCGGAGTTCCGGAGCCTGCCGCGGTTTAACGCTTGCTGAACTGGAAGCGCTTACGTGCGCCCTTCTGACCGTACTTCTTGCGCTCTTTCTGGCGCGCATCGCGCGTCATAAAGCCCTCGGCCTTCATCTTCGCACGCAGTTCAGGGTTGAACTCCTGGAGAGCGCGGGCAATGCCCATGCGGACCGCGCCGGCCTGTGCCGTGACGCCGCCGCCGGAGCAGTTGGCAATCACGTCAAAGCTGTTGACGGTCTCGGTGAGAATGAGTGACTGGCGGGCGATAATGCGCTGCACGTCCGTCACGAAGTACTCCTCGAAGCCCTTGCCGTTCACCTTGATGATGCCGGTGCCGGGGCGGAGGAAGATGCGGGCTACGCTCGACTTGCGGCGGCCCGTTCCATAGTATTGAACCAGTTCAGCCATTCGATGTTAATCCTTGAAGGTTATGCGACCGGAGCGATCGCCACAGGCTGCTGCGCCTGGTGCGGGTGCTTGTCGTCGCGGTAAACCTTGAGCTTCGTTGCCATGGCGCGGCCCAGCTTCGACTTGGGCAGCATGCCTTCAATGGCTTCCTGCACAATCAGTTCGGGTTTGCGGGCCAGACGCTTGGTGAATTCTTCTTCCCGCAGACCGCCGGGGAAACCGGTGTAATGGCGATAAACCTTGGCGTTAGCCTTCAGCCCGGTGAGTTTCACCTTGCTGGCGTTGATGACTACGACATGGTCACCGGTATCAAGAAACGGCGTATAGCGGGGGTTATCTTTGCCGCTGAGGATGCGCGCGACGCGCGTAGACAGACGTCCGAGGGTCTGCCCATCGGCATCCACGACGTACCACTTGCGCGCAATCTCCCCCTTGGGGAAATAGGTTGACATTCCAAACTCTCCCAGATGTAAAAACCGACTAATGAGAAGACCGTTCCGGCCTCACTCTGCCTGTTCGCGGCAGGCACCGCTACGCACTCCAGCGAATTTCGCCGGAGAGTCGAAGACCCGAGACTTTGGTCTGGGAACTTCTGCACGTTCGTGCGGGGCAAAACCGTCAGCAGAACCGCTTCGCAGATCCCGGCCGGTGAGGCCGAAGAAATCCGCGGCGACGGGACACCGTCAGGCGGGCAACCGCAGGACAGCCGAAAGACTAAGTTAACGCATGCCAGAGCCGACTGTCAACGCTGGCAGACACGCGGGTATCCAAATGGCGCATTCGTGCCATCAGACCCTTTTCGATCACTCGCAGTATAGCACAGGCGGATTCAGGGCTACGGGCACTCGCTGTTTTCCTGGTGTACACTCCAGCACCGCAAGACTTCTTCATTCTGGCGCTATGCCGATCAACTCAGGAGGGTCTCATGATTTCCGGCGCTCATGTCATCGTTTACAGTAAGGACGCGGAGGCCGATCGAACCTTCTTCCGCGATGTTCTCAGCCTGCGATCCGTCGATGCTGGTCAGGGATGGCTGATCTTCGCCCTGCCCCCCGCCGAGGCCGCATTTCATCCTGACGCGGCCAATGGACACCACGAATTGTATCTAATGTGTGACGATCTCCGTGCCGAGATGTCAGAGCTATCGGCCTTGGGCGGGAGTTGTTCAGACGTGCGGGAGGAGAGATGGGGATCCATCACCAGACTCCAACTCCCTGGAGGGGGCCAGATCGGTCTTTATCAGCCGAAGCACCCGACGGCCCTTGGCTTGGGCAAGTCATAAGAACTTCAAATACACAGGGATTCAGGGTGGTCTCAATCTGCGGCAGCATCTCACGCATCTACCGCCTTAAGGAGGCCGCGATGAACAAAGGCAGGCTGGAAGCGTTCAGCGATGGAGTGATCGCCATTATCATCACCATCATGGTGCTGGAACTGAGGGTTCCTCATGGAGAAGACCTCCAGTCACTGCGTCCACTTCTGCCTACCTTTCTCAGTTATGCTCTCAGCTTCCTCTATGTGGGCATCTTCTGGAACAACCATCACCACATGCTGAATGCCACGGACCAGGTTACTGGAGCGGTACTGTGGGCGAATCTGCATCTGCTCTTCTGGGTGTCACTTTTTCCTTTTGCTGCTGCGTGGATGGGTGAAACCAAGTTCGCGGCCGCTCCGATGGCGCTTTACGGAGTAGTGCTCTTCATGTCAGCCGTTGCCTACTGGATATTGCAGCAGGTCATCATCGCCTCGCAGGGACCGGATTCTCTGCTGAAGAAAGCGGTAGGGCGCGACTGGAAGGGCAAGCTCTCTCCCGTGTTTAGCTTGATTGCTGTTGCAGCGACCTTCTACTCACGCTGGATCGCCCAGGTGATTTTTGTCAGCGTCGTCCTGATGTGGCTTGTGCCCGACCGGCGCATTGAGCGTGCGCTGCAAGAGAGCGAGTCGTAAAGTGCCTGCGGGCAGCCTCTCGGATCATTCGCGCCTTGAGAAGACTTGCGTGTGGTAGCCATCCTGGTCGTTCTCCAATTTCAAAAGCCAGTGATCGCCAGGGATGGGCAGCGTCGCTCCTGGGAGGGTCGCTGCGATCCGCAGGCGAGGCGATTCCGAGGGAATCTGCACGCTCAATAGGTCGGGAGCGGTCCACTCGGCGCGGGCCGTGCGCGGAGATGTGAGGATGTACTTGCGGCGAAGCCGAAGCAGGGCACGATACCAGTCGAGCATCTCAATATTTTCCGGACTCTGGAGCCACTGAAGACGTGAGCGGTCAAAGGTTCCTGGAGCCTGTGGATCAGGGATGTCGGTCCAACCAAGCGCTGCGAATTCGCGCAGGCGTCCCTGAAAAACGGCCCGCTGAATGATGGGATCGCCAAAGCTGCTAAAGAACTGAAAAGGTGCGGGCTCGCCGTACTCCTCCCCCATAAAGAGAAGCGGTGTGTGCGGCGAAAGCAGGAGCAGCGCGGCAGCGAGTTTGCGTGCGCCAGCAGGAACGAGCGAAGTGAGACGCTCACCGAAGGCGCGGTTGCCCACTTGATCATGGTTCTGAATGCAGACGATCTGTGAAGGCAGGGCCACGCCGTCGGCCCGGGCTCCGCGGGAACGGCCTTGCCAGAACTGAAATGGCTCTCCCTGAAAGGCATAGGGCTGGGAAAGAACGCGGGGGAGCAGACTGGGATCGGCAAAGTCCTGGTAGTAGCCTGCCTGCTCGCCCGTGAGGAGGCAGTGGATTGCATGGTGAAAGTCATCACTCCAGACGGCATCGGCACCATAGCCTCCCTCCTCTGCGGGACGAACATAGAGCGGGAGATTTTCGTCGCTCTCAACGGCGACAACAATGACGCGGCCTTCCTCGACGGCGAGCTCGTGGGCGCGAGTCGCGATCTCGGCGACAACGTGCTGAGGGGAGTCGTCTTTGATGGTCTGGACGGCATCGAGGCGAAGTCCGTCGAGGTGATACTCCCGCAGCCAGTAGAGCGCATTTTCGACGATAAAGCGGCGAACGTGAGCGCAGCCGGAGTCGTCGTAGTTGATCGCGTTGCCCCACGGGGTTGTGTGTTTGGAAGTAAAGTAGGGACCAAAGCGCGAGAGGTAATTCCCCTCGTTGCCGAGGTGGTTGTACACAACATCGAGGACGACGGCAAGGCCGCGCTGGTGGGCTTCATCAGCAAAGCGGCAAAGCGCGGCCGGGCCACCGTAGTTGGACTGCACAGCGTAGAGTCCGACGCCGTCATAGCCCCAGTTCCGCTCACCGGGCACGGCGTTGAGCGGCATCAGTTCAATGGCGGTTACGCCGAGATCGCGAAGATAGTCGAGCCGGGAGATGGCGGAATCGAGGGTGCCGCCAGGAGTAAAAGCTCCAACGTGAAGCTCGTACAGCACGTAGCTGGCGAGGGGTAGGCCGCGCCAGTGCGGCTCAGTCCACGGGAAGGTAGAATCGACGATTTCAGTTGCACCGTGGACGCCCTCTGGCAGCAGGCGTGAGACTGGGTCGGGCACGGCCAGCCCGTCGACAAGGTACTGGTAGCGGTCTCCCGGAGAAGCTGTCAAGGTGAGCCCCCAGTAGTCGTCTGCGAGCTGAAGCAAAGGGAAGTCACGCGGTGGTGCCTTGTGGCGATAAAGACGAAGCATTACAGAGGCGCAAAGGGGAGCCCAGAGTTGAAAATCGACGAGGTCGCCACGGACGGTAGCGCCGAGGGCGGTCGGCTGACTGGCGATATGCACAAATTGTAGGACGGTCAGGTGAGGCGAAGAGGTTGTGCAATGAAGCGCGTCGCCGGCAGTTCAAGAGCGGCTCCTCCGCTAGAATGAAACCATGCTGATACTTGCTTCCCAGTCGCCGCGAAGGGCGGAATTGCTGCGCAACGCGGGGATTTCCTTTGAGACTTGCCCGGCCGATGTAGATGAGAGTGTGCGCGAGGGCGAAGACTCGCTGGTGTATGTGAAACGACTGGCGAAGGAAAAGGCGCTGGCGACGCTGGCGACGGCTCCGCCGGGGTCGGTTGTGCTGGGCGCGGACACCACGGTGGTGATTGATGGCGAAAGCCTGGGGAAGCCCGTGGACGAAGATGATGCGCGCCTAATGCTGGAGCGCTTGGGCGGGCGCGTGCATCAGGTGATGACCGGAGTTTGCGTGGCATGGCGCAACGCAAACGGCGGCGTTGTGACTGAAGTGGATGTTGAAACGACTGAAGTGGAGTTTGCCGTGCTGAGCAAGGAAGATATTGCAGAGTACGTCGCGACCGGAGAGCCGATGGACAAAGCTGGGGCTTACGCGATCCAGGGGAGGGCGTCGCGCTGGATTCCACGAGTCGATGGATGCTATTTCAACGTGGTAGGGCTGCCGGTAGCTCGGGTCTGCATCATGCTGGCGCGGGCCGGAAAAGAATAGGACGCTGTGCCCAGAAATCCGAAATCTTGAGTTGAGGCAGACAGCAAAAGCGCCTCAAACCAGAGGCGCTTCGCAATTGCGACATTTTCAGGCAGTTTCCCAGCCATCCATACTTCCACTGCCAGCAACGAAGCCGAACTACTTCTTTTCGGGCTCAGTCGGGGTCGGGGTGGTTTCGCCGTCTTTTACGGCGCTCTTAAAGTTCTTGATGCCTTCGCCAAGGCCCTTGCCCAGCTCAGAGATCTTCGACGGTCCAAAGATTATGAGAGCGATCACGAGGATGACGAGCAGTTCCGGGACGCCAATTTTTCCACCGAACATTTTGTTTTCTCCATTCGCTCAGACTGTTCGAGGCTCTTGGAACTGATCGTTCCACCTGCAGGCTGTGCATTCTTAACAAGTGTAGGTTACGGTTGGGCCCGGCGTCAAAGGTTGAAAGGCCTTAAAGCGCCGCCCAAATTGTCATTAGTTCCGCCAATAGAGCAGCACGGCGGGGCATCTCACGGGCTACGACGAACTCATCGGCGGCGTGTGCTCCGCCGCCAACTGCGCCCAGCCCATCCAGAGTCGGTACGCCGAGGGCAGCCGTAAGGTTTCCATCAGAGCCGCCGCCCGCCGACACCTCCGAAAGCTGGAAGCCGAGCCGGTCAGCTGCATGAGCCGCCATCCGGTAGAGTTTCAGGGTCGCCCTTGACCGAACCAATGGGCAACGCTCGACTCCTCCCAGCACCTCCAGACGACACCGTGTATCGCGTGGGCGAAGTCTGCGAATTCCAGCATCCACTCGCGCGGCCTGGGATGCAGTGAGGAACCTCACATCCGTAACGATTTCGGATAAATCAGCCACAACATTGGGGCGGGTGCCTCCGGAGATGAGTCCTGGATTGAGGGTGAGGCCCTTTTCGGGATGGGAGAGCGCACTGATGGCCAGTATCTGGTGAGCTGCCTCGACGATGGCCGAGGCTCCGTGCTCGAAATCGAGTCCCGCGTGCGAAGCGATACCGTGGATTCGGAGCGTGTACCGTGCAATTCCTTTGCGCGAAGTCTTGCAGGCTCCTTGCGCTCCAGAGGCTGGTTCAATCACAAACACGGCGCTGGAACGGGGGGCAATGCGTTCGGTGAGCACACGTGAGGCCGGGCTGCCGATCTCTTCGTCCGGCACAAGCAGAAGTGAGACCGGGCAGGGCAAGGGGCCGCCCGCGAGCAGGAATCGGAGGGCGAAGAGCGCCTGGACGATTCCGGCCTTCATGTCAAAGGCTCCTGGTCCATAGAGGCGTCCACGTTGCTCACGCCAAGGCATGGCACGGAGAGAGCCAATGGGATACACGGTGTCAGTGTGGCCTAGCAGCAACAGGCGAGGAGCGCGGCGCGGGCCCGCGAAATCGACTTGCAGCGCCGGGCCGTAGCCGGGGAATTTATGCAAGCGGATGCGGCCTGAGATTGCGGCAAAATCCGCGGCGATCAACGAAACCAGAGCGGATATGGCGTCGGGCGAGCCGGAGGGCGACTCATGTTCGACGTATCGGCGCAGGGTCGAGACCATCTCCGGAAGCTGCGAACGCAGCGAGCGAAGCAGCGAAGGTGGGGAATGTTTCGTCATACTCTGGAGAAAGTCGATGCTAAGCGGATAGTCACTCCTTGACTATTTTGCCAGCCGCATCAGGGTATCAATAACCTTGTCAACATTTCCGGCTGATATACTTTATTTATCTTTCCACGGGAAATTCAATGACCGAATTCCACAGTCCTGACGCTACGCTTACGCCTGAAGTGCTGGAGAAGTTACCCCTCGACAGCGTTGCCATTCAAAAGATTCTGCCGCATCGCTACCCATTTCTACTGATTGACCGGGTGGTGGAACTGGTCCGGCGGAAGCAGATCGTCACCATCAAGAACGTAACGGCGAATGAAGAGTTCTTCCGTGGACACTTTCCGGGGAACCCGATCATGCCGGGAGTGCTGATGGTGGAAGCGATTGCGCAATCGGGCGCGACCCTGCTGATGACCGAGATTCCGAACCGGGCCGAGATGTTGACCGTATTCACCGGGATTGAGCGTGCAAAATTCCGCCGCCAGGTAACCCCCGGAGATCAGTTACGGATTGAGGTCAACGTCATCGTCTGGCGCTCGCTGGCCGTGAAGATGGAAGGCAAAATCACCGTGGATGGCAAGGTGGTGTGCGAGGCGACAGTGACCTGCCGGTTGGTTGACCTGAAAAAGCCCGAGGCAGCGACGGAAGAAGCGAAGGCGGAGTAGACATGGCCATTCATCCGAGCGCTGTGGTGGACGCCAGTGTACGCGTGCCTGAGTCATGCACGATTGGACCCTTTTGCATGATAGGCGCGGACGTGGAGATGGGTGAACACTGCGAACTGCTTTCGCATGTGGTGCTGACCGGCCCAACCCGCCTGGGCAACCACAATCGTATCCATCCATTTGCGGTAGTGGGTATGGGACCCCAGGACCTTTCATTCAAGGGCGAGCCGACGAGACTGGAGATCGGAGACCACAACGAGATTCGCGAATATGTCACTGTTCACCGCGGAACCGTGAAGGGCGGAGGGCTGACTACGATAGGCTCAAACTGCCTGATCATGGCCTACGCGCACATCGCGCACGACTGCCACATCGGCGACAACGTGATCATGGCGAACGCGGCTACCCTGGCGGGCCATGTCACGGTGGAAGACTGGGCCGTGGTAGGTGCGTTGAGCCCGGTACACCAGTTTGTACGGATCGGAAAGCACTCCTACATTGGCGGCGGGACCGTGGTTACACAAGACGTAATGCCCTTTGCCAAGACGTGCGCGGTGCGTGATGTACACGCCTATGGAGCAAATGCGATTGGGTTGGAGCGGCGTGGCTTCACCAAGGAACGGGTAAGGGCAATTCAGCGAGCCTTCCGTATTCTGCTGGCGGCAAAGTTAAACACGACGCAGGCACTGGAACGGATTGAACGCGAGGTGGAACAGACCGATGACGTGAAACTGCTCATCGAGTTCATCCGTGGCAGCGAGCGCGGGGTGCTGAAGTAAGCGGAGCATCGATTCCGGATACACCACGCGGGCACAAAAAGTGAGCTAAAGCTGAAGGAAGGCGTGGACGATCAGGTAGCCGGGGCCGTATGCTCCGGCTTTATTGTGCAGGTGCGGCTACGGCAATTTAGGAGAACGTTACGATGGCTTCACGGCTGGGATTGATTGCGGGGAATGGGAAGTTTCCTTTCCTGGTGCTGGACGCGGCAAGGGCGAAGGGCTACGAGGTAGTGGTGGCGGCGATTCGCGAAGAGGCCGACCCGGCAATCGAAAATCGCGGGGCAGTCGCCGTGCATTGGTTGAGCCTGGGTGAGTTGAGCAAGCTGATTGAAACCTTCAAGGCTGCCGGCGTCAGTGAAGCGATCATGGCTGGACAAGTCAAGCACAAGCAGATCTTCAGCGCGATCAAGCCGGACTGGAAGCTGGCAAAGCTGCTGCTAAGTTTGACAACGCGCAATACCGATTCGCTGATTGGCGCAGTGGCAAAAGTGCTGGCCGATGAGGGAATCCACCTGCAAAGTTCGACCTCGCTACTGGAGCCGATGATGGCGCCTGCGGGAGTACTGACACAGCGCGCACCGGACGACCAGGAGGAGACCAACATCACCTATGGGCGCGCGGTGGCGCATCATGTGGCGCGCTTTGACATTGGACAGACAGTGGTGATTGCCGAGGCAGCCTGCGTGGCGATTGAAGCGATGGAAGGCACAGACGAGGCAATCCTGCGGGCAGGCAAGCTGATGCAGAGCCTGCACGGAGAGGCCAGCACCCTGAGCCGCTCACTGACCGTGATCAAGGTAGCTAAACCGAATCAGGATATGCGCTTCGATGTGCCAGTGGTGGGAATTCACACGATCGAAGTGATGACTAAAGCCGGGGCAAGTTGTCTGGCGCTGGATGCGGATAAGTGCCTGATGTTGGACCGGCAGAAGGTGATTGAAGCAGCCGATAGAGCAGGAATCGCGATTGTGGCCGAAGTAGCGGCACACGCGGGCAAAATCGGGTAAGCCTTCCGCTTCGAAGGAGATCGGCAACAGGATCATGGAACAGATACCGCTTGAATGGAGCTTGGCCAGACTGAGGGCGGCGCTGAGGAGTGGGGAGATCTCCGCGGTCTCGGCGGTGGGTGCGTGCCTCGATCGAGTTCGTGTGACCAATGGTGAACTACGCACTTTTGTGAGCGTGGCGGAAGATGAAGCGCTGCGCTCGGCGGAGGCTCTGGACCTGAGGAAGGCGAGCGGGGCTGATTCCGGAGGCGGAAAGCTGTGGGGCATCCCTGTCGCAATCAAGGACTTGATAGACGTTCGCGGAATGCCGACCACCGCCGCAAGCAGAGTGCTGCAAGGGGAAGCTCCGGCAGAGGCCGACGCGGAGTGTGTGCGGCGGTTACGTGCAGCAGGGGCGATCATCGTGGGAAAGACGAATCTGCACGAATTTGCCTACGGCGGGAGCGGAGCGATCAGCGCATACGGCGCGGCCCGGAACCCCCTGGACCCGGCAAGAGTCTGCGGCGGCTCGTCCTCCGGTTCGGCGGCGGCGGTGGCGGCTGGGATGTGTTTTGGCGCGCTGGGAACGGACACGGCGGGATCGGTGAGGCTGCCTGCGGCATGTTGCGGAGTTGTGGGCTTTAAGCCGACCTGGGGAAATATCCCGGTATCCGGCGTGATTCCGTTGGCGTGGTCCTATGACCATGTGGGTCCACTTGCTCGAACTGTGGAAGACGCTGGCCTTCTGTTTGAGGTGCTGGCGGGAGAAGCCCCGCAATGGGCGGAGGTTGAGGGTCTGCGATGCGGGGTGGCCCGGAAATACTTCTGCGAAGACCTCGCGCCGGAGGTGGAAGCGGGATTTGAACGAACTTTGGCGGCGGTGCGTGAGTTGGGCTGGGAACTCCGCGAGGTTGAAATTGAAGTCAACTCAGACCGAAGGGCAAGCAACGCGGAAAGCTGGGCCTATCACGAGAAGTGGGTGTCCACGCGGGGCGCGTTGTATGACCCCGGTACGCTGCCGCGGATCGTGAATGGGAAGAAAGTTGGAGTCGAAGAGTATGTGGAGGCGCGGCGGGGACTGGAATTGTTGCGCGAACGAAATCGCAATGGGATTGAGAATGTGGATGTGCTTCTGACGCCAACTTCTCCGATTCTACCTCCGACGCTGGAGGCGTTCGCTGGTCCCGAAGCGCGCGGGCTGGAACTTAAGATGCTGCGAAACACAAGGCCTTTCAATGTGCTGGGATGGCCGACCGTGACAATCCCAAGCGGGCGAATGGTGGGGGTACAGGTTAGCGCCGGCTGGGGGCAGGACTTTCTGGCGCTCACTGCGGCCCGGGAAATTGAACGGGCGTTGCGTACGCAGGCATGAGGAAATCTACTGAAATACGGAGAGACACAACGGCAGTTGTTCCGGTTTCCATAGAATCAACGTGGTTTGGGTGTGGGGTTCAGGCGATAAGTTCCACGCTATGAAAGACCTACACAATTACCGAGAGATGGATCGAAATTTGCAACAGGAAGGGTGAGCTATAAAGGTGCGGGACTTCGGTCCTGCCTGTTCTCCGGTGATGGCAAAGGCTGCACCGCAAGAAACAGATGAGAATTTTTTCGGGAAGCACCTTCTTAAGCTCTGAACTCTGCGACTTGGCCACCGGGCGTCCGGTGGCCTTTTTTTGCTCCAATGCGAGGCTACTGGGAGCTCCCATCGGACACAAGATCGGTGGCAGAGCTGATCGCTGCTGAAATCTGAGGAAGAACGCCGAGTTCGATGTAGATGGGGCGGAGAGCACGCCGTACGGACGGCAAGAAGGCAAAGTAGACTCCGGCGGCAGCGACGCAAATAAGGCCGCTGAAGGCCAGTGCGCGGGGAGCGCCGAAGCGGGCAGCAATCGCCCCTCCGAAGAGCGAGCCGAAAGGAGTCATCCCCATGAACGCCATGGTGTAGTAACTCATGACGCGACCGCGCATCGCAGGGTTGGAGATGGTCTGCAGGATCGTGTTGCTGGAGGCCATGTGCTGCATCATGGCAAAACCGGTGATGAGAAGCATGGCAACCGAGATTGCAAGATTGCGGGAGAATGAGAATACGAAGATTCCGCTTCCGAACAGCAGCGCGGCAAGGCCGATGCGGCGTCCAAGTCCGAGAATGGAGCGGCGGGCAGCCATGGTGACGGCGGCAATGAGGGCACCGACGCCGGTAGAACCCATAAGGAGTCCGAGGGTGTGCGCGCCGCCGTGGAATATCTCCCGGGCAAAGATGGGCATCAGTACTGAGTAGGGCATGCCGACCAGGCTGACAATAGCAAGCAGGAGCAGGATGGCGCGGATGGGGACGGAGCCGGAGACATAGCTGAAGCCCTCGACAAGCTCACGCCAGAGATTCTCCTCATCACGGCGGCGAGGAGCGGTGGCGGCAACGGTCATCAGCAAAAGGCTTACGATGACGGCGCAGTAGCTGATGCCGTCGATCGTAAAGCACCAGGCTTCGCCGAAACCAGCGATGATCAGGCCGCCCGCGGCGGGGCCGAGCAGGCGTGCGGCGTTGACCATGGTGGAATTGAGGGCAATCGCGTTTGAGAGAACTGCGCGGTCTTCGACCATCTCTATCAGGAACGCCTGGCGGGCAGGCGTATCAAACGCATTGATGACCCCCTGCAGAACGCTCAGGAAGGCTACGTGCCAGATTGCAATGTGTCCGCTGAAGGCCAGGGCTGCCAGGGCAAAAGACTGCATCATGGAGAGCACCTGGGTCCAGACCAAGGTGCGATGCCGGCTCCAGCGGTCAACCCAAACTCCCGCGACCGGTCCGAGAAGAAAAGTGGGAACTTGCCCGAGAAATCCGATCAGGCCTAGCATCCAGGCTGAACCGGTAAGGCGGTAGACCAGCCAACTGGTGGCGATGCGCGTCATCCAGGTGCCGATGAGAGAGAGACTCTGTCCGCTGAAGAAGAGGCGATAGTTGCGGTGTTCGAGAGCCCGGAGCAGGAAGCGCCAACGCGGGGCTGGTTGTGTAGAGGAAGACATGATCACCTGGATAGATGATAAAGGGGAAATTTGATTCTCGCCGCTTGCGGGGGCAACGACGTCAGACGCACCGCGAGAGAACGAGGCTGGCTATAGTCGGTCGCTGAGCAATCCGAGCGAACGGGAATCCATCCGACGCACTGCACTCGGGCGAGCGGTAAATGAGGTCATAATGCGTGGCGGCAATGGCGTGCGTAATCTAGACTGAAAGTCGAAGCGCACTCATTCCGCGTGCGGAATGGACTGGCGCGCTTCCATTGGATGTTAAGGGTATAGAGGAAATCGGGGAGCGGCGAAAGGGGAAGGATGCGGGACGGCAAGAGCGCGGAAAGTCGCAGCGCAAGAGAGATGCACCGGATGTTTCCGAATCTGTACGAAAAGTTCACCCGTGAACAGTGGGCGAAGCTGCGAGCAAATATGCCACTGGATATCAGCCACGAAGATCTGGATGAATTGCGGGGATTGAACGACCCGGTTTCCCTTGATGAGGTGGAGACAATCTACCTGCCGCTGGGCCGACTGCTGAATATTCATATCGCTACGGCTCATGGGCTGGAGCGCGTGAAGGATTCATTCTTGGGGCGCCCGAGCGCAAGGCCTGCTTACATCATTGCGGTGACGGGCAGCGTGGCCGTGGGCAAGAGCACATTTTCACGCGTGCTGGCTGAGGTCCTCTCGCGCTGGGCAGATCATCCGACCGTCGAACTGGTGACGACGGATGGGTTCTTGCTCCCAAATAGCGTGCTGCAAGAGCGCGGGATGATGGAGCGAAAGGGATTTCCAGAGAGTTACGACCTGCGCAAGATGCTGGATTTTATGATCGCATTGCGCCAGGGCGCGAAGACATTGAAGGTTCCTGTGTACTCGCACGATAGCTATGACATTGTTCCGAATGAATTTCTGGAGATACGGCGGCCGGAGATTCTGATTCTCGAAGGGCTAAACCTTCTGCAGATGAATCTTCTGGGAGAGTCCAAGACGCCAAAGATCTTCGCCAGCGACCTGATCGACTTTTCAATCTACGTGGATGCCGAGGAAGAGAACATCAGGAAGTGGTATGTGGAACGCTTCATGCTTCTGAAAAACACTGCATTCAGGAATCCACGGTCGTTTTTTCATCGCTTCTCGGAGATGGGCGAGGAAGAAGCGAGGGCATTTGCCACCGACATCTGGGGGCGGATTAACCTGGTGAACCTGGTGTCAAACGTGGCTCCCACGCGGGAGCGGGCGCAAGTCGTGATGCAGAAAGGCCTGGACCACACTGTGCAGGAGGTTTGGCTTCGCCGCGTTTAGGCTCTGGCAGTCAGTCGTTCTTGCGATAGATGTCGTAATTACTGAGGGAAGCCGCCGGCGAGAAACCGTTTGAGAGCAGTTCGAGGAGTTGGGGACGGAAGGCGAGAGGTTCCTCCTGCAGTTGAAGTGTGCGCTTGACCACAACCCATCGGACGTTGCGTTGGCGGACGAGATCGACGAGTTGAGCCGCGCTGTACGGATTCACTGTGTTGTCCATCATGATTACGGGGAACTGCGGGATGCGCCCCGTCGTGAAATAGAAGAGATCCTCGCCGGGAATTTCGAGGATGGCGTCGGCGCGCGGAATATTACGGTTTGAGTAGTTGACGAGTTCCTCAAAGGACGGTATCCAGTCGCCGCGCATGGCAAGTCCGTTGAGAGCGGGGAGATTGGAATGTTCAAGTGTCTCGCCGGAAAGGTCCACGTAGTCCAGACGCTCGTGGCTGAGAGCGTAGTACGCGCCGGTTGTGAGCAGTGTGAATGAGACAATGCAGGTGAATACGATGAGCGGAGGAGCGGAACGCTCGGTATTCCCAGTTTTCCCCTCATCCACCGTCGCACCCTTGACTCTCTCGCGGGGGGCCAGCGCGACGAGCATCGTTGCGATAAGGATGATCAGCATCGGCCAAAGTGCGTAGGTAGATCCCCAAAGCTGCTGCGAAAGAAATGCTCCGTGGATGGTTCCGAGAAGGATCACCGGAACCAACTTGGCGGCGGTCGTAACGTGAGTGCATTGCCACAAAGCCAACAGTAAAGATGCGACGAGCAATACAGGCCAGAGGCGCAGAAGAGCCTCGACACGGTCTGACGCGTTGTCCTGAAGCAAGAGTGCCGCAATGGCAGCGAGAAATGGCAGCGAGAGAAGAGTCGCTCCGGCCCACCTTAGCGCGCCCCGATGCGCCGCATGTCTGACGAGTAAGAGGGCAATTCCAAGTCCAAAAACTAAGGCCGGCCACAATAGTGCAATATCCTCATAAACGCCAAGCATGGTTGTGAGACCGGGCAAACGGCGCGTCGCGGCAAACTGTACCGTCCAGTGGAAATAGTTGGCGAGACCGACTGTGCTCTGGATAACGGCGAGCGCTGACGCCAAGCCGGACCCGGCTCCGGCGAGTAAGACGGCGGCGGCGCGACGATTAAAAATCCCAAACCAGAGAACACAAACCACGGCACTCAGAAAAAATGCCAGTCCGGTGTTCTGTTTGATGAAGGGAGGGACGGCAAGCAGAATGCCGCATCCAAACGTGTAGAGCCGGGGGAACCCAGCGGACTCTAGTCGCAGAAGGAGCCAAACGCAGAAGAGGATGACTAGGGTGCAGTCAGCGTCGTAAAACGGATGAGGGAAAATGCTGCTGGTACCCAGAAAGACAAGCGGCGCTGTGAGCAGGAAACAGGTAGGTCGCAGGGGCAACCTGGAGGCGGCGACCAAGCGGAGCAATATGCGCCAGGTGAGGAGCGAAGCCAACCCAGCGGTGAGAGCAACGTAAAGATAATGATGGACAACAGCGCGACCAAACACCTTGATGATGGCGGCCTGCACCAGGAAAGTGAGGGGCGCGTAAGGAAATGGAAAGTCTCGGTACGGGAGTTGGCCAAGGGAAATGCGGGTTGCATTTTCGAGAATGTAGCTTAGGTCCCAGAGGACGGTGAGACGCGTGTTCTGCAAGAAAACAAATGATGCTGTCGCTACAAATAGGACTAATCCGGCGAGGAGATCGGCGGCTCCGAGAGTGGCTTGGCGAGCGCGGCTAGACATGTGGTGAGTTCATTCTACTGGAAGGACCGCAAGGGATAGACGAGGCTTGAAATGCGTGTTCGGCACTTCATGCCGCCAGTGGTTTGCTGATTACTCACCTGGTTTGATGACGTAACTCCTTTTTCGCCGGGGTGACGGATTTCGATAACTGAATCGTGCGCTGGCCACGGTGGCTGGCAATGGTGCTAAGGTTATTTCGTTGGCGTTTAGGGACAACCGATTACGGCATCTGGAGGGAGAACATGTTCAGTGTTGTGACGATTGCAAGAGAGTACGGTAGCGGCGGAGCCGAGATTGGACGCCGGACAGCGGAGATGCTGGGTTGGGCGCTGGTAGATCGCCAGATCATCGAGCGCGTGGCCGCGTTGGGCAAGATCGACCGAGCCTGGGCCGAAGAGGCAGACGAACAGTCCTGTGGATGGTGGGAACGGGTGCTGAGCGGTTTTCGTCATGGAAGTCCAGAGGCCTACGTAGGAGGTGTTGCCGACACCGGAGTGGACCGCGACTCGCTGCAACAGTTTACTGCCAGGGTAATTGAGGAGGCCGGGAAAGCGGGCAATTGCGTCATTGTCGGCAGGAGTTCGCAATGCGTGTTGCGGAATGAACCAAGCGCGCTGCATGTACTGGTCTACGCTCCTCTGGAAGAAAAGCTGGAGCGGATGAAGCATCGCCATCCGGACGAGCGCGACTTGCAGGCAGTGTTGAGACGCATGGACGCCGAGCGAATCAAGTATGCCCAGACCTATTTTGCCTGCAACTCGAGGGATCTGAGTCTGTACCACCTCTTTTTGAACAGCACGATGGGCCTTGACGCCTGCGCCGAATTGATTGTGAGTGCGATCCAACTGTCCAAGACGAATCAACGGCCAGAGAAGCAGGAAACACCGGTCTGATTAGACTGACTCACAGGTTATCGCTTGTCGCCAGAGTCATCCTTCTTAGATCGCGAACGCTCCTGGCCAAGTCCCTCGACGAGGAGCACGGCTTCGGCGACTTCCCGGATGGCGCGCCGCAGGCGTCGGCTTTCGTCGCGCAAGCGCTGATAGGCCTCTTCTTCGCTCAATCCGAATCGCTGCTGTAATACCCCTTTTGCCCTCTCGACCATTTTGCGTTCTTCCAATTGCTGGCGGACCAGAATTGCTTCCCTTTTCAGCTTTACATTGTGCTCGGCCAGAGTGGAGTACGCGATGGCCACGCCCATCTGCTCACCCAGAAAGCACAGCACGGAAATTTCGTCCGGAGTGTGCTCGTGAGGTTCGCGGTGATGAACGTTGAGCACCCCGATGACCTCTCCGCCGCGCACCAGGGGGACTGAGATGAGGGCTTCGTAGGTGTCTTCCACCAGCGTAGTGAACAGCTTGAAGCGAGGGTCCGCGAAGGCGCGGTTTGAGAGAGCTACCGCCGATTTGTGCTGGGCCACCCACCCGGCAATGCCTTCGCCAAGATTGAGACGGACCGCGCCAATTTCGGCGTCGTGGGGCAGTTGAGATGCCCGTAGCACGATGTCTCCGCTCTCATGTTCTGGAAGATAGACCAAGCAGGCGTCACAATCCGTAACCTCTACCGTGATGGCGACGAGTTCCTGCAGCATATCGTCGATGGCGAGGCCGGAGCTGACAATTCGGCTTGTACGGTGGAGGATGGCCACTTGCCATGCGCCCGCACCATTCCCTGATTTGCGCATACTCGATTCACAACTCTCCCCCGGCCCCACGCGGGATTGCAGCAAGTATAGGGAGATTAAACGGGGGTACCATCGAAACGCCAATTGAAAGTTCTTATGCCGTCCATAATGAAATCGTGCGCGGAACTGACGGAATTTGATCGTCTCCCGTGCTTATCGCGGCAATAAAGAAAATGAATTGGACGCCAGGGTTAATCCTGTCGTACTGTGGTCTCCTACACGGGAACAAGCCATGGCGACCGAGTCCGTCGCCGGGCTGAGTTTTCCACCCAAGACCGACGCGGCGAGGCAGCTCGCGTTTCTACCATTTGCTCCCTGATCGAGCTTAGAGCCAAGAATCTGCTCCGTTGCAGGTTCGTACCCCCCTCAACAAATTGTGCTTGGCAGTATTGAAGCGAATAGCTGCGCGAATCCACTCGCTGTTGGGCGGCGCGGCAATCCCACATCCCCAGAAGGGTGCGGGCCAACTGTATCCACAGCTATCACGAAACGGACGAACTCTTAGAGAAGGAGCACAGAAATGGCGAGAAGAAGCATCGCAATTTACGGAAAAGGCGGAATTGGGAAGTCCACTACGACTCAGAACACCGTGGCGGCACTGGCCGAAATGGGCAAGAAGATCATGGTGGTCGGATGCGACCCCAAGGCGGATTCAACTCGCCTGTTACTCGGCGGCCTGGCGCAGAAGACGGTTCTGGACACACTGCGCGATGAAGGTGGCGACGAAGTCGATCTGAACGAAATTCTCCGCCCTGGATATCGCGGTGTGCAATGCACGGAGTCGGGTGGACCGGAGCCGGGCGTGGGATGCGCGGGACGCGGCATCATCACCTCGATCAACCTGCTGGAACAGCTCGGCGCCTATGAAAATGAGCTTGACTACGTTTTCTATGACGTACTCGGCGACGTGGTGTGCGGCGGTTTCGCCATGCCGATCCGCGAAGGCAAGGCGCAGGAAATTTACATCGTATGCTCGGGCGAAATGATGGCGATGTATGCAGCCAACAACATCTCCAAAGGCGTGGTGAAGTTCGCCAACGCCGGCGGCGTTCGCCTCGGCGGCATCATCTGCAACAGCCGCAAGGTGGACAACGAAAAAGAGATGATCGAAGAGTTTGCCCGCCAACTGGGCACGCAAATGATCCACTTTGTTCCACGCAACAACGACGTACAGCGCGCCGAGATCAACCGCAAGACTGTCATTGAATGGAATCCTGCGTGTGAGCAGGCCGACGAGTACCGCGCACTGGCCCAGGCGATCGACCAGAACAAGAATTTTGTGATTCCCACGCCGCTGCCGATGGACGATCTGGAAAAGCTGCTTATCGATTTCGGCCTTGTGGACGGCGTGCCGCCGGGTACGGAAGTCGTCGCTTAGTCCCGTCGCCGACGAAACGAAACATGCCCGATGTGGGCCAGCCAAAGCACTGGAGTGAGTTATGTCAATAGATCCCCGCGTTGTTAAAGAGGAACTGATTCAAATCTATCCGAAGAAGCTTCGCCAGAAGCGCTCCGAACAGATTGCCATCAACCAGGTTGGTGAAGACGGCAGCGTGCCGGAGATCAAGGCAAACGTGCGCAGCAGCCCTGGCATTATTACCCAGCGCGGCTGCACCTATGCCGGCTGCAAGGGCGTTGTGATCGGCCCGAGCCGCGACATTCTCAGCATTGTGCATGGCCCCATCGGGTGCAGTTTCTATGCATGGCTGACGCGCCGCAACCAGACGCGTCCGGCTACGCTGGACGATCAGAACTTTATCAACTACTGCCTGTCCACGGACATGCAGGAAGAAAACATCGTGTTCGGCGGCGAGAAGAAGCTCAGGGAGGCGGTGAAGGAGGCATTCGCGCTCTTTCACCCGAAGGCGATAGCCATTTTCTCCACCTGCCCGGTGGGACTGATTGGCGATGACGTTCATGCGGTAGCACGGGAAATGAAGGCCGAGTTGGGCATTAACGTCTTCGGTTTCAGTTGCGAAGGTTACCGCGGAGTCAGTCAGTCGGCTGGGCATCACATTGCCAACAACGGACTCTTCAAACATATCATCGGCAACAATGAGACGCCGCACGATGACAAGTTCAAGGTCAACCTGCTGGGTGAATACAACATCGGCGGTGACGGCTTTGTGCTGGAAGACATTCTGTCGCGCTGCGGCATCAAGCAGATTTCGACATTCAGCGGCAATTCGACCTATGACACGATGGCGAATTCCCACACGGCCGACCTGAACCTCGTCATGTGCCACCGCTCGATCAACTACGCGGCGGAGATGATGGAAAAGCGCTTTGGAATTCCCTGGATGAAGGTAAACTTCATCGGCGCCGGAGCTTCGGCCAAGTCGTTGCGCAGGATCGCCGAGTACTTCGAGGACGATGCCTTGAAAGCGCGCGTGGAAGAAGTGATTGCCGAGGAGATGGGGGCGGTTGAAGCGACGCGAGCGATCGTGAAGGCCCGCTGCCAGGGCAAGACGGCAATGCTGTTCGTGGGTGGGTCCCGCGCGCACCACTATCAGCAGCTGTTTACCGAGATCGGCATCAAGACGATTGTGGCTGGCTACGAATTCGGTCACCGCGACGACTACGAAGGCCGCAAAGTTCTGCCTGGCCTCAAAGTGGATGCCGACAGCAAGAACATCGAAGAATTAGATGTGGTTCCTGATCCGGAACGCTATCGCGCACGGAGAACTCCCGAGCAGATGGCAAAGCTGGAAGCGATGACCGAGATGGAGTTCAAGGACTACATCGGCATGATGCCGTAAATGGACAACGATACTCTGGTTGTCGATGACTTGAGCCATCACGAGACTGAGCGACTGCTGGAGATCTACCGGCCCGACATCTTCTGCGCCGGCATCAAGGAAAAGTTTGCGGTCCAGAAGATGGGGATTCCCTGCAAGCAACTGCATAGTTATGACTACGGCGGGCCCTATGCGGGCTTCCGTGGAGCGATCAACTTCTTCAAGGATATTGATCGCATGGTGAACATGAAGATCTGGTCGTTTGTGACTCCGCCGTGGCAGCCCAAGAAGGAACAGGCCGCGGAAGTAGCCGCCGACTAGTCACCTCACTCGAACGATACGGTCAGCTTACAGACACTGCTCGTTGAGCAGGAAGGGGAATGCTTTATGCTTTTACGCCACACAACGGATGAGGTTCTGGAACGTAACGCGTTGACGGTGAATCCAGCCAAAACTTGCCAGCCGATTGGAGCGATGTATGCCGCTCTCGGCATCCACAACTGCCTGCCGCACAGCCACGGATCGCAGGGCTGCTGCTCCTACCATCGCAGCACGCTGACTCGGCACTACAAGGAGCCGGTGATGGCGGCAACCAGCTCATTCACGGAAGGCGCCTCCGTATTCGGCGGGCAAGCCAACCTGCTGCAGGCCATCACTACGATTTTTGGGGTTTATACCCCGGACGTAATTGCCGTGCATACCACCTGTTTGTCGGAGACGATTGGCGACGACCTGGTCCAGATCATCAACAAAGCGGTTGCCGAAGGCAAAGTGCCGGAAGGCAAGCATGTAATTCACTGCAACACGCCCAGCTACCAGGGTTCGCACGTAACTGGCTTCTCCAACATGACGAAGGCGATGGTCACGTATTTCGCCGATCCGGCCGCGGAGAAAACCAACCAGGTAACACTGTTTCCGGGCTGGGTAGAGCCTTCCGACATGCGCGAGCTCAAGTCGCTGGCGAAGGAGCTCGGCATTGACGTGGTGATGTATCCAGACACCTCCGACGTGCTGGATGCGCCGCAGACTGGCAAGCATGAGTTCTACCCGAAGGGCGGAACGACGGTCGAGCAGATTAAAGCCTCAGGCGGCAGCATTGCGTCAATCGGACTGGGACCGTCAGGCTCGGCGGCAGCGGTGGAAGAGTTGAGAAAGAAATGCGGCGTGGCTGGCGAGGTGATGGAACTGCCGATTGGGCTGCAGGCGACCGACAAGTTCATCGACAGGCTGCGCACAATTGCAGGAGTCAGTGTGCCGGACTCGATTACCGATGAGCGCGGGCGATTGCTGGACATGATCTCCGACATGCATCAGTACGTGCACGGCAAGCGAGTTGCGCTGTTCGGCGACCCGGACCAGCTCGTATCGCTGACGGAGTTCCTCAACTTGCTGGACATGAAGCCGGTGTACATCGTTACCGGCACGCCGACCCCCCAGTTTGAGAATCGCATCCGGGCAGCATTGGGCGGGAACGTTCCGGAGGCGAAAATCCGCGCCGGGGCTCAGGCTGATATGTACCTGATACATCAATGGCTGAAGCAGGAGACGGTGGATGTGCTGATTGGCAACACCTACGGCAAGTACATCGCGCGCGACGAAAACATTCCCTTCGTGCGTCACGGCTTCCCGATTCTCGACCGGGTTGGACATTCTTATTTTCCGACCGTTGGCTACAAGGGCGGGATGCGGTTGCTGGAAAAGATTCTCGGCGTGCTGATGGATCGCCAGGATCGTGACGCACCCGAGGAGAGCTTTGAACTCGTGATGTAGATTCCGGGCACGGCAGCAAACTTGATTCGGTCCAGAATTCTGGGTAGCCCGTTCAACCGAGGAAAAGGTACATGGCGGATATTTTAAGGGAGCGCGAGCGGCAGGTGTACCGGAAGGGGCAGCAGCAAGCCTTCCAGCTCGACTGCGAGAAACAAAGCGTGGCTGGTTCCGTGAGCCAGCGCGCTTGCGTCTTCTGCGGCTCGCGCGTAGTGCTTTATCCCATCGCCGATGCCTTGCACATTGTGCATGGACCGATAGGCTGTGCTTCCTACACCTGGGACATCCGCGGCGCGCTCTCCTCTGGGCCGGAGCTGCACCGGCTCAGTTTCTCCACGGATCTGCAGGAAATGAATGTCATTCAAGGGGGGGAGAAAAAACTCTACGCTGCCCTCTGCGAACTGATTGATGCACACAGTCCGAAGGCCGCGTTTGTTTACGCCACCTGTATCGTCGGCGTGATTGGCGACGATGTGGAAGCGGTCTGTAAGCGCGTCAGCTTGGAGAAGGGAATCCCGGTGCTTGCGGTGCATTCGGAGGGATTCAAGGGCACTAAGAAGGATGGGTACCGAGCCGCCTGTGATGCGTTGCTGCAGATTGTAGGAACTGGTCCGGTCGACGACATCAGTCCGCTCAGCATCAACATCCTCGGCGATTTCAACCTCGCGGGAGAGACCTGGACAATCCGTGACTATTACGCGCGGATGGGCGTGCAGGTAGTTTCGTGCATCACCGGCGACGGAAGAATCGATGACATACGGCGCGCCCACGGTGCGGCGCTCAACGTAGTGCAGTGCTCGGGATCCATGACTTACCTGGCCAAGAGCATGAGGGAGAAGTATGGTATCCCATTCATACGCGTCTCCTACTTTGGCGTGGAAGATATGTCGAAATCGCTCTACGACGTTGCTAAGCACTTTAAGGACAAGGAAATGCTTGCCCGCACGCAAGGGATGGTCCGCGAAGAGCTGCAGCGCATCATGCCATTGATCGCCGACTACCGGCGCGTCCTCGAAGGCAAGCGCGCTGCTATTTATGTGGGCGGCGCCTTCAAGGCGTTTTCCCTGGTGAGCGCGTTGCGCCTGCTCGGGATGAAGACGGTGATGGTGGGTTCGCAAACCGGCAACAGGGACGATTACGAACAGCTCCGTGAACTCTGCGATGAGGGAACAATCATCGCTGACGACTCGAACCCACTGGAGCTTTCCAGCTTCCTTGAGGAAAAGGACGTGGACGTCTTCATCGGCGGCGTCAAGGAACGTCCCATCGCCTACAAGCTTGGCATCGGATTTTGCGATCACAACCACGAGCGGAAGGAAGCGCTCGCCGGATTCGAGGGCATGGTGAACTTTGCCCGAGAGGTCCACAGCAGCGTGATGAGCCCAGTCTGGCAACTGACGCCTCGCAAGCGAGGAAATTCGTTGGAGGTGGTGAAATGAGCTCGCAGCCGCGAGTGCCGAAGAGCGCCCCTCGACCCAACTGGGTTTCGACACGCAATCCATGCAAGGCCTGTGCTCCACTTGGAGCAACTCTGGTCATGCGCGGAATTGCCGGCGCAGTTCCATTTCTCCACGGTTCGCAGGGTTGTGCGACTTATATGCGGCGTTACATTATCAGCCATTTCCGGGAACCGATGGACATCGCAACTTCGGGTTTCAGCGAGGCCACTACAATTTTCGGGGGCGAATCAAATCTGCGCCAAGGATTGGGGAATGTGACCTCCCAATACCATCCAACCTTAATCGGAATCGCTACTACTTGCCTCACGGAAACGATTGGCGAGGATGTACAGGGGATGCTACGCGAGTACCGCGGGACAACCGCAGGTGCAGAGGGGCCAACCCTGGTTCACGTTTCTACCCCCAGCTACAGCGGAACGCACATTGACGGCTTCCATGACGCAGTTCGCGCGGTGGTGGAACAGCTTGCAGGGGCAGACACCAGTCCGAGCGCATATGTCAACGGTTTCCTGAACCTCTTTCCTGGAATGGTGTCATCGGAAGATTTGAGATTCCTGAAGGAAGTCGCGGCTGCTTTCTCAGTGCCGATCACGCTTTTTCCGGATTATTCGGAGACCTTGGACGGACCTTCGATGGAGAAGTACCAGAAGATCCCGGAAGGCGGAACAACGATTGCAGCTTTGCGCTCGACACCATCGGCCAAGGCAAGCATCGAGTTCGGTCGCACTCTACGAACAAAGAAAACGGCGGCATCCTTTCTCCAGGAGCGCTTCGAGGTTCCCGCGAAGAGGATTGGAATGCCCATCGGCGTTTACGAGAGCGACGTCTTCTTCGCCACTATGGAGAAGCTGAGCGGAAACAAGACGCCGGACAAATATCGCATGGAGCGCGGGCGACTGGTAGACGCCTATGTGGACGGACACAAGTATCTGTTTGGCAAGAGGGCGATTGTCTTTGGCGACGAGGACATGGTCGTGGGACTCACCTCGTTCCTGGCAGAAATCGGCGTTGTACCGGTGCTGTGCGCCTCTGGCGGCAAGAGCGGCGCGATGGCGCGAAGTATCGCCGAGGTGACGACCCATGTGCGCGGCACGGTTGCGGTGCGTGATGGAGTTGATTTCATGACTATCGCGGAAGAAACGGCGTTGAAGGAACTCAAGCCGGACTTTGTGATCGGAAGCAGCAAAGGAGCGAAACTAGCGCGCGAACTCGGCGTGCCGTTGATCCGGGTTGGATTCCCAATCCATGATCGTATTGGTGGCCAGCGCATTCTGCACCTCGGCTATCGAGGCGCACAGCAACTCTTTGATCTCGTCGTCAACACACTGCTGGAAGTCAAGCAGGACTCAAGCTCAATTGGTTACAGCTACCTGTAGAGGTGAACAATGGCACTGGATTTGACGCAACACCCATGTTTCAACTCGGACGCTCGTCACACCACGGGACGTATTCACCTGCCGGTGGCGCCCCAGTGCAACATCCAGTGCAACTACTGTGATCGCAAGTTCGACTGCATGAATGAGAGCCGCCCTGGAGTGACCAGCGCGGTGCTACAACCCAGGCAGGCGCTGGCTTATCTGGACAAGGTGCTGCTGCGCGTCCCGCAACTGAAGGTTGTTGGCATCGCCGGGCCCGGCGATCCTTTCGCCAGTCCCGATGAGACCCTTGAAACCCTGCGCCTGGTGCGCGAAAGGTATCCTGAGATGCTGCTTTGCGTTGCCAGCAATGGATTGAACACCGCCCCTTATGCTGAGGATCTCGCGCGCTTGCAGGTTAGCCACGTCACCATCACGGTGAACACCATTGATCCCGTAATTGGAGCAAAGATCTACTCCTGGGTTCGCGACCACAAGAAGATTTATCGCGGCGAAGAGGGTGCGCGGGTTCTGCTCGAGCGCCAGATTGCATCGATCAAGGCGCTAAAAGCTGCCGGAGTCACGCTGAAGATCAATACCATCGTCGTGCCGGGAATCAATGACGAGCACGTGGAACTGGTGGCCGAAGAGATGCGCGACCTTGGCGCGGATGTCATGAATTGCATTCCGCTCTTCCCGGTTGCAGGGACGCCCTTCGCGGAGATGGATGAACTGCCTCTCTCCGAGGTGAAACAGATTCGCGCCAGGGTTTCTGAGATCATTCCCCAGATGGAGCACTGCACGCGATGCCGTGCGGATGCCGTCGGCTTTTTGGGCGCGGATCAGTCTCAAGAGCTTGTGAGCCTGATGCGTGACTCCGCCAATGGATTGCTCGATGACCGCTCTGGGCGGCCTTACGTGGCCGTGGCCAGCATGGAGGGAATCCTCATCAATCAACATCTGGGCGAGGCCGAAAAGCTCTGGATTTTTGAATACGACGAGATCGAACCGAAGCTGATTGGAATGCGAGATGCTCCCGAGCCAGGGGACGGAAATCTGCGCTGGCGTGAACTTGCCAAGTCAGTCGAGGATTGCCACTCCATCCTGGTTAGCGGCGTGGGACGCAAGCCCCGCTGGGTGATGGAGCAGAGCGGCCTTCGAGTCATTGAAGCCACAGGACTCATCGCTCAGGCGATGGACAGCCTGCATCGCAGCGGAGACGTCCCTGTCTCGATGAAGAAACAGTTCAAGTCTTGCGGAACTTCCGGCTGCCAGGGGACCGGCACCGGTTGCGCATAACAACCCAAGGAGAAGATCATGCAGAAACCGACTCACCACATTCTTGTCTGTGCCAGCTTTCGCGTAAAGGGCGAAAGCAAGGGTATGTGCTTTAAGAAGGATTCCGCGGCCCTGCTGCCCTACATTGAAACCGAACTGGATGACCGGGGAATGCAGGATGTGATGGTCTCAAGCACAGGCTGCATGAACCGTTGCGAGAGCGGCCCGCTGATGGTTGTTTATCCTGAAGGCTCTTGGTACGGCGACGTGAACGAAGAAAAAATTGACGAGATTTTGGACGCGCTGCAACAAGGCAAGGAAGCAACATCGTTGTTGTTGTCCTAAGGGGCAGGCGAGTTTATAGCCAAGGAACGAGCATGAGCGACGCGAAAGTGCGAATCATCGACTGCACGCTTCGCGACGGCGAACAAGCGCCGGGCGTGGCGTTCCGGCGTGGCGAAAAGCTAGCCATAGCCCAGGCGTTAAGCGATGCCGGGGTGCCTGAGTTGGAGTGCGGCATTGCCGCGATGGGAGAAGCTGAATGTAATGACGTTCGCGCCATGGTTGGGCTCGGACTGGGGGCGCGGCTGACAGGATGGAGTCGAGCACGCGAGGAGGACGTGGATGCCACGGCAACTTGCGGAATTGACTCCATCCACATTGCTCTACCAGTCTCGACTATTCAACTGGGCGCAATCGGGAAGGACCAGGGCTGGGCGATGCGGCGGCTGCTGGAGATTGTGGCATACGCCCGGGAACGCTTTACCTGGGTTTCAGTAGGAGCGCAGGATGGAACGCGGACCTCGTCTGACTTTCTGCGCGAGTTTGTCAGCGCGGCGGCGAGCTCGGGAGTCCACCGAATTCGAATTGCCGACACCGTGGGCATCTGGAGTCCATTGCAGACGGCGAATGCGATCCATGAGCTACGGGAGTTTGCCGGAGCTGCGGTGATCGAGTTTCACGCCCACAACGACCTAGGCATGGCAACAGCGAATGCTATTACTGCCATCCAAGCCGGCGCTGGCTGCATAAGCACCACTGTCACTGGCTTGGGCGAGCGCGCTGGCAACGCCGCCTTGGAACAAGTGGCAATGGCCATGCGGCACTCACTCCGATTGGAGTCCGGAATCGATTGCAGTGCACTGCCCGGCCTCTGCGAATTGGTCGCGCGGGCTTCAGCGCGCGTCATTCCGGCAAGCCAGCCAATTACCGGGGAAGCAATCTTTCGGCACGAGTCTGGAATTCACTGCCATTCATTGCTGAGCGACAGGAAGAGCTTTGAGCCTTTCTCGGCTGAGGAACTCGGAAGAATTGCTCCGGACTTTGTGATCGGGCGCCATTCAGGCTCTGAGAGCGTTCTGCGGATTTTGGCGGGACTTGGAGTCTATACGACGAGGAGCATCGCGGATCGAATGCTTCCGGCAATTCGGGAGCGGTCCGTTCTCACAAAGTCAGCTCTGAGTCGGGAAGAGTTGTTGCAGATTTTTTCGGCTTTCGACCGGCGTGCCAGTTAATGTTGGGGGTGCGATCAGCTGGAACCAGCACCTTCGGCTGACAGCATCTGGAGTATTTTCTTGTTAAAAGACGGCTTATACGAAGAAAACTAGAGGGAAAAAAGGAGCGGAGAAAAATGTTCAACCTGGTTGCAATCAATCTGCCCGATGCACACAAGAAATATTCGAACAAGTGCCATAAAGAGCGGTGCCCCAACGAGGGACGATACCAGTTGTTCAGCGATATCGATGAGACAGGTTTGCCGGACTGGGAGGGGCAGGCAATCTGTTCAAAGCACCTCGTTGAAGAAGCACGGCATCGCCCGGAGATTGTCATGTCTCTGATCGATATGCTGATCGACACCATGGAACAGCACGACCTGTTCTCCGTCGCGCACGCGCCCGGGGGGCCGTCAAGCCGGCAGGTCATCCACATGCACCGCCCCTAAACAACTGTCGCGCGCGGGCCCTCAAAGCGGGATGACCAACGAGGGCCTGCGCACGGCCACCTTACTGTGCTTCTCGAACTCTCTTCCTGGCCATCTCAAACAACGGAATCTTAGCCATTCCATTCGACAAAGAGTCCGGCTCAGTCTCGGTCTAGTCTGCCCCAGAGTCGCCTCGGTCGTGATCACACCCGCGCACTTCCTCAGCTTTCACCAGCTCTCACATGTAAGAAGTGCGCGATCCGTCATCTTCTTCGAGACTATTTTGCCAGGAAATCCACAGTTATTTGGAACTGGAGGGTTTTGCTGGCGGAGCAGGATCTCCGCCTCGGCGCCGACGTTGAGCGCGGTCCGTCCAGATTGCCCAGGAAGTAATGCATCTATCGCGGGAAATTTTCTCTCTTGGGCCGCTCATCGCTGACCACAAGAGGTGCCCCGTTCACAGCCTCTCGCCAGCAGGAGCCGTTAAATCCGCCTGACCGGAAGCTCAGCCTCGGATTCATCGACTGGAACCACTGACGGCTCATACACTTCCATACCGATCTCCGACTCCCTTCATCTACCGGGTTTAAACGTGTGTGTGAGGCAAAGCTCCTCCGTCCAGTGGACTCCTTCCGGGCGTCTCCCAAAATGAACAGCTTGTCATTTTGGTTGGACTCTGACGTGCATTAGCCTTCCCGAATAACCGCGCCCAGACAAGGGCCGGCGATCAGATAGCTTACGTCGTCGGGCCCAGCCTTTTAGACAAGGAGTGGGCCTTGCCACAATTTGCCTGGTGCGGTGGGGACGAGACGAAAACGACTGGTGGAACGCACTTATAGAACGGGTGGGGTGTACGTGTATCGGACTATCGAGTTCTGCCTCGCCCTGATTCTGGTCGCGTTCCTTCCTGTTCTGGTGGGCGCGCAAATATCCCCTGGAGCTTTATCGCATGCGCATCGCGAACTGGAAGGGCCGACCAACTGCACTCGATGTCACGCAGTCAAGTCAAGCACTCCGGATTTTCGCTGCCTCGATTGCCATAAAGAGATTGCCGTGAGACTACAACAACGGAGAGGACTGCACTCCACATTTGTTCCTTCTGGGGCAGCCAGTAATTCGTGTATCAAGTGCCACTCCGATCACAACGGCGAAAACTTTTCAATGGTGCGGTGGGATCCCAAAGCTCTGGATCATTCAAAAGCGGGATACAAACTTGACGGGAAGCACGCCACACTGGCGTGCAATCGGTGTCACAACAGGGAAAAGATTGCACCCTCGGAACGGGCAAGCATTCTGACGAAGGATCTAAACCGGTCTTACCTCGGACTTTCTCAGAACTGCGTCAGTTGCCACGAAGACAAGCACCGCGGAACCCTGGGGCCCCGCTGCGAACAGTGCCACAACGCAGCCGACTGGAAAGTCGGGAAGGTCTTCGACCACTCGAAAACGAAGTACCCGCTGACGGGTGCGCACGTCAACGTCAACTGCCAGAAGTGCCACGCTCAAGGCGCTGATGGAGTGATCCACTACGTTGGCCTGAAGTTCGGCCGCTGCGCGGACTGCCACGCTGATGTGCATCATGGAGCTTTCAAGCAGTCCTGCGAGGAATGCCATACCACGGCTACATGGAAGAAGACTGCCGCACTTGCGACGAAGTTCGATCATTCGACGACAAAGTATCCGCTGGAGGGGAAACACCAGGAGGTCGGCTGCGAAACTTGCCATCACGGAAGCGACTTCAAGAAACAGATTGCCTTCAAACTCTGTGCAGACTGTCATAAGCCTGATCCCCACAGCGGACAATTCGCAAAGAGAGCCGACAAGGGCGCCTGCGAATCTTGCCATACCCTGAACGGCTTCAAGCCTGCGAAGTATGGAGTCAGCGAACACAGCAAGTCTGCGTTCCCCCTGAGAGAGAAACACGCGGACGTCGCCTGTGCGAAGTGCCATACGCCGGCGGGGAAGGCGACCCTCTACAAAGTTAAGTTCGCGCTTTGTCTGGATTGCCACAAGGATGTGCATCGCGGTCAGTTCGCAAACGCACCGTACCTGAATCGCTGTGAGCAGTGCCACAACGAAACAAACTTCCATAAGTCTTCCATGACAATTGCCAAACACCAGAAGATTGAATTCAAGCTGACCGGCGGACATCTGGCCGTTGCCTGCATTGACTGCCACAAACCGGCGGAAGAAAACGGTCCCGCGCGCTACCACTTCAGTGAACTTTCTTGCACAACATGTCATACCGATCCTCACCGCGGCCAATTCGGAAAGCGCATCGCGGAAAGCGAGGCCAAGGGACAGGGGTCTGGATGCACGGTGTGCCACTCCACGAAGACGTGGAAAGACCTTGCGGCATTTGATCATTCACGTACCAAGTTTGAGCTTTTGGGAGCCCACAAGGCTGTAACCTGCGATGGCTGCCACCGCCCGCCAAACATGGAACGGACCCTTAAGAATGTGGACTACACCCAGGCACCGACAAAGTGCGAGGACTGCCATGAAAACATCCATGGCCCGCAATTCGTCAAGAAAGAAAGCCGAGCCACCCTATGCGCGGATTGTCACAATGTAACAAAGTGGCGTCCCTCGACGTTCGACCATGAAAAAACTGTGTTTTCCCTGAAGGGCGCACATGAGAATGTGCGCTGTAAGGCCTGCCACGCGAACTTCCAGGACGTGAACGGAAAGTCAGTCCTGTTCTATAAGCCGACGCCGACTGCCTGCGCTGGATGCCACGGCAATACGTTGAAGAGCGTGGCCGCGCAAACTGCACACCCGCAAGAAGGTTTCCATGGTAATTGAATTGCACAGAGCGCACCCGGACGCACCAGCGTGCATGGTATGGGTGCAGGAGTACCGCAGCCATGTGTAAGTCTATTCTGGCGATCATTCTTATCGGCACCGAGTTGATGGGGTTGCCGCTCTTTGCCGCCGACCAACAGCAGGCGAATCCCCGGGCAGACGTGCGCAGCCCTCACGGTACGCTGGCCCGTCCCTGCGAAGATTGCCACACCCACACTTCATGGAAACCGATCCGCAATCTTCCGGAGTTCAACCACAACGACACCAAGTATCCGCTACGTGGCATGCATAAGGATATTGGCTGCAGACAGTGCCACACGAACATGGTGTTTACAAAGGTAGGGATGCGTTGCGCCGACTGCCACGCCGACCTTCACCGTGGCCAGTTCGGCGCCAACTGCGAACAATGTCACACAGTAAAGGGATGGCGCGTTTCGATCGATGCGGTAAAGGAGCACTTCAACCGTTTCCCCCTCACCGGAATGCACGCCCTGGTGGAGTGCGACGCGTGCCACAAGAACGCCGCCAGCGGACAGTTCCAGGGACTGACTACCGTGTGTTACTCATGCCACCAGGCGGACTACAAGACTCCTGTGATTGACCACGTCGCGCTTAACTTTGGTACTACCTGCACAGACTGCCACTCCATGGACTCATGGCTGGGAGCGAAGTTTGATCACCTCAAGTACACCGGCTACGCGCTGCTTGGCGTTCATGCCACTCTTGACTGCACTGCCTGCCATGTCGGCAATAACTTCAAAGGAACCCCCGCGACTTGTTATGGATGCCACCAGAAGGACTTTACTGGCACAACCAATCCCAACCACGTTCAGGCTGGCTTCCCTCATGATTGCGGAGTCTGCCATTCCAGTCTTGCGTGGAGTCCCGCGACCTTTAACCACTCGACGTTCACCAATTTCCCGCTGACCGGCGCGCACGCTACTCTTCAATGCGCACAGTGCCATGTGAACAACAATTACAACCTTACGTCGACGGCTTGCTCCAGTTGCCACCTTACGGATTACAACAGCACGAACAATCCAAACCACAAAGCCGCGGGTATCCCAACCACATGCGAAATGTGTCATACCACCGTCGCATGGACGCCGGCGACATTTGATCACAGTAAAACCCCGTTCCCACTCACCGGCGCGCACATAAACGTTCCCTGTGCTCAGTGCCACATCAACGGGAATTACGGAGCGATTTCCACCGACTGCTCATCGTGCCACTTGACGGATTACAACAACACCACAAACCCGAATCATAAGACCGTTGGCTTCCCGTTGACCTGCAACGCCTGCCACAACACGTCGGCATGGATACCGGCCACCTTTGATCACAGCCAGACATCTTTCCCGCTGACCGGAGCTCATGTTTCCGTCCCATGCGCCACGTGCCACGTGAATGGAAATTACACGACTCTGCCGACTCTCTGTTATGGCTGCCATCAGAAAGACTTCACCAGCACCACTAATCCAAACCACGTTACTTCGGGATTCCCGCAAACCTGCCAGACTTGCCATACCACAACGGCATGGAGCCCGGCCACCTTTGACCACGCAACATTCACTGGTTTTGCGCTTACGGGAGCTCACGCAACATTGCAGTGCACTCAGTGCCACATCAATAACAACTACACGCTCACGTCCACAGCGTGCGCCACATGCCATATAGCTGACTTTAACGGGACGACGAATCCGAACCACGTGGCGTCAGGATTCCCAACCGACTGCTCGATCTGCCACTCGACCACGGCGTGGTCTCCGGCTACCTTCGACCACAGCAAGACAGCTTTCCCGTTGACCGGAGCTCACCTTACGGTTGCATGCGCCAGTTGCCATGTCGGCGGCAATTACACCACGCTTCCGACAGACTGCTACTCCTGCCATACGGCTGACTACAATGGCACAACCAACCCGAACCATAAGACGGTGGGGTTCCCAACGACCTGCGCCGTGTGCCACTCAACAACTGCATGGAATCCGGCGACGTTCAACCACAATACGACTTCGTTCCCGTTGACCGGGGCGCACGTCACCGTCGCCTGCACCAGCTGCCACATCAACGGAAACTACACAACTACTCCTACCGACTGTTACTCCTGCCATACGGCGGATTACACGGGGACTACTAACCCGAACCACGTAGCTTCGAACTTCCCGACGACGTGCGCCACTTGCCATACGACAACGTCGTGGCTCGGGGCGACGTTCAATCACACCTGGTTCCCAATCTATTCGGGAACCCACGCGGGCAAGTGGACGACATGCGCCGATTGCCACATCAATCCTGCCGACTATTCCGCATTCTCCTGCATCACTTGTCATGAGCACGCGGAGGCATCGACAGATCCTCACCATAGCGGCGTAAAGAACTACACATATACGGCAACCAGTTGCTACTCCTGCCACCGCAACGGAACCGGAGGCTAACGCGAATGAGACGAAGGACCGCTGTCGGCCTGCTCCTGTTAACGGCACTCGCACGAGGCTACGTTCAGGCCCAGGAAGTTCAACTGCAGACCACATTCCATGTTCGCTACGTGACCGACGAAAGTGTCTACATCGATGGCGGTAGAAGTTCGGGTCTCTCCGAAGGGATGCTGCTTACCGTGAAGCCCGTAACTCCTGCGAAGCCGCAGCCAGGAGTGGCTGAAGGTGCGGGTGATGCAGCAACACAAATCCGCATTTTCTCCGTTGCTGAAACCTCGGCCGCCTGCGAGGTTGTATCCAAAAGCCATCCCCTTGCGGTGGGAGACATAGCAACCTTGGCACAGGCCGAGATTGAGAAACTGGTCGTCAAGCGCACGCTCAGCAACACTCGGCAGTATCCGGTGGTCGTCAGCTTTACGGAAGGCGATCCGATGGATGAAGAGATCCGTGAGCAGTTGCCGCGACCTCCCCTTCCCGAGGTGAACCAGGCGCGAGGGCGCATCGGCTTGGACTTTAGCACCATTCGCAGCGGCGGCTCTGCCGCCTCCAACTCTTCCCAGGCCGGGCTTGTAATTCGCGCGGATATCACTCGTCTCTATGGATCTTATTGGAACCTGACAGGGTATTGGCGGGGACAGTTGCAGACGAGCTCAAGCTCTTCGACGCAGACAATCCAGGACTTAATCAACCGCACATACCAATTTGGACTGATCTACGCCAACCCAAAGTCGCGATGGACCTTTGGTATAGGACGCATGTATCTGCCCTGGGCCCCGAGCCTCCAGACGATCGATGGGGCGTATGCGGGCAGGAAGATCTCCAGCATTGCTACACTTGGAGCCTTTGCCGGGCTGGCGCCGGACCCAACTTCCTATAACTACAATCCGAACATGCATATGGGTGGGGGCCTGATTAACTTTGCGGGCGGCGATTTTGAGAAACTCCGGTACAACAGTACCTTCGGATTCGGGATCGCTACCATCGTATGGAAGATCGACCGTCCATTCGTCTTTTCCGAGAACTCCGTTACCTACAAGCGTGTCTTCAGCGTCTATCACTCCATGCAAATCGATAAGCCGAGCACTGGGCCGGGTGTGACGCCGGTAGGCTTTGGACTTCGGGATAGCTACCTGAGCTTTCGTTACCAGCCAAACCGGCGCATCAGTTTTGACATGAACCATAGCTATTTCCGTGATGTTCCCACTTACGATCCGCAACTGGTCGGCACTGGATTGCTTGATAAGCTCTTGTTCCAGGGTGTAAGTGGCGGAGTGCGAGTTGAACTCCCGAAGCGGATCAGTGTTTACACGAGCCTTGGACAAAGCTCGAGCAGCTCTGACAAGTCGAGTTCCTGGAATACGATGTACGGATTGTCGCTAGGCCAGATCTGGAAGACCGGTATCCACGCGGATTTCCATTACGCTAAGTTCAACAGCGCTTTTGCTCTGGGATCGTATCGATCTGTCCTGCTGTCGCGCAATTTTCATGACAGTCTTCGGTTTAATCTCCAGGCTGGGCAGCAGTCCTACACCTCGTCGCTCACCGCTGACAACGGGTCGCGATTTATCAACTTCTTCATCGATACAAATATTGGAGCGCGCTACTTCTTTGAGGGTGGCTTTACTCTCCAGCGTGGCGCATTGCAAAACTACGACCAGATCTACACAACGTTCGGCTATCGCTTTGACAATCGGCGTCACCATGTGGCGGGGAGTGTTCCTAATGTTACGCACAACTAGTGGCTTTGCGGTAATCGTCGCGGTGGCTCTGTCAATCACCTGTTTCGCGGAAGACAACGTGCCTGCAAATGCGCACGTCAATGCCCTTCTGGACAAGACCAGCCATGAGGTCGCGGAGTTTCTGGACCAGATGTCTGACGTGAAGTGCACGGAAACCGTGCTCCAGGAGAAACTCAATCCAGGCGGACGCAAGGAGTACGCGGAACGGGCCACCTACGATTACCTCATCCTGCTTCAGGGGAACGGAGATGAGTTAACGCTGAATGAGTCTCGCCTGTTGCAGCGTCAGGACGCAAAGCGGAAGAACAACCTTCCGCTCCTGATCACAAACGGATTTTCGACGCTTTTCCTCATCTTCCATCCGTATTACCGGGACAGCTTCCGCTTCGAGGAGGAAGGCCCTGAAGTGGTAGACGGAGCGACCCTCACGCGCATCCGATTCACCCACATCGCCGGTACGAGAACACCCGCGGCCTTGTCTGTGCGCGGGCGCGAGTACCCGCTTGAGTTAACGGGCACGGCCTGGATTGTGCCGGAGAATGGCAGAATAGCCAAAATTGATGCGTCGCTTGCGAATGATATGCACGACGTCGGACTCCGCACTTTGGATGTGGAAGTTATTTACTCCGCCATCTCGTTGCCGGGTTGGGATGATAAGTACCGATTTCCTTTGTCAGCGCGCGTAGATGTGGAAACACTGAAGCAGCACTGGCGAAATGTTCACGAGTTTAGTGGATACAAGCGCTTTACAGTCGCTTCCGAGTCTGTCGTCGCGGAGAAAACAGAACAATGAGTGTAATCACCAATGTACCCAATCTGATTTCGACTGAGAACACTGCCGAGCGTCGCCATTGGCTGCAGGTCTGGCTCGCAACCGCTGCGTGTGTCCTGTTACTTGTGTGCGTGACGGCCTATGGATTCGACTACTACCTGTTAGGTTCGGCTGATCGCCCCTACTCGCACAAGCACGCGATTCTGCGGCCGAGTGGAGTTCTGGGCGTTAAGCTGGGAATCCTCGGGGTAGTTCTGTTCCTTCTGCTTTTCCTCTATCCACTGCGAAAGAGAATACCCTGGCTTGCCAGGAAAGGATCCGCCAAGCATTGGCTGGATTTTCACATCGTACTAGGGATGACTGCTCCAGCTCTGATCGCGCTGCACGCCTCTTTTAAGTTCCATGGCATCGCTGGAATGGCTTTCTGGATCATGCTGTTGGTGGCGCTTAGCGGATTGGTTGGCCGGTATCTCTACGCACAGGTCCCGCGTTCAATCAATGCCGCGGAGTTGTCGCTGCGCGAGTTGGCGGAGCAGGAGGATGAGCTGACCACGATGCTGGCGGGTCAGAATGTGTTAACAGTAGCAGCGCTCGAACCTTTTCTGCACGCCCCTTCTCCGGACGAGGTGAAGAGGATGACCGCGCTTCGCGCTTTGTTCGTAATGATGATGCTGGATCTCTCATTGCCGTTCCGGATCGCGCGCCTGCGGAGAAGCTTTCTCGGGCCGTTGGGAAAGTGCGCTTGTCTTGGGGGGCTGTTTTCCACTGGGAATCGCAACCTTGAAGAAGTCGTCCGGACGGCCCGCCGGAAAGCTTCGCTATCTAAACGCATTGCATTCCTGGCGCAGACACAACAGGTACTGCACTTGTGGCATGTGATTCATCGTCCCTTCAGTTATTCTTTCGCGGTATTAGCTGTTCTTCACATTGCGGTTGCACTGGGCCTGGGGTTCATGTAAACGCCTGCCGGTAAATCGGCGGGAAAGGGAAAATGGAGAATCTTGTAGCTTTCGGAGTTGCTCTGCTTGTCACCCTCTTCTTCTGCCGCGGCTATCTGAAGCGGCTCGGAACACAGGAGAAGAAGGCGCTGGAGGCGGTGGAGAAGGGGAAATTGCGGTCAGACGGGCCACGTGCCCAGCACCCGCACATCGATACTACCTATTGCATCGGCTGCGCCACTTGCACAACCGTGTGCCCTGAAGGCGATGTGCTGGCAATGATCGGAGGAAAGGCCGCGCTCGTGAATGGGCACAAGTGCATTGGGCACGCCTTGTGCGCGGAGGCGTGCCCTGTGGGTGCCATCACCATGGTGATGGCTGGGGCCAGCGCTGGGGCTGAACTTCCCTGCCTCACGTCTGAGTATGAGACAACAGTTCCCAATATGTATATCGCTGGTGAACTCGGAGGATTAGCTCTAATTAAGAACGCGATTCGGCAGGGTAAGGAGTGTGTCGATACCATAACCAGGAGGCTTTCAGCGGAAGGGCGGACTGGCAGTGCAGACGGCATCTATGACGTGTTGGTCGTGGGTGCTGGCCCGGCTGGAATTAGCGCGTCTTTGAGGGCTATCGAAAATGGCCTCACTCATATCACCATCGAGCGTGAGGAACTGGGCGGTACCGTTGCAAAGTATCCTCGCCAGAAACTCGTGCTGACCAGTCCCGTTGAATTCCCTATGTATGGGAAGTTTAACCACACGGAGATGGCAAAAGAGGAGCTCCTCGCATTCTGGAGCAAGGTACTTCACCGCGCCGACTTCAATGCGCGCACCGGTGTAAGTGTTGAGAGCGTCAACCGGGGCGAGGACGGAATCTTCACGGTCGTTACTACCGAGGGTGAGTATTTTGCGCGTGCTGTGATTCTTGCTCTTGGGCGCGCGGGCACGCCCAACAAACTCGGCGTAAAGGGCGAGGAACTGCCGAAGGTCATGTATCGCCTGATCGAGGCGGATCATTATACCCACAAGAAGCTTCTGGTCGTTGGTGGAGGTGATAGCGCCGTCGAAGTCGCAATGGGATTGGCCACGCAGGCGGGCAACGATGTCACGCTCTCTTACCGCAAGGAGGCCTTCAGCAGAATCAAGGACCGCAACGAAAAGCGAATTACTGACTTCATCCGCACAGGGAAGCTGAAGGTGGTCTTCAACTCGTTGCCGGTTGAGATCACTGAGGACTCCGTGGTTCTTGAGGTGAAGGACGAAGCGCCGCGGACGATTCCCAACGACTTCGTTTGGATCTTTGCCGGCGGTAAACCCCCGAACGACTTTCTTCGCAAGCTTGGAGTGACTTTCGGAATGCGTGACGAAGCGCAGGATGCGGGCGGTAAAACAGAAGTCGCGCAGGACTCTGCGGCGTCCCTGGTGCGGATCGCTTAGACCGCGGCATTTAGCAATCGCTGAATTACGCGCGTAGCGATTCGATCAGGCGTTGGACTCGTGGGGAGCCCAGTCCGGTACACGCGTTCCAGCCTTCTCCGGCCCGGTAGAAACCGTTGCTGCCCTTCGTAATTTCCCGGAAGGGCGTGGCTCCGTTTTTCGCAAGGCGATACAGAGTCGGCGTAACGAATCCGCAGCGTGCATTCAGCGTTGTGTTGATGCAGGCCACTAGGGCAGCCCACAGGGGGGCCACCGCGCTTGTGCCCGCAGAGGAACAACTCTCCCCGCCAACCACGATTTCGCATCCATGATGCGGATCTGCCGGGCCCGCTACATCCGGCACTCCACGACCGGTGCTGCCCGTGGGAGACAGCGGCACACTGTGTTCATGTTGCCATGGCGGAGCTTCAAAATGCCGGCTAACCCCTCCGCCGGTAGCGCCATGCATGCCATGAATGGTGCAGTCCCACGCCGACTCGCTCAAGCTCTCTGCATCCTCTAACTTCGCGGAACTGCCGCCACAACTCAGCACGTGCGGGCTGCTGGCGGGGAAGTTTACGGTTGGCTTGCCGTCGGTAGAACCATTCATCGCTCCCTCATCTCCGGAGGAGGCACAGACGGTGACACCCAACATCGCAGCCTCGCGCAGTACTTCGTCAACCGACGCCAAGTATGCTTCGGAAACTCCCGTCTCAGGCTCGCCCCAGCTGATCGAAATTGAGCTGGGAAGCGCATCTGTGCCGCTAATCGCCTGGCTCACCGCGTTGTAAATCCCCTGCTCCGTGTTGGGAGCCATATAGACTACGATCTCCGCTCCCGGTGCGAGCGCTGCGGCCAACTCAATATCCATCGTGACTTCTACTGTGGACTGTGCCGCGCCGAGTACATCCTCCGAAACATCCGAGATCTTTCGCTTTCCCTCTACCACTTCCAGAAACTGTCTTATTTCATCAGGAGACGCCGGAAGATTCTGTACGCCGTCAACGGCAATCCAGCGGACCAATGGCATCGGCATTCCGAGGTCTGAGAAAAACTGTTGCAAGTCTTCCTCATGGTATCCGCCGCCTAGCTCGATGAGCGCCAGGCTCTGCCCCTCTGCTTTGAAGTCAGCAGGAAAGCCATAGGCATTCGCCATCTCCCGCACGGTCCAGTACGGCTTGACCGTGTTCTCGTGGTGCACCTTTCGCCGCTTGGCACATGGGCGTGTGTTCAGTCCGAGCGCCGACTGCACAATCTCTTTCAATTCGTCTGGCACACTGGCTGTGCCGATCGTGGCCCGGTAGCTTCCGCGTTGGTGATCCACCTCTACCAGGTTCACGCCGAACGCCCGCTCCATGGCCGCGGCTGTGCCGCTCACCACCACCGACCGCGTGTGAGTCGCAAGCTGACACTCAAGCTGATATTCGCGCGCAAAGCGCTCCACCACCGCAACATCTTCGCCCATTGCCCCGTGGACAGCGGACAGTTCTGCGATTGTAAGGTGATTCTTCTCGTGCGGAAGCTTGGAGCCAAACTCCGAATGTAGTTCCGGCAATTCCTGTCGGCGGCGCAGGACGAGTGTTACTTGCAGCATTGTGTCCGGAGCGGTTCTACCAGTCTGCCTCTCACCGTCCAAAGCGGTGTGCTTGTGTCCGCACAACTCTGTCCGCATTGGATTCCCGGTTGCTGTACCTTCCATGCACTAAACCTCGAACGCTTCCCATTGCTGCCGGGTGCTCTGCATCAAGCTCTCAAAGCCAGGCTCCCCGCGAACATTTTCCAGAAACGGGTCAAGATGATACAGCAGCGGGAAATTTATGAAGCCTCTTTCCACGGCGGCTTTCAGCCACTCCAGCGAGGTCTGCCGCTCATCGATCAGCGCATATCCCTGGGCCATGATCCAGGCGTAGTTCATGTCGGCGATGGCTGCGCTGGTCAGTTCCTCGCTTACGCAGCGCAGTGCTGTCTGTTTGTCATGGCGTAATGCGTGACAATAAAACGTGCCCAGAACCGTAAAGAAGTTTCCATCCGCAATGGCCGACAGTTCATCCAGTTTAGAGACCGCCTCGTCAACCCGGCCATTCAGGGCAAGAGCCTGGGCATAGACGAGCCGGAGCATCGTATTTTGTGGGTCGCTCTTCAGGGCTCGCTCAAAGGGCTCCAGTGCGCGCCCAAACTCCCCGGAGAGCATCGACACAAGTCCCGGCACCATTTGCCACATGGGAGTCAATGGATCGACATCGATCAATCTTTGCGCCATGGATACAACCGCGTAACCCTTTCCGCTCAGACTGCAGATGGCGCACAGCCAGCTCAACGTGTCCGGATCGTTTGGATTGCTCTCCAGCGATTTTTTCAATAACCGCACTGCTTCCTGCGTGTGTCCGCGTGAGGCCTCCACAAGACCAAGCAGGCGATGACCATGGCCGGAGTCGGTATCCAGTTCCAGAATGCGCCTCGCACATCGCTCGGCATTCGCCATGTATTGCGGGTCCGTGGAGATTCCGGCGTTTACAAACTGCCAATACACCTGGCCTGTCGCGGAGAGAAGTACAACATTTTCGCCGATTATCTGCTCACCGCGCTTCAGGTAGTCCAGTGCGCGCTCCAACCCCTCGCTCGAGTAGGAGAGGATCTCCTGCTTCGCTCTCAGGTAATACTCATAGGCCCGAATGTCCTGAATGGGTTTTTCGCCCAGCCGCATCGATTCCACGGGGCTCAGTTTCAGCTTCAGTGCTTCTACAATTCGCCTCGACAAATTCTCCTGAATCGCGAAGATATCTTCGAGGCTCCCTGAATATTTCTCGGCCCACACCAGCGAATCTGTCGCCGGATCGATCAGTTTCGCTGTTACGCGGAGGCTGTTCCCGCTGGTCCGCACCGTACCTTCCATCACGTACTGCACGTTCAGGTCGGCGGCAATTTTCTTGAAGTCGTCTGCGACGCCACGCAGTCGGCTTGCCGAAGTGTGGCAGATTACCCTGAGCCGCGAGATCGCCGAGAGGTCGGTTATGATCTCGTCGGTGAGCCCATCACTGAAGATGGTGTCTCGCGCATCGCTTCCAAGCACGACAAACGGAAGTACAACGATCGACTTTTCTTGCGGTGCCAGCAGTCGCGCGGTCGTTCGCGTGGGAACCTGGGCGCTCCCCGATTGCGAGAGCTGCTCCATGTCAGCCAGAAACTCTCCTGCGCCCTGGTAGCGGTCTGCGCGGTTCTTTGCCAGTGCGCGGAGCAGCACCGGGTGAACCCAGCCCGGAAGGTCGGGGCGGTGCGCGTGGATCGGCTTCACCTCGTCATGCATGATGGCGTGCAGCACAACGTAGGAGTTTGCGCCCGAAAAAGGAGGCGTGCCCGCGAGCATTTCATAGAACACCACGCCCGACGACCAAAGGTCCGCGCGATGATCCGTGTCGAGTCCCCGCAGGCTCTCCGGCGGCAGATAGGCAACGGTTCCGAGCAGGGCATCGGTTTCTGTAAGGCACTCCGAATTTCCCGCCAGCTTGGCTAGCCCGAAGTCAACGATCTTCACCTCTCCGTCCGCTGTCAGGATTACATTGGAGGGCTTGATATCGCGATGAATCACTCCGCGCTCGTGGGCGTGTTTCAGGCCACGGAGAATCTTCCCCGTGATGTCCACTGCCGCGGCCAGGTCCATTTTTCCGCGCTGAATACGTGCAGAAAGCGTCTCGCCTTCGTAGTAGGCCATCACCAGAACGATCTGTCCGTCGTCCGACTCCTCCACCTCGTGAATAGTGCAGATGTTCGGATGATCAAGGCTGGAGGCGGCGCGCGCTTCGCGCAGCAGGCGCTCCCTTCGCGGCGCGTCCCGGATCAGGTGAGCCGGCAGGAACTTCAACGCTACAATGCGTTTCAGCCGAATGTCCTCGGCCTTGCACACTACACCCATCCCACCGCGTCCCACTTCTTGCAGGACCCTGTAGTGTGCAATGGTTCCTTCCGTCAAGTAATGCCTCCCGTCATTCCCGGTTCGCTCGTTGCTTCGTAAGATCCTCAAAAACGGACACGAGCCCTTGCACGGTAGCAAAGGCACTCGTCGCGATCAGTGCCGCATCGGCTTCTGACAGCGGCAACTCCATGACTGTCGCCCGCAGCTCTCTTAGATGCTCAATGTCGTCGGCCGCGTGCAAGTGAAGACAACGGAAGGTTTCCGGCGGGTACCCCGTCAATAACTGGATCTCATCCAAATGCCCGTCAAGAGGTGGGTTGCCCTCGATCACCGCGAGATAGCCAAACAGCGCTGCTGGATGCGCATGTCGAATCCAGCAGTACTGCGCGCCTACGAGCCTCGCCACACCGGCACTGGGAGCACGGGAGAGTACCGTTGAGCGATCCATTCCACCGGCAACAAGGTCATTCAGGAGCCACTCGTCGTGATTCCACTCTTCTTCGATGTGCTGCTTCAGGTACGCCGCAGTCCTGGCGGCGAGTCCGTCGGTCTCGGCCAGTTCCGTTGCACGCTCGAGCGCCGCGGCCATCAACGGCACGCTGCAGCGAACCACGGAATAGAGTTCAAGGAGAAAAGACGGGAACACGCGCGCCAAGTCATCCTGGGACCAGAAGCGCTGCGCCGCTGTGTTCAACAATCCCTGGGCAAGCGTGATCTTCAGCCATAGCGCCGCGCCCGTTTGGCCCGGCGGCACGATGGTGGCGTGCGTGGCAATGCGGGCGGATTCCCTCAACTCAGGAACTTCGTTCACGGCCACTCCTGGTCAACAGAAATGTATATGGCATAGCGGCGCGGAGGTTTTCCGCGCCGCGCATCATCTCAAACGATAAAGTTTGGACGGATGTGATTCTTGTCCGCGGATGGGGCTCCGAGTTTTTGCCGAAGTCGAACCAGAACATCGATCTCTTCGTCGGTGATGGTAGCCACCAGGGCTATCTCCTCGGTGCTGAACTGCTTCTGTTCAAGAATCCCAGCGTCCTCGAGCCTCTGCAACTTCGACTGCGGGTCTGACATGTAAGCCTCCTGAAGTGAACTCAACGATTCCGCAACTACGGCTACTACTCAGATGATGGAATGGTCAGCTTGGGAGGAAATCAAATGGGACTAATGGGACTAAAAGGGCATTCAGCGAGCAAGTATTCAGAACCGGCGGGAGATCAACCCCCAAAGAGGAATCTTGTATAAGTCAGATGCTGGTTGAATGTCAACCTGAACTGGTCAATTCACATTGACAACGCGAAAAACGCCTCCGCCGCGTGAATCCGCGCCATCCCCCGCTCTGCGAGTACTAACCCAATGGCACCTTTGTATTAAGGTATAAGGAGCTGCCTGGTTGGATGAGTTCACAATCTCCTCCGCACACGGCCGCGTCCGGTTCGATATCGGGCGTTGCTTAGTGTCGTGGATCGCAATCTAAGTGAACAGTTCGTCATGGGAAAGAAATATTCTCGACACAGCCACCTGCTAGCTTCAGAATCTACGGACCACAAGGCAAACATTAATGCGGATCAGCGGGGTAGCGACGGCGTTTCCAAAGTACTGCTTTACCCAACGGGAAGTGGCGGAAGCGCTCAAGTCGCAATGGGATGACAAGGTGCCGAATCCAGGAATCTTAAGCCGGATGATGACGCGAGTCGGCGTAGACCGGCGCCACTTCGTGCTGCCGCTGGATGGCTATCTCCCCATGGACACTTGGGGCAAGGCGAACAACGAATGGATTCACGCCGCCGAGGAGTTGGCAGAGGAAGCGCTGCTCAAGGCGCTCGACGCAGCGCAACTCAAGCTTGAAAACGTCGGAGCCATATTTTTTGTCTCCGTCACAGGAATCGCCAGTCCCTCGATTGAGGCCCGGCTGATCAACCGAATCAAGCTCCCCCTGAATGTGAAGCGGGTTCCGATCTTCGGCCTGGGCTGTGTTGCCGGTGCCGCGGGCATCGCTCGCGCCGCCGATTACGTTCGCGCGTTTCCCGACCAGGCCGCCGCGCTGATTTCCGTCGAGTTGTGTTCCTTGACCTGGCAGCGCGACGATCTTTCAGTGGCAAACCTGATCTCCTCCGCTCTCTTCGGAGATGGCGCTGCGGCGGTCATCGTCGCTGGCTCGGAACTGAAGACCGCCGGACCGCAGGTGCTCGCGTCCTGCTCCTCCTTTTACCCGAACACCGAGAATGTGATGGGCTGGGACATTTCAGAAAAGGGCTTCCGCATTGTCCTTTCCCCCAGTGTCCCCGACATGGTCTTCCAGCACCTTTCCAACGATGTGGACAGTTTCCTTACGAGCAATGGATTGACGAAGGCGGACATTCATAGCTGGATCATGCATACCGGCGGGCCCAAAGTACTGGCGGCCACGGCCGAGGCGCTTCACTTGCCCAAGGGAGCCCTTGATGCCTCCTGGGAAGCGCTGCGCAATGTTGGAAATCTTTCGTCGGCATCCGTGCTCGTGGTGCTTGAAAGCTACATCCGCGAGCGGCGGCCTCCCGCCGGAAGTTACTCCATACTGGCTGCTATGGGGCCAGGATTCTGCGCGGAACTTGTATTGCTGCGCTGGTAGGAGAAGATCAACTGGTGATACAGGACACGGATGTCTTCGTGGTAGGTGGAGGGCCGGCCGGACTGGCCGTGGCCATTGCTGCCGCGCAGCGCGGACTTTCCGCGACTGTTGCCGATGCCGCACGCCCACCCATTGACAAGGCCTGTGGCGAGGGAATCATGCCCGACGGATTGCTGGCGCTGCGGGCCATCGGCGTGGACCTCACCGGTCTCGCAGCCGCTCCCTTCGAGGGCATTCGCTTCGTCGACGCGGCGGGTGAAACTCATGCCCGCTTTCCCCAGGGGGTTGGCTATGGAATGCGGCGCGACGCGCTGCACGGCATCCTGACCGCGAAGGCAGAGAGTGCCGGTGTTCGCCTCATCTGGGGAACTCGTGTCGAAGCCATCCGCCAGGGAGAAGCTGTGGCCGGAGGGAAGACCATCCGGAGCCGCTATGTCGTTTGCGCGGATGGTCAGAACTCATCATTGCGCCAGATGGCAGGCCTTGGCGAAGGCAAGGTGTATCGCCTGCGTTATGGCTTTCGTACGCATTATCAGATGAAACCGTGGTCCCCGTTTGTCGAGGTGCATTGGGCAGACTGCGGACAGATCTACGTCACTCCGGTAGGCGCCGCGGAACTCTGCGTTGTCTTCATCACTTCGGACAAACACATCCGCCTGGATGATGCGCTTCCCATGTTTCCCGAGCTTCGCGAGCGATTGGCTGGGCAGCCGACCACTGACCGAGCCATGGGCGGGCTCACCGTAACTCGCAAGTTGAACGCCGTGACTCGCGGATGCATTGCGTTGGTGGGAGACTCGTCCGGATCGGCCGACGCAATCACCGGCGATGGCCTGAGCCTGGCCTTTCAACAAGCCACCGCGCTGGCCGATGCAATGTGCTGCGGCGACTTGAGCGAGTATCAGAAAACGCATGCCACGGTCAGCCGGTTACCGCGCAACATGGGCGAACTGATGCTCGTGATGCACGACTATCCATGGGTGCGGAGAAAGATGTTCCGGGGATTTTCCGGATCGCCGCAGATGTTTGAGAAGTTGCTTGCCATGCATACGCGAAACATCTCCCCGTTGCAGCTTGGCATGAAGGATTGTCTTTCATTCGGGTGGAGCGTGCTGCGAGCCTGAAGGCTCTGGAGGAAGTCATGAAACGTTTGTTGCTCACTACGGTTGCGCTGCTGTTCCTCTGCGCGTCCTCATCATCGTTATGGGGAGAGCAGGTAACGGTGCAACTGGAGCCTGCGGCCACCCATGTGGAATTCACCCTGGGTGACACGCTGCACACCGTTCATGGAAGTTTCCGTCTGAAGAGCGGCGCAATCTCCTTTGATCCGGCCACCGGCAAAGCCAGCGGCGTGCTGGTGGTGGATGCGGCCAGCGGCGAAAGCGGAAGCCACGCCCGCGACGGAAAGATGAGCCGTGAAATTCTGGAGGCGGAGAAGTTTCCGGAGATCACATTCACTGCGCGTGACGTGGTTGGAAAATTGGCTGACGCCGGCCCCTCGCACCTGGAAGTCCGCGGAGTGTTTCGTATCCACGGACAGGACCATGCCTTGATACTCGCAGTGGAAGTGCAATCCAAGGCCGGCGTCACCGATGCCGCAACGAAGTTCGAAGTCCCCTATGTTGCCTGGGGCATGAAGAACCCGAGCGTAATGTTCTTGAAGGTGAGCGACAAGGTTGAAATTTCGATTCAGGCACGTGCCCGGATTGTGCAACTCGCCGCATCAAAATAGAAACTTCTACTGCGGAATCCGCGCCAGCTCCCGGCCATAAAGTTGGTTGTTCGGGAATTCGCGGCTGAGTCCGGCCAGTAGAGAGCGCGCGGTCGTGGGATCGTGATCGCGCAGGGCGGCCACGGCAAGCAGCAGGCGTGCAAACGGAGCCAAGTAACGTCCATGCGCGGCCGTGAGCCGGAGCCGTGCTTCGCCCGCGTCCTTGTCGGTCTCCGCACCTCCCAGGTGTAGAATCCAGCGCACCGGCGCAGGCGTCACTCCCAGCAGATAGTTCTCGATGCCCACCGCCAGGTAAGCGTCGTAGCACGACGGGTCCAGTTCGAGCAGATGCTGGGCGAGCTTGCGCGATGTCTTCATGTAGCCAAGGCTGGCCAGATTGCGCTTCTCAATCATCGCCGCATAATCACTGCGTAGGCCGTTGGCCAACACCTGCGCAAGCAGCGCGTCACGATCATTCGGGTTCTGCGCGAGTATCGGCTGAATCAGAGATTCGGTGTTCCAGAGTTCGCCAAGAAACGCATCGCGCACCGCCTGATCAGGCTTGCGCTTGTCGCGCGCATCGAAGCGCGAATCGTCGGTGAACAATTCGACTTCAAGAATGTGAAGGCGGTCGAACTCGGAAAAAAGATATGCCGCCGCGTTCGATACGTGTGGCATGGGGTCGCGCGGCCGCTCGGATTCGCAACGGAGAAATGTCTGGTGGGCTTGCGGGAAATCGAGGTTGTACATCTGGCGATAGCCGGCGTCCACGTCACAGACAGCCGCCGTAGCCGGTAGGGCAAGGAATACGGCAAACAGCAACGACGGCACAGCGAACAACCTCATGCGGGAACCTTGACCAATGGTAGTTTGATGCGGATCAGTGCCCCGCCGGTTGAACTATCGGTGATCGTGACACATCCGCCATGCGCCTGCACAATGGCGTGAACGAAAGCCAGTCCAAGGCCGTGCCCGCTGGAGTGTTGCCCTTTCACGAATCTCTCAAAGGCGCGCGTGCGCAGTTCCTCGGGAAATCCTGGGCCGTCGTCTTCCAGAACCAGCTCCGCGTACTGTTCTGATTGGCGAACGCTTACCTGGACTTCACGTCCGGGCGGCAGGTGAGCCACTTCGTTGTCGAGCAGGTTGGCGATCGTCCGGCTCAGCAGAGAAGGATCGCCGTCGATGAACAGCCCCGGCTGAATATGGCAGTGCAATCTGTGCTGCCGTTCTGCAAAGGATGGCTGAAAGAGGTCGGAGAGATTTTCAACCAGCGACCCCAGGTCGATCTGTTCAAGTTTCAGCGGCAACGCGCCAGCATCGGCCTCGGCAAGATCGAGCGCCGTGTTCAATGTCTGCGAGAGCCGGTCCAGTTTTTCTACCGCGTCGGCGACTCGCTCCTGCCAGTCTTCTGTGTCGCCATGCAGCAGGGCAACTTCAAGGCTGCCACGGATCGAAGTCACAGGACTCTTCAGGTCGTGAGCAACGGAGTCGGTCACAATCCTGATCTGGTTCACCGAGCGCTGAATGCGGTCGAGCATGCGGTTGAAGGTCCGCGAGAGGCGCGAGATTTCATCGTCAGCCGCGGTCTCTGGAAGGCGCCGTCCGAGATCCTGCGTGCCAATGCCGTCCACTGTGGCGGAGATCCGCTCCACTCGCTGCAAGGTCCGGAAGGCTCCCGCGGCCGAGATGCCGAATCCCAGCAGCGCCATGGCGCACCAGATCAGCAGAAAACGCGTGACCAGCCGATGCATCATTGCGGCTCCGGCCGTGTCTGAAAATCCAAGGTATATGCGGCTATCATCCGGAGCGTGATCCCATACCACCCGGAACGGAAGCGTGTGTCCGGCAATCAGAATGCTTGCTGGCACATCGGGGTTTGGCGAGGCGCCCGATATGGCGCTCACGAAAAGACTCTGCGGTTGAGGGCCAACAAAAATCGGATCGCGTCCGGCACGGGTAAGAAGGAAGAACACCGACTGCCGGGTATGATCGCCCGGATTCTCCGCTTCGATGACTTCGTGACTCGCCAGCTCCGCTACTTCCTGCACTAGCCGCGAGTCCAAGGAATCGCGCGGAGTGTTCGCCACAACTTCTGAAAGAACGTCGGCTTCGCCCGTGAGCCATGCATCGCTGCGGGCCTGCACATCGCGGGCCACCAGCAGATACATGATCACGAACGCGAGAGCGCTGCAAATCGAAAAGGCAACCGTTGTCCAGATGGAGATGCGCCACGCCGCGGTGGAGCGTGCCCTGCTAAACAGGCTTAAGGACATAGCCGATGCCTCGAATGGTATGAATCAGGGGCAGCACGCCTTCCACGTCAACCTTGCCTCGCAGACGATAGATATGCACATCCACCACATTCGTCGCCGGATCGATTCGCATGCGCCAGACGTGGTCGAGAATCAGTGTGCGGGTGACAACCCGCCCTGCGTTGCGGCAGAGATATTCAAGCAGGGCGAATTCCTGCGCCGTGAGTTGCAGCAGCCGGTCACCCCGGCGGGCTTCGCGGCGAACCAGGTCGAGATCAAGGTCGCCAACGCGAATGCGGCTGGACTCCGGCTGCGCCGAATAGCGGCGAAGAAGATTGCGCAACCGCGCAACCACTTCGGCGAGTGCGAAGGGCTTGGTGAGATAGTCGTCACCGCCCTGCTCCAGACCACGCACCCGGTCATCGACGGAACGCCGCGCGGAGAGGATGAGCACAGGAGCAGTGCTGCCCTGTGACCGGACACGTGCGATGAACTCGAGGCCGTCGATGTCGGGCAGTCCGAGGTCGACTACAAGCGCATCATAGATGCCTTCCACTGCCAGCGCCTCGGCGCTCAATCCATCGGCGGCAGCATCCACTTGAAACCCGGCTTCGGCCAGGCCCCGTTCAAGAAAGGTGCGAATGGCTTCGTCGTCTTCCACTATCAGCAGTCGCAAGGCAGCCTCTCCAGGAATAATCCGCAGCGAAACAGTGTACCCGGCGAGAGCCCTGGATGCTAGGTCTTAAGTGCGCGCCGGGCCAGTCCGAGGGCGTCCGTCCAGAACGCCGACGAGGTGTGAATATCATCCACCACATTGTCGATTGCGTCCACAATCTCCTCTATCTGCTTTTCGGAAACGGTCAGAGGAGGCGCGACTTTGAGCACCATGAAGTTGTTGCCGCAGATCTGCGTGAGCAGGTTTTCATTGCGGAAAAGGCGCATCACAAGCATCTGCCCGAAGAGTCCGGGATGGACCGCCTGGAAGGCGGCGTAGGACATTCTGAGGCCAAGGCTGGAGGGCGCCTGGAATTCGATACCGTTCAGCAGCCCCTTGCCGCGCACCTCTTTGAACATTTCATACTTGCAGAGCCGGGCTTCCAGAAGCTCGCGGAGCAGGTGGCCTTTTCGCGCCGACTCCAGGCCGAGATGCTCGTCGGCCAGAACGTCGAGCGTGGCCAGTCCCGCGCGCATGGCCAATCCATTCTCACTGAACGTTGAGGTGTGGATGAAGGCGCGCTTGACGGAGCTGTACACGGCGTCGCAGATTTCATCCGACATGAGCACGGCACCAACTGGAATCAGTCCGCCGCTGAGGGCCTTGGCGAGGATGACCATGTCGGGCTCAACGCCGTAATGATGAGCTGCAAGAAAGGGTCCGGTGCGATGCAAGCCAGTCTGCACTTCGTCGAGAACGAAGAGCGTGCCGTATCGACGGCAGAGCGACTCAGCCTGCTGCATGAACTCCGACGAAGGAATGCAGATGCCGCCCTCGGACTGGATGGGCTCGGTGATAAAAGCCGCGTAGGACTTGGTGGCGAGCTTCTGTTCGAGAACAGCGAGGTCGCCGAAGGGCACGGCTGTTGTGTTGGCGAGCATCGGGCCGAAGCCCTCGCGCCAGAAGTTGTTGGACATCAGCGAGAGCGCGCCGCAGGTCAATCCGTGGAATCCGCCCTGGCTGTACAGCAGGGCCTCGCGACCGGTAGCAGCGCGCGAAAATTTGATGGCGGCTTCGACGCCTTCACTGCCAGAGCTGGGGAAAAAAACTTTGTTCACGCGCCCGCCCGCGAGGGAGCAGAGACGCGACGCCAACTCGCCGGCAAGCTCGGGGACATGGCTCTGCAGCATCGACGGACCACAGCGCGCGAGCTCATCGGTGAGAGCGCGGATGAGCGCGGGATGGTTGTGTCCGACGTTGTACACACAGTATCCGGAGAGGCAATCAAGTTTGCGGAGGCCGCCGGTGGTGAAGAGCTCAACCCCACGACAATGATCGTAGGAGACGTTCATCTGCAGAACGTCAAGCAGGCGCACCCACTGTGGATTCACGTGATCCTGATAGAGCTTCTGTGACGGCGAGCTGAAGGTTGGAGCTGCCATTGTGCGCCTCTCATGTGCAACTACCAATCTAAGGGAAGCGCCTGAAGAGGGGATTCACGGGAGATGACAATTCGTTCATTCAGCGTATCCATTCGAAGCATTTGGCCCGTGGGTGGCGCGGGCGAGAAGGAAAAAAAGTGAGTCAGTTTTCAAGAACGGACATACCCGCGATGAGTGTTCATGCGGGGAAGACGCGTGCGAGGAGAACGTCTCTCTATATTCAGAATAGCAATTTTATGAGGCAATCCCCTCACCGGGGAATGGAATGAATAAGGTATGGAATGAAGGAGTTACGAGACATTTTGAAGATTGTGGGCTTGACAGATTTGAGATGGAGCAGAAGTGCGCGCTTGGAAAGCGACATTTTGCACCATGAATGGTGCAAAATGTCGATAGGGATTGGCGAGGGAGTAAATGGTTGAAGAGACGGTGTTAACGAAAGAGCCAATCGTTGAGGAGGGTGCTGAAGGATTGGCAGAGTAGTTATGGATTTGTGGGGCGATGGGGTAACTGGATGGATAATAGTTTCGGAATCGGGTGGGCGAGAAAGTCAAAGACCCCGCCCTAACCAGAAGAGGGCGGATGCGGGCCACCTTTCAGGATTACTGCTTGCGGCGATTGAAGCGTAGCGCGGTGAGCGAGGGAGAGACGCAAGCGACCTTGGTGTCAATCATCCCACTCAAACGCAGAGCGGAACGAATCACGCTTTCGTTGAGAGGATGTCCCGGCCCCTTTGCATAGACGATCCAAATGGGGATTCCGCTCAAGAGCTGCGACTCCGCCTGCCGCAACACCGCCTCAAGAAATTCCGGGGTATCGACACAGGCCACAATCAGGTCGCTGCCGGTTGCCGAGATTCGCGCAGCCGCGGCGAGGGCTGAGTTGAGAGCTTCGTCGTGGATGTTGCCGATGACGCGCACGACAGTTTTGCTGGTAATGCCGAGTTTGGCGGAAAGAGGGGGAGGCGGGGTATTGATGGCTTCGGCCCATTTTTCAGAGGCGGCCACGCCGAGAACAAGTTGAACCGGCTCGCGGCCCACGGTGAAGCAGAGCCGTCCGGCGCTGGCTCTGACATTGCTGAGATGCTGGAGCGGTAAGCGCTTGCGCAACTCGCCGCGCAGAATCAGCGAACCGGATTCGAGCAGCACCTTGACCTCTGCCACGGTCCCGGCCCACTCGCACAGACATGCGGCTTCACGTCCCATCACGAATTTGAGATGGCGTAAAGAGCGTGGCTGGTTGTGAGGGGAGAGGCGCGCTTTGTCTGGAGTCTGGACTTCTGCCTTGCGGGAAGTTGGCTGCGAGACTGCGCCGTGGAAGTGGCTTAGGGGCGGGTTCGCTAAATACCTGAATCAACTTGGAATGATTGCGGGGCGGAAGATTGCGTTCAATGGCAGGAGGCGTGCAAAGGAAAGAGGTCATGCCGTCGCCGAAGGATGCTGAAAACATCTCGTGCGGGCGTGGCGCAGATTGAAGAGGACGACACAGTATGCCTGATGAAGAGACGGCAAAGGCACCATACTCCGCGCGGTACGTGATCGACTACGAACACAAACTGATCTGGGCGAGGCTGGACGCGCTAAGAGAATCGATTGTGGGCGGGAAGGGATTTCCGGCGATCTTCGGCGCGGCGGAGGCATTGATCAAGCAGACACAGGAACACTTCCGGCATGAGGAAAAGATTCTGGACACGGTGGGCTACAAGAGACTGGCGGAGCATCGGGCAGAGCACGCTCAGCTGGCAAAGGAGCTGCGCAGCATCCAGCATGGGCTGGAGAGCCGCCAGATCAACGCAGCGCTGCAACTGATGAAGATGTTCGGGCCGTGGTTCAAGGAGCATCTGGAGGTGGAAGACAGCCGGTATGAGGAGGCGATTCGCACATCGGCGCAACTTGGCATTTTGTCCTTGTAGAGAGGGCGCCGGGACTTGTGAGGCGCGGAGGCGGCTGAGGAGAGGACGAGGAAAAGCAAGAGCAAGAACAAAAGACCCACATCCGCCAAAAGCGCTTCGCAGCCGGGTATGCGACAAGTAGCGCCGCTCCGGTCGCGGGCGCCCGGCAGATACGGGGCACCAAGCAAAATCAAAGACCCCGCCCTAACCAAACCCAGGTTAGGACGGGGCACCCTGGAGATTGTCTATTCTGCGGAATAGGACGGGCACCCCGCCAATCAAAAGACCCACACAACGAACGGAACGTTGTGTGGGCCACCCTGAAGTTTATCTATTCTGCGAGTATTGACTGGACCATGCGGCGGGAGGCGGCGGTTGCAGGACGGCGGCGTGGGCGGTGCGCGCTCCGCCGCTGACGCGGAAGAATCCAACGATTTCCTGGAGCCTGAGGGCGAGGCTGGAGAGCTGCTCGCAGGCGGAGGCGGATTTGTTGGCGGCGTCGCTGGAGTCGGTTGCCATTTCGGCGATGCGCTGGGCGCTGTTCTGAATTTCGTCGGTGGCGCTGGACTGCTCGGTGGCAGCGGTTGCGATCTGGGTGACCATGTCGCCGACCTTGGTCGCCATTCCGATGATGCGTTCGAGGGCTTCGCCGGCCTGGCGCGATCCGGCGACTCCGGCTTCGACATCCTGTTTTCCCTGATTCATGGCCTGGGCGGTGTTGCGGGACTCGGCGAGGACGACGTCGAGAATCTGGGCGATCTCCCGGGTGGCGGCGGCGGTTCGCTCGGCGAGTTTGCGAACCTCGTCGGCGACGACGGCGAAGCCTCTTCCCTGCTCTCCGGCGCGGGCCGCTTCAATGGCGGCGTTGAGGGCGAGGAGGTTGGTCTGGTCGGCGATGTCATCGATGACGGAGGCGATTTTGCCGACCTGCTGCGAGCTCTCGCCGAGCTTGGTGACGCGCTCGGCGATTTTCTGATTGGAGCCGGAGATGCGGTTCATGACTTCGAGGGTGTGGCGGACGAGCGCGCCGCCTTCCTGCGCGGTAGCAGAGGCGCTGGCGGCGGCGGTGGCAGCGGCCTGCGAGTGGCCGGTGACTTCCGCGACGGTGGCCGACATCTGGTGGATGGCGGTGGCAACCATGTTGGTCTGATCGGTCTGCTGGCGGGAGGTTTCGACACCATGGGCGGAGGTCTGGGAAATTCTCTCGCTGGCTCCGGCGAGTTCACTGGAGGTGGCGGAGATTTTGAGAAGGAGTTGCTGGAGCTGCTGCTGCATCTGGTTCATGGAAGCGGCGAGGTCAGCGAATTCGTCTTGGCCGTGGCTGGAGAGCGGTAAGCCGGAAAGATCGCCGGCGGCAATCTCCTGGGCGCGGAGGCAGAGTTCGGCGGCGCTGCGGGAGACCTGGCGGGCGACACGCCAACTGATGACGGAGCCGAGAGCGAGGACGGCGGCGAAGCAGCCGAGGAGCCAGAGTACACAGGTATTCATGTCCGACTCGATGGTTTTGAAGACGGTAGCAGTGAGGGTGTTGTTCTGCGTCTGCAACTCGGTGAGCATCTGGCGGACGATGTTGACCTGGGGAAGGACGGTGCGCATGGCGGCCAGCGCGCCCTTGGCGTCACCATTCCTGGCTGCTTCGAGGGCAAGCCTTTCGGCGTTGTGAACGGCGGGGAGATTGGCCGCGACGGTGCGAACGCGCTCGCGGTTGTCCTCTTTCTGAAAGCCCTTGGCGAGGGCGACCAGTTTTTCGATGGAGGCGTCGAAGTCGATAACGGCCTTCTGATAGCGCTCGATGTCGGCGGAGAGCTTTGCGGGGTCTCCTTGATCGAGAATGGCGTCACGAACGACCATTCGGGAGAGATTCATGGAAGCGAAGGCATCGGAGACGCTCTGGGCGACAGGCCACTTTACCTCGATGACCATTTTCTGCCAGGCGAGAGCGTCGCGCACCTGCCAATAGACACAGAAACTTGCCATGCCCACGAAGAGAAAGACAGCGAGAGAAAGCGCCCAGATTTTACGACCGATGGTGAATTTCATAGATAGCTCCGGCGGGGAAGAACGGAACGCCCCGGAAAGAACATCGGCGGAAGGAGGGAAAGGCTTGAGGGGAGAGGTTACGCAGGTTACGAAGGTTGCGCAGGTTAAGAGCAAGAGCAAGGGCAACAGCAACAGCAAGAGCAAGAGCAACAGCAAGAGCAAGAGCAACAGCAAGAGCAAGAGCAACAGCAAGAGCAAGAGCAACAGCAAGAGCAAGAGCAACAGCAAGAGCAAGAGCAACAGCAAGAGCAAGAGCAACAGC
>Ga0181537_10000098_pt1 | contig 73650 bp, 56 predicted proteins | sample PEATcosm2014_Bin_39_FD_119765 | JGI IMG/M metagenome (GOLD analysis project Ga0181537, IMG submission 119765) | Peatland microbial communities from MTU Mesocosm Facility, Houghton, MI, USA - PEATcosm2014_Bin23_10_metaG | ecosystem: Environmental > Terrestrial > Soil > Wetlands > Peat | place... | reverse complement strand
GAGAAGACGAGGGACGTCTTCCAGGCAGCGTTTCGTTGCGGCAGTGTGCGCCGGCTCAAGAGAACAAAGCGAGTGAAGTTTCTCCGATCGTCCTCGATGTTGCGGCGCAAAATCACGCCGCCATAGATCTGAGCGGCTGCTTCCGAGGCGATGGCCGCGGTTCGTTCAGGGCGTTTCTCCAGGAGAGTTTTGACGCTGCCGGCTGTGTCGTAGTGCGACGTCATTTCCAGGCTTGGGTGATTCAAGAAGAACTTCCGGCATTGGCTCAAGGCGACCGGGTGTGACAACACGCGAACGACATCGCGAAATCGGAGGCCTGGCATGGCAATAAGCTGATGTGAGATTCGAATGCTGGTCTCGCCGACGATGGGAATGCCGAATTCGAGCAAGTGATCGTAGTTCTCAAGAACGCTGCCGTGCAGAGTGTTCTCGACCGGGATGACCGCGTGAGTTGCCTGGCCTGCATCGAGAGCCTCAAAGACGTTGCGGAAGCCCAGGCAGGGGAGAACAGCAACCTTCTCGCCCAGCAGCTTTCGCGCGGCCGCGTGACTGAAAGCGCCCGGCTCGCCTTGAAAGGCGACGACAGGAGTGTGCCGGGATTGCCGATCAGTCTTCTTCGCCATGAGTTTCTTCCCCATCAGAAATGTCATCCCATCGTGCCGCACCGGGCGTGGGAAGTCCTATCAGATCCAGTACGCGATCGACGCTGTTATCCACCACTTGTTCGAGGGTGGAAGGATTATGGTAAAACCCTGGGATGGGGGGAGCAATGATGGCTCCCATTTCCGACAGTGCAACCATGGAGCGCAGGTGGCCGAGGTGAAAGGGAGACTCGCGGACCATTAAGACCAACCGTCTCCGTTCTTTGAGCGTCACATCCGCTGCGCGCACAACCAGATTCGAGCTGGCGCCGCACGCGATTGCGGACATGGTATGAATGGAACATGGCGCGACCAACATTGCCGAGGTCGGAAAAGATCCGCTGGCGAGGCGGCTTCCGATGTCGGCATTTGAGTAAGTGTGGTGCGCCAACGCCTTCCAATCGGCTAGGAGCTTTCCTATTTCGAGCTGGGAGGTCTTCTCGGCTGGACGACTTAATATGAGGTGAATTTCGACGTGGGGGAGGGCCCGGAGCTTCTGAAGCAGACGCCATCCGTAGATGGCGCCGCTGGCCCCGGTAACCCCGACGACGACGCGTTTTTTCATGGGCAACTCCTCTTGTTCTGTTTACAGAACAACATTGCCAAAAATGTGGTAGCCTACACTGGGCTAAGGGTGGCAGGTCCGGCCAGTCCTGTTACTTCTCTATGACAGGAAGCCGCTGCATCCGCGCGCTGGCCCTAAAAGCATATCTAAATGTCGGTCGTGACGCATGATAGAACCTGGACAAATGTTAAAACGGGCGCGGGAGCGCCTGAATCTGCGGTATAGGGACGTCGAAGAAGCCAGCCGCGGGATCGCTTCCCGGCATGGCTCCGAAGAATACACAGTTGGTTTAAGCCGGCTTGCGGACATTGAAAACAAAGGCACCACACCCTCGTTGTATCGCCTCTACAGTCTTTGCGCCATTTATCGGCTGGACTTCACGGACGTGCTTTCCTGGTACGGCGTGACGTTGGACGGATTGTTGAGGGATTCCTCGGAAGCGCAGCTCAACCAGACACATCTGGTGGGTTTTGAGCCTTCGGCGGAGGCATCCATTCCGTTGCCGAGCCTGTCGCTTGAAAACATCGATATCCATAAGAATACCTTCCTGAGCCACGTTGCGCAGCAATGGGGGGAGATACCGCTGGCGTCCATCCGGCAGCTGGATTTGAAGCGATACCGCTACGGATTCGTGGGCACCGAGGATTGGGCTATGTATCCAATCATTCCGCCGGGCGCGTTCGTTCAGATCGATGAGAGTAAGAAAAACATCATTCACGAGGGATGGGGGAACGAGTTCGAGCGGCCGGTTTATTTTCTCGAGCATCGCAGCCGTTACTATTGCCGCTGGTGCTCGGAAAATGGGGAGGAAATCATTCTCGAGCCGCACCCGTCCTCGCACGTTATTCCGGAAATCTTCCGATATCCGTCAGAAGTGGACATTATTGGGCAGGTAGTGGGAGTGGCTAAACGTATGGATCTGGGGAAGCGACGCCATACACATTCTTAAGCAAGCCGAGGAGGACCTCGATGTCGGAAAAATGCCTCTGGCGTTCGGGGCCCACGATCGAGGCCGGAACGAGATTCTTATAAGGTGTCAGACGCTGCCAGGCATCAATGAGCTGATTGCGGTCAACCTGATCCAAACTGGAGATGTATAGTTGAATGTCAGCCATCTTCTGTTCGAGTGACATGTCAACCCAGTCTTGAAAGATGCCTTCATGAAGCCGCATCAAAGTGCGGCTCGAACTCGCGTTGGATGAATCCGCCTCGGCTCCGAAGTACTCATAGCGGCCAGTATCGGGATCTCGCAAACCTGACAGGTAGACGAGGCGACCGTATGAGCTTAGTATACGAACGAGCGAGCGCTGCCAGATCTCCTCTGCGGCTAGGTGCTCATCGACAGTGATGCGAGTCGCTGACATGAATCTAGCTAGATCTTAGCTCAGAACTTAGCGCGGAATCAGCCTTACGCCGGCCCGCCAGTACTAGCGTGTTCCGATTCCGGAAAATGTCCATAGCCCCTACATGTACACGAGGTAGAGGACTTTAACCTCGAAGTATAACCGAGCAGTTTCTGCGTCGGCAAGTCTGTATAAATCTAGGTACTTAGTCATGTCAAAGCTGACAACTTTCGTTTTTGCGTTTGGACTCTGCGGGGGCTTATTTGGTGCTTCTGCCACAATGCTGACCGCCGGGAAATGCCAGGCAGGTACTGGTACCGTTAGTTCTTTTCCAGCCGTCACACTGGCGTCGCAAGTCATGCTGCCGCCGCCTCCGCCAGATCCCGGTTCGCCGTACCCGCCGGATGGCCTTGCCGCGTTGAGCGCTGTGAATCTTCTGCCGCCTCCGCCGCCTGATCCCGGTTCGCCGTATCCGCCGGATGGCCGGGCTGGTTTGACCGCCGTGAACCTTCTGCCGCCTCCGCCGCCGGATCCCGGGTCGCCGTATCCGCCGGATGGCCGGGCTGGGTTGACCGCCGTGAACCTTCTGCCGCCTCCGCCGCCGGATCCCGGTTCGCCGTACCCGCCGGATGGCCGAGCTGGGTTAAGCGCCGCAAACCTCCTTCCGCCGCCTCCGCCAGATCCCGGTTCGCCGTATCCGCCGGATGGCGACTCGCGGCAAGCAGTTTAGGCAACTGTAGTCAAGGACTTTCTGGGCGGAGGTAGGCCGCGAGGGTCCCCTGGGGCGTTTCTGTTCGACGCAAGCCGGGGAAACCTGGGAGCACAAAACAGCCCCCTTCGCCTGATAATTATGTAAAGATCAGGCTGGAGGCTTGTTCTGCCGTTTTCAATACAAAAAGCGGTCTGGTGCGCCGAAGCAGTACTGGCGTGCCTCGTCCTGGCAAACCTGTTCAGGCTTCGGTTGCACGGCGTTTATCGGGTCTTCTCGGTGTTTCTAATGGTTGAGATCCCGATGTTGATCGTCAGTCTGGCGACCGGCCCCCACCGCGCGTTTCCGATCGACTACCGCACCTGGTGGCTGGTCATGCGCATCCCCTATTGGATCTTGTACGTATGGATGGTGTATGCGCTGCTGCAGGCCGTCATGCACGAGTATCCGGGTGTGCACAAGCTCTCCGCAAAGGCTTTGAACTGGTCGATTGCCGTGGCGGCAGTGGTCGGCGGCCTTACGGCCGCGCATTCGCTGAACCTGCTGAGGTCGAACGGCGATGTCTGGGCGCGCCTTTTGGCGAGTGGCGCCGCGCTGGAACGAACCGCGTCGGTTTCCTGCCTGATTCTGCTACTTGGAGTGCTCGGTTTTCTGCTTTGGTTCCCGATCGTGGTTCCGCGGAATCTGGTGGTTTTCAGCATCACATATGTGGTCTTTTTTGCGGCTAACGTGGTTTCTTTTTCTTTCTACTTGACCAGCGTCCGATTGGTGGGATGGAGCGTCTTAATTGTTGCCTGCCTTTGTTATTCGTGTTTTCTGCTGTTCTTGACCGAAGCGGGCGAACAGGCGCCGGCGCGGATCGGACACAGCTGGAAGCCAGACGACCGGGAGCGGCTACTGGGGCAGCTGGGGGCGATTAACGCGGCGGTGCTGGCTGCGGGTAGGGGCCGGGCGGTGGATTAGGTTGTGTAATCCGGCTAACATTCAGGAAATAATAAAAGAAATTGATGACCGGAAGTGGAGTTTTTGTTGAAATGCCCCTTCATTTCGGGGTATGCTCCTTGTTGGAGACTCATTTTTGACGGGTTTAATCCTAGTGGTTCTAGCCGTGGTTTTGGGTGCCAGCGCGTTGGTCATCGTGCCGACGATGCGCAGACTGTTCCTAAAGCCGGCAATCGGGGTAATTACCCCCGAATGGCTTGAGGAGTTTTCGCCTGACCGGTACCGGAGCATGGCGAATCTGCTCGCGAATGACGATTTTTCCTTTCTGATGCGTCAGCCGGGTTTTGAGCTGAAGCTGTATCGGAAGCTCCGACGTGAGCGACTGGCGATTTTCCGTCAATATCTGGACCGCTTGGTGATGGATTTCAAGCGGCTGCACAAGACGGCGCGGATACTTGTAGCAGAGACCCCGGACTCGAGTGAGCTCGCGCAGAAGCTGTTTAAACTGCAGTGGCAGTTCAACGTTGCGCTGCTCCGCACCGAGTTTGAATACAACTTGTGCCGCTATGGGCTTGCCGCAGTTCACGTCCAGCGCCTGATTGAGCCGTTGCGATCGCTCAGCGAGGCCGCTCTTCCCGGGTTCGCGTCGCCTTCCTATTCCGCCGCCGCCCTGTAACGCTTGATCGTTAGCCGTTCGTTCGAACGGCTCCCTCCACAAATCTTTTGAGTTCCGCTTTGGCTTGCTTGTATTGCGGAAATTCCCGCTCAGCTCTCTTGAATTCCGGAGTGTGAACGCAACGGCGCGTGGGCCGGTATTCTGTGGGATACCGCATGTGGAGCATCTCGTGAAAGAGCACGAATTTCACCGCAATTGAAGGAGCATCCCGGGAATCGAGAAGGCTGCTGACCACAATTGTGTTGTGCGAGGGGTCGTAGTGGCCCAGCGCGGTTCGAGACGCACGCACGCTCCAGCCTAACCGCGGCTGCGGAATCAAACCCTCAAAGTGAGTCAGATTGACTTCGTCAAATAGCGCCGTGAGGTCGAAGTGGCGCCCCTTGGCCGCCCGAAGCAGCTTCCGGCCTCTCACCAGCCGCGCATCGTGAAGGCGTGAGCGAACATCGGCGCGATGCAGGTAGCGGCGGTACACTTCCAACTGATTGCGGTCGGGGCGGCGCCGAATCAGCTTGGCTACCAGGATGTGGGCTAAAGCCTCCTGAACGGGCGCCGGGGCGTTCTCGAGCAGGTCGCTGATCTCAACCAGCAAATGTCCCGCCTCGAGCCGGATGCGGCTATTGGCGTTTGCGTAAGGCCGGAAGCGGACCTCGATGGAGGGCAGGGGTGAACGCGGCCTTAAGCTGCGCAAAATGCGCTCGTATATCTGCTCCGGCGCTTCAAAGAAGAGCGCGGCTTGTATCAGCATTGCTTCAGAATGTAGCACGATTTGCAGGTCAATCGAACAAAATGGCAGCCGGGATGGCGTACGACTCGGATCGGTTGGCGTCGAGAGGAGCGCGCGTTCTGGGAGGACCTGGCGCCCTATTGAACAAGGGACGCCGCCGCAGAGGCGCCGGACTCGGAAGAGTGGAGCCGGGAGGCGCGCTGCCGGGCGGCTTCGAGTCGATCGTATTCGCGCAGGACGCGGTCCACATAGATCTGGGTTTCCTCGATCGGCGGCACCTCGTGAAACCGGTCGACGGCAGCGGGCCCGGCGTTATAAGCGGCGAGCGCGAGCCTTGCCTCACCGCGATAGCGAATCAAGAGCTGCCTCAAATACTGAGCGCCGCCAAACGCGTTGGCCCGGGGATCTTCCAGGGCGACGCCAAGGGCGGCGGCGGTTGCGGGCATGAGCTGCATGAGTCCCACAGCGCCTTTGGGTGATTTTGCAGCGGAGAGGAAAGCCGATTCCACCTTGGCCACGCTAAGCACCAGTGTGGCGGGGAGGCCGGCGTCTAGCGCGGCTTCGGCCAGCAGCGCCTTTGGCTCCAGAGGGCTTGCCGGGGCAGAGAGGCTCACGGCAGAAGGAGCTATGGGCGCGGGGGCCGGCGCTTCCGAGGGGATTGACTCAATCGATGCGACGGCCTGCTGTGGCACCTGGATAGCGCCGCCGGGCTGAAGCAACACATACTGCGCGCCATCCAGACGATGTGCGTCGACGGTCATTTGAAACCCGCTCGAGAACGTGACGAGTTCGGCGCCTCGGAGCGCACTCGAAAGAACTGTCGCGGAAAGAAGCGCACAGGCTGCCAGGCGAAGAACGCAACTCCGCCGCGAGACGCGACCAGAACTCGCGAAGCGCAAGGGAGCGGTGTCCGTAAAATTCATCACAACAACTCCGAATGCAAGTGCTTAGACAGAGGCAGCCACGGCCTCCACACCAGAAGCGCTTTCCTCAGGCTCGCTTGGCTCAGCCGACAGCAGCTCGTGTTCGAGCAGGGTGACGCAAACCAGCGACTTGATGGCAATCTCAGCGAGGGTGCTGGCTTTGCCGTAGCGTGCGGAGAAAAGGTCAGAGGTGTCTTGCAGCTGTTTGCGAAGCGACGCCAGGTAACGGGCCATCGCCGCATGTTCTTCACGGCTTAGTGGGTAGTGTGCGATGGGAGTTCTCCAACTGCTATATCCAGTGTAAACATAAAGGCCAGCGGTGAAAAGAGGGTCTGCTCCAACTCGCGGCTGGAGGAGGCGGCCACGGTCTGGATGACGTTACAATGCGCTGGTGACGAACCGCACCATTCTATCCTGCGCCGAGTGCCAAACCGAATACGAATCGAGCCGCTTGCGGAATCTGTGTAATTGCGGCGGACCGCTGTTGGTCCGATACGATCTCAAGGCCATCCGCGCGGCGAATCCTTCGGCTGTAAAACTAGTCGATGCGTCGCGGGCTGACATGTGGAGATACGCGAAGGTTTTGCCTGCCGATGCATCGGAAGCGGTGACACTGGGTGAAGGCTGGACGCCGCTGCTTCCACTCCGTACGCTGGGTTCCAAGCTGGGGTACGCACGCCTTCTGTTGAAAGATGAAGGCTTGAATCCGACCGGATCTTTCAAGGCGCGCGGCCTGTCGGTGGCGGTGACCATGGCGCGACTGTTGGGCGCGAAGAAACTGGCGATTCCCTCGGCAGGAAACGCGGCGGGAGCCATGGCGGCGTATGCCAGCGCTGCTCAGTTAGAAGCCTACATTTTCATGCCGCAGGATGTGCCGCAATCGAATTTCCTGGAATGCAAGGCCTACGGAGCGGCGGTGACGCTGGTGGATGGATTGATCAGCGATTGCGCGCGATTGGTGGCGGAGCGGAAGGAGCGGGAAGGCTGGTACGACGTAAGCACGTTGAAGGAGCCCTATCGGGTAGAAGGCAAGAAAACCATGGGCTATGAGCTGGCCGAACAGCTCGGCTGGCGGCTGCCGGATGCCATTCTATATCCCTGCGGCGGCGGCGTCGGGCTGATCGGCATGTGGAAGGCGTTCGATGAGATGGAGGCGCTCGGGCTAATCGCAGGCAAGCGTCCGAAAATGATCGCAGTCCAGGCGGCCGGGTGCCAGCCGATCACGCGGGCGTTTGAGCAAGGCGCGCCGCGGAGCCAGTTTTACGATAATGCGCACACGGTTGCCAGCGGCTTGCGGGTTCCGAAACCATTGGGAGACTTCCTGATCTTGCGGGTGATCCGTGAGAGCGGAGGAGCGGCTATCTCGGTTTCCGACGGGGAGATGATGGACTCGGCGGCCGAGCTTGCCTCGAGTGAGGGGTTGTTCGTGGCGCCGGAGGGAGGCGCCTGCGTTGCGGCTGTGAAGAAGCTGGTTGGCGAAGGCGTTCTCGAGGCCAGCAGCGAGATCGTGATTTACAACACCGGATCTGGCCTCAAGTACCTGGAGGCGTATGGCGCGCGCTACCCGCGTCTGCTCTCCGGGGAGCAGGACAAACTGGGTGGGCTGATCACGCCCCGCTGATGAAAACAACCGAAACGGACGCTCCGAACCGTGGTTTTTGCGGAGTGATTTGTTCGGGAATTCTGTGCGAATATAGAAAAGTAGTTTTGGTGTGTTGTCAGTTCCCTCAGGAAAGCCCCCTCGTGTATTGGCCGGTTATCCCGCAGAAAGCAACCCCCGGAACACAGTTAGGAGAATGTGAGTGACTAAGCTGTTCGTAGGTAATCTGCCCTACAAAGCAACTGAAAATGATTTGACTGCCTTCTTCGCGGAAGCCGGCATTCAGGTGGATAGCGTTAACATTTTGCGGGACCGCTTCAGCGGTGAAGCCCGGGGGTTTGGTTTTGTCGAGATTCAGGATCCTGCGCTAGCGGTGCAGGCCGCACAGACGTGCAACGGCCGGCAGCTGCTTGGCCGGCCGCTGGTGGTGAACGAAGCCCGTCCGATGGAGCGTCGCGAGCGCTCTAACGGCGGTGGCGGAGGCGGCGGACACCAACAGCGTGATTTCGGCGGCAGCAAGAACCGCTGGTAAATTCCTTGGCCTTCAGTGGGTCTCGTCGGCGCCTGAATCAGGTGTCGTTTGAGTAACACCGGCGTCAGCTTGTTTGGTGAAAAGCAGCCGGACGCTAGAGGTGTGTGTACGCATCGCAATCAGTTCGGGCTCCGCGGCCAAAAGCGAAATTCGTTTTGTAACCGGCACCGCGGGCGCGTTAAGTCACTTACACATTTGAAAATCGCTGGGTGTGCAACACCTCCTGCGGGAAGCGGTCAAACACCGCTGGCCGAGACGCGACCGTAAGGGAGCGTTTTACAACCGGGCCACCAGCAGGCGCCACACCGCGTTTACCCCTGTGACTCTCCTCTTCACCGCGCCAAGCCCGAAGGGCGAAAGATTTTAGCCCATTGCGTAAGCAATGGGTAACGGACGCCCGGCCGGCCAGCCCCGGAAACGGGGCGAAAGAAAATGCAGACCGACACTGGCGGCCTCAAGCGAGTTTAAGTTCCTGCACGGCCGCGGGCACGCGGATAAGCCGGTGCAGATCGGCGCGTGACATGGAAAGGCGCTGGGCAGCGAGAGCGTGGTTGCCGTTGCACGCCTGGATCATGTCATTCACCAGCTTGATCTTATACTCCCTTAGCATGCCGTCGAACGACGAGGAAAAGTCATTCTCAATCACGTCAGGGGTGTCCATATCCTGGAACTCTTCCGGCAAATCGCTCACGCGAATGGAAGTGCCATCCGACATGATGATGGAAGATTGAATCGTGTTTTCGAGCTCTCGCACGTTGCCGGGCCAGGAGTGACTTTCAAGCAATTTCAGCGCGGCGGGTTCAATCCCCTCGATCGCCTTGCGATAGATCTTCGAGTAACGCTTTACAAAGTGCCCCGCGAGGATCGCAATATCTTCGGAGCGTTCGCGCAGGGGAGGAACGCGAACTTTCACCACGCTGATACGGTAGAAGAGATCCTGCCGGAACTGTCCCGCCGTCACCATTTGCGCCAGATTGCGATGGGTGGCAAACAGGATGCGGGCTTGCACGGGGATGATATGGCTGGAGCCTAGCCGGTTGAATTCCCGCTGCTGCAATGCGCGCAGCAGCTTGGGCTGCATGTTGAGACTAAGTTCGCCAATTTCGTCCAGGAAAAGAGTGCCGTTGCCGGCTCTCTCGAAGTACCCCTCACGCGCGATGTTGGCGCCGGGGAACGCTCCTTTTTCGTAGCCGAAAAGCTCCGCCTCGATCGCGTGCTCGGGAATCGATCCACAAGGAACCACCACGAATGGACGGCCCGCCCGGTTGCCCAGAGTGTGGATGGCATGCGCAACCAACTCTTTTCCCGTCCCGCTTTCGCCGTTGATGAGAACCGCTGGAGGCTGCGCGACACGAGTGATGTCGCGCTCAGCCACGCAATCATGATCGGCGATGCGACGCAGCATATCGTAGACTGCCCGCATCCGAGGGCCGGATCCAATCAAGTTGCCACAGGTCTGCGGTTGCAACACCTGGGGCTGCACCGCCTCCGGTTGCACGGCCTGCTCTTGCACCGGCTCGGGCGTGGAGCTCTCGTCGTCGCGTTCTAGGACAGTAATTTCGTCGGTCCGGCGAACCATATGTTTCAGTTCTTCGAAAAGCCGGAGGGTGGGCCTGCCAGCCCAAAGCGGGCTGGCAATTCCCATTTCAAACCAAGAATATTTGCATTAAACCGGGCCCTTCCTCCGCTCACACTAAGAACCCGGATTATTCGAGAGAAATATCCGCAGTTTGCCTTGCAAATTGGGGCCCTTTAGCGGGAAACCCGCGGCCTCCTCTCAAACTCCTGAAAACAATACGCGAGCCTCTTCTAATAGCTGCTGTCGCCCGCCCAGCCGTTGAACAAAACAGATAGTGCCATTAACTTAAGACTTGGATAACCCGGCCCGCTTCGCTCAACTCTTGGGGTGAAACGGCGGCGGGACATGGCCAACACTGGCAGGTTCAGGACTGGCGAGGTCCAGATTCACCACGACAGGGTCCTGGCCACTTCGGACGACGACAGCCTCACAAGCTTCGTCGGCAAGAGCGTTAATCTCCTGGTGCGGTACGAACGGCGGAACATAGATGAAGTCGCCCGGTCCGGCTTCGCCGCTAAATTCGAGCTGGTCTCCCCAGCGCATGCGGGCTCTTCCGCGAATGATGTAAAGCACGGTTTCGAGCTCGCCGTGGTGGTGAGGTCCGGTTTTTGCGTTGGGCTGGACTACCACCGTGCCGGCCCACAGTTTACTAGCTCCCGTTCTCGCGTGCGTGATGGCGGCCGCCCGAGTCATGCCGGGCGTCTGCGGCGTGTTAGGGTCAAGATCACCGGCCTGAACGATTTTGACGCCGTTATGTTCCCAGTCCATGACTAACACGATAGCCGCTCCTTTCCCGCGCCTTCTCCTCGCACGCACAGTCTTGATGCTGTTCGCCGCCGCGGTCCTCCTGGCCGTTGGTGTGAGGATCACTGAAGCAGCCGCGGCGCAACCTGCCGATCTCATCGTCACTCATGCCTACGTTGTGACGATGAACGCGTCCAAACAGATCTATGCGGATGGCGCGGTTGTCATCAAAGACGGGCATATCGTCGCAGTCGGTCCAAGCGCCATCACGAGCGGTTATCTTCCAGCGAAAATCATCGACGCTGCGGGCGACATTGTCATGCCCGGCATGATCAACACTCACACACACGCCTCAATGACGGTCTTCCGCGGACTCGGTGACGACGTGCCCGATCGCCTTCAGCGTTTCATTTTTCCGCTTGAGCGCAAGCTCGTCGACCGTGAAATTGTTTACTGGGGCGCGCTCTATGGAATGGTCGAGATGGTCGAAGGCGGCGTTACCACAATGGCCGACATGTACTACTTCGAGGATGAAGTGGCGCGTGGCGCGCAGAAAATCGGGATGCGCGGCATTCTGGGCGAGACCGTTCTCAATGGGGTGGCGCCTGACGCCAAAGAGCCTTACGGCGGCTTTGAATATGCGCGGAAGTTCATTCAACAATTTCGAGGCGACCCGCTTGTTACACCCGCATTCGCACCGCACGCCCCCTACACCGTCGATGCGGAGCACCTGCGCATGATTCAAAAGGAGGCCGACGCCCAGGACGTGCCTATCCTGATGCACGTTGCCGAGATGCCTTCCGAAGTCACAGACATCAGGAAAGACTTCAATAAAACCCCGATCGAATACCTCGATTCCATCGGGCTACTTACTAAACGCCTCGTAGCCGCTCACTGCATCTTCAGCACCGATTCCGACATCGCCCTGCTCAAAGCGCGCAACGTTGGCGTGGCGCACAACATGGTCTCCAACATCAAGTCTGCGAAAGGCGTCGCACCCGCATGGACAATGTTCAAGCAAGGCGTCCGCGTCGGGCTGGGCACGGATGGACCCATGAGCGGGAATACCCTCGATATCATCGGCCAGCTCGGTTATGTCGCCAAGGTACAAAAACTGGCAAACCACGATCGCAACATCATGCCCGCCGTCGACGTGGTGGAAATGGCCACCATCGGGGGTGCAAGGGCGCTGCACATGGAGGATAAGATCGGCTCGCTCGAAACCGGCAAGCTCGCAGACTTGATCGTGCTCGATCGAAACTCCACGACTATGACGCCGTTTTATGACGTCTACTCAACCCTCGTCTACGCCGCAAGCGCTCACGACGTCCGCACCACCATCGTCCAAGGCCGCGTGATCATGCAGGACCGTAAAATCGAAACCGTCGACGTAGCCGATGTGCGCGAGCGCATGCGAACTCTGAGCCGCACCATCTCCGCCGCAGTGGCCCAGGGAATCCAGTAAGCCTCCATTCAACACTGGGGAAAGCCCGACAGGGCGTCAGATATTAGTCCACGGCGCGAGCCATGTAGAATCGCATGTTAGAAATACAGAGCCCGGGAAGCGAGCCGAACGCTCGGACGGAGTACAGTCTTACGTGGGAAAAGGCTATTCGCCTGAAAACCTCAGGCCTCCCAACAACACTCCTAAGCCGAATCCAAAGCAAAGGCCGACCGCGATGAGTTGCACGAAGTCAGACCCATGGAGGCCTTCGAGTCGTGGGTTGTTTAAGCTGTTCACGAGCGGCGGCATCCCAAACAAAAACATTAATACGCAAAAGATCACCCTCCGTTTGCGTGTGAATCCTTTTGCTTCGTTAGCCGCAGTTTCCATTGCGACACCGTATCATTGCCGAAAAGCCTGGCCTTCGAGTCGAATTAAAATTCCTTAAGGATTCGGATGCACCAACTACCACCGCTACTTTCTCGCCGGGCGTTTGCAAAGAGCGCGGCGACTGGTTTTGCCACTTCGCTATTTGCGGTTACGGCCCCCTCGGCGCATCCGTTGAGGCTGGCCTACGTTGCCACCTACAGCTCACCCGCTGGACCTGAAGGAAGCAAGGGCCGAGGGCAGGGCATTTATCTGTTTGGCATGGACCAGGAGACTGGCGCTCTTGAGCTACGCGGTGTGACTCCGAACGGCGCGAACCCCTCCTGGCTCGCGATTGACCGCAAGGGCTCGTTTCTGTATTCGGCCAATGAGACGGCGACGTTCGAGGGGCGGAACACGGGCTCGGTGAGCGCCTATCGAATCGATCGAGCCGGCGGCGGGCTTACGCTGATCAACACGGTGAGCTCCGAAGGAGCGGGACCGTGCCACTTGAGCGTACATCCCGGCGGTAAACATGTGCTGGTGGCGAACTATGCAGGCGGCACTGTAGCGGTGCTGCTGATTGGCGCAAGTGGCGGGCTGGCCGGCTTCACGTGCGCGATAAAGGACGAAGGCACGGCCGGGCCTCAGAAATCTACGTCAGCGCCCCAGGGCAGCTTCGCCATTAGCGGCCATGAAGCTCCGCATGCGCACATGATTCAGGCCGACCCAACCGGCCGGTTTGTGCTGGCGAGCGATTTGGGGCTAGACCGTATTACGGTTTGGAGATTCGACGCCGAGCACGGCAAGCTGGTAGAGTCGGCGTATTTTCGACTGCCGCCGGGCGATGGGCCGCGGCACTTCACGTTTCACCCCAACGGCCGGTGGCTTTATTCATTGCAGGAGGAGGCCTCAACTCTGGAGGTCTGGGAGTTTGACTCTTCCACCGGAAAGCTGAGCGCGAAGCAAAGCCTGTCGAGCCTGCCAAAGGAATTTGCCGGAACGAATTTCACTTCCGAGGTGGCGATCTCACCCGGCGGCAAGTTCTTATACGCGGCCAACCGCCTGCACGACACCATTTCGTTTTTTTCGATAGCCGGCGATGGACGGCTGACTTTTGCGGGCGAGGAGTGGACGCGCGGCGACTATCCGCGCAGCTTTACGATTGACCCAACCGGGCGCTTCCTATATTGCTCGAACCAGCGCAGCGACGCAATTACTACTTTCCGTGTGCATCGCGAAAGCGGTGGATTGGAGTTCACCGGCCGATACACAGCGGTGGGGACGCCTGCCATGCTTGCGTTCCTCCCTTAGTCACGCGAACGCCCGCGAAAGCTTACTTGCCTTCGAGTATCTTCAAAATCTCGGTGGCATCGTTTGCCACCACCCTGGGGCGATTGGCGAACTGTCCCGCAATCGGCGCATTCCCCGGCGTCTTTAACGACCCGGTGTGGTAGCGGTAAATATAATCGGGATCTTTCAAGAGATTCCCGGTGAGAACCGCGAGCACGTTCTCTGCTTTTCCAATCACGCCTCGCTCGACCAGTTTTCGAATTCCGGCCAGCGTAGCAGCCGAAGCCGGCTCGCACCCAATCCCCGATTTCCCGATCATCGCCTTAGCGTCGGCAATCTCTTGTTCGGTCGCCACCTCCACTACGCCGCGAGTCTCCTGAATGACGCGCAGTGCTTTGGGCCAGGAAACCGGGTCGCCAATGCGAATGGCGGTGGCGAGCGTTTCGGGATGCGTCACTGGATGGAAACCTTTTTGTGTGTCTTTCAGAAACTCGTAGAAAGGCGCCGACCCGGCGGCCTGCACAATGGCGATGCGAGGAAGATTGGCGATCAGCCCCAGATTGCGGGCCTCGACAAAGCCTTTGCCAAAGGCAGACGCGTTGCCGAGATTGCCGCCGGGCATGACGACCCAATCCGGCACCGACCAATCCAACTGATCCAACAGCTCGATGGCCATGCTCTTCTGGCCCTCGATGCGGAACGGGTTGATGGAATTGAGCAGATACACATCCGACCGTTCGCAAACTTCTCGAACCAGGGCTAGGATTTGATCGAAGTTGGCTTCGACTTCGAGCGTAACGGCGCCATATTCGAGCGCCTGCGCAAGTTTCCCAAAGGAGATGTTGCCGTGCGGCAGAAAAACGACCGGCGTCAAACCGGCGGCGCTGGCGTAGGCGGCCATGGACGCCGCGGTGTTTCCAGTGGAGACGCATGCCACGCGCGTCTTGCCAAGCCTGCGCGCTTGAGCCACTCCGGCGGTCATGCCGTTGTCTTTGAAGGAACCCGTGGGGTTGAATCCCTGATGCTTGAAGCTGATGTTTTCGAGGCCGGCGTAGCTGGCGGCGAGCGCCGAGCTAAGGATGGGAGTATTGCCTTCGCGGAGCGTGACCACATGTTGCGGCCCGTCCAGGAACGGCAGCATTTCGCGGTATCGCCACACGCCGCTTTGGCTCAGGGGATGGTTATCCATGCGCCGTTCGCGCCAGAGCTGCTTCCACTTCCCGGTAATGGCCAATGACCAGTCGTAGGCAACTTCGAGTAAGCCGCCGCAGCGCGGGCACTGATACAAGACATCGGTAAGCGCATAGCGGGCGGGGCAGTTCTGCTCAATGCACGCAAGGGCGGCCGAAGCTGCGAGTGGCTGGCAGCCCTCGGCGTAGAACGACGCGGCGGCCGCTTCCAGGGTGGAGGAGGGGGGCATGGGAACTCTCATTATAAAGTCGGCCTGACTTCCCAAAGCCGGTTCGTCGCACAATAGAGTGTGTCTATCTTCCCCGATCCGAACCAGCTTGAGTCGATCGCGCCGGCTGAGATCCTCCAGGCGTTAGCACAAGGCCGCTTGGCGCCCGATCACCGCGCATTGCGTGCGCTAGTGGCGAGACCCGACGAGACGGTCTCGGCAATGCTGGCATTTGCAGAGCAGAACCGTGCTGACGACATTGTGGATCTCGAGCCCGAGTTTATTGCGCTGATCCGGCACATGCACAATGCGCGCAGTATCCCCGTTCTAGTTGATCTTTTGCGGCGGAACCCCTCTGAGGTCACCGATGGGTTGATCGAAGCCATCGTGTCCTTTGGCGCGGAGGCGGTCGACCCGCTGTTGGGCCTTCATCTCGAAATTCAAGAGAAAGACGAAGAGAGCGCGGAGGAAGTCGCCTTCGTGCTTGCCAACCTGGGAGTGAAGGACGCGCGCATTCTCGACGTGCTCAATCAGTACCTGGAATTCGATGCCCTGGAAGGCGCTTTCCTGCTGGGCCTCTATGGCGACCCCGCCGCTGTACAGGCGCTCGAGAAGCTGCTGGCCGAATTGCCCGCTGATGACGCGCCTTTGCGCAAAGAGCTGACCGGCGCGATCGCCCAGTTGCGCGCAGGAATCACACCAGAGCGCGAACCGGACGAGTTCGACCTCTTCGACGAATATCCGGAGACGGAGCCGCTTCCGGTTGAGTTGCTCACCGAAAATGAGCGCATCGAACTGCTTGAGAACCCGCTGCCGGAAGTTCGAGCCAAGGCGGTTGAATCCTTCTTCAACCACGAATCGGCGCCTGAGGTGAAACAGAAATTGCTCGAGCTCGCGAAATCGGATACCGCTGTCGAGGTGCGCGCGCGGGCGTGGGAAACGCTGATGGATGCGGCTGATAACCCGCAGGTGGTCGAAGCCATGCTGGCTGTGATTCGGAACCCTGCTGCGCCTGCCGAGGAACGCGCCGGCGCGGTGATCGGACTTGCGCTCGAAGCGGACCGGAACGAGGTGCGCCAGGCGATGCTGGATCTGTACGGGTTGGAAACGGCACGGGCAAAAGCGCTACAGGCGATGTGGCGCTCGCTGCATCCCAGCTTCCGCGACTACTTCCCTAAGCACCTGTCCGACGCGGATCTGGAAACGCGCCGAGCGGCCATTTGGGGAGTCGGCTACTATGCGATTCGCTCGGAGCTGGACCGGCTGCGAGGCTTTTTTGACGATGAGGAACTGCGGGCGGATGCTCTATTCGCCTACGCGATGACGATTCCCGGAGACGTCTCGCCGAGCCGGATGAAGGCGCTGCTGAATCGGATTGAGAAAGACGCCCACGGCCTGACCGAAGAGGAGGAGAGCCTGGTGATGGTCGCGATTGACGAGCGCCTGGCCCTGGGAGGCAAGCAACCATATTTCGCCGGCAGAAGCGACTAAGCTGAAGATAAGGGCGGATGGATTGAGCGCTTTCCTACTAGGAAATTTAGATACGCAAGGGCGAGTTTTCGTATAACATCATTGTGCATGGCTGAACTTACCCGTCGTCAAGCCGCTTGGGCGATTGTTTCCGGACTTACGGCTGCGCACGCGTTTGCGCTGAAGCCCGATGAAAACTTTCCTCACTTCGTTGCGAAGACCATTGACGGTGAACGCATCACGAGCGAGTCTGTGAAGGACAAGGTAGTCCTCCTCAATTTCTGGGCGACGTGGTGTCCGCGATGCAAAAGCGACGAGCCGGTGGTGGAAGCGCTCGTCAAGGAGTTTGAAAAAGACGGCCTGCTGGTGCTTTCGGTGGACATGGGCGAACCGCGGCGCAAGGTGAAGAAATACCTGGAAGCGTCGCCACGATCCTCAAAGGTGATTCTGGCCGAAGACACGACGCTCGCTGCCATCTGCGACGCCACCGCTTATCCGCTTTATACGCTGGTCAACCGCGACGGCAAAGTGGCTGGCGTGCAACGCGGCGCGGGAGGCGAGCGGGCTCTCCGGCATCTGTTGGCAAAGGCCGGCCTCGAGTCACAAGGTTAACGCTGCCGGTAGTACTGACTGCAAGTTGGCCTTCGTCCGCGCTACTCCAATCCCGCGTGGGCTAGCATCTCCAACAATTGTCTTTGCGTCCGCATGTCAATCGCCTCCGCGACAAGCTTGCCGTCGCGGTCATATACGAAACTCTTGGGAATCCCTTCCACCCGGAACAGCTCGTTTACCTTGCGACCCGGGTCGAGCAGGATCGGATAGCTGAAATGGCGCTCCGCGATGAACGGCTCTACTTTGCTTACGTCTTCATCGGAAATGGCCAGAATAACCAGCCCTTTCGGCGCGAACCGCTGCTGAAGCGCCTGCATATCGGGCATCTCCTTACGGCAGGGCGGGCACCAGGTGGCCCAGAAGTTAACGAGCACCACGCTGCCTCGCAGCTTTTTTAGGGTCCAGCGCTTTCCCGTCAGGTCCGCGAGCGTGAAGTCCGCGCTCTGCCTGCTGCGGTCGTCATCCTCCAGCTTTGCCATGGCCGCTGCGAACCGCGGATCGTCCAACGATACCTGGACGTGCTCGTACTTCACGAGCTGCGCAAGCGTAGCGTAGGACGATGCAGACTGATCTTTGCCGGCCGCGCCGGCGGAGGTGACCGGCTGCTCGCGCAGAGCGTCAGCCAGGGTGGTGGCGACTTCCTGCAAAGTCTCGAGGCCCGCATCTCCCTCAGTTGCGAGATTGGCGAGCGAATCCGCCAAGCCCAACATGTGTGAGCCAGGGGGCAGTTGGTGTATCTCAACCGCCAGCCGTTTTGTGACCGTCACACGTTCGTCGTCAGGAAGGCTGCGCAGCTTGCGAATTTGCTCGACAATCGCCTTCTCCTGATCGCTTAGAACAATCTTCTGCTTCTGAGCGCGCAGCGTCGACGGGCCCGGCAGAAACGCGACTGCGGCCAACAGCCACGCAACGGAACATAGTTTAAACGCAATTCTTGCCATCAGTAACGATGGTAGCTCCGCTGGCGCTCGCAGGGCCGATCTGCTCACCCGGCGGGTGACTGCATGCGACTGTCAAAACCACCGGCGCCCACTGAACGCCCTAAGGTGCAAACATGGGGTGAGATATGAGCCGAACGTCGCTGCTCGCGGTTCTGCTTGCCCTCGCCGGTTCGGGACTTGCGGCCCCGGCGGACACCATCACGATTGACGCGAAGGCGCAGGGCCGGCCTTTCCCTCATTTCTGGGAGCGCTGTTTCGGCTCCGGCCGAGCTGTCCTTTCGTTGCGCGAAGACTACCGGCGCGATCTCGATGCCGTCAAAGCGGCCACGGGCGTTCAGTACATCCGCTTTCACGCCATCTTCCATGACGAAAACGGCGTTTACGCGGAGAGTCCACAGGGAGAGCCGGTCTACAACTTCAACCAGGTTGACCTCATTTACGACGGTCTGCTCGCGCGTGGGGTCAAGCCGTATGTGGAGCTGAGCTTCATGCCCCGCGCGCTAGCCTCTGAGCTCACGCTGCATCCCTTCTGGTACAAACCAGTCGTTGCTCCGCCAAAGGATTACGGCCGGTGGGGCGCAGTGGTCGAGGCTTTCGCGCGCCATCTCATCGATCGCTACGGAATCGACGAGGTCGCTTCCTGGTACTTCGAAGTCTGGAACGAACCCAATCTCGATTTCTGGGCGGGGAATCCGAAGTTTGAGACCTACTGCCGTCTCTACGATGCGGCGGCGCGCGCCGTCAAGAAGGCTAGTCCGCGGCTGCGCGTCGGCGGCCCGGCCACCGCTCAAGCCGCCTGGGTCGCGAACTTCATCGATCATTGCGTGAGGGAGAATGCGCCGGTCGACTTTGTCTCTACCCACGTTTACGGCAACGACTCGCCGCAGGATGTCTTCGGCGCCGAGGGCCCGATAAATCGGCGCACCATGGTGGCGCGCTCGGTCGACAAGGTCTTTAATCAAGTCCAGCAGTCGCCGCGGCCGGCGCTGCCGATCCATTGGTCTGAGTTCAATGCCAGCTACATGAATGAGGTGGACGTCACCGATTCACCTTACATGGGGCCCTGGCTTGCGCACACCATCGCCGCCTCCGACGGCAAAACGGCGCTGATGTCCTATTGGACTTTCTCCGATGTGTTCGAAGAACAGGGCATCTTCAAGACGCCTTTCTATGGCGGCTACGGCTTAATAGCGAATCACTCGATTCCCAAAGCTGCGTTCAACGTCTTCGGCGAACTGCACCGGCTCGGCACTGAGCGTCTGCCGGCGGATTCGGAGTCGGCCCTGGTCACGCGCCGCAAAGACGGCTCACTCGAAATCGCGGTCTGGAACTACGCCGAACCAGGCCAAACTGGTCCTGACAAGGCCATCGACATCGTTTTGCGCCACACAGCGAGCCGCCAGGCAACCCTCCACCGCGTCGATGGCGGGCACGGTTCTTCGCTTGAAACCTGGGTGCGTCTGGGAAAGCCTTCCTCGCCGACTCACGAACAGGAGCTGCTTCTCCGCAAGGCTGCCTCACCGGGCGATCCGGAGAAGATCGCGATAGTCGATGGCCGCGTCAGCGTCACGCTCCCCGCGCACGGCCTCGCGGTGCTAGAGATTCCCGCTAAGTAACTAGCTGGCATACTCCAAGCCTTGCGGAAAGGGCGCCAGGTCTGCCTCTGCCAGTGAAGCCGAGGGCACCCGCTCTTGAAGCAAGAGCTCAGTCGCCACCACTTGTGGCTCAGAGTGAAAGTACTGCGGCAGCGGATTGTCGAACAGAAGATTCACGATAGCGAGAAGGCTCATGCCCTGATGGTGGGCCATCCACATCCGCACCGCTTCGCCACCGGCCCTGCTATAGTCGATCGCTTCATAGAATCCGTACCGGCCGAACCATCCGAACTCTTGCATTCGACGCAGGTTCTCAACTGCCGGGGCCGCGTCGATTCCAGCAGCGAGGAAGCTTGAATAGGGAGAGATGACCAGAGCACGCGAATCTTGTTTCTTCATGCCTAATTTTGGGACGCCGAACGCCGAATATCCGTACTCGCCATCAGATTCGGATAAATGGGCTGATTCGGAAATTCCCCATGGCACGCCACGGCGCCGCCCATAATCCCTCTGAGCGCGGACCACGCCTTGCATGCTGCGGTCCATGATTGTGTCCGGCTGATGCCGCATCCATAGCGACGGCATGAGGTATTCGAACATCGTGCCGCTCCACGAAAGCAGCACGCGTTCGCCATGCAATGACGTGTGGGCGCGGCCCAGGCGGAACCAGGACTCCTGCGGGATGTCGCCCTTGGCGATGGCCACAAAAACCGCCATTCGCGCCTCTGACGCCAGCAGGCTGTAGCTCGAAGGATCAAGTCGGCCTGCGGCAATGTCGTAGCCGATCGAAAGGGCCTTCGTGCGGCGCTGATACAGGAATTTGAAATCCATCTCCGTTACGAGCCGATCGCACATTTCCGCTATTCCGCGCAACTCCGCCGCCAATTCCCTGGTGACGCCACGCTTCATAGTGGATTCGCGGGAAAAACATAAGGCGGCTTGCTTCAATGCCCATAGGGATGCCGCCAGGTTGCCGCTATCGACCGTCGATACGAAGCTGGGCTCCAACGGCGCCAGGGAGTTTATGTCGTACCAGTTCAGCAAGTGGCCGCGGTGTTTGGGCAGCCTTATCACACTGTCGAGGGTTTGCCGGGACTGGAACGCAAACTCGGCCAACGACATTACACCCAAGTGCACGGCCGCAATGCGCGCGTTGAGCAATATCCCGAGATTTGTTGGCGAGAGGCGGAGCTCTACAGCGCCGTCTTCCCGCACGGAATCGGGAATCAGCCAGTTTGTAGAAGAAGAGCTCCAGTCGCGAAAGAACCGCCAGGTCCGATCCGCCGATTCGCTCAGCAAGTGGAGATCCCGTTCGCTAAGCCGACTATGTCTGGAGCGAGGCCGCTGGTTCAGCCAACCAGAAAACGCGCGAGACCCGGTCCATAAAAACAATATGGGCGCCGCGGACGGCAGCGCGTCGGGGCGGCTGAGCCAGAGCGCGGCCGCGAGGCCGAGAGCGATCCAGGGCGTCCATTCCAGATAAATGTCTACTGTAGCCTTGGGACGGACGGCGGCTTCCGCCGCCGCGGCGGTTTCCCACTCCAGCATCTTCTTCCTGGTTACGAACATGCGGCCCACTGTGCGGATGATGGCATCCATCGAGATCAGCGCCTGATGTGGAAGAAAGATCAGGCCGCACAGGGTAACGATGGCATCTTCCCGGAAAGCGCGGCCTGAATCGCGGACCCATGGCGACAAGCCACGCCAATGGTGTGGAAATCGCAGTAGCGCGAAAAGCACCCGGGATAGAAACGGGACCAACCAGATTAGGAGAGTCGCCACCGTCCAAAACGCCGGTCGCCCTGGCAGCCAGAACCAGCCACTCAGGAGGAGCAAGAGGAAGCCTGGCTCAAGCAGACTGCGCCTCAGATTGTCCAGGATTTTCCACTGCGAAATGAAAGTAATCAGGTTAGGAATCATCCTGGCGTAAAAGTCAGGGACTCGCGACTGAACCCAGCGCATGATCTGCCAGTCGCCGCGCACCCAGCGGTGCTTGCGGCGGCTGTAGGCGCTGAAATGGGATGGATAGTCGTCGATCACCTCGATATCGGTCACGAGCGCGGTCCGGGAATAGGCCCCTTCGATCAGATCGTGGCTGAGAAGCGCGTTCTCCGGGAACCGGCTCTCGAGCACCTCGCGCAGCGTATCCACCTCGTAGATGCCTTTCCCGGTGAAAATGCCTTCACCGAAGAGGTCCTGGTACACCTCCGAGACGGCGCGTGTGTAAATATCGAATCCGGTTTGCCCCGAGTACAGGGCAGCCAGCCGGCTGCGAGACGCCGATTGAACACTGATGCCGATTCGCGGCTGAAGAATGCCGTATCCCTCCTCAACCGTATGGGTTCCTGGGTTGACCACAGCCTGATTAAGCGGGTGAGCGATGGCGCCGATCATTCTCGTAGCCGAGTCGCGCGGAAGCCGCGTGTCGGAATCCAAAGTGATCACGTACCGCACGTCCGGCAGCACCGACAGATCCCCCACTTTCGTCGGGAACGCGTCGAATACCCCGCGCAAGAGCCGATTGAGGTCGAGGAGCTTTCCCCGTTTACGCTCCCACCCCATCCAGCGTCCCTCCACCGGGTTGTAGGTGCGGTGGCGATGAAACAGGAAGGCCGGCGAGCGCCCGTCCGAGCCGTAGCGCGAATTCAACCCTTCGATCAAACGCGCGCAAAGCCCGACAAGCGAGTCGTGGTGATCTTGGGGAAGGTCGGAGTCGGGGGAGTCCGTCAACAGGGCGAAATAAAGATTGCGATCGCGATTGGCTAGAAATCGAATTTCCAGGTCCAGCACGAGGTCATGCACTTGAGCTTCGTCCATCAGCAGTGAGGGAACCGCGACCATGGTCACGCAATCATCGGGAATGCCCTCAGAGAAATCCAGCTTCGGCAGCACTCGCGGCGGAATGAGAAACGTGACCAGATTGTTCATGAAATCCGCCGCGGCCTGTGTTGCGGGTAGGAACAGTATCAGCACGGCCCAATAGACAGGCGCATGCGAGCCCGCTTTCCAGAGAATCGCGAAGACAATAAGGAGCGTGAGCGCTTCGATTCCGGTAAAGTAAAACTCTGTCGGATACCGCAAGATGAGCCGGCGAATTCTCGCCGGCAAGCCTGGTCGATAGCCGATGAGAGCCTCGAGCTGCGTGCGTCCGATGTCCACCAGGTAAAATCCCACATGGGTGCGACGAACGGCCGCCCGGGAGCCGTCGGAAACCAAGCCCGTCCGCCGGCAGAGATCGATCGCCGCCTCCGCTATTTCCGATGCGGTGAATTGGCTGCGCTTGGCCAGTTCATCGAGCGCGCTTCGGTAACGCTCGCGGCTGTCGAAATCCATTCGGGAATAGGCGCCGGCTGGGTCGCGTGCCAGCACGCGGTGCGCACAGCTTACAGACTCGAATAAGTCTTTCCAATCTGTCTCGCCGACCGCTCTCAGGGCAGTCACTAGATCGGGCCACTCGGCCGCTCCCCCTTCTGTCAGGCGATCGACTATCTCCAATTGCAGCGCTGGCTTCAATGCCCAGATTTCGCGCATTTCGAGTTCCGCCGTCTCTTGGTATCCCTCGATAAACGCTGTGAAGTCCGGCTCGCGGAAGTTGTTGCCACCCGTTTCCAGGTAACTTCGCGCCATTACGCACACACGGGGAGCCTCAGTCCCGAAGGCATCGGCGATCACCGGAAACTCAACAATTCGCAACGAGAATTCACGGGCTGTCTGCTCCGCGCCAAAAATCACGCGAAAATTCTCGAGCACCCATGTTGCGTTCTCCCCTTGGGGATCGGCCGCCGCACGGGTCATCAGAGCTTCAACACGGCGCCGGCGCTTGGGCGCGGTCAAGCGACTCTTCCCACGCCGCTTGATGTGCCGATGGGCGTGGCCCAGCGCCCGTCCTGCTTCGCGCCACTCTTCGAGCGCCGCTTCCGCGTGGCACGGTGGCGGACTGTTGATAGTTGTGGATTCGTGTGTCATCGATACCCCGATGCCTGGAGCTCAAACATGGCCGCGTACTGGCCTCCCAGCGAGACCAAATGGCGATGGCTTCCCTGTTCGACGATCCGGCCATCTTGCAGAACCACAATCCGATCCGCCATCCGCACAGTAGAAAACCGGTGAGAGATCAGCAAAGCCGACTTGCCTTCGGTCAACTCCGCGAAGCGCTGGAACACTTCGTATTCGGAGCGCGCGTCCAGGCTAGCCGTCGGCTCGTCGAGTATCATCACCTGGGCATCGCGAATATAGGCTCGCGCCAGCGCGATCTTCTGCCACTCCCCACCCGACAGATCCACGCCCCCTTCGAATCGCACGCCGAGGAGTTGTTCGTAGCCCTTGGGCAGTTGCTCGATCACCTGATTGGCCAGGCTCTTCCGCGCGGCCCGGTATACCTCTTCGGTTTCGGCTAGTTCGATGCGTCCCACGCCGATGTTTGCGCGCGCCGTCATTTCGTAGCGCATGAAATCCTGAAAGATGACGCCGATCTGGCTCTGCAGGTCCTCCATGCTGTAGTCGCGCAGGTCCACGCCGTCCAATAAGATCCGCCCGCTGGTCGGATCGTACAGCCGCGTCAGCAATTTCACGAGCGTGGTTTTGCCTTGCCCGTTCTCGCCGATCAGGGCGATGCGCTCGCCTGATTCGAACCGAAAATCGAGCTGGTCTAGAATTCGGCGCTGGCTGCCGGGGTAGGAAAACGTTACTCTTTCGAACTTGAAGCCATCCCGAATCGGGCGCGGCGCTGGCAGGGCGTCCAGCTTGGAGCGGATCTTCGGGCCCACGCGCAGGAACTCCACCAGGTCCGTCAGAAACAGCGACTGATCGGCGATGCTGGAAAACGTGGAAAAGACGCTCTGTATATTCATACTTGCGCCGGCGATGGCTCCGGCAAGGAACTGCAGGCTGCCCCAGCTCAGCGATCCCCTAACAGTGCGATAGATCACGTAAGCGAAAGCGGCGTAGTAGCCCGCCGTGCTCAACAGCGACAAGGCCGCCCCAACCCATAGCCGGCGACGGGCCAACCGGACGTTCTCATCGTAGATTTCGTTCGAAAACTGCGCGTATTGGCCCGAGAGAAAGCCGCTCAAGCCAAAAAGGCGCAGCTCTTTCGCGGACTCCTTGCTGGCGCCCACGGTGCGCAGATAGTCCAACTTGCGCCGGGTCGGTGTCTGGCGTATGTTTTGGGCGTATCCGAGAAATGCGAAGTGGCTTTCGCCGAGAAATGCCGGCACCACCGCCGCCACCAGCACGGCTAAAAGCCACGGCGAGAACCAGAGAATCCCAAGCGACAGGCTCACTGCCGCCACAATCTGTTGGGCGACCGAGCCGATGGCTTGAATCATCGCAATACGGTCTGTCGCCTGGACGCGCGCACGTTCAAGTTTGTCGTGGAACATCGGGTCCTCATAGGAGGAGAGGTCGAGACGCGATGCGTGTTCCATCACCATCAGGCTCACGTGACGCGTGAAACGGTCGGCGAGGAGCGTATCAAAATACCCGATCACCCGGCCGAGCACGGCGCCTAGCGCGGCCAGCGCGCACTCCGCCCCTACCAGCACCCAGAAATGCGGCGCCAATGGCTGTCCGGAGTAATGAGCTTGAACGGCATCCAGAATCTTTTTCGAGACCGTCAGCATCGCCAGCGGGATCAGCGCGGCGGCGAGGCGACAGAGCAATCCGCCGGAAACTACAGAATGGCCGGACTGCCAGACAATCTTGACCAGGGAGGGAACATGCTGGAGCGCACGGATTCGCTCCTGCCACCTTCCCCACTGGCTTACCTTCGGAGACTTCACAATGCTTCCTTGTTAGTTAGGCAGTCGCTGGCTGCGACCTAGAAGCAACTCGCACACGAAGTGCCGTTTCGTATTGTCCGAAGAATCAATCTTGTACCAGCGTTAACGTGGGTATTTCTTACGTGTTACTTCACCGGTTCAGAAGATTTTCTTGCACACCCTTCAAGCTTTAAGCGCTCGCGCTCATGCGTCTCTACCCGGGTGTATAAGGTTTGAAGCCCGCACGGTCCATACCCCGCCGGGCTTCCGGACTCTTCATGAACGTGTCCCAGACGAAGCCGGTGCGTGCGTTTTCCGCCATCAGGATCGTGATCCCGGTGTCGATGCCGACTACATCCGTGTCGTACCACTTCTTCAGTGGATTGAACGCATTCACGAAGCCATAACGGCACCACGCGCCATCGGCGTAGCGGCTCTTCATCGTTCTTAGAACTCGCAAGCATGCCTGCGGAAGAAACGGTAGGGACCCGCCCGGCGCGCTGGGGACGACTGTGCCGTCGATCGGACCAACTGCCGGAGGTCCGCCCCAGGCCACGTACCCCTGTTGCGAGTCCGAAGCGGTGATGCCCCAGAGTTCCTCGCTGTAGTCGGGAAACTGGTTTGCCAGTTCAACGCAGAAGCGGCGGTGAACGTCCGTTGCGATTGCCGAGTTTCGGAAGTAGTCGGCGTATTTGTCCCGCTTCCCCCGAAAGTCAAACCACGCCTGCGAATATTGGTGTACAAACAGGGGCGCGAATGCCCCGATGTACCGTAGCCCGTCGTACTCAAAGGTTGTTCGGTTCCACGCACTCCACGCTTCGGGTGGCAAGGGATGAGAAGTGGACCCCAGTCCGAGAAGATACATCATCATCAATTCGCTGTAACCGTCCCAGCGATATGGAAGAAAGCCGGCCTCGGGCAACCATCCGTGTGGCAGTAAGGCAGTGTCCTCAGAAAGCCAAGTCCAATCCACGCGGTCGAAGATTGAACTGGCCAGGTCGGTCATCTCGAGGTGGTGAAAAAACCGGGAGCAGGTGAGGATGCCGCACAACAAGATTGCCGTATCCACCGAAGAAACTTCTGAATCCCAGCGCCGTTCCCCCGTGTTGACATCCGCGAAGTGATAGAAGAATCCCCGATGCTGCGGCAGCTTCTTCCAGAGGGCACGGAGGGTCGCCAACGCCCGGTCTCGCGCCTGCGAGTGGGAAACATAGCCGCGCTGTTCACCGATACAAAGAGCGGTCAATCCAAATCCCGTGGCCGCAATGCTGGCTACGCCTCCTGGATCTTTCCCGCGCACGTTAAAACGGTCTCTCACCAGGCCGTTCTGTGGATTAGCTTGCTCCCAAAAATAGAGGTAATTGGCGTGCTCCAGTTCGTCGAGAAGTTTCTCGTCCTCGTCAGAAAATGGCTTCCCTACCGAAGCGAGCGCCTGGGGGAGGAGTCCCACACCACTTAGTACGGCTGCCCGCTTCAAGAGGGTGCGGCGCGAAACAAACTTCCGGTCCATTCGATTCCGCATGGTAGATGCGGACCAGAGCGGCGGGATCGAAGATTCCACAGCTCAGGGCCGCACCACCATTATCTTTCCATCCTTCCGAGCCGGGATTGTCTTGACAAAGCAAACATCGCACGTTGTTTCGGTGGTGTGCTCACGTCGTAATATATTTCCGTGGTTAGTAAGAAGGCCCTGGGAATTGCCGCAGGCGCAGCCCTGAGCGCGTTGGCCGCCTTTCTGATCGTGCGTTTCGTCGCCAACGGCGTCATTTCCATTCGCGGCGCGGTTTTGGCGAACGATCCGGTCTCGGCCAGGCAACTGCCGATCGCGGACGTGGAAGTCACCGTCGAAGACAGCATCCAGCCTCAGTCCGTCCGGTCCGACGCTTCGGGGTTCTTCAACATTCCGGTCACTTTCGAGCAGCGAATGCGCCCAGGCAAACTCGTCACGCTCCATTTCCAGCACCCTAACTACCAGCCGCTCAACCTGCCCGGCGTAGCCTGGGACAAGTTGTGCATCGCGCGAATGACCCCGGTCACCCAAACAACGGCCCCCAGCGCGGACATCAAAATCGCGAGCGTCGTGGCCAGGTACTCGATTCGCACAACTGCCGTGGTCAATGTAGGTAGCGCCGTCAAGACCTTCCAAGTAGTCAATACCGGGGACGTCCCATGCAAAGGACATCGTCCTTGCTCGCCTGACGGGAAATGGCGGGCCGCTATTGGGTCCGAGATCATGGACGCGGGTCAAGGCAATGAGTTTCGTAATGTCCGCGTGTCCTGTATCGCTGGACCATGCCCTTTTACCAGGATCGATGAGCCCAGCTTGAATCGGTCTAGCGAGAGCACCCGGACCCTCCGAGTCGCCGCTTTGAATTGGTCAGATACGGCTACTTTTCTGCTTGAAGCGGAGGTCTATAAAACGGTGGTGAGCGATGTTCGGCGGCAATCCTACCCTGTGATGTTTGGCCGGGCCTTAAGCTTCACCTTGCCGGCCGCCGCAGAGGGTGTCAGCATTGAGGCCGACCTCAACGGAACCATGATCGTGTTCCCGATCGGCCCGACGCTATCTCTGAGCTGGGCCGATTGCCACCTTCTCGTGAATAAGGATCAGACCAAGGTCTATCGGTTAGAGCTCAAGCCTGGATACCGATTTTCGCAGCCGTAGTAATCGGCCGAAAGCGCGAGCTATATTGCCATTATGCAATCTCGCTGGCGTTTCGCGTCGAAGCCCTTTACCTTTGGGCCGCCCAGAGGATACTCCTTCAGGTCTGGTTTACGCGCGGTTAGGGCGCGGTAGTCCTGGATGGAAAGAATGACCGCTCTTTCCTTGCCATGCCCCGTGATCACCTGAGGGCCTTTGCTATTAGCCTCTTCGATCACCTCGCTAAGGCGTGTCTTTGCTTCCTGTAACCGCCAGACGGCCATGCACACTCTCCTGCTATAAGTTGATCGAAAGCAAATCTCTTATCGGCGTTCATCGGCGTTGATCGGCGGCTAAAGATTGTGGTCCTGGAGTTTTTTCAGCATCCTCAATAGCCGTGAAAACTCTAATCCGCCAGTGGATCGGGCCGAATCTGGAAGTGAACCACTTTGGGGCTAGTCCCTTTCCCGGTTTCGCTGTGAAACGGTGTCCGTGTGCCCCAGGTGGTCCACACGCCTTTGCCCTTCCAGCCCGCCTTCGGATCGTCTATGCGGCCGTCCAGGCCTTTCGCAAAGAACCCCAGCGGATAGGGCACGCGCAAAATCACGAACTTTCCACTCACCAGCGCCAGCAGGGAATCGGATGAGTTCCCCGTCGCGATGGGCGTGTTCTTGCCAAGCCCCAATGTGTCGAACTGGTCGACCCAGTCGTAGTAATGCGAATCCGCGCTGCCGGAATCGCTCACATTCTTGAACTTCGGTCCCGGTGTCGGATACAGCGTCCAGCCTTCGGGACACTGCTGCCCGGTCGCCTTCGGGCCGTTCAGCGGCCCTTTACACTTGCTGCGGTCGAAGCTGGCGAGGTGGCCGCTTCCCAAGGCGACCCATGCGACATTGTGCCGGTCAATGTCCATTCCTCGCGGAGAGTAACCCCACACTGGAGCGCGCGGGTCGTTCCACGGCACTTCGTAATATTCCGCTAGCGTGGTTTCGGGAGGGTTCGATCCCGGATTCAGCCGTACGATTCCGCCCGGAAAACCTAGCACGCTGCCCCAGATCACCCCATCGGTTCCCACCGCCAAGCCATAGAACGCGACATTCAAGCGGGTGTCCAAGCTCGCGTCCCCGCCGTTCGGCCTGGCTTCCGCATAGGCGTCCCGCTTGCCATTGCCGTTGGTGTCGAGAACCAAAGCCGTCCAGCCCTGCGATTTCTGTTCGTCGTGCGTCTGATCCCAAATCCGGGTGTTGAGCCAACCCACCACTCCGCCGCCTCCACCGCTGCTGGTCCACAGTGTGTCGTTCGCATCCTCGGCGAACAGCAGGTGGTGCGTGCTAAAGCACGTGTCAATCATCTCGGTCTTCCCGCTTGCCGGATCGTACACCGCCAACTGGCGCCCCGAGCTATTCACCGGAGTCAGCTTCGCCGACGGCAGGCTCGACCCCGCCTTGCAAAACGCCGGATTGTCGCTGGGACGGATTCGAGATGTGTACCATACGCGTCCGTGCTGATCGAGCATCGGATTATGCACCGTCGTATGACTATCCCAGATAGCTTCGTCGCCCCAGATCGCGGATGGCTGCAAGGGCTTCGGCTGGCCGGGCGTGCTCGGATCGCGGTAGGGAATCTTCACCTGGCTAATGCTGTTGTGGACCGGATCGAGCACCGGAAGGTAATCGCGGCTTTCTTCGGGCGAACCGTAGATCAGGCCGTTAGGGTTCACGTTCGGATTGCGTTTGTCGGTCGAGATCTCGTCGTGCAGGTAGGCTTTCGGATCGGCCCAGTCCCACTGCGTGATCACCACGTTGCGCTCGATGCCTTGCGGGCGCGGCGGAGCTTCCGGCGGCAGCTCGCCTTCCTGAATGCGCCTGGTCCAGTCGCCAAACTCCGCTGTTGCCCGCTCCGCGCCCAGTTGCCCCAGGCCGCCCACCATCGCGCTGCCGGCTTGTCCCGACTGCACGCGCCGCATCCATGCCTGGGCCGGCGCATCGAAGCTGCTGAACAGCGGCGGAATCGTGCGCGTATATTTGTTGCCGAGCTGGTGGCACGATTCACAACTGTCGGTCTTGATCAGGTGCATCCACTGCGCCTGGCTGGCTATCTTGGGCGAAATGCCGTTTCCGCTGGGCCCTGTGCCTGGAAACTCGTTTGGCGAGGGGACCTTCAGCAGGGCGTACCAATAGTTGGCGGGATAGTATTGCGCCGCCGTTGCCGCATCCGGCGCCACGGTGGGTTTCAAAACCACCATCGCTCCGGGCTCAACCTGTGCCTTGGGCGAATCCATCAACCCGTAGCCGCGCGCCCATACCGTATATCTGGCCTTGGGCAGGTCGGGGATCACGTAGCGGCCTCGATCGTCAGTGACGACTTCCTTGATGTAGCGCGTAGGCAGATCGGTAGTCTCTGCAATCACCCACACGCCGGCTTCCGGTCCGTTACTGCTTGAGACCACACCGCCGATGTCGCTGGCCTTGATCTTCAGCTCCGCGCCGTGTTTCGGATTCGTACGGGTCTGCGCCGCCACCAAAGCGGTGATCAACAATCCGGCAATGCCGATTGCCGACTCGCCAGCAATGTTCAAATATTCTCGAGTTCGCTTTCTCCGCATATGGCTCGCGCACCGCCGCAGGGGCGGGCGCCCTCCTAAGCCCTTGCTGTGTAGTGTATACCCAAAAGCGAGAAGTGCACGTTGCGTGAGAGGCGCAATCAGGCGGCTACCGCCGCGAGGTCTGCGGTTACTAGCCCAGTGCTCGCACCGCGACCAGGGTCATGTCATCGAACTGATCCACGCCGGCGGCATATTCGTCGACTGCGGCCACCACTGCGTTGATGATCTCTTCAACCGGGCGATCCCTGTTCTTTCGTAAAGCCTCTTCGATCCGGTTGTCATCCCACATATCGCCGGCGGCATTGAAGACCTCCGAAATGCCGTCCGAGTAGCAGAGGATCAAATCTCCGGGACCGATGTCGATGGTTCCATCCGTGTATTTCGTCGACGGCAAAATACTAATGGGGAGATTGCCCTGGGTGGTTCGATCGATTCGTCCCTCGGGTCCGGCGCGCAACACCATGGGAGGAATGTGGCCCGCGTTGACGTAGGTGAGCTTGGTGCGTTCAGCATTCAGCACGGCAGAAAAAAGCGTGGTATAAAACTGCTGGCTCGAACAGCGGTGAATCGCCGCGTTCAGTTCGTTCATCACGCTCCCGACTGGCAGCGGGTTGTGCATCAACATGCTACGCAGCAGCGTCTGGATGCTGGCCATTAGCACTGCCGCGGGAATGCCTTTGCCGGACACATCGCCGAGAATGAAACTGAACAGGTCTCCCGGCAATTCCAGGAAATCATAATAGTCCCCGCCCACCGATCGCGCCGGGCGGCAGACTCCCGCGTATTCAATGCCGCGGACCGGCTGCAGATCCTGAGGCAGCAGTCCGCGTTGGACCTCGCGAGCCAGATCGAGCTCATGACGCATCAGGCGGACAGCCTCGGCTTCGCGGCGCATGCGCTCGGCGTTAATTGCGGATGCGGAGTAGAGCGCCGTGAAACGCAGCAGCTCGGCATCCTCGGTCGAAAATCCGCCGGGTTTGTTGAGCAACTGAAGCGCGCCAATCACATTACCCTCGGCGCACAAAGGAACCGCAAGCACGGAGCTGGTATGGTAGCCGCTGGAGTTATCTACACGGTGCAGGAAACGCTCATCGCTGGAAGTATCATTCACGACAATGGTCTGATTGGTCGACACGCATGAGCCGACTATGCCGGTTCCCAGAGGGATGCGAATTTCATTCACGCCATGCGCCACCCGGGTCATCAACTCGCTCGACTTCTCGTCTACCAGCCAGATGCTGGCGCGGTCCGCGCCAACCAGATCGCGCGCAAGATCGGCGTTGAGCACAAGCAGCTTCGAGGGGTCATTCTCCTTGCTGATTCGAGCGGCATATTCGAAGATCACCCTCGTGATCTGCTCTGCCTGGTTGTTTTCAGTTGTCATGCTCTGCATTAATCGTCTCCCATTCGGGGCCCGTGCGCTGCATCCCCCTTGCAGATGATCTCGCGTTTCTCTCCCCGCAGCCACACTTCGAGTTGGTCGAGTTCAGGCCTGAACGAACTGTCACGAGAGACGGAAAGGCCTTGGCTTCAGCAACTTCACTAGCGACAAGCCATTTTGTTGACGATTGTACCAGTACCGCGCCCCACTCCCCGCCAACCATTCGACACGGCGCGCCAAACCCGTCAATACGTGACCGAGCCAGGTCTCATTCGATTGGGCGCCTTTGAGGCTCGCGATAATTCTCTTTTCCGCCGAAGAGTACTCTCACTTACTGCGCATCACGTAAACTCCATCCCAGGCTTCAGTCGGCGACTCGGCGATCAGCGTGGTGCAGCGCTCGATGAAGGTGCGTGTCGGTCCGTCGTTCGGGTAGTCGACCTGCAGTCTCTGAAACAGCGCCAGCGCATCATGCCAGCTTCCGTCGCGATAACGCTGCAGCGCCTCGCTGAAGCGTTCGATCAGATCCGCATAGCGCGCGCGTTCATCGTCCGAACCTAGCAACTCATAGATCGTAACCGGTTTCGTCTTGCCTTTGACGCGAATCATATCCAGTTCGCGAAAGGCTCCAATCGAAAGGGCTGCGTCACGGGTGGATTCGCTGACAATGACGCGAGTGCCGAAGGTCTTGTTCACTCCCTCCAGGCGCGAAGCGAGATTGACGCTGTCGCCCATAATCGTGTAATTAAAACGCCGCTCCGAACCCATGTTACCCACCAGCATCGGTCCGGTGTTGAGGCCGATGCCGATATCGATGCGCGGCCGGCCTTGCTGGCTCCAGCGCTCCTGCAGCCGCGCCAGGGCGCTTGTCATTTCAAGCGCTGCCCGGCAGGCTCGCGCGGCATGGTCGGGGACATCCAATGGCGCGCCCCAGAAGGCCATCATAGCGTCGCCGATATACTTGTCGAGCGTGCCCTGGTTTTTGAAGATCACTTCAGTCATCTCCGAGAAGTACTCGTTCAGCAGCTCCACGAGCCCGCTGGGCGTCAGGCCTTCGGAAAGAGCCGTGAAGCCGCGGATGTCCGAGAACATGGCTGTAAGCTGTTTCTCGTCCCCGCCCAGCCGCAGGAGCTCCGGGCGGTCGAGCACCTGGCTGATCACCTCCGGCGCCATATACTGCTGGAACGCGCCGCGCACAAGTTTTTTCTCACGCTCTTCAAAAAAGAAGCTGTAGCTAACGACCATCGAGTAAGTCGTAAAGAGCGTGGCCAGGGGCAGGAACACGGCGTACAAAAGGCCGTGCGCCGAGAAAGCATGCTGGACATAGAACAGAAACAGCGCGGCGATTACCGGCAGCATAAGCGCCGAACGAACCGGCCGCAGGATGCTGACAGCCACGCCCACCGGCAGGCTGAAAAGCACCAGAAACAGCACATCGATTAGTTGTTCCATCGGACCGCTGCGGATGAATGAGCCAGCCAGCAGATTATCGATGAAATTGGCGTGCACTTCGACGCCAGGGAAGACATTATCGAAGGGCGTGGGCCGGGTGTCGCCGATGCCCGTGGCGGTCGGGCCGATGAGGACAATTCGATCGCGAAAAGCTTCCATGGGCGCCTTGCGCAGCGCCAGATCGGCAATCGAGTAAGTCGGATAGGTGCCGGCGGGCCCGTGGAAATCGATGTGAACCATACCCTCCGAATCGGCTGGCACGCGGGTGGTTCCCAGGTCAACCCGCGCCAGTCCATTGCTGTTGAACACCACCGCCACCTTGTCCAGCGGCTCGTTGGTCGAGGCAAGCGCGGTCGCAATATCGAGCGAAGGGTAATAGCTGTTTTGATAGCGGATAACGACGGGCTCGCTGCGCACCGTGCCATCGTCGTCCTGCAAGACGTTGAAGAAGCCGTAGTTCTTGGCGTCCTCGGCGAGGCGCGGGAGGACGGGCGAGAGGCCGATGGCATTGAGGCCCTCGAACTGCCCGCCGCCCTTGGGTTGAATCACGCGCGGGTAGGATTGAAACGACAGGAAGTTGAGGAAGTCCTCGATCTCCTTGGGATTCTGGCTCCGCATCTCAGCGCGGTCAAAAATGTAGAAGTATCCCAGGATCGTGTTGCCGAAGTGCGAGATGGATTCGCTGAAACGCAGATCGGTGTCCGCGCCGGTCTCCATGCGGCTAATCTGCGCCGCAAAATCCGGATTCGACTTGCCGATGCCGGATGCCGCGGCGCTGCCCTTCAATTCGCGCAGCGCGGTCAGCGCCGAGTTCTCATCGGGCTCGGAAAAGTCGACGTCGAAGGTGACCACGCGTGCTTTTGCGTCGCGCAGAAAATCGAGCGCGCGCGCAAAGACGGTGCGTGGAAACGGCCAGCGCCCGAGCAGGTCTTCGCTCGCCTGATCGATGGCCACGATCACGATCTTTGGAGACGGCTTGCGGGGCCCCCGCAGCCGAAAGCGCATATCGAGGGTGCGGGCCTCGAGCTCGCGGAGTAATTTCAGGCCCGGCGCGTCTGAAGGCGCGAGCCAAGTCAGAGTGTAGAGGACGAGACTTAGCGCGCAAACTACTGCGCCTATCGCAAGCGGCGCGCGAAAGCGTCGCGCGAGACGAGCCCAGCGCGTCTGCCGCCGCTTAGCGGACCGGTCTTCGGACATCGGTTATGGGTTCGAGACAGGGCTTGAGCTGAATGTTCCGGCGGCAGCCAGGCCGCCAAATACGGCCGCCACGCCGCCAACCGCCACGATCGTGGCAATCGTGCCAGCCGACAAAGCGGCTGCGGCTGCTGCTGCCGTGGTGGTGGCTACAATCGTCGCAGTACTCAGACCCGCAATCGTCGAAGCCGAAGCCGTCGCCGAGAGGGCGATGGCCGCTCCACTCAAAGGAAAGAACGCGCAAAACCCGGTTTTCAATTTCTTTTGCTGTGTTCCATTGGCGTCTGTCACCGATACCTCAGCCTCGCCATGGCTGTCTTTGGTAATGTTGCAGACCGTAGTTCCCTTCGAATCCGAGCTAACCACCAACTCGGTTCCGACAACGCCGATCACCGCGGTCTTCGTATGGATTTCGAAATGCCCGCCCTGCTTGGTGACTTTCTGGACATCGGCCTTCACCTTGCCGTTGATCAGTTCGATGTCGGTCTGTTGGGTATCGGGATCAGCCTTGAGAATCTTCATTTCCGACCGGCTGCCAACGCTCAGCACTGAGCCATCCACCAGCGTAATCATCAGGCGGCCTTTGTCTTGGGTGTGAACCGTGTCGTTCCATACCACCGGGTCATTGACGACCAACGGTATAACTTTGCCCTGGCGTTCAACAGTCCCCTTGGGCACTTCTCTGGTCACCTTGCCGGCTTCCGGACCGCCGACTGTGGCTCCTTGGCCGCCCGCGCCCGCGCGCGGCGGACTGCCGGCAGCTTCCAGGCGGGCCCACTGACCCGCTTGCAGAAGCACTGGATCCCCCGAAGCGTGGATTTCGGCGATGCCGGCGACCAGGGTCACCTTTGCCGAACTGCCGCTCGATTCCACCTGGCAAAGCGCTCCCTTTGCCGCACTCCCTTTAACGACAACCCAAGCCCCAGGAAAATTGATCCGCGCCGAATCCCCGGATTGCGTGCCAACCGTGACCGCGCCGCTACGAAGTTCGACGTTGGAGGCCTGCGCGACCCGGGGCGCCACAATCTGGCTGTCGGGACCGGCCGTCGCCCAGATGCCGGAGCGAAGCTGCACGCGCGCCAATGAATTCGCGCCGGTCGAGATCAGGTCCCCGGCCATCACGGTGGCTCCGGGCAGGGCGGCTGAGCCCTGAACTGAGACACTGCCCGTCGCCTGCTCCAGCAATCCCAGTGGCGCGGCGGGGCTAGGCCCTTCCGCACGGCCGGTCTGCGACGCGACGATTAGCGCAACCGCGGCGATCCGCAGCGCGTTCCTTTTGAGCAAACCCACATCCGCTCTGGCAACGACGAAGTCAGCTAACACGTTGATCCCTCCCGGTAATGTCTGCTATGTGTTGATTCACATTCAATATACAGGGCTATGCCCGCGCTTGCAGGGGGCGTTCACCCTCTGCCGCCGGGCTCGGTAACAAAACTAGTTCTCCGATCATACCTGCCAATTCCAACGCCGTCAATCCCCTGAGTCTCCTCCAGGAGGTCTGAGGTACGGGTTGTGTCCTCAGAGGCGAATGGTCCAGCCTTCCCGGGCTGCCTCGGTGTTCTCAAAATCCCGGCAGGCCGCCGCCACGATGGCCCGCAAGTTGTCGTCGTCGCGGCTGGGGTCATGGTGAAACAGGACCAGTTGGCGCACCCCGCATTCGCGGGCTACGATTGCGGCCTCGGCGTAGGTGCCGTGTCCCCAGCCCCGCTTGGTGGCGTATTCCTCGGGGGTGTACTGGGCGTCATAGATCAAGACATCCGCCCCCTTAGCCTGTTCGCGGATGCCGGCATCGATACGGGCATCGCCGTGCTCGTGATCGGAGACGTGGACCACTACGGCTCCGTTGGCTTCCAGGCGGTATCCGCAGGCGCCCTGGGGATGGTTGATCGGAAACGACCGGATGTGGAGGTCTCCCAGTCGAATCTCCTGTTCCCGCGTATCCACAAATTCACGGAGCGCGCCGAGGGTTTCGAACGGCACTGGGAAATAAGGCCGGGACATCTGGCCCTCCAGGATTTCCTCTATGGTTGACGAGGGCCGGTCGGAATAGAAGCGAAACCGGTTTTTCGGGTCGTACAAAGGCGCAAAGAACGGCAGGCCTTGAATGTGATCCCAGTGAAAGTGGGTCAACAGGACGTTAACGGATAGCGGGCGACCGCGACCCTCCTGCTTCAAGGACTCGCCCAGATTGATGATCCCTGTCCCGCCATCGATCACAAGGACCTCGTCCGCCCCGGCAACGCGGAACTCGATGCAGGATGTGTTGCCGCCGAAAGCCAGGCAGTGGCGCCGGGGGGTGGGCGTGCTGCCGCGAACACCCCAGAACGTCAATTGCAGTCGGGACATTTAGCTAACTGACCCCAAAGTCATACACCTGGAATCTATCAGACCGTTGAAACGGCACGCAACAATTGCGGCCGCAGGTGGATCTGAAAAGCGGAAATAGGGTGGGCGCGCGACTAAATCGAACGGGATGCGATAAGCTCCCTTGGAGATGTGCCGAGGTGGACGTGGCGCGGGCACTCGTGCCTGCCGCGTCGGCACTCGTGCCGACGCTTGGGCCACAGAGGCGTCTGGATTGTGAGAAGTACCGGCTAGAGGAGCATCCACAATGAGTAGCGAAGCTGCCGCGGGCATAACCGTTGCGGGCGTGGATTTTGGCACGCTCAGCGTACGTGTTTCTCTGTTTAACAGCAAACGGGGCCGCCTGGGCTCGGGAACCGCCGAGTACCCCCTTCACCGAACAAAGAGCGACCCGGACCAAGCGACACAGAGCCACGAAGACCACATGGATGGCCTGGTGGCGGCCACACGGTCCGCACTCGCGGCGGCCGGGATTTCGGGGACCGAAGTGGCGTCAATCGCATTGGACACCACGGGTTCCAGCGTTATCCCGGTGGGCGCGGGCATGGCGCCGCTCGATGACTACTATCTGTGGTGCGACCATCGGGCCTGGCGCGAAGCCGGAGAGATCACGCGCAAGGCCCACGAATACGGCTTGCCTGCGATCGAGTGGTGCGGAGGCGTGTATTCCTCGGAGTGGGGCTTCTCGAAACTCCTGCACTGGCTTCGCCACAACCCGGAGAAGCGCGGCCAGTTTGTCTCAGCCTTTGAGCACTGTGATTTCGTGGCCGCCGTGCTTTGCGGAATCACCGATGTTTCCAGCGCGCCGCGCAGTATTTGCGCGATGGGCCACAAATGGATGTGGAACGCGTCGCTCGGCGGCTTACCGCCCGAGGAGTTTCTCATCGCGGTGGATCCGCTGCTGGCGGGTGTGCGGGAGAAATTGAGCGGCCGTTACCTCGCTTCCGACCGGATCGCGGGCCGCCTCTCCCCGTATTGGGCGGAGCGACTCGGGTTGTCGCCGGGCATCCCAATTCCGGTGGGCGCCTTCGATGCGCACTGGGATGCGATAGGCGCCGGCGTGCGCCTGGGCGACGTGGTGAATGTGATCGGCACTTCCACGTGCATCATCGGACTCAGCGAGACGGCGCAATTGGTGCCCGGCGTTTGCGGCGTGGTTCCAGGATCGGTGGATCCGAAGCTGACCGGGATTGAGGCGGGGCTCTCCGCGGTTGGCGATATCTTCGATGCGATTGCGCGCCGCTCCGGAAAAAAGGCTGCCGAGCTGGCCCTAGGCATCGCTCTACACCGCGCAGGAGAGACTGGATTGCTGCGATTGACCTGGGACAACGGCGACCGCACGGTGCTGGTGAATCCCGAACTAGGCGGCGTCACGCTCGGGTGGAATCTGACGCACACGGCCGAAGACGAGCTGTTTGCGGCGATGGAGGGGACCGCGTTTCACACCCGAATCATCCTCGAGCGGATGGAAGAGCATGGCGCCACGGTGAATCGGATCATCAATGGAGGCGGCATCCCGCAACGCAATGAGAAGCTGAACCAGGTGTATGCGGACGTGCTGAATAAGCCGATTCTGGTGCCGCAAGGGGATGTAACCAGCCTCGGCTCCGCCATATTTGCTTTCCTGGCCGCTGGGGCGTTTCCGTCGATCGAGGTCGCGCAGCAAGCTCTGTGTCCGCCGCATCGCGTCTATGCGCCAGAGCCAGAGAGTTCGCGTGTCTACGAGGAGATCTTTCCGCTCTATCGTAAGCTGTACTTCGCGCTCGGCGATAAGGCTAGCGCGCCGGCGAGCCTGGGTGACGTGCTTCCGAAGTTGCGCGAAATTGCCACCGGGGCGCGCGCAACGGCTCGAAAAGCGGCGGGAGAGGCGCAGCCGTCATGAAGCTCGAAAGGTTGCGCGAAGAGGTGCTCGAGGCCAACCTGGAGATCGTCCGCCGCGGCCTTGTCTTATACACGTTCGGCAATGCCAGCGGTTTTGACACGGAAAGCGGGCTGGTGGCGATCAAGCCTAGCGGCGTAGCGTATGAAAAACTGACGCCGGGCGATATGGTGATCACCGATCTGGCCGGCCACATCGTCGAGGGGAGTCTGCGGCCATCGTCCGATCTGGCGACGCACCTTGCCTTGTACCGGGCATTTGCGGGGATTGGAGGCGTGGTGCATACGCATTCCCGCTACGCCACAGCCTGGGCGCAGGCGCGCCGCGAGATCCCCTGTCTCGGCACCACGCACGCCGACTATATTCGCGGGCCGATTCCGGTGACCGAGCATTTGCGCGCCGGTGAGGTGGAATCCGAATACGAACTCAACACCGGACTGGCCATCGTGCGCCTGTTCGAGAGCTTGAACCCGCGCGAGGTTCCAGGAGTTCTGGTGGCCGGACATGCGCCGTTTGTATGGGGTGCGAACCCGGCGGAGGCCGCGCACAATGCGGTGATCGTCGAAGAACTCGCGCACATCGCCTTTGTCACACTGGCCGTGAATCCGCAGGCAGCGCCCCTCAGCGATTCTTTAAGAGATAAACACTTTCTTCGAAAGCACGGCGCAGCGGCCTACTACGGACAACCCGGCGGCTCCGGCCACAAGTAGCTCGCGCCTCGGAGTTGTCAGCCAGGGGGTAACACAGGCTTTTGTCCGATCGCCAGGACCGTTTCGAAATGAGGCGCCTCTGGCTCTTTATGCACCACCGCAACGTCCACTGGGTCAAAGCCGGCTTGTTTCAGCAATCCAACCAGCTCGCTCTCCGAGAAGCCCAGCCACAGATCTGCGTAAAGCTCTCGGGCTTGTTCGAAGCTATGTTTCCTCAAGTCTAGGACTGCTACGCGCCCTCCAGGCTTGATGATGCGCCCAGCCTCGCACAAGGCCTTTGAGGGGTGAGTGGCGTGGTGCAGAGACTGGCTAAAGACCGCCAAATCCACCGAATCGCCGGGAATGGGCAGCGCTTCTAGATCGCCGAGCCGGTAGTCGAGATTCGCAAGCCCGTGCCGCGCGGCCAAATCACGGCCAAACGCCACCATGTTCTCAGAGCTATCCACTGCAATCACTCGTTCCGCGCGCTGCGCCAGCAGTTGCGAAAGCGTGGCCTCGCCCGCGCCGAGGTCGGCTATCACAAGCGGCGGCATCAGCTTTAGCAGCATCTCGGCCATCCCCTGCCAGGAACGGCCCGGCACGTACTCGCGCCCGAAGCGCCCCGCGAGTGAGTTGAAGTAGGCGCGCATGCGATCTTGCCGGTGCGCTAACACGAGGTCGAGCGCCCGGCGGTCATCCTCCACCTCGGGAATCTCGCTTGCCGCTTCTTCAAGCAGTGCCGACAATTGAGGGATTTTGCCGTTTGGCGAGCCACTGGCCGACCGCATGCGATAAAGGCTGTTCTTGCCCTGGCGCCGATCTTCGACCAGCGCGGCCTTTTTCAATTGCCCTAAATGGGTAGAGATACTGCTCTGACCCATGTTCAGGATCTCTTGGAGTTCGGCCACCGACAGCTCTTCCTGCTTGAGCAGCATAAGGATGCGAATGCGGTTGGGGTCGCCCAACAGACGCAAGGATTGCAGTAACGAGGGCATCGACGCCTGTACTCCAAGGCTAGCAGTGCCAAGAAAACTTGGGGCCCCGAAGCTCAGCTTTGAAAATCAGAGCCGCTATGGCGCATTTACTCTCCTGCCAATTGTGCAATCTTGGTTGCAACCTTTTTGCGGACTTCCGCCGTCTTGATTTCCCTGAACTTCTCCCAAGCAAAGCTCCCACGATCCTCATCTGTTAGATCGTACAACCCAGCCAGCGCGACACGACGATCCTTTTCTCCCGGCGGAAGTTTCTGGACCGCCGTAAAAAGTATCTGTCGTACCCGAAGTTCAACTTGGCCGCAATTCTCAAGCAGCCACTTCCGGTTTTCGTCGTCCAGCCCACTGCCGTGCACAATCCGGGAACGAATCTCGTAGAGCCTCTTTAGGAGCCTGACGATTCCATCCATCTCTCCGGGATTGTCCGGCGCGATCAGTGAGGCGCCACGACGGCTTATACGGCGGGCATTGTAGTCTTTCTCCGGCACTAGAGTTGATTCCAGCGCCGTGGCGTAGTCTACAATTCGATCCACATCATCCCATTCGGGATTAAATTGCTTCGCCCCGCCACTCAGAAAGAACCGTCTTGCCGCTGCGAACCAATCGGAGCTCCATGACTGACTTGCTCGAACGCCCTCGGCGAAGGCTCCCCATAACTGGCACTCCTCTGACTGAACCTCAAATCGCAGAAGAGAGTAGCTGTTCAGGTCATTCATAGCTCGGTAAGGGAACTGAACGAGCGCGTTGCCGGTCGGTAGAATGATCGCCTGTCTTATGAACGACAAGTCACCAGATTTGTAAAGTCGAAGAAGAAGCAAAATGTCTTCGATGTCGTTTGGAATGCCACCAACCGGCGAGCCAGGGGGGCCGAGTGGCGACTGTGCGTATGATTTCTCGAAAATCCAATCGCGCTGACTTACATCTACAGATGAGAAAACGTCCCTAAGCTCCTTGAATCGAAGGCCAACGAGGCTAATCCTAAACTCACCAAAGTCAAGGCCCTCCGTGCGCGATTCGAGGTTTCGGACTAATACAAGTGCCTTGAACATTTAGAGCGGGGCCCGTTCATGAAAACGGGGCGATGCAGCTTACTTCAGCGGCGACGGGTTCTTCGAACGACTTGAGTTTGTCTTGCGAAGAGGCCGTAATCATCTTCGCGGCGAGTTGGGCCTTGAGGCCGGAGGCTTTCGCGGGATCGACTATAACGCGGCTAATGCATCTTCGATGCTTTCGTAGTGGCCGGTCCAACCGGTTTGTGTGTTGTCGCCGTTGATTCGCATGATCTGCCAGTCGTTCCGATTCGGCCCGCCGAAGTTCGCAATTCTCGCCGTCGTACCGTCGGGCATTCCGCCGACTCGGTAGCCGATGACCTCACCACTTGCGAAGCCCGCCACATTACGAAGCCACGCGTCTTCGTGCAGGGTGAATGTGTACTGCATCTGTCCTCCACTAGCAATTGTAACGGAAGGCAGTACCTCTCAGCCCAAATAGACAATCGGCACTGCGTGGGTCCGGCGGAGTCTTCGGCGATTCCCGCAAAATCGCTTGCAATGATCCACGTCCTTGAGTGTATAATATCTAAGTATCGTGATTTGACGATTTGAAGAGGAACCGCCCATGTCCACTGCCTTGCTGAATCAAATTGCCGCTGAATATAAAGTCGCCGATCTGGCACTTGCCGACTGGGGCCGCAAAGAGATTTCGATTGCCGAGCACGAGATGCCCGGCCTGATGTCGATTCGCCGGAAGTATTCGAAAGAGAAACCGCTTGCCGGCGTCCGCGTAACCGGCTCGCTGCACATGACGATCCAGACGGCCGTGCTGATTGAGACGCTTGCCGATCTGGGCGCGAGCGTGCGGTGGGCGAGCTGCAACATCTTCTCGACACAGGACCACGCGGCAGCCGCAATCGCCGCCGCCGGGGTTCCGGTGTTTGCGTGGAAAGGGGAAACGCTGGAGGACTACTGGTGGTGCACGTACCAGGCTCTTAGCCACCCTGGCGGGTTGGGTCCGCAGTTGGTGGTGGATGACGGCGGCGACGTGACGCTGCTGATTCACAAAGGCTATGAGCTTGAGGAGGGCAGCAACTGGGTGGAAACGCCCGCTGCGAGCAAAGAAGAACAGGTGATCAAGGATCTTCTCAAGAGAATTCATGCCGAAAATCCGCGGCGCTGGCACGAAATTGCGAAAGATTGGAGGGGCGTCTCGGAAGAGACCACCACGGGCGTGCACCGCCTTTACAAGATGCAGGAAAGCGGCAAGCTGCTGGTGCCGGCGATCAACGTCAACGACTCGGTGACGAAGTCGAAATTCGACAATCTGTACGGCTGCCGCGAGTCGCTGGCGGACGGCATCAAGCGGGCAACCGACGTGATGATGGCGGGCAAAGTCGCCGTGGTTTGCGGCTATGGCGACGTAGGTAAAGGCTCGTCTCATTCGCTACGCGGGATGGGCGCGCGGGTTATCGTCACCGAAATCGACCCGATTAATGCGCTGCAGGCGGCGATGGAAGGCTTCGAGGTGGCAACCATCGAGGATACGCTTGGCCGAGGCGATATTTACGTCACCTGCACGGGCAACCTCGATGTGATTACGCTCGAGCACATGCGCCTCATGAAAGATCAGGCGATTGTGTGCAACATCGGGCATTTCGACAACGAGATCCAGGTGGATCGGCTTGAGACGATGCACGGAATCCATCGGACAAACATCAAACCTCAGGTGGATATGTACAAGTTCCCCGACGGGCACTGCATCTTCCTGCTGGCAGAAGGCAGGCTGGTGAATCTCGGGTGTGCAACCGGACACCCCAGCTTCGTGATGTCGAACAGTTTCTCGAATCAGACGCTGGCGCAGATCGATTTATGGCGCCATCGCGACACATACAAGCCGCAGGTATACACGCTGCCGAAAAAGCTGGATGAAGAGGTGGCTCGTTTGCACCTGGAGAAGATCGGGGTTAAGCTGACCACCTTGACGGCGAAACAAGCCGACTATCTGGGCGTTCCGTTGGAAGGTCCGTACAAGCCGGACCATTACCGCTACTGAAGCTGGGGCGAAGCGCGAGGGAGCGGTTTTACCTGCGACCGAATTACACCGTGCACAGCCGCACGGCTTCGCCGAGCGAAGTCAGCGGATCGCGCAGCGGCACAAACTCGTGAGCGAAGTAGCCTTCGAAGCCTAAATCCGCGATCGCCCACGCCACCGTGCGCCACTGCAATTCCTGGGTCTCATCCAGCTCGTGCCGGCCAGGCACGCCGCCTGTATGAAAGTGGCCGATGTACTGGATATTGTCGCGAATCGTGCGGATCACATCGCCTTCCATGATCTGCATGTGGTAGATGTCATACAGCAACTTGACGCGCGGCGAGTCAACGCCCTTCATCACCTCTACGCCCCACTTCGTGTGATCGCACTGATAATCGTGATGATCCACTTTGCTGTTGAGTAGCTCGAGATTGATCGTGACGCCCGCATCCTCGGCGAACTTCTTCACTTGGCGCAGCCCGATAATACATTTCTCCCGGCCCTCTTCATCGCTTAACCCGTTTCGATTTCCGGAAAACGTGATGACGTTGGGGACTTTGGCTGCTGCCGCCCGCTCGATATTCTCGCGCATCTCTTTGATGAGCCTCTCGTGGTTGTGGAGCCGATTCCAGCCGTCCGGAATCGTCGCCGCGCCGGGAGTCATCGAGGGCACCAGCCCGTACTTCTGCACGGTCGGCCATTCGTCGTGGTTCACGAGGTCAATACCCTTTAACCCGATATCCGCGCCGCGCCGGCACAAATCATCGAGGCTGACCTTTGGGTAACACCATTTGCAGACCGACTGTTTCAACCGGCCGCTCGGAACTGTGGCCCCGGCGACATTCGGAATCAGCGACGTCGCGGCCAGCGCGGACGCGGTCTTCAGTGTTGCTGCCATGGCCTCGCGGCGTGTATTAAGCATCGGAAACTTTCTCGCTTTCTTCGGCGGAATCGCTGCTATGCCAGCAGCTTTTTCTCCACATTTCCGGCCACGTCGGTCAACCGGAAGTGCCGCCCTTGGAATTTGTAGGTCAGGCGCGTGTGATCGATGCCGAGGCAGTGCAGAATGGTCGCCTGCAGATCGTGGATGTGCACCGGATCGGAAACCGAGCTGTAGCCGTAATCGTCGGTTTCCCCCATCAGCAGTCCCGGCTTGATGCCGCCGCCGGCCATCCACATCGTGAAGCATCGTGGATGATGATCGCGTCCGTAGTTGGCCTCGGTGAGCTTTCCCTGGCAATAAACCGTCCGGCCGAACTCTCCGCCCCAAATCACCAGCGTGTCGTCGAGCAAGCCCCGCTGCTTGAGATCGGTGACAAGCGCTGCCGAGGGCTGGTCGACGCTGCGGCACTGCAGCGCCAGGTCGCGTGGCAGATCGTTGTGCTGGTCCCAGCCGCGTTTGTAGATCTGAACGAACCGGACGTTCCGTTCGAGCATCCGTCTCGCCAGCAGGCAATGCGATGCGTAGGTGCCGGCCCTTCGCGAATCCGGCCCGTAAAGCTCAAACGTCGATTCAGGTTCCTTCGAAAGATCGGTCAATTCCGGCACCGAGGTCTGCATCTTGTACGCCATCTCGTACTGCGCGATGCGCGCCTCGATTTCCGGATCGTGAAACGTCTCGGCTCGCGTTTCGTTGAGCGCCTTGATGGCGTCCAAAATGTCGCGGCGCGTGTCCGGTTCAATACCGGGCGGGTTCGATAGGTAAAGCACCGGGTCGCCGCTCGAGCGGAATTGAACTCCCTGATATTTGGAAGGCAGGAAGCCGCTGCCCCATAGCCGCGAGAAGAGCGGCTGGTCGGTGTTCAGCGCGCTCTGTTGCGAAATCAGCACCACGAAGGCGGGCAGCTCGCGGTTCTCGCTGCCCAAACCATAATTGACCCAGGCGCCCATGCTCGGCCGCCCCGGCTGCTGGAAACCGCTTTGGATGAACGTAATCGCCGGATCGTGGTTGATGGCATCGGTCCAAAAGGTTTTGACGATTGCGATTTCATCGACGATCTTCGCGGTGTGCGGCAGCAGTTCGCTGATCCAGGCGCCCGACTGGCCGTATTGCTTGAAGTTGAAAACGGAACTCGCCACCGGCAGTGTGGCCTGGCCCGACGTCATCCCCGTGATCCGCTGGCCCTGGCGTACGCTGGCCGGCAGATCGGTTCCCTGATATTTCTTCAAGCCCGGCTTGTAGTCGAACAGATCCAGTTGTGATGGGCCGCCGGATTGGTGCAGGTAGACCACTCGCTTGGCTTTAGGCGCAAAATGCGGCAACCCTGCCAGCCCGCCGAACTGGCTGGCGTCTTCGGTTGCGCCATACGCGTCCGAGGCAAGCAACGAGCCGAGCGCGGCTACGCCCAATCCGGTCGCCGACCGGCCGAAGAAATGCCGCCGGGTGAGGGCCTCGCGAAGTTCATTTTCTATTGTCATCGTTCTTACTCTTTCGTTATCGTCTCGTCCAGATTCAGCAGCGCGCTTGCGACCGTTGTCCAGGCGGCAAGCTCGGCCTGATCGATTCCAGCCGGCACAGGAGACTCGCCCACCGCGAGTAGTTTCTTTGCCAGCTCCGGATGGCGCCGGTAGGTCTCGCTTTCGTGCTCCTCGAGCTTGCGCAAAACGCCGAGTTCACGGTCTTCGGGAGGGCGCGATGTCACCAGTTCAAAGGCGTAGCGAATGCGCTGGTCTATATTCTGTCCGTCGTTCTTTTCCGACTCGCGCAGCAAGCGTGTGGCGAGCGCTCGCGAGGCTTCTATATAGGTCGTGTCGTTGAGCAGCACCAGCGCCTGCAATGGCGTGTTCGTAAGCAGCCGCCGGGCGGTGCATTTTTCGCGATCGGGCGCGTCAAAGGTCACCAACGCAGGCGGCGAACTGGTCCGCTTCCAGACCGTGTACATGCTCCGGCGGTAAAGGTCGTCGCCGTGGCTGGGTATGTAACTCTGCGCCGTGAACCCATCGCCAAAGGAGACGTCTTCCCACAAGCCGGGCGGCTGATACGGTGAAACGCTAGGGCCGCCCACGCGTTCTTTCAGCAAGCCGCTCACTGCCAGGGCGTTGTCGCGAATCATTTCGGCCGGCAGTCGGAAGCGGGGTCCTCGCGCCAAATAGCGGTTCTCCGGGTCGTTGGCAATCATCTCGGGCGATGCCGCCGAGCCCTGGCGGTACGCAGCCGAAGTCACGATAAGGCGCTGCATCGCCCTCACGTCCCAGCCGCTCCGAATAAACTCGGTCGCCAGCCAATCGAGCAATTCCTGATTCACGGGAGGGTCTCCCTGCGAACCGAAATCCTGAGGGGTTTTCACGATGCCGAGCCCGAAGTAGCTAGCCCAAAACCGATTCACCACCACGCGCGCGGTCAACGGGTTCTCGGCGCTCACCAGCCATCGTGCCAGTGTGAGCCGGTTCGCGGGCGCGCCGGCGGGCAAGGGCGGCAGGATGCCGGGAGTGCCCGGTGTCACCACTTCGCCCCGATTTCGATAATCGCCGCGTCCCAGGATGGCCGTCTCTCGCGGCTTCTCCATCTCCGCCATCACCATCGTTGTGGGAATGGCTTTGTTGAGCGCCTCCAGTTCCTGATTCAGTTGTTCACGATCGTGAAACGCAGCCCGCAGGTCGGGCTCGGCTTCTTCGCGCAGAAAATATTCCGTCAGGCGTTTCTTCTGTTTCGCTTCGCGGTGACCCGAACGCACTACGAGCGCCGCGCGAATGGGTTCCTCGCGAAACAGCGGAAGAACCTCCGCGGCAGTCAATGGCCGGTCATAAATGCGGAGGTCATCCAAACCACCCCTGAACGCACTGCCGAACGCTTTGTCGCCAATCTCGAAAACGGCGGAGGCGCCTGCGGCTGGGGAGGCCGCCGCAGACATAGCCGGCGAAGCGGCTGGAGAGGGCACAGCCTTCTTTGTGGTCTTGGCCGTGGTTTTGGCGGCGAGAGTATCCTGAAGAACCTCAACCGTTCCTGGCCGGCCATCGAAGAAAACTTTCAACCCAGCCGCATGGCCGGAGGCGTCGTAGTTAATTACCACGTGATGCCATTCGCCGGGTTCCAGCCGGTCATTCATACGAATAGCGATGGCTTCGGCCGGCCACGCTCTGGTGATCCGCACGTAGACCCTCGGCTGCCAATGCTGGATGTCTGTGAGCAGGAAATCATCGAGATAAACCTCGACGCCCCGGCGCGACCTCGCATCCTCGAGTTCCGTGAACACGGGCATGGGTTCATGCCCCTCGGGCATCAGCCAAAACGAAAGCGCAAAGGGACCCTTTGCCACACGGCCGCCATCGTCGTCAAGTTGCACCTGGGTGTCGCCATCGAACGTCGCCGCGCGATTCACCATGCCCGGCCCAAACGTAAGATCTCCGCGCACCGTCCGGCCATAGCGATAATGGCCCGAGCTGTCCGAAAGATTCGCGTCCAGTTCATAGTGCGCTACCAATCCAGTGCGCGTGGGCTCAATCAACTTCGCCAGGCGCGCCTGCTCCCACTGGTCCTGGATGGGCTGAATTTTTTTCTCATCGAGTTTCGCGTCCAGGTCGGCAACCGCCTTCTTCAATTCATCCAGACGATGCTGCTGCTGCTCGCTCGGCAGTTGTAAATACGGCTTGGCGTTGCCGCGCTGGCCGTCGAGCCCGTCCTCGGAAATCGTATTGAAGAACGCGTAGAAGCGGTAAAAATCCTTTTGCAAAATCGGATCGTATTTGTGATCGTGGCACCGCGCGCAGCCCAGTGTAAGGCCCATCCACGTCGCCGCAGTGGTCTCTACCCGGTCAACCACGTATTCGTTCTGATATTCCTCCGGGATTGCTCCACCCTCGAAGTTGATCATGTGGTTCCGGTTAAAGCCTGTGGCGATTTTCTGCTGGAGCGTGGCATTGGGCAGCAGATCTCCGGCGAGCTGCTCAATCGTGAATTGATCGAACGGCTCATTGCGGTTGAAAGCGTCGATCACCCAGTCGCGCCAGTGCCACATTTCGCGATAACTATCGATGTGGTAGCCGTGCGTATCCGCGTATCGCGCCAGGTCAAGCCAGGCCATCGCCATCCGCTCGCCGTAACGCGGCGAATGCAGTAGCCGGTCGACGGCCTTTTCATACGCATCCGGGCTTTGATCGTTGAGGAACGCGGCGGTCTCCTCGGGCGTCGGCGGCAGCCCCGTCAAATCGAACGTCACCCGGCGCAGCAGCTTGGCGAGATCGGCTTCCGGCGAAGGCTTCCAGCCCAATTGATCGAGCTTGGCCAGCACAAACGCGTCAATCGGATTGCGAACCCACGCCGGATTCGAGGTTTTCGGAATCGCGGGCTGCTTTGGCGCCGTGTAGGCCCAATGCGTTTCCCACTTCGCGCCCTCGTCGATCCACCGTTTGATGAGCTCAATTTGCACGGCCGAGAGGGTTTGCTTGGTGGCGGGCGGCGGCATGCGAAAAGCGGCCTTATCGGAGCCGATTCGCTGATACAGCCGGCTTTGGGCAGAGTCGCCCGGCTTGACGATGAAGTAACCGTTGCGCTCACTATATAGCCCGCCGTCCTTCTGGTCGAACCGCAGGTTCATCAGGCGCTGCTTCTCATCGGGCCCGTGGCAGGCGTAGCACTTGTCTGAGAAGATCGGCCGGATTTGCCGGTCGAAATCGATGCGTGGCTGAACCGGCGTCTGAGCTTTTCCCGGTGACGCCAGGAACCCGCCGCCAAGACCGAGCAACATCAGCAGCGGCGGGGCGATCCCACGCCTCACCGGGCAAGCGTGAGCCATCTGTTTTGAATTCATTGATCCGCACTGATTCTATCGAGGTGCGCTGGCGCCGTCAATCAACGCGAGCGTGTGCCCCGACCGTACAGTGGTCAATACGCTGGCACAAACCCTAAGCCACACTGATCATCTGCGGCCAGTGCCCGGACCCTCTTCGTCGCGTCATCCGCCTAGAAGAGAAGCTTCAACGCCAACTGCAGGTTGCGATGATCCGACGGCGTTCCGCTGCACCCATAACAAGCCGGGATATACGTCGTCGTCAGCGTGTCCGCCGCGCCGCCCTCCACATACAGGTTCGCGTGGTTGAACAAGTTGTACGCTTCTGCCCGCAGCTGCAAGCTAAATCGCTCCGCGAATCGGAAGGTCTTGTATAAGCCTACGTCGAGGTTCCAGAAGCCCGGCCCCATAAACGTGTTCCGGCCCGTCATGTTCGACGGATACGGAGGCAGATCCGAGAAGTAGTACATCGGATTCGTCCAGTGGTCGATCTCCGATACCGGCAGTTGCAGGAAATTGAACGTATTCGGGGTGTTCGTAACCGCCGCCGGGCTGCCGTTGCCGTGCACCGGAACAGGCCCGTTGAACGCCGCGTAGGGGCACCAGCGAATGTTGTAGGTGCAGTCGACCATCGAGTAGGGCGATCCGGTCCGCGCCGTGAAGATCGGAGCCAGGCTCCATCCGCCCAGCGCCTGCCCCTTCCATGTCCGGTCCTTGTTGAAGCCGGGCACTTGATACACCGCGCTCAGCACTACGCGCTGCCGGATGTCGAAATCCGCGTTGCCCTTGCTGAGGTTCGGCGCGAAGGCGTCCAGATACCCGAGGATGAAGTCGCCGTTGTTCGCGCTGCCCACGGTCCCCAGGTTGGTCGTGCTGAACGTGCTGCTCAGGTTATCGATCGCGTGCGACCACGTGTAGTTGAAATTCAACTGCAGTCCCGCGAAGTTATTCACCACCGCGCGCAGATTCATGGCGTTGTAATGCGAGAAGCCGTTGGCTCCCCGAACGTTGATCGCCGAGTATTGCGGATTCAGGTAATTCAGGCACGCCCCCACCGGAGAACCTCCGACATAGTACGCTTGCGACGCCGCATAACTGCACGGCTCATTCAGGAATACATTGCCGTAGCCGGGGTAGTTCTGGTCTGCGATGTCATACAGGTTCACGCCCTTCGAGCCCGAATAATCGAGGCCGACGAGGACGTGGTTCTGAATCTGCCGCTCCAGCGATGCGCTCCAGAAATGCGCATACGCCGTGGGAATGTTCTGGTCGATGTTCCGCAGCTCCGCGGGCGGCAGAACCAGCGATCCGCTCGACCCCGCAAACGGCCCGTAGTTGGCCGTCGAAATCGGCAGCGCCATCTGGCTTGAAGTCACGTCGATCGTCGCGTAATTCGGAGGATTTTGAATGATGTTGAACGTTACGTTGCCGAAATTCCGCTCGTAACCAATGCCGTAGCCGCCGCGAAACGAGGTCTTGCCGTCGCCAAACACGTCCCACGCAAAGCCCACACGCGGAGCGAAGTCTTTGTAATCTTTCTTCCAGACGCCGCCGACTGGACTCTGAGGAGCGATCTGGACGCTGCCGGTTGCAACCCCTTCCGGCGTATCCACGCCGCCGCCGTAATAGTAATTGGAGTCAAGGCTCTGATTCTTGTTCGATTGGACTCCGTAGTATTCCCAGCGAACGCCCAGGTTCAGCGTCAGCCGCCGGCTGAGCTTCCATGCGTCTTGAACGTAAAGAGCCGGCTCCCAGTAGCGGTTGCTGCGGCTGAAATTAGGAGGCCCCAGCGGCAGGTTCACCGTGTCGCCCGGATACTTGCCCTGCGGGTTAACGGCCACTGCAAGCTCGGCTAACTGACCATCCAGTAAGTTGCCGATCGCCTCGCCGACGTTAGTTCCGGTACTAAGATAGTCGCCGGCTGTTTCATAAGCCCCGAAGGTCCTGTTATCTCGTAGGTAAGTAACTGCCCCGCCGAAACGTATGTCATGCTTTCCGTGCGTGTGAGTGACGTCTTCGTATAACTCGACAAAGTTCTGCGGCCCTCCGAAAGGAATGCTGCCGCCGGGTGTGAACGGGCTGTAGCCTGGAAAGATCAGGCTGGTGCCTTCGATCGCGCCCGTGCCCTGCTCGCTGGTATAAAGCGTCGGTACAGCCGGGTAAGAACCGAACGGCTGCACCTCGTTCAAGCGGTTGAAGACCGCCTTCGACTGCGAGACCCAGTTCGCGCTGAACACATGTACCACCGAGACCAGCATGTTGTTGTTGAAGTCGTCCTCCGGAGTGTTGAAGCCCTGATACGGACTGCTTGAAACGTAGCCCGGGAAGTCGAAAGTGCTTTGCAGCGCATACCGGCCGTAGATTTGCGTCTTGTCGGTCAGGTTGTAATCGATTCGGTTCACCGTCTGGTAGCCGTTCTCCGGGAACCCGCCGCCGGCATCGCCGGGTGCGCTGTAGGCCACCAGATCCAGGATCGGCAGGCCCGGATTCAGCGCATTGCAAGCGGTGTTCGAGCCGCAAAGGTTCGTGCCCGTTGCGTTATTCACCTGGTTGATGCTGTACGTTTGCGCAACGCGCGTGCCGGATGATAGCTTGCCGTAGGTCTGGAAAAACTGCTGTGTCTTGGGCGCCGTCAATGCGATGAGATTCTGGTCTGGCACTACAACTTCCGTCACCGCCGTACTTCGTATTCGCAGCCACTCGGTGCTGCTGAAGAAAAAGAGCTTGTTCCTTTTGATCGGACCGCCGGACGAATAACCGAACTGATTGCGCGTAAACACGGACTTGGGAATGTCAAAAGCGTTGTTATTAAACCCGTTGGAAGCTAAGTCGGATACGCGATTGAATTCATAAACAGTGCCGTGAAAATCATTCGTGCCGTTCTTTGTCGCTACGTTCACAATGCCTGCAGCCGCCCGGCCGTATTCCGCTGTGAAGTTGTTGGTGAGGATGCTGAACTCCGAGATCGAATCGAGCGGAACCGCCTGCCCGACTTTTCCCGCGAACTCATCGTTGTTCGCCGCGCCATCGAGCAGCACATTGGTCGAAGCTTCGCGCAGCCCGTTGATCGCGAACCCGGCCCCGCACCCGGTAGTCACAGCCGTTCCGGTGCAGGCGTCTCCTTCGGAGACGTTGCCGGAAATACCTACCAGGTCGTATGGATTGCGCGTCAGCGTTGGCAGCTCACGCAACTGGCGCTCGCTTACCACTGTCCCCAGCGTTTGCGTCGTCGTATCCACGTGCACCGGCGACTCGCTGACCTCGACAACGGTCGAGGTGTTGCCAATCGCAAGCGGTAGGTCCACCGAAACCTTGGCGCCTACCGTAAGCGTCACCTGCTGATCGATTTTCGAGAAGCCGGGAGCCGAGGCCGTTACTAAGTATTTTCCCGGGATCAGGTCCGAAACCGTGAATGACCCGCTGGCGTTCGCCGTCGTACTGCGAAGCGAACCGGTATCCATGCTCTTCACCGTCACGTTCGCACTCGGAACGCCGGCTCCGCCCGGATCGACGACGTTGCCGGTTAGCTGTGCAAACTCGGTCTGCCCAAACGAGGTTAAGCATGCCAGCGCGAGCGCTGCCAATGCAGTGATTGCTAATTTTGCATATTTCAGTTCCACGTTCATTCCCTCCATGCGAACTCGACCAAGGGGAGAACTGAGTAAACTGACGAGGTTTATGAACAGCACTGCCCGGGCCGTTAAGACGAGCAATTCGGCGCGGACATCGGCCTTCTCATCTCCGTGGCGGTCACGAGACTCATTCTTGTTAAGACCCCTGGCCTGTCACTCCACGGTGAGTCGCTGCAAGCTCGTAGTATTTGGGGAAGTAAAACCAGCAGCGACTGGTCCCGTGGAGTCTTGTTAGGTCCGACGATAGTCGCTTTGCGGGATGCGGGCAATGGACGCGGGCTAAATCCTTCCTAACCGCGTATGTGATTGAGACGTTGAGTGATCACTGTCTGTATAAACCCCGATTTGAGCCGCTTTAGACTGGGTCGAGACGCACCAGTCTGTGTCTGCAAACAGCGGTGACACTGCTCGGCAACTTTGCATTTCAGATTCGAGATTAGACATCCTGGCTCATGAAAATTTGGATTCAGCGCACATCCCAATTCCGCACACTCACGTCTCAAGAACGCACGATGACAACTGCGTGATCAGGAATCGTTTCTCTGATGCACGGCTTTCTCCAAACGAATTGCGTTTTGCACCTCGAGCCGTGTCGCGTGCACTTCTTCGTTCTCCGCTTCGATGAAGCGGCCTTGCTTGCGAAGCGCGGCGGCGAATTCGCGAATCCAGGTGACCAGTCTCGGATCAGACGCGCCACCCGCGGTAGCTTCCATCGCACGAACCGCGCTAGAGAAATATTGCGTGGCCTGCTCTGGCTGCTTCCCTGTGCTGATCGCCATTGCCAGATCATGCATGGTTTCGGCAACCTGTCCATTGGCCTCGCCTAAGCTCTCGATTTCGGTGGAAACGGCCTTGCGCAAAAGTGCTTCGGCCTCGTCGTAATGTTTCAGGTGATACAGGTCAACACCCAGGCCGGCTTCGATCGATGCGACGATGGGATGCGATTCGCCGAGGCGAGCGCGGGCGATTGCCAGCGCGCGGTCTTTGAGGCCGGCTGCTTCGCGATAGTGATGCAGACGCAGTTGTACATCGGCCAGGTTGGAAAGAGTATACGCATATTCGGGGCTGTCTTTGCCGCGGAATTCAGCGGTAAGGGCGGAAGCCTCATTAAAGAGCGCATTCGCCTGGCGCGTTTGCCCGCTGCGCAGTGCGATGGTTCCGAGAGCGTTGAGCGCCGCGGCACGCTCAAAACAATGCTTTCCGCAGTTAGCGTCGATGCCTGCGAGCGCTTCCATTTCCAGTTCGCGCGCGGTCTCCGGGTGCCCAAGTGTGACCTCATTGACGGCCAGATTGTGGAGGGCGCTGGGCGCGATCGAGGCAATCGAGCCCTTGGTTTTGCGCCAAAGATCCACGGACTGTTGAAAATAGGTTTGAGCTTCGGCCATGCGGCCCAGCATGTTCGACGCCACGCCGAGGTTGTTCAGCGTGCCGATGCGTTCATAATCCGCCTCCGGAAAACGGGACTCGATAGCGAGAGCCTCCTTCCCGATGTCAAGCGAGGCTTGGTAGCGGCCCGCCCCGAGTTCGATAAGGGCCTTGTCGCGTAGCGCGCCGCCGTAATCAGACGAGTCAGCCCCGTCGGCCTTGCTAACCACTGCGAGGGCCAGGTCGATGGCCGCGGCTGCATCCTTCGGTTGGCCCTCGCGCAGGGCGCAAATAGCCAGCCCGCGTAGGACCGCGCCGGCGGCATGAGTCCCGTTGAGCCCGGCCGCCGCGAGTATCGACCAGGCGCGAGTGTACACCGCAGCGGCTTCGGGGTACGCGTTTTTCTTTTCGAGGACGGCGCCCAGGTTTTGCAGAACAAGCCCAAACGATTCTGGAGCGGGGGGCTCGAGATTGCCACCGATGGCAATTGACTTGCGATAACAAACTACCGCCTCATCGAGTTCCCCCTGCGCCTGCAGGGTGTATCCCAGCTCGCCCCAGAGATTCATAGCGGTGGCAGCGGTCAGGGGCAGCGCCGCCAGGGCGGCACGCACTCGCTTCTCCGCCACAGTGAACATTCCCTGCTGAATCTCGAGGCGCGCTTGTTCGACGATTTGAGAGGCGTTCGCCGGCGTGGCGGGCTCGCCGCTAAGCATCCAGCAGAAGGCGCCACCGCAGAGTGCGAAGAGGCAGGTCGGTCTGGCTGTTCGCATGCGGGGATTATGCGGAGCAAAGACTTCTGCATCAATGGACGGCGACTAACGCGCGGGTGACTTGTTTCTAGCGAGGTTACATCTCGATTACTCGCGGTGAGCCCTGCCAATTTTCCTGGGTCTTTTACGAAACGAAGCGCAGCGAAATGACTTTTCGTCTGGAGAGAAACTGGCGGCGTTCAGCGCAGTAAGTGGATGTTGACGGCGCACGCCGGGCTAATAGGAGCCTGACTTGCTATGTCTTTGAAATATTGCGAAGTGGTGCGAACGAAATCGCGACATAAAACGTCTTAAAAATAATCGAATGCCGGGAACAGACGGATCGACCATACGGCTGAGGGGCGGAGTGGCTTCGGGAAATCGCGGCTTGGAGCCGGTGAGCCCCCTGCTCAGTGGGTCGGAAGTTTGGGCGCCGGAAGCCGAGCCAGAGTACGAAATCTTATTGCCGCTAACTCCTATGCCGCAGAATGATGTGTTTCGATTCGGCAATTTTGAGTTGCTACCGGAGTCAGGGGAGTTGCGGAAATCAGGCGTCAAGATTCGCCTGCAAGGCAAGCCGCTGCAGGTGCTGAAGGCGCTGATCAACCGGCCGGGCGGCGTCGTGACACGCGATGAACTCCGGGAAAGGTTGTGGAGCGCCGACACCTTTGTCGATTTTGAGAGCGGACTCAATACCGCGGCAAACCGTTTGCGGAATGCGTTGGGCGACTCGGCCGAGAATCCTATTTATATAGAGACGCTGCCAAGGATCGGCTATCGTTTCATTGCGCCAGTCACGCGCGTGCGATACGCAGCGGCGGCGAGCCAGACGGCGGGTAGCGGGTTGCGGCCGCTGGCGATCGCTTCCGGAGGACGAATCGCCGAGATAGCGCCGCCGATTGCCGTTGACGGCGAAAAGCAACCAGTGAAAGAAGCGCCGCGCCGAAGGCGCTGGCCGTGGATTGCTGTGCCAGTGATCGTGATTCTGGTGACGGCCTTCGCCGCGATTCGTTACGGCCTGCTGCCCGTTCCGGTGTTCACCGACCCCGCGACCTTTCAAAAGGTGACGCTGCAAAGCGGGTATGTGAGTGCAGCGCGGTTTTCGGCGGATGGAAAGCGCATCATTTATAGTGCGGCGTGGGGAGACGATCCGGAAAGGTTGTACGTGACCGACGGGCTCGGCCCCAACGCACGGGATCTCGGCTATGGAGAAACGGTACTGCAAAGTGTTTCGCCCAGTGGCTCGCTGACGTTCTGGAGCCGGGCAACACCGGACTCCTATCTGACGTTGGGTGAAGCCAACGTGCTCGGGGGCGAGGCGCACACCCTCGGCCGCAACCTTCGCGCCGCGGATTACGGTCCGAACGGCGCACTGTGTTTCGTGACCCTCGAAAACTCGGGCGCGTCAATCGAGTTTCCGCCAGGACACGTGATCTATCGGACTGCGGGCATGATTACTTACGCGCGCGTTTCGCCGGACGGGAAGGCTGTGGCATTTATTCAGCACCCGGTTCCGTCGGACGATGCCGGAGACATCATGGTGGTCGGCGTGGACGGGAAGGCGCGGGTACTAAGCGGGGGATGGGGTTCGGCGGTGGGCTTGTCCTGGAACGCGACGGGCAATGAGGTCTGGTTTACGGCCACGCACGACGGGACATCGCACGAGGTGATGGCCACCGATCTGAACGGCCACACGCGCCGGATTGCCAGAACCGCGGGCAGTTTCCAACTGGAGGACGCATCGCATGCCGGCTTAGTGTTGGTGATTCGCAATACGGAGCGCGTGTCGATGACGGTCGCCGATTTCAAGAGCGGGGCGATCAAGAGCGTCTCCCGGTTTGACTGGACGCGTCCCGTGGCCATGAGCGGCGACGGCTCGAGCATTCTGTTCGACGAAAGCGGCGAGGGCGGCGGCCGGCGATACGCGGTGTTCCTCTACCGCACTAGCACCGGCGAGTTTACCCGCCTCGGCGAGGGCCGCGCGATGGACCTCTCGCCGGACGGAGCCCGGGCGCTTTCCCAGGATGTTGACGACGCATCGAAGCTTTCGCTCATCTCGACCAGGACAAAGGCCGTCACGCGCGTCTCCGGAAACGGCCTGACGTATCACTGGGTGAAGTTTCTCCCCGGCAATCGTGAGATTCTGGCGTCGGGAAACTATCCTGGCAAGCCGGCGGCAGTTTACCGGCAGAGTCTTCCCAATGGGACTCCTACTCTGCTGGCGTCGCTGCCGGATTTCGCCTGGCCCAGAATCGACAAGTCTGGAACCGAGGCCGTCGCGTTTCTGAACAACAGACTGGTGCTGGTCCATTTGGACACAAACAAGGTGGATCCGCTCCCAGAAGTGACGCAACGCGTTTCTCCCGTGGCGGTGCTTGGGCCTATGGAGATTCTGGTGCGCACTCCGGATCGTGGACATCTGAGCCTGGCTATTTTGGACCCGACGACGGGCAAGCTGCGTCCGCATAAGAAAGTCGCGGACCCGAGCGCCGGCAGCGACTTGTTTCCAGTGTCGATTTCCGATGACTTGCACATAGGTGTATATATGCATCCAGCGACGCTCTCGGAGTTGTTTGTCGTACGGGGATGGAGATAGCCTGCTCAATCCCGACTCGCGCACCGGGCGGGCAGCGCGCCCACCCAAAATGGCTGGTTAAGGATTATGGTCTGACGGCCCATGCCATGCCGTCGGGTTCGCCGCCGACGTCGAGGTGGCCGGATACGGTGAGAGTCTTCAGGTCGATCACGGCAATGTAATTGTCGGGCGAACAGGCAACAAAGGCGCGCGCGCCATCGGGCTGCATTTGGATACCGGCGGCGCCCCGGCCGATCGGCACGCGCTTGGTCTCAGTTCGCGTGGCCGCATCCAGAATCACAAGATCTCCTCCGCGCAGGCTCGAAATGAAAACCAGCTTGCCGTCGGGCGTGAACTTGAGGCGGTTGGCGCCTCCGACATTGGCGTTTAGGGTTGCCACTACCTTCTTGCTCGCGATCTCGATCACCGACACCGTTCCGTCCTGGGCATTCGCCGACCAGAGTTCCTTACGGTCTGGAGAAACGTCAAAGCCTTCGTCTCCGCGCCCAACCGGAATCACGGTTTGCACCCAATTCACCACGGGCATTCCACCCCTGGGCCCACCCGGAGGCGGCATTCCCGGCGGCGGTCCACCCGGACCGTTTCCAGCGCCAGGCGGAGGACCGGGAGGAGGACCGCCAGGGCCGCCTCCTTTGCTCTTTTCAAGAATGCTGATGGTGGCGGAACTGACATTGGAAGTGGCAATCCAGTTCAAGTCGTTCGAGACGAGCACCATGTGCGTCCGATCCTGACCCGTGCCCATCACCCAATCCACCTTTTGGCTGGCAGGATCGTAGCTGCCGATGACCTTGGATGTTTCCGCCGTGAAGAAGAGTTTGCCGCCGGCATAATCCAGCCCGTGCGGACCTCTGAGGGCGCCCAGGTCGATCATCCGCACAGTCATTTGCGCCGCGAGATCGACCACGGTGATCGTGTTGTAGGCGCCGCCGCCGTAATTGGAAATGTAGGCAAGCTTGCCATCGGAGGAGGCGATCACCTCGTGCGGATCGGGTCCGGAAGGCATGCGTGCGACGATTTTCAAAGTCACAGGGTCCACGATCGCCAGCGTGCGGTCATGCTTCGAGAGCGCGAGCAGGGCAGGGGATGGCGTGCTTTGCGCTAGAGCATGCGTGGCGCAGAGGAAGGAAGAGAGGATAAGCGAAAGAGCTTTTGCGGTCATAAGCGTTCAGATAGCAGTTTCTCGAAAGCCAATCTGTCGAACCATCATAAGTCTTCTTCGCCGATTGAGCGTTGGCGCAGTCTTTCTTAGATTCTCGGTATGGAATCAAAGGCCGCCTACTGGGGGTGTCCTGCAGGGCCAAGGCTGATCTCATTGTCGAAGAGCGGGTCCAGGGGGACCCGCGCGGACCAGGGGGTCCGCCCCACAATTTCGGGATCATCTCGGCTCGCGCGGCAATGCCCATGCCAGGGCGAGCGCTGCTCCAGCGTAGAGCAATGTGTCGGCGGCGTAATTCAGCGCGTCATTGAACTCCGGTGGCGATCCTTTGAAGGCGAGGATCAGGATTGGCAGATACAGGAATAGAGTTAGGGCGGTCATTAATGCGCCAATCGAGGCTGCGGCTGTCCGGGATTTCTTGTTCAGAGCCAAGCCGATCCCAGCCGCCAGCAGGATCGTTCCTGCGAGGTACCCCCATACGCTCGGGAATGGAACCCATGCCGGCGTCATCTGTTCCAAAGGAACGCCGGGCGCAAAGTCTGGATGTCGAAAATGGTCTACGGCATAAACGAGCGCGGCAATCGCCAGGACAATGCGCCCAAATAAAATCATCCATTTCGATTGTTGCGGCGACGAGGCGCGGCTATGCAGTCCGGCGAGAGCCCATGCGCCTGCGGCAAAAGAGAGATCTCTTAGCGCGTAGGCCCACGCGAATCGATGTGTGGGATGGGTGAGCGCAGAGGGTAGATAAAGCATGCAGACAAATAGAAAGAACATCAATCCGAGGAGGGTGGACGACAAGCGTACGAACTTCCCTAAGGTAAGACTCGTAGCTGCCGCGAGCAGTGCGCATCCTACAAAATACGCCCAGAACGGGTGCCACGGCATCCAAGACGGGACCATACCCTGTACGAACTCCGGGCCGCGGAAATGCTCGGGCGCGAATACCGCGAGTGAAACGGCGATGAAGACACAGCCCAAGGTGATGAGCTTGTCCCAGCCGCGAGCTGCGCTGATCTCTTTTCGGAATATGAAAATTCCGGCGACAAGATAGACCAGCCCGGCAAGGCACATCCAGAAATTCGTTGGTGAAAGCATCAGAAACTCTTTCGCGAAGGTGCCGCGGCAGCGATTATATCCCGGCGGCCGACTGTTACGAGCTTTGTGGGGATGGTTCTCCGAACAGCAACTAGGAGAATAGATCCATGAAGACGAAGCTTAGACAGACCCTGGCAATGCTCAATAGATGGAGATTCAAAGGATGGGTGGCTTGCGGCGCCGCCTCGGTTTCCTTTGCCGCCGGGTCGCTCATTACTGCCCGACTGATGCACATGGAGCAAGTGAGGGCCGATGGCGATCGGGTCTTTCAGCTCATGATCTATCACACGACGCCAGGCAAAGCGCCGGCCCTTGAGTCGGTCTTTCGCGATGTCTCAAAGCTACAGGCCAAACACGACCTGAATGTGGTCGGCTACTGGGTACCCACTGACGATCCGGCCTGGGCCGACACTTTCATCTACCTCGTGGCTCACTCCAGCCGGGAAGCCGCGAAAAAGAATTGGGACGCCCTGCATGCCGATCCAGCCTTTCCGGAGTATAGGAAACAGGCCGCACAGCTAATAGAAAGGTCAGGCGACCAGTACAAGGTGGACGAGGTGTACATGCGTCCGTCGGGTTTCTCGGCCTTAAAGTAAGAGTGCGGGCAGGCGACAGGAACGCCTGCCCCTACCGGCATTATTCCGATCTCAGTGTCATGCATGGATCGACTCGGGCCGCGCGCCAGGCGGGAGCCCAGCATGCGACGATGACGACGGCGACCAGGAACGCCGCCGATGCTGCGAAGGTGACCGGGTCGACGGGCGAAATTCCGAAGAGAAGCTGGTTCATCAGTTTCTGCGCTGCCCATGCTCCAATAAGCCCCAGTGAAGCGCCCATGGCAGCCATCTGCAGGCCCTGCTTCAGCACCAGCCACACCACATTTTCGACGCTCGCGCCCACGGCCACGCGGACCGCCAACTCACGCCTGCGTTGCGCCACAAGGAAAGAAACGACACCGTAGATGCCAACCGCGGCGAGCACCAAACCGGCCGCGGCGAATAATCCGAGCAAGAGGGTCGTGAAACGCTGGCTGCCAGTCTGTTGCTCGACAATTTCGTCGATGGTTCGCACTTGCGCGAAAGGCATATCAGCGTCCATCGCATGAAGCTGGCGCGTTATTTCCGGAACCAGTAAGTGTGGATTCGAGGCGGTGCGAATCGCAATGTCTTTGAATCCGTAATTGACCAGCGGGTGCTGAGAATACAACACGACGATCTGTGGCTCCGGCGGCGAAGCGAGTCCGCTGTTTCTAAAGTCGGCGATAACGCCAATGATGGTGACATCCGCGGAGTCCATTATGGCTGCTCCAGGGGGGATGTTCAGAAATTGGGGAGGTCCAATATGAATGCTTCGGCCGATAGGATCCTGTGTCGGGAAATACTTCCGCTTTAATGCCGCGGTGATCAAAGCGACGGGAGCGCTCGTCGCGGTGTCCGACTCGGCGAAGTCTCTGCCGCGAATCAGCGGAATGCCTAAGGTTCTGAGGAAATGGGTATCCGTGACCCCGAACTTAGCCGAAGGAACATCCTCGATTCGCGTTGCCGGATGTCCGGGGATATCGAGCATCTGAATCCATCTTTCGTCGGGTGGATAAAGGGTTGTGACACTCGCCTCCACCACGCCCGGCAGAGCGCGAACTCTGCCGGCAAACTGGTCGCTAAAGCGCGTGATCGCTCCCGGATTCGGATAGCGAACGCCGGGCAAATAAAAATGCCCCGTCAGCAGATGATCCTGGCGAATTCCCAATTTTTGCCGCTCCAAGCGCAGGATGCTTTGAACCAACAGGCTTGCGCCCACCAGGAGCATTAACGACATCGCCATTTCCGTCACGACAAGGAGGCTACGCATGCGCTGAGCGCGCGACCCTGCCGTCCCGGAGCGCGAACCCAGCTTCAAGGCATCCGCGAGGTTCAATCGCGCAGCCGTTAGCGCCGGACCTAGGCCAAAAACCAAACTTGTGATGAGTGACACCAGCACAGTGAACATCAAGACTCGCCAATCTACTCGTATCGAAGCGAGCTGTGGCAGGTCGTCTGGATGCATCGTCGCGAGACTCGCGACTCCAAGCTGTGCCAGAACCAATCCAACCCCGCCGCCGATCAGCGATAGCATTAACGTTTCGGCGAGTAACTGGGCCACCAGCCGTCCTCTCCCTGCTCCTAGGGCCGCGCGCATGGCCAGCTCCGGCCCGCGCACAGAGTTGCGCGCCAAAAGCAGGTTGGCCAAATTCACGCACGCGATCAGCAAAATAAGGCTCACGGCCCCCATCAGCAGGAAAAGCATGGGCCGCAAAGCATGCGCGCGCGTCTCGGAAAGTTTCTCGAGCGCCACGCCGATTCCCCGATCGATAGGATGTGCCTCTGCCAGTCCCGACGCGATGGTTGCGAGATCTGCCTGCGCCTGCTCCATCGACACGCCGGGCTTCAGCCGCGCCAGTGAAGCATAACCTCGCCCTCCGCGCCCGGCTTCCGTCCATAGATCCCCCTCTGCATCCGCAAATGAGAAGGGGGTCCAAATCTGAATCGCCTTAGACTCCATCCATTCGGGAATCACGTCCGGCATCACGGCTACGATCGTGTAAAGCTCATCGTTGATACGAATGTTCCGGCCCAGGATGGCTTTGTCGCCGCCGTACCGGCTCTTCCACAGTCGGGCGCTTATCGCCGCCAGATAGTTCCGGCCAACCTCGCTCTCATCCTCGGTAAAGAGCCGGCCCATAATCGGCTTTACATCGAGGATCTCGAAATACGCCCCTGGCACCAGGCCAACGACCATCTGTTCCGGCTGGGTTTGAGTGTCGTCGAAGCTGACGTTTTTTCGCCAGGTGTCATAAACCGCCATATTCTCGAAGCTGTGACTACTCTGTCGAAAGTCCCGCATATCCATCGGTGACGGTCCGCCGGGGCGGCCACTTCCATTGGGCGTGATGGGGTCGCCATCTTTCGTCGAGACGATGCGCACAATTTGATCCGGCGTGGAAAACGGCAGAGACCGAAACAGAACGCTTTCAATAACGCTGAAAATCGCCGTGTTCGCGCCGATTCCGAGCGCTAGGGTCAGCGCGGCGACAGTCGTAAACCCGGGATTCTTTCGCAGCATGCGGAGTGCGTAGCGAATGTCTTGCAGCAACGTTTCGATAAGCAGCATTCGGCGCTCGGCCCGATAGTCTTCCTTAATCGCCTCTACCGGACCGAACCTCAGCACCGCCTGGCGTCGCGCTTCGGCCGGAGGGAAGCCTGCTCGAATGTTCTCGGCTGTCTGGAGAGTCAGATAATGCTCGATTTCTTCCTTCAATCGCTCTTCATGCCGCCGTTTGGCGGCCAAGTTGCCCAAACGCGTGAGGAACCGGCGCAGAGATTTCGTCACAAATCCTCCGCTTTAACTTCGAAGAAGCGACCGATGATCGCGGTGGTTTGCTGCCAATCGCGGGTCTCGGCCCGCAACTGTTTACGTCCCACCGGTGTGAGCCGGTAGAAGCGCGCCTTGCGGTTATTCTCCGAGGCGCCCCATTCGGATGCGATGGCGCCTTCCTGCTCGAGCTTCAACAGGACGGGATAGAGAGTGCCTTGATTCACGGCGAGCAAATCTCCGCTGATCTGCTCGATGCGCCGGGCGATTCCGTAGCCGTGCAGGGGCCCCAGAACATCGAGTGTCTTGAGGATCATCAAGGCCAACGTGCCCTGCTGGACGTCCATTTTTTGTTTCATAGCGCCGCCGTTTAGGTCTCCAACAGGAAGGATGCCACGCTTTCTTTGGGAAAGCAACAGGGCAGCTCGAATCCGCGCGGCGATCAGGCCTGGCGAATCATGAAAAATTGGGATGGAACTTCCGCACCAACGCGTCTACCTTGCCCAAGAGCAGCTTCGTGGGCTTTTTGTTCGGATCACGCCGGACTTCGGTTTGGACGTGCAGATGATACTGTTCGACACAGAACTTCAAGTGATTCCAGTCGTCACTGTGAAGCGGGTATTCCTGGTCTTCTAAATCAAGGCGCGAAAGCAGTTGCGATTTAACCGGGTCGTGCGCCGACCGGGAGACCGCCTTCTTAAGGATCTCTCGCTCTTCCGGGGCCGGCTTGAAGGATGACATGGATCTGAAGCTGGCGCCGATGGTATCACTTGTTTTTAGACCAGGTGCGCGTCCAGGGTGATCTCGGTGTCGTAGAGCTTTGAGACCGGGCAATTGTTCTTCGCCGCTTGCACGGCGTTTTCAAAGGCCTCGGGCGTGGCGTTCGGAATTTTTGCCTGCAATTCGAGACGGCTGGCGGTAATGGAGAAGCCGTCGGCTCCCTTTTCGAGCGAGATGGTGCACTTGGTATCGAGACTGTCGGCCGTCAGGCCGGCTTGCTGCAATATCAGAGAAAGCGCCATCGTGAAGCACCCTGCGTGGGCAGCGGCGAGCAGCTCTTCGGGATTGGTTCCCTGGCCTTGCTCAAACCGGCTGTGAAAGGAATACGGGGTGGCTGAAAGGGTGCCGCTCGCGGTAGTGAGGCTACCGGAGCCGTTTTGCAGATTTCCCGACCAATGTGCCGAAGCTGTGCGTTGCATGCAGATTTCTCCCTTTGAGATTGCCGAAGACGATCCGGCGAAGGCTCAGGATATCAAGCTCAGGATGTGAGGCTCAGGATGTCTGGCTCCTGATGTGAGGCTCAGGGCGTCAGGGCAGCGGCGAGACAACCGGCCGCTCGTTGCCATGCTGACTCAGGGCCCACCGCGACAGGCCTGGCTGGCATGGCGGGAGTGGGTGGCCGAGGTAAAAGGCAAACTGATATTGCCAGGCACGATGCAGACCTGCGTCGCATACCGTGCCAATTTCCGGCGCGAGCTCGCGCCAAAGCCCGCGGGCTGAGTTCTCGCGGTCGAGAACGGGATAGACGCTCTGCTTCAGATAGAGGGCGGCGGCGACGCTGCAGAAGATCAGGATGGGCCCCAGCCAGCTTCGTTTGGCGACCGCGGCGAAGCCAAGTGGAAGGAGAGAAAACGCAATCAGCGTGGGAGTAGGCGAGAACGCGGCGAACGCGTCGTGCCGGCCGGCCAGTACCCGTGGGATGACGCTGCTCAACCACGGTACGAAAGCCATTAGTGCGGCGCAGGCGATCATCCAGGCGCGGCCGAGCTCAGCGAGACGGCGATCCTCAAACCAAGCGCTGATGAGGATGAAGAGGAGCGGGAGCAGCGGCAGCAGGTATCCCGGGAGCTTGTTCAGAATGGCGCTGAAGAAGACAAAGCCAAAGACCACTGTGACGAGCAGGTACTGGCGCCTGGGTTCGGTCCAAGTGCGGCGTTGGATGGGCAGAAGTAGCAACGGAGTCCACGGGAAGACGGACGCGAATAGAGCTGGGATGTAGAAATAGACCGGCTGCACGTGTTCGATGGAAGCGGAGTAGAGGCGCGCCAGGTGATGTTTCAGGAACAGCTCTTCAATAAACGGGAAACCCGCGCGAAGGTAGACGTCGATATACCAGGGCGAGGCGACAATGAGCAAAGCCGCCAAGCCAATCCACCAGCGGCGGGCGTAGTGGCGCAAGTACCAGGCTGCGGGAGCGAGCAGCACGATCGGGACCAAGCCCTTGGCGAGCACCGCGAGGCCTGTTGCGACGCCTGCCAGGGCGAATCGGGCGCTGAGCTCAACAGGCGAAAAGCGGCGCTCGGAAGGCACGAGAGGCAGCAGCAGCAACACCGCGATTGAAAAACATATGGCCAGCGGCGCGTCGGTGAGGGCGAGCGAACTGAAGGCGAGCCAACCGGCGGAACAGGCCAGCAGCAGGCTGGCTGTGGCCGCCACCCGGAAGCAGAACTCGCGGCGCAGCAGTTCAAAGAATACGGCGAGGAAGGCGAGACTCAGCAGGGCGACCGGGAGCCGGCCGGAGAGCTCCATGCCGAGATCGGCGCGGGCGCCAAGGGCGACCAACCAGTAAAGAAGCGGAGGTTTCTCGAACCACGGTTTGCCCCACAAGACAGGCATCACCCAGTCGTGGGAAGCGGCCATTTGCCGGCCGACAGCCAGGTAGCGGGGTTCATCGGTGCTCAGCACGCCCGTGCCATCGAGCTGATAGAGATACAAAGTGATGACGGCCAAGGCGAGGCCGGGGAAGAGAAGGTACTTGCGCAGGCGCGACAATTCATCAGTATGACAAGGGGATCCAGTACAGGCTCACAATCAAGGGCAGGCGGATTGACAATTTGCCGCAGGTTTGACAACCCGCCCCCCATTAATTCCGCGTTACGCTATCGACATGGCGTACTGGACTAAGATCGACGGCAGGATAGCGGGCGGCGAGCGCATCCGCGTGTATGTGGCGGCGCTGAATGGCCGTATCGCGCATGTGGGAATGGATCACGCCGAGCACCCTTGCAGCGAGGCCGAATTTCTGTGGCGGCTGACGGCGCGAGAGAAATGGGAACGCTGGCCCGAGGGCTCGGGCGCCGGTTTGCTGGATGCGGCGGCGCTGCAATTCGACGAGTATTTTTCGGGACGATTGCTCGAATTTGAGCTGCCGCTGGACCTGAGCGGGACGCCGTTCCAACAGCAGGTGTGGCGCGCGTTGACGAAGATTCCGTATGGCGAGACGCGCAGCTACGGCGACATTGCCGAGGCCATCAGGAATCCCGGCGCAATGCGCGCGGTGGGCAACGCGAATGGCCGGAACCACTTGCCTATCATCATCCCGTGCCATCGCGTAATCGCCGCGGGAGGGAAAATCGGCGGGTTTGGCGGCGGCGTGGGATTGAAGAAGAGTCTGCTGGCGCATGAAGCGGCGATTCTGAAGCGGCGCCGGTTAATTGGTGCCGGGGGACAGGGCAGCTCAGTCCACGCGACGGCCGGAGCGATCAATGTTGCGTAACAAACAGCTTTGTCTCGGCCGCCTTGGGACAGAGTGCCCAGTCCCCCTTTCGTTTGCGGCTTTGCGGCGCTGCGCGCTCCTGATTGCGCTCGCCGGAACGGGTGCGCTGTGCGGATGGGCACAGGAGGCGCCGGCGACGGACCGTAGCATCGTGCTGCACGCGGCGCGGTTGCTGGATGTTGCTAACGGGAAGCTGGTCGAGCCGGGCGAGATTCTGGTTCAAGGCGAGCGTATTACTCAAGCCGGCAGCTCGGTGCCACATCCGGCGGGCGCCGAATACGTAGATCTGGGAGATCGCACTCTGCTGCCCGGTCTGATTGATGTGCATGTCCATCTGTTTCTGCATCCGGGTGACGAGGCCATGCAGACCGTAGAGGAATCCACGCCGCAGCGGACGATTCTGGCAGTGCTGGCGGCCAAAGCGGATTTGATGGCGGGATTCACGGCGGAGCGCGACATGGGGACGGAAGGCGCAGGCTCGGCCGACACCGCGGTTCGGAACGCCATCAACAAGGGATTGGTGCCGGGGCCGCGGCTTCGAATCAGCGGTAACGCGGTGGATATACAGGGTGGCCACGAAGATTTCACCAAGAACCTGAATCCGGAACAGCACATTTTTCCGAATGCGACGTGGGCTAACAACGCCGCGGAGTTAGTAACTGTCATTCGCCAGCAAATTAAGGAAGGCGCGGATTTCATCAAGATCTATGAGACCGGCCGCGACTCATTCGTGGACGGCAAATTCTCGACGCCTTTTCAATTTACGGAAGAAGAGCTGCGCGCGGCTGTCGCCGAAGCGGCGCGCGTTCACAAGCGGGTTGCGGTTCATGCGACCGGAGAGCCGGGCACGGGGTACGCTGCGCGAGCCGGCGTGGCGAGCGTCGATCACGCCGACCAACTGAGCGACGAAACCATGCGCATTATGCGGGAACGGAGAATTTTTGCCGTACCGACGTTTGCCATCTCGGAATACTTCGCCGACCGCGCAGCGAATGCAGCGGCTTCGAAACGCCAGCACGACACATTGGAGTTCCACGGGCAGGAATTCCGCAAGCAACTCGCGGCGGGTGTGCCGATTGCCTCCGGATCGGATGTCGGGCCGTTCCCGCATGGCACGCAGGCCCGCGAATTTGAATTGCTGGTGAAGTATGGCATGACGCCGCTGGGGGCGATTCAGGCGGGCACCGTGAATGGGGCGGAGTTACTGGGTTGGGCAGATCAAATCGGCCAACTGAAGGAGGGTTTCCTGGCTGATGTCGTGGCGGTGCCAGGCAACCCGCTGACCGATATCAGTGCGTTGACCAAGGTTGCATTTGTGATGAAGGGCGGCGTGGTTTACCGGCGGCCGTAATGGAAAGTTGCGGAGTTTACGTGCAAAGCGATCCGCTTGCTGACGCGCGCGGTTCAGTGCTGTCAGGCTTCCTCGGCCATTTGGTCGCGGCTCGGAGAGCTGCTGGCGGTGGCGGCAACCCATTCGCGTGCGCGGCGGGCTAGTTCGTCCAGGGCGCCGCTATTTGGCGCGATTGCGGAAATCACTGCCACCGAGTCGGCGCCGCTCGCTAGTACTTCGACGGCTTTCTCGAGTGTGATGCCGCCGATGGCCACTAGCGGGGGTGAAATCAGCTTTCTCCAGCGATTCATGTTTTCGATGCCCACTACCGGGTCGGGCGCCTCTTTCGAGCCCGTCTCGAAAATCGGACCCAAGGCAACGTAATCCACCTGCATCCCCGCGGCGTTGCGGATTTGCCATTCGTTGTGTGTCGAATACCCAATCAGCGCTTCGCCGCCCAACACCTGCCGCGCCGCCGCTACCGGCAAGTCCGTCTGCCCCAGATGCACGCCGGGCCGATGCACAGTTCCCGATTCATCCCGCGCGAGCAACAGCGCAAAATCAGCCCGATCGTTCATGACGAACTGAGCTTGGGCGGCATGGCAGAGCCGGGCTACGCGTTTGGCTTCGTCAAATCTCGCCTGCGTGAACTCGCCCTTATGGCGATACTGCAAAATCCGGGCGCCGGCGGCGAGAAGGGCCTCGGTGACGCCCACCGCGTCCAGCCCACGGGCGCCAAGGAGTGTCGTGTCGACAATCGGGTAGAAACGCGGGAACGGATTCACTGCAGCCATCGGTCAAAGAACGCAGCGGCGCGTCCAAATGCGTCCCTCAACGTTTCCTCGCGCGCGAAGCCGTGATTTTCCTCCGGATAGAAGGCTTCTTCGAAAGGCTTTCCTTCGTGGATCAGTTTCTCGGAGAGCTGCACCGCATCCTGAAACATCACGTTGTCATCCACGATGCCGTGGACAATCAGCAAGTGGTTTTTGAGCTGGCTCGAGAACCAGATGGGAGAGCTCCGCTTGTATGCTTCCGGATTCTCGGAGGGTTTTGTCAGCCGCTGCTCGGTGTAGCCCGCATTATAGTTTTCCCAATCGTAGACTCCGGAGAACGCTGCTCCGGCCTTAAACGCGTCAGGCGCTTTGAAGAGAGCTGCCGCGGTCATGAAACCGCCGTAACTCACTCCCCAAATGCCGAGGCGCGACGTATCGACGTTCTTAAGCGATTTCAGATACTCGACCGCGCCGAGCACGTCCTCGAGATCCGGGCCGGCCATATCGAGATACACACCAGTGCGCCAGTCGCGGCCGTAGCCGGTGCTGCCGCGGTAATCCATTTCAATCACCACATAGCCGCGTCGAGCCATGTAATTGTTGAACACGAAACGCAGCTCCTGGTAGCTGCCCCATTGATCGAGCACGCTGGTGGCATAACCGGAGCCGTGAATATACACGATGCCCGGCCGAGGCTTCTGCTTTGGATTGTCGGGGTCGTAACCCGGCGGCAACAGGAGCCGCGCCGCCACGCTCTGTTTGTCTTTCGTCGAGGGGAAGCTGACAAAGCGGGTTTCGGCCCACGGCAGTTTGTAGAAATCCGGTTGCGGCGAATGAGTTACGCGCGCGCCGTTCACATACAGGTCGAAGGGATTCTTCATGTCGGCGATGAGTTCCGCCGTGGCTTGTCCGTCTTCGGTCACCACCGCAACGTGCAATCCGCTACCCTGTGACAGCCGTTCCGGCGCGCTTGCCCCATCCGCCCGCACGCGATAGAACTGTCTCTGAGCGGTTCCGAGGGTCGTCGACGAATAGTACAGGTACTCGCCAATCCACTGCGGGCTCGTCGAAAAGGGCTCGCGGTGAATCTCCCAATTGCCCTTCGTGATTTGCTTCTGGTTCTTACCATCCAGGTCCGTCGTGTACAAATGCGTGAACCCGTCCTGGTCGCTGGTGAACCAGACGTGCTTGGAGTCGGGTGACCAGCCTAGTTCGGAGCCATCCACCCAGCGATCGTCTGTCTGTTGATACACCGTCGTCACGCGTCCTGAGGGCACCTCTGCCACCATCAGCTCTTTCTTTTTCAAGGTCGAGTCGCCCCGGCTGAATAACAGGTGCTTGCTATCGGGCGACCATTCCGGCAATCCGCCTTGTCCTCCGCGCGTTCGTCCGGTATCCAACTGTTGGGGGTGGTTCTCGCCTGCGCTCGTCACAACCCACAATTGATTGGAGCCCTCATCGTCGCCCGCTACCGTGCGCCGAAACGGCCGCGCCGTGACGAATTGACCGGCATAATTCGGCAAGAGGACACTGCGGCCCGGCGCCGGGTTCACGGCGTAGACGAAATACACGCCGTCGGGCGACCAGCGGTAACCGCCAAGGGTCGCAGGCGGCTTCACGTCGGTTATCTGCTCCAGTACTCCATTCGTCAAATCCTGCACAAAGAGTTCTCCCGTGCGGGTGAAGGCAAGCTTCTTCCCGTCGGGCGAGAAATGAGGCTGCCCCTCGCCCGCCTTCGTTTTAGTCAGGCGCAGCAGCGCCGCTCCGCCGCGGGTCTCGGCCAAATACAGGTCGCCCTTGTAGCTGAAGACAATGCGCTTGCCGTCTTCGGAAATATCAAAGGAGTTTAGGCCCAATTGCGGCAGCAGATAGTTCTTCTCGTGCTCGTCCTGCTCTTCGTCGCCAACGTTGATCGGGTCTTTCACCAATTCCAGATCGGTGAGCCGCGTAAGCCGCTTCTGATCCGCGTCGTATGCGTAGAGATCGCGAAATGCGCCGCCCTTTTCGTTCCACAGAAATGCGAGAACATGCGCGTGCTTGGCCCAGGTCATTTGCGAGGGGGTTGTGCCCCAGACGTACGGGCGGGTGAACAATTTGTCCAGCACCAGTTCCTGGGCGGGAATCGTCAACGAGGTGAATAAGAGGAGGGAGATTAGTCGAAGCATCGGAATTGATCAGAATACCTGAATTGCCTTTAGCTTGGCCAGAATAGAAGGCCAAGACATGAATGGCCGCTGATGAGCGCGGCTGACGCGGATGGGAAACGAATGGCTTATCCCAAGTTCATCGGCGTTGATCCGCGTTCATCGGCGGCCATTCCTTGGTCCGGCGGCAGGCCGATTGACAATCGGCCGCAGGTTGCCAACCTGCTCTACATGGCTTCATTTCACTTCTTCGAACCAGTCGGAGACACGCTTGCCCTTTTTTTGTTCTGGGCCTTTTGTCGCGGCAGTGGGTTGCGGGGTCTCTGCGGGACGAGGGGTTTCTTCGGTGTATGGCATCAGCAAAGGTGGCCACACGTCCGGCGTCAGCAGCCAGACGGTGCGATCGGGATAGTAACTGCGCAGCTTCTGATTTTCCTCAGGCCCCAGGTCTGCCGCCCGCACTATGCGGGCCTGGTCAATTGCGGCGTCATTGTGAATCCACTCTTGAAAACGGTGCGTGCTCGCATAGCGAACGAACACGAGGTGCTTGCCGGGCTGCGACGCCAGTTGCCTTTCCACCCCGCCACGCCCCTCCGGATCGCTCGAGTTCAGATAGTCCCAGGTCTCGTACGGGCCTAGCGCCAGCTTCGCTTGCGCGTCTCCGAAAAGATGCAGTCCAAGCCAGAACACGAATTGCACCATGCACAGACCGAACAGTAGCCCCGCCACAGCGCGGCCGCAGGCTACACCGCGCCACTCCCATCCCCAAAGTTGATCGAGCCCGGTGACGGCGAGGAGTAGAAACACGGCTGCGAGCGCCGCCACATAATGCGCATAAAAGTACGGATAGAAGTTGGTTCCCAGCGCGAACAGCACCAGCGTGGCCAGCGCCCAGCGCACGTCTTCTTGTCGCACCCGCCAAAGACATGCCGCGAGCGCCAGAAAGAGCGGAGGGTAGAGGAAGAAACGGACAAAACGCAGCCGGTATCCTAATCTCGCCCAAAAGCGCGCCGGGTTATCGCCATCGCCGTGAACAGCCGCTTGCGCCTGGTACTCTGCTTTCTGTTCGCCGGTGAGCGGCTGGTGCGGGGTTGCATTTGCCTGGAACGTGAATGCGGCCGGCACGCCGTACTGATAGCGGCTCTCCTGGCCAGGCGTCTCGGCCCAGTGGCCGGTGACGGCGTGGTTATGAAATGCCATCAGGATGGCCGCCGCCATAACTGGGATAGACACCCACGCCGCGGGTTTCCAATTCTCGCGCCAATTCCGGCGAAGGCCCTGCTGGTTTAAGAACGTCGCGAAGAAAATCGCCACTGAACCGGCTAGAAACACAGTTTCGAAAGGCTGAACCAATAGGTGCAAGCCCAGGCCAATTCCCCCCAGAGCAGCCCAGCGCCAATGCCGTGTCTCGCGCCAGCGTGGTAGGCTGCCGAAGATCAGGCACCCGGCCATACCCGCCACGCCGCCGCCCCAATAGCCGTTCATCCAGGAGCTTAAAGGCCCGAAGAGGGCCACCGCCAGAAGGCCGCCCGCGAATGCCCACAGCGGTTTCATCCACCCGCGCAACATCCAGTAGCAGAGGCCGCAGAACACGCTTTCGGTTATCAGTACCCCAACCCAGGGCTCGCCGAACAAGAGCTCTCCCGCAGCCAGCACCAGTCCCTGGCCCAGCGAAAAGATGGAGCTGTATGAGGGGGTCTGCAGGATGAACACGGCTTCGAAGAACTGGTGCAGCGGGTGGACCGGGTTCGCCAGGCGGCCGTGCACCAGTGTGTCGCCCAGCAGCAAATAGCTGAAATCGTCGGCCCCGCCCGGTAATGGCACTGGATGTTCCGGAAGCAGCAGCACGCGCAGCACGAAAGCGAGTGCGATGAAAAGCCAGACGCAACGCCTCGTGTTTGCGGCGAGCGGCTCGAGGCGGTTGCCTAGCCACGCGCGCGCGAACAGGACCGCTATGCCAGCCGCGGCCAGCGCCAGCTCGGCAACATCGGCGACACGGAATCCGAGTGCGTTGTCAAACGACAGGTAGGTTCGCGTGGCTTCGGCGAGCATCCGTCAACAGCGAGTATAACGGCAGGGGCCGGGTCAGAGGACAGGGGTCAGGGGCCAGGGGTCAGGGGTCAGGGGCCAGGGGTCAGGGGTCAGGGGTCAGT